>Ga0082207_1000123_pt1 | contig 44711 bp, 44 predicted proteins | sample LakMenEpi10Aug09_FD_71540 | JGI IMG/M metagenome (GOLD analysis project Ga0082207, IMG submission 71540) | reverse complement strand
CTACAAAATAATGTTCCTTATTATCTCCTTGTGGAATAAAGCCCCACTTGTTACCAGTTGGAAAACCTGCGCCACCCCTGCCGCGTAATCCAGAATCTTTAACTAATTTAATTACTTCATCCGCTGGCATTTCCAATGCTTTAGCAATTGCGGTGTAACCACCGTTGCGCTTATATCCTGTGATTGTAAATGAATCTGCTTCATCCCAATTAGCTGAAAGAACTGGAGTTAATTTACTCATGCTCCACCTTTTGCTTTCTTAAGTCCAAGTAATGTTGGAGCCCCTGCTTGCACACCTTCACCAGAAAGCCCATCTGAAATACCAGCAAGAACAGCTGAGTTTTGTTTCCAAGTTCTAAGTGTTTTAGGCCCACGTGTTGGTGCTGGTGGATTACCACTTCTAGCTCCGTCTACTAAATTTTTAACTGATTCCACAGTTTGATTGTCATAAAACTCCCAATTAACCATTACAACTGGTGCGTAATCACACGCTGCATTACATTCAATATGTTCTACGGAAACTTTTCCATCACTTGTTAGACCATTATTTTCAATTCCAAGGTGCTCTTTAACCGCATCAAAGATCACATCTCCACCCATAACTGCACATAATGTATTTGTGCAGATACCAACGTGATATTCACCTACTGGCTTTGACTTATATTGAGTATAGAAAGTTGAAACTGCAGTTACTTCAGCAGTAGCTAATTCAAGCTTTTTACCAATTAATTCAATTCCTTCATTTGTCACATAACCCTCAATTGATTGCACGTAGTGAAGTAGAGGCATAATCGCACTTCGCTTACGTGGATACCTTGCAATAATTGAATCCATTATAGATATCTGATCATTTGTATATGCCATTAGCGATCAACCCCACCCATTACTGGATCAATTGATGCAACGGCTGCAATTACATCGGAAATCTGTCCGCCTTCACACATTGCTGCAGTTGCTTGAAGATTATTAAATGATGGATCTCTAAAGTGCACACGGTATGGCCTGGTACCACCATCTGAAACTAAATGAACTCCAAGTTCACCACGTGGTGATTCAATTGCGGTGTAAACCTGACCCACTGGAACTCTAAAACCTTCTGTTACTAATTTGAAATGATGAATTAACGCTTCCATTGATTCGCCCATAATCTCTCTAATGTGATTTAGTGAGTTACCCATTCCATCTGCGCCAACAGATAACTGAGATGGCCAAGCAATTTTCTTATCGGCAACCATTACTGGTTCACCTTCTAGTTTTTCTAATTTAGCTACACACTGTTCAATAATTCTTAGTGATTGTTCAAGCTCTTGCATCCTTATTAAAAATCTTCCGTAAACATCACAGCTATCTGTGGTTGGGATATCAAATTGATAATTCTCATATCCACAATAAGGCTGGGCTTTTCTTAAGTCCCAAGCTAAACCAGTTGAACGAAGAACTGGACCAGTAATACCAAGTGTTGTGCAACCTGCTAAATCTAAGTAACCAATACCTTGTGTGCGCTTAATCCAAATTGAATTACCAACTAAGAGTTTTTCATTATCTTTAAAGTTATGACGTAATTCTTTAACAGTCTGCCTAATTTTGCTAAGCGCACCATCCGGTAAATCCTGCGCTACTCCACCAGGCCTGACGTATGCCATATTCATTCGCAGCCCAGAAACCATCTCAAATACATCTAATACTTTCTCGCGTTCTCTAAATGCAAAAATCATTGGCGATAATGCGCCTAGCTCTAGTGCGCCAGTTCCAAGAGCAACCATATGAGATGAGATTCGATTGAACTCCATCATCATTACTCTAATTACAGTAGCGCGCTCTGTTACATCGTTTGTAATCCCTAAAAGCTTTTCAACACCTAAGCAATAAGCAGCCTCATTAAACATTGGAGACAAATAATCCATTCTGGTTACAAAAGTTACGCCTTGTGTCCAATTTCGGTATTCAGTATTTTTTTCAATACCTGTATGCAGATAACCAATTCCACATCGAGTTTCAGTAATTGTTTCACCATCAAGTTCAAGTACTAATCGCAGTACGCCATGTGTTGATGGATGCTGTGGACCCATATTTAAAACAACACGCTCTTCTTTGGTTGCGCCAATTTCAGTAACTAATGAATCCCAATCACCGCCGGTTACGGAATAAACTCGGCCTTCCGTAGTTTCTTGTGAGGATGCGTATGGATCGGTAAAAGTTGTCATTGATAGCTCCGGCGTTGAGATGGCGCGGGCACAGTTGCACCTTTGTATTCAATATCAATTCCACCAAGTGGATAATCTTTTCGTTGCGGAAATCCTGGCCAATCATCTGGCATTAAAATTCTTGTTAACCCTGGGTGATTATCAAAAATAATTCCAAACATGTCATATGTCTCGCGCTCATGCCAATTCGCACCAGCCCAAACTTCAACTAAAGATGGCATATGTGAATCTTTTTCTGATACGCAAACTTCTAATCTAATTCGTTGATTTCTAGTGATTGAAAGTAATGAGTAGACCGCATGAAGTTCGCGTCCGGCCTCACTTGGATAATGTGCTCCGCTTACACCAATACACATTTCAAACTTAAGTTGATCACGTAAAATTTTTGCGACATCAAATAGTCGATCACGCTTAATAAATAGTGTTAGCTCGCCCCGATCGACTACAACTTTTTCAATTGCATCACTAAATAATGGATATGCCCGCTCTAGATCATCAGCTATTTGATCGAAATAACTGCCAAAAGGGCGTTGGGTTACGCCGACATTAGAAGAGGTATTTACTAATCCACCAAAACCAGAGGTGTCTCCACTTCCCTTTGCACCAAACATTCCGTTTTCACTCATGCCAATAAACCTTTTAATTGGTGAGTTGGCTTAGCTGCTAAAGCAGCAGCTTCTACTTCTTTAATGATCTTCTCGCGGTTAGGACCTAATTTTTCATTACCAATTTGTTCATGTAACTTCAAAATTGCATCCATGAGCATTTCAGGTCTTGGTGGGCAACCTGGTAAATAAATATCAACTGGAATTATGTGATCAACGCCCTGCACGATTGCATAATTATTAAACATTCCACCAGATGATGCACAAGCACCCATTGCAATAGTCCACTTCGGTGCTGCCATTTGATCATAAATCTGACGAACTACTGGCGCCATTTTGTTACTAACTCTTCCAGCAACAATCATTAAATCTGCTTGGCGTGGTGATGCTCTAAATACTTCCATTCCAAACCGTGCTAAGTCGTATCGACCAGCACCTGCTGCCATCATTTCAATCGCGCAGCACGCTAAACCAAAAGTGGCTGGCCAAAGAGAGTTCTTTCGCATGTATCCAGCAAGTTTTTCAACTGTAGTAAGTAGAAATCCACTTGGTAATTTTTCTTCTAGACCCACGATTAATCCCATTCCAATCCGCCGCGTCGCCAAACATATGCATAGGCAACAAAAACGGTTCCGATAAATAATGCCATTTCAACTAATCCAAACAACCCAAGTTGATCAAAAGCGACTGCCCATGGGTATAAAAATACAATTTCAATATCAAAAATAATAAATAGCATTGCAGTTAAAAAGTATTTCACAGGGAATCTACCGCCGCCGGCGGCTTGAGGTGATGGTTCAATTCCACATTCATAAGCATCTAACTTAGCTCTGTTATATCTTTTCGGTCCTGTTAATGCGGCTGCCACAATAGAAAAGATGGCAAACCCGAAGCCGATTGCACCAATCGCCAGGATCGGCACATATGGATTAATTGATGGATTCATACGGTCAAATCTTATGGTTTAACGGAGGCATCTTTTGCCACTTCGCCTTTATAGCCAATGTGAACTGCGACAATACCGAAGGTTAGATCCTGCCACGCCACAGATTTAAACCCGATATCACGCAATTTTAAGGCTAGACCTGCCTGATCTGGCCAAGCCCGGATTGATTCTGCTAGATACACATATGCATCAGGGTTTTTACTTACTTTTCTAGCAATTACAGGTAGTGCCTTCATTAAATAATTTAAATATATCTTTCTAAAAATTAAATTAGTTGGGTGAGAAAATTCAGCCACCACAATCTTGCCATCTGCTTTTGTTACACGCAAAGCCTCTTTAAGGGCGGTTAAAGAATTTGAAGTATTGCGCAAGCCAAAAGAAATAGTTGTTACATCAAAAGTATTTTCTTCAAATGGCAGGTTTAGAGCATCTCCTTGCATAAATTTGATGTCTTTATTTTGCTTACGCCCTTGCGCGAGCATGCCTTCTGAAAAATCTAGTGCAATAACTTCAGCGCCTTTATCAACTAGCGGGCGAGAAGATGAACCAGTTCCAGCAGCAATATCTAAAATCTTCATTCCTGGTTTTGGTGCAATGATTGAGGTCACAACTTTTCGCCAAGCCTTTGTTCTACCTAGGCTTAGTAAGTCATTTAGAAAGTCATATCGAGTGGCCACTGAGTCAAACATCTTTGAGACATCATCTGGATCTTTGTTTAAATTTGCGCGGACCACAGGAGTATTCTCTAAGGAGTAGGCTTTACAGACAAATCCTACAAATAGACAGGCGCGAATTTACATGTCCGTTTTAATTACTACTGAGATTCTAGGTGAGCACCCAGTGCTAACCTCAGTAAATACTAAATTGGATTTAGTAAATGCTTGGGTAAGAAGTGGTGATGGTTTAGTAGGTTTTGGTGAATACAAGAAATTTGAAGTTAAGGGTGAAAATAGATTTAAAGAAGCTAAAACCTGGTGGGAAGAAAGAGTTTCAGAGTTTAAAATTCAAAATAATGTTCATGGTAGTGGAACAGGTCCAATTCTATTCTCATCATTTTCATTTGATCCTAATGAGATATCAGTACTTGTTATTCCAGAGATTTTAATTGGTCAAAAAAATGGAAAGTCTTGGATAACTTGGATTGGTGATGTTAAGCAACCTAACTTAGAAAAGATAAATACTGCGCCAGTTAGTGGCGAAATCAAATGGCAGGAAGGCTCGATTTCAGAACAAGCGTGGCAATCTCAAGTTAGCAGTGCAATTAATGCAATTAAATCAAACAAACTAGAGAAAGTTGTTCTAGCTAGAGATATAACTGCGACATCAAAAACTGAAATAGGTGTGCGAAGTTTGTTGCAGCGCCTTGAAATCGAATACCCATCAACTTGGATTTTCTTAGTTGATGGACTAATCGGTGCAACACCTGAGCTTTTGGTAAGGCTTAGTAAATCTTTAGTAACTTCAAGAGTTCTGGCTGGAACAATTCGTAAGACTGGAAATGAAGATCGTGATTTAACGCTTGCAGCCTCCCTCGCAAAGTCATCTAAAGATTTAGAGGAACATGAGTATGCAGTGAGATCTGTTGCAGATGCGCTTGCACCGTTTTGTTCTTCTACAAATGTGCCAGAAGCCCCATTTGTATTACACCTTTCAAATGTTATGCACCTTGCAACTGATGTGACTGGAGTTTTAAATGACAGTGCTAAGCAATCAGATATTTTCACGTTAATTGCACAGCTGCACCCTTCAGCTGCAGTTTGTGGAACACCAGCGCTAGAAGCAAAGAAATTAATTGTTGAATTGGAACAAATGAACCGCCAGCGCTACGCCGGGCCAGTCGGTTGGATTGATGCCAATAATGATGGCGAGATTGCAATTGCTCTTAGATGTGGGCAATTAAGTAATGATCGAAATTCAATACGTATTTTTGCTGGTTGTGGAATTGTTGCTGGATCCGATCCGGCTACTGAATTTGCTGAAAGTCAGGCTAAATTAATGCCAATGCGAACCGCATTAGAAACTCTTTGAGTAATTTCTTTTAATATTTGTGCGTTAACTTCTCGACTTGGTACTTCTATAACAACAACCTCAAATCCATTTACTGGCTTTCTTAATATCAATTCAAGCCCAGTTAAATCTGAAACTCTACCCACTGAAACACCAAACCCAGATATGACTTTAACTAAATCAAGGTTATGAGGAGTGCCAAATACTTGCTCAAAACCATTCGATCCAGCTTGCGGCAAGGTTGAGAAAATACCACCACCGTTATTATCTATAACAAAAATTCTAAGATTTTCCTTTGGAGTATTAGTTAGAGCTGAAATATCATGCAAAAATGTTAAATCTCCCATGATGGAATTAGTGGTTTCATGCTCTTGTGCGATACCAAACACGGTTGAGATATTCCCATCAATTCCAGCTAAGCCTCGGTTAGCAAAAACTAAAATTCCGCTTTGAAACTTAGTAAATGCTTCGATATCTCTAACAGGCCTAGATGAGCCAACAAATAATGCACTCATACTTGTTAGTGACTCACATATACTTTTAATCGCTGTTTGTTCAGACCATACAAGATTTTTAGTTTCGGCTGCTGCTAATTCTGAAGCTTTTTGCCAAATACCATCATTAGTGAACTCACTTATTACTTCAGAAGGCAGTGATTTAAGTAATAAATCTGCTTGCCTATTATTGTCAATATCAGCAACTCGTGGGTCAATAACAATTAGATTTTTTGCTAATTTTATAAACTCGTTAACACTACGGGAAAGAGTTGTTCGTCCAATTACAATCATGTTTTCAGGCGCTAGTGCCTGTCTGATTTTAGGATCAGATAGATACAGCACTGCGTGAGGGTGTGCTTGTGGAAAAGAAAGTGGATTCTCTGCAATTACTGGCCACTTTAATTTACCTGCAAAACTATTTACCTCATCGTCTGTATAACCTGCATTATCATGTCCAATAATTAACACTCCCGTAGAAGTTTCTAGCTTTCCACCGATATTATTTTTGTATTTAATTGGTTCAATTTTTATGCCAGTAAGCCAATCATTTTTCTCCACACTCATTAATGGTTCACTAAATTGAATATTTAAGTGGATGGGTTTGCCATTAAGTAATGGCTTTAATTCAATTTCGGATGCTAAATCATGAGTTTTAATCAGCTTATATATCCCTACTTGATCTGTTGTTTGATTTGCTCCAGTTTTACGTACCATTTCTGGACGATCAGCAGTGATTATTAATAACTTAACATTGCTATGAAAAGCTTCAAGGGCTGCTGGATAAAAGTTTGCGGCTGCTGTTCCACTAGTGCAAATAACTGCTACGTAATTATTGCTAGCTTTTGCAATTCCTAAAGCAAAAAATGCAGCACCTCGTTCATCAATTTTTACATGCAAATCAATTATTTGTTTACTTGCGGCTTCACTTAAAGCAATTGTTAAAGGAGCATTTCGTGAACCGGGAGAAATTACAAAGTTACTTACACCTAATTGAATAAGTTGCCTTAGAAGTGAATGCGCTAATTTTGTTGAATTGCTCAAATTAGGCTCCCTTCATAAATTACATCAGCCCTATCTTGCCACCATTTTTGGCGTTGATTATCTACTTTAAATTCACTTATTCGGTCAGGTATAACTCTACGATTAACGATCACACCATTTGATGCGATTAATGAATTACTTGTTACGTCACCTTCAAGTAAAGCTACTGTAGCTAGCCCACATGCACCATAAAGATTAGGAATAGCACAGGCAAGTGCTAACCCATGGGATATACCAACACTTGAATCCAAAGCACTTGATATAACAACTGGTAATGAAATTTGCTTAATCAAGTTGATAGCTGCATTGATGCCTCCTGATGGCGCCCATTTAATAACTGCAATATCCGCAACATCTTTTAGCTTTGTTAAATCACTACTTAGAAATTTACGTATCGATTCATCTACGGCAATTTTTATTCCAGTTTCATTTTTTAGTGCTTTAAGATCTGCAATATCTAAGCAAGGTTGTTCAACATAATCAATTAAGCCTGCAAACTCACCCTCATAATTTTTAAGGTTTACTACGGCTTCTTCTAATGTCCAACCCCCATTTATATCAAGTCTAAATTTTGCATTTGGAACATGTTTCAAGCATTCAATTAATATTTCTCTATCGAGAGTAAAATCATTAATTTTAATCTTTATTGTTGTGCAACCATCAAAACTTGAAAGTACTTTCTCAACTTCAGCAGGTTTGATATTTGGTAAAGTTGCATTGACCATAACTTCATTTCTAAGTGGGTTTGGTGCTGGTTTTGTAGCAGCTTCTAAAGAAGCTTTCATCCAGGTTGCTGATTGCTTGTTGTCATACTCAGTAAATGGTGAGAATTCACTCCATCCAGCAGGTCCTTCAAATAAAGCTATCTCGCGGGATTTAATTCCTCGGAAATTATTCTTGACCGGTATTGAAACAACTTGTAACTCAAACGGAAACATTACTTATGGGCGTTTAGGAAATTTATTAAAGTTTGGTTCCCGTTTTTCTTGATAAGCATTACGTCCTTCTTGACCTTCCTCTGTTAAATAAAACAACATAGTTGCATCACCGGCTAATTGCTGAATACCAGCAAGGCCATCATCTGCAGCGTTCAAGCTTGCCTTTAATAACCTAAGCGCCATTGGTGAATGCCTTAACATTTCCCTAGCCCAAGAGACAGTCTCTGCTTCTAACTCTTTTACTGGTACAACCGCGTTAACTAATCCCATTTCAAGTGCTTCTTTCGCATCATATTGTCGGCATAAAAACCAAATCTCTCTAGCCTTTTTTTGACCAACATGAGCGGCAAGTAATCCGGCTCCATAACCACCATCAAAGGATCCAACCATTGGTCCGGTTTGGCCAAACTTTGCATTCTCTGCTGCAATTGTTAAATCACAAACAACATGTAATACATGGCCTCCGCCAATTGCCCAACCAGCAACCATTGCAACTACTGGTTTAGGAGTTCTTCTAATTTGAACTTGCAAATCTAAAACATTTAACCGACCAATACCTTTTTTACTAAGTGCATCATCACCAAGATACCCGTCGTCTCCTCGCACATTAATATCGCCACCTGAACAGAAAGCTTCAGTACCTGAACCAGTAAATATAATTACTCCGACTTGATCATTATCTCGAGCTAAATTAAATGCCTCTGATAACTCAAATAGTGTTTGTGGCCTAAAAGCATTTCGAACTTCCGGCCGATTGATAGTTATCTTTGCCATACCTTCAGCTACTTGGTATGAAATATCAGTAAATTTTTCACCGCCAGCAGCCGTTTGCCAGTTAGGAATCGTGCGCTCACCTGGTTCACGTTTAATTGGCTTACTCAAGATATCTCCAAAGGTTTAACTAGGATTTAGATAAGAGATAGCCTACGGGGATTATGGGGGAAAAAGAACTTCGTGCATTAATACCTATTCAGGCTGAGTGGTCAATCCCACAACTACAAGAAAACTTGGCTGCAGCCCTTGAAGGTTCAGGACCAGCACTTTCAACTGGGTCACTTTCGATTACTGAAATAGGTAAGGAAATAACCCTAGTTGTAAATACCTCCGGCTCAACTTCTTCAGCAAAATCTGTTGCAATATCTAGCTCAGCACTAATTGCATCAACTAATGCAAGCCATAAGTATTTAGGTGCAACTCCGGGTGATAGTTGGTCACTACTACTTCCAACTTCACACATTGCAGGATTAAATGTTTTGATAAGAGCAACTGCATTAGGAAGTAGAGTTATTGATAATCGTAATACCTCTAACTATATTGACGCTGATTTTATTTCAATCGTTCCAACCCAATTACATAAAGCATTAACTGGTGACCTAAAACTATTAGAACATTTAACGGCTGCGGAAGCAGTACTAGTTGGCGGAGGAGCAGTTAGTGATAAATTAAAAAAAGAAGCTGCGGCTAAACATGTAAAAGTAGTTACAACATATGGAATGACTGAAATGAGTGGTGGCTGTGTCTACAATCAAAAACCTTTAGATGGGGTTGAAATAAAGGTAAATGATGCTGGTCAAATTAAGTTAACTGGCCCAATGATTGCTAGTGGATACTTATCAGATGAAGGAGTGATCAAAGCATTTAGCAATGATGGTTGGTTTGAAAGCACTGACTTAGGTAGTTTCACTTCAGGAATGCTAAAAGTTAATGGTAGATCAGATGAAGTAATCATCTCTGGAGGTGAAAATATTTCACTTCTTCTAGTTGAACAAAAAGTTAGAGAACTACTTCCCAACCAAGAAATAATTGCCTTTTCTCTTCCAGATGATATGTGGGGTGAAAAACTATGCCTTGGCAGTAATAGTAAAATTGATTTAATGAGTCTAAAAGAGAAACTGGGTTCAATAATGACTCCTAAGTTAGTATTTTTATTTGATCAAATTCCTACTACTTCAATTGGTAAACCAGATCGAAGGGCAGCTGCAGACTTGGCAAGAAAAATAGGAGTATCAAATGAATAAATGGATTTTAGGTGCGCGAATTAAAACTTTACCTGCCGCCATCGCACCGGTAATAGTTGGGACATCACTTGCAGATCAAATTCAAGTAATTAATGCATTACTTGCACTAATAGTTTCACTATCACTTCAAATTGCAGTCAACTACGCAAATGATTTTTCAGATGGTGTACGTGGGACTGATACCAACCGAGTAGGCCCGACCCGTCTAGTTGCATCTAAATTAGCAACTGCTAGTTCAGTTAAAAATGCTTCCTTTATTTCATTTTTTGTTGCCATAATTGCTGGAACACTCCTGGCATTTAACACATCTGTCTGGTTAATAGCCGTTGGTTTAATTTCAATTTTGGCCGCATGGGGTTATACGGGTGGTAAAAAACCATATGGATATTTAGGTTTTGGTGAGTTGGCCGTCTTTATATTTTTTGGAGTAGTAGCAACAGTTGGTAGCTACTATGTTCAGGTTGAACAAATATCAAGTAGTGCACTACTACTTTCGATTCCAATGGGTAGTTTATCTTGCGCTATTTTAGTCATCAATAATTTACGAGACTTAAATCAAGATAAATTAGTTTCAAAGCGAACCATGGCAGTTAAATTAGGAGATGCTAATACTCGCATCTTCTACTTAGTACTACTTGTACTAGCTCAAGTAAGCGCTGCAGCGGCAGCTAGTATCAATATTTATGCCCTTCTTACCTTGCTCTGGCTTCCACTTACATATAGTGCGGCGAATCAAGTACTAAAAGGAGCAAGTGGTAAAGAATTGATTACAATTTTGGGTAAGACTTCAAGGCTGCAATTTTTGTTAGCACTAACACTTGCAATTTCACTATCTATCTAGGTATATAGGGTATAAAATAGAAGCATGATTAAATATTTAATTATTCTAGCTATAGTAATTGATATTTATACTTTAGTTGATTGTGCAATTACTCCTCAAGAAAAAGTAAGAAGATTTCCAAAGTGGGCTTGGTTATTAATAATTATTCTTACTGGAATATTTGGAGATATTGCCTGGTTTATAGCCGGCCGACCAAGAAAGCCTGGTCAAAATCGTGGCGGTAAAGGTCGGATCATTCCACCCGATGATAATCCTGATTTTCTAAGAAAGTTATAAACCAGAGTAAGTGTGGCGGCCAGTTCCCCAAACATTTACATATATGTAATTAAATAAAAATGTTGAACCAGCAAATAAGCAAAGCCATGCTGCCTTACGTCCTCGCCATCCCACAGTTACACGTGCATGTAGGTATGCAGCGTACGCAACCCAAGTAATAAATGCCCAAGTTTCTTTTGGATCCCATCCCCAATAACGTCCCCATGCAGCCTCAGCCCAAATTGCACCAGCAATAACTGAAAAACTCCATAACGGAAATACCAATGCAACTAATCGGTAAGAAAGATTATCTAGCACCTCAAGCGTTGGTAATTTTAAAGCCCAATTAGGTCTTACGCCTTTTTGTTCATATCTATCTAATATTAAATAAGTCCCGGCAATGCAATTAGCAAGTAAGAAAACTCCACCTGAAATAATTGCTGTCGAAACATGAATTACAAGCCATGGTGATTTAAGCGCTGGAACTAGCGGTGCACTTGGTCGATAAAGCAAAGTAATTGCTGTTCCAAGGGTTAATAAGACTGCTATAGCTACTGGTAGGCCTAAGAAGCGGATTTTATATTTCTTTAAACCAAATAAGTAAGCAGCTGAAAAGGCTAATGCGCCAGTAATTGAAAACTCATACATATTTCCCCAAGGAACTCGATTGGCAGAAATTCCTCGTAAAACTACAGCAACTAGTAAAAGTAGAAATCCAATTATCATAAAAGCTGAGGCGAGTCTTCCAACTCTTTCGGTACGGGAAAAATCTAGCTTGGTTTTTTTAACTGAAGCTACAGGAGTTTTAATTGACCAAGCAACCTCAACAGCATGTGTTAGAAAGGCTAGGGTATAAAGAGCCATAGCAGCATAAATAAAATCGTTTGATAAAAGTGCTGCTACTTTATCGCTCATTACTTAACTCCTTTACTAAATCTTTTATCTCATTCTCTAGCCCTGGAATTGCATTTTTTGCAAGACCTGCAACTTGAGTTTTCCTACCTTGCTTAATCCAAACTCTTCTTTGTCTAGTAATTAATGAAATTAATAAACCTAAGATCGCAAGTATTGCACCTACTAGTGCATAACCTTTGCCAGGATCATTAACAATTTGTAAGTTAACCCAAGATTTCCAACCTGTAAATGTGATGCTGCCCTCACCAAAATCATAAGTTTCATTAAGTACTAAGGCTTTAAGACCAATTCTCTGCATCTTGCTGGTATCAATTCGATACACAGATTGTGGGACACCGGTGTTAAGACCTAAATCACCTTGCCAAATTGAAATTAATAATCTTGGGTCTAGCACCTCTGGGTATGAAGAAAATCCTCCACGTACTGGATCTCTATCTGCGGTGGGTAAAAAAGAAGAGACAAATCCAATTTGGGGGTCCATATCGGGCACTTTAATTGCACCAATCGATGAAAGATTTCCGTCCTGAGGTAGAAAAGTAACTGGTCCATCTAATACAACTTTGCCGCTCTTATCTTTTACGATCACTGTTGGTGAATAACCGTTCGCTTGTAAATATATTTTGGTACTTCCGTACTTAAGTGGTTTATTTACTTTTATAATTTCATCTCTTTCTAATGAGCCTACTGGGTTAGCAGTATTAATTGTGAGGGTGTAATCCAATGGTGCATTTGTTGCTGGATCATATTCCGCTTTAAAAGCTTTTGCAGTTATTGAAAATGGCGGCAAAGAGTCTTCAGACTGATACTTACCAAATCCTAAAATGTCATATGAAGTTGGTGTGTTTATAAAACGCTCTCCAACATTTAGTATGGCATCGCCTTTACTGCCAAATAATGAGCCAATGCCAATAGCAATTAAAACTAATACCAGAGATAAATGAAATAGAAGGTTTCCACTCTCTCTTGCATAACCTTTTTCAGCGGATATTGAGTCAATATCCCTGCGAATTCGAAACCCCTTCTTCTTTAAATATTTCTCAGCCAAATCTAGATCCACTTTTTCAATTTCAGTAAAAAACTCCATCCGATCTAAATTTTTTGGAGTAATTGGTGGTTTTGCGCCAATAGCTTTTAAGTGTTCAATACTCCTAGGTAGGACACAACCAATTAATGAAACAAACAGAAGAAGATAAATTGCGCTAAACCAAGGTGATCCGTAAACATCAAAAAGACTAAACCGATCTAGCCACTTTGCTGTTGCTGGATCGTTAACAAAATACTCTCTAACTTTTAGTGGATTTTGTGTGCGTTGTGGGAATAAAGATCCAGGAATAGCTGCAATGCTTAGTAAAAGAAGCAAGATTAAGGCTGTGCGCATACTAGTTAACTGCCGCCAGCACCAGCGTAGAAATGATCTACTATCTAAAACAGTACTCATTATAGAATTGGAATAAATCCGGAGATTAAATCTCTCATAGAGTTCATTAGACTGTCCCAAAAATTACTTACCTGCATTACACCAATTATTATTAAAATCACTCCGCCAACTTTTGTTACTAAATTTCCTTTCCTAGCAATTATCTTTCGCATTGGCTCTGCTTTATCCAAAAATAGCCCCATTAATATGAATGGTAGCCCAAGGCCTAAACAGTAGGCAGCAGATAAAATTGCTCCACGTTGTGCAGTTGCACTTTCAAATGCAAGTACCTGAACTGCTCCAAGTGTTGGTCCTATACATGGAGTCCAACCAATTCCAAAAGCAAATCCTAAAAACGGAGCTGAAATTAATCCTGTTCTAGTTTTCCATACTGGCTTGTAACTTCTGTAAAACTTCTCGTTAAGTAAAAACATGAATCCCAAGGCAATTATCAGTAAGCCAAGTATTACTGAAATTATTCTTGAGTTTTCAAAAATTATAGAACCTAAGCCACCAAATAAGAGTCCGTATGAAATAAACAAAACTGTGAAGCCTGAAACAAATAATAAAGAGCCGAGAAAAACCCTACTTCTACTTTTAGTATCACTCATCCCAGATGCGTATGAAATATATCCAGGCACAAGTGGAATTACGCACGGTGAGAAAAATGAAATAAGACCAGCTATAGCTGCAACAAATATTGCAATTAGTAAGTTCCCGTCAAATACTTGGTTTATAAAGAAATCACGCATCAGCAATTACCATTTCCAGCATTTTCTTTAAGGTAGCTACAGTTGCTTCACCACTTATGCGGACCGCTACCTTTCCCTGCTTATCAATAATTAATGTGGTCGGGATTGCATTCGGAATTAAAGATCCCTTGAAGCCAACTAAAATTGAATCATCGATAAATGTTGGGTATGTAAGTTTAAAGTTTTCATAAAATGCTTTAGCAGAGGAAATATTGTCGCGAGTTAGCACACCTGCAAATTGAACTTGCGGATATTGAATTGAAAATTCCTGTAGTAGCGGGGCCTCAGCTCTACATGGTGCACACCATGACGCCCACACGTTAATCACTGTTACTTGATTTGAATTAAGTGTTATAACTCCAGTGGTTAATGTTTCTCCAGAAAATTTTGGGGCATCTCTTCGATCAGATTGCTTGATATAAACTGCTGCTCCACTTCCTGAAACATAGGAATTTTCACTTGGATTAGAAAGTCCGCCACCTGTACAACTAGTTAAGAATAATGAGGATAAAACAATAAATAGTAATTTCATTATTTTGGTGGCAATAAATGCTTAGCAGGCTCTAAATATGAAACAGATTCGATCATTCCTTCAGCGTCTAGTTTAAATGAAGTTACTGAGGCAAGTGTGCATTGTCTTTTTCGTGGATCATGAATTAATCGACGTCCTTCAATAGCACTGCGCAGTATCCAAATTGGTAACTGATGTGAAACACAAATAGCATCTTTACCAGCAGCTGCGTCCCTAGCGGCAAACAAACCTTTTAGCATTCTATTAATTAGTTGTTCATATGGTTCACCCCATGACGGCCGCCATGGATTCCAAAGATAGCGCCAAGATTTTGGGTGTTTTAATACACCACTCCCTAACTCGAATTTCTTTCCTTCAAATATATTACTTGCCTCAATTAAATTTGCATCACTAGTTAGCGGCAAATTATGTTGATTAATAATTGGCGCAACAGTTTCCTGCGCACGCTGTAAGGGTGAAGCATGAATTGCTCCTAAATTTAAATCCTTTGACCATTGACCAATAACTTGCGCCATTTGTTGGCCGCGATCACTTAATCGCCACCCTGGTTGAAGACCATAAAGAATCTTCTCTGGATTATGGACTTCACCATGTCTGACAAAGTGAATTGTTTGTGTCATGGTGTAAGCATAAAGCAGAGGAATTCAGCCTTGTTCGCTAAGGTAGTGATATGGCGCTCACAGAAAAAAGAGTTGCATTTTTTGATGTTGATAACACCCTACTTAAGGGATCTACGCTCTTTTTTCTTGGACGTGGGATGTACCAAAGGGGTTTTTTCACAAAAAAAGACATTTCTGCTTTTGTATTAGCAAACCTTCGATATCGCCTTACTGGTAAAGAAAATAAAGATGAGATAGCTAGATTTCAAAATGCTGCCACTGATTTTATTAAAGGACATAACGTGGTTGAGATTGAAAAAATTGGACAAGAGATTTATGAAGAGTACGTTTCCCCTGCAATTTGGCAAGGCACAGTTGAAATTGCACAGGAGCATCTATCAAAAGGTGAAGAAGTCTGGTTAGTAACTGCTACACCACTTGATATGGCTAATTTAATGGCAAAAAGATTAGGTTTTACTGGCGCACTTGGTACAAAAGCTGAAACTGAAAATGGTATCTACACTGGAAAAATGATTGGAAATTTATTACATGGTAAGGAAAAAGCAAAGGCAATAAGTGAGTTAGCAAATAAAAATGGTTTTAATTTAAAGAATTGTTACGGATATTCAGATTCTCACCACGATATTCCACTCCTTGAAGCAGTTGGTTACCCACGTGCAATTAATCCAGATACCTTGCTTGAAATTAGGGCATACCGGGATAACTGGCCAGTCTATGACTTCAGGCGAGCTCGTAGAATTAAAAAGTTTTTTGGGCCAATTGCTGGTCGCCTGGCTGCACTTGCCTCACTACTCTCACCAAGAAATCGTAAAGGTAAATAGGGCACTTAAAACCCGAGTAAAGTAGGCCAGTTATGTCTACTGTCGCGATCACTTTTGCAGATGAGCTACGCGCGCGATCAGATGAAGACCTTGAGTTAATTTTTCAATACCGACCAGATTTAGTTTCACCAGTCCCAAATGATTTCTCCTCCCTTGCTGCACGTGCTACCTCTACTCCTTCACTAGTTAGAGCACTGGATTCATTAAACATGTGGCACTATCAAATAATTGAAGCAGCATGTGTGCTGCCTGAACCATTTAAAAAATCAGAGTTAGTTTCAGTAACTAGTGAAGAAAGTACATTTGCACTGGATTACCTATGGCAAATGGGCCTGTTATACAAAGAAGGTAACAACTTTCGAACACCTACAAATTTAAAGCTTTTAATTGGTGATGAACCAGCTGGTTTAGGCCCACAATCAAGCGGCAAAGTTGATTTTACGAAACTAAAAGATGTTCCTAAATCATCAGCTGATGTACTAGCTAAATTAACTTGGGGTCCACCTAGAGGTTCAATTACAAATATTAAAAAGCCTGGTACTGCTATTGGTTGGCTACTTGATAACAATATATTAGTTGCACTTGACTCACACACTGTTGCCCTGCCTCGAGAGTTTGGCATAAAGCTTCGACAAGGAAAAGTTCATAAAGAATTAATTACTACTGCGCCAGCTTTAACTGGAAAAGAAGTAGCCCAAAAGCAGATTGATTTAGCGGCAATTGCCAACATTTCAACTATTTTAAGATGGTGTGAAGAGTTATTACATAATCTATCCGATGAGCCACCAACCGCACTTCGTACCGGTGGAATAGGAGTTAGAGATCTTAAAAAAATTGCCGAGCATTTAGGTGTTGATGAAGCATGCGCTGGATTCGTTGCAGAACTTTGTTATTTAGGTGGTTTAGTTGTTGTTGACTCAGATGATCAAATATTACCAACATCTGCTTTTGATATTTGGTTAACAAAACCAGCGGAAGAACGCTGGTATTCACTTGCAGTTCTATGGCTTGATACATCAAGAGTAAGTGGCTTAATTGGTAAAGTAATTGATAAAAATATTGCACCCCTTGGACCAGAGCTAGACCGTGCTGGAGTCTCATTAATTAAAAGAACAACATTAAAAGTTCTATTAGAAAATCCAAAAATTTCACCAGAGATGAAATCAATACAAGAGGTAGTTAAATGGTGGAATCCACAGCGAGTAAATAGTGATTTTATTGAGTGGAACCTAAGAGAGGCAGAGTGGCTAGGAATAACTGGACAAGGTGGAATATCAACCTTTGGCAGTAACCTGCTTAACGCAAGTGAGTTACTTGGCGTTGAAGCCGCACTTCCTAAACCAGTTGATCATATTTTAATTCAAGCAGATAACAGCGCAGTTGCTCCAGGGCCACTAACCGCTGAACTATCAGCTGAAATGGGAACGATCGCTGATATTGAAAGTAGGGGCGGTGCAACTGTTTACCGATTTAGTGAAGCATCAATAAGGCGTGGCCTAGACCATGGCAAAACAGGTGAACAAATAAAGACGTTTTTAACAAAAACTTCTAAAACTCCCATGCCGCAGCCATTAGATTATTTAATTGCAGATGTTGCTAAACGTCATGGCAGGTTAAGGGTTGGAAGTGCTCACACATATATTAGATGTGAAGATGAAGGATTAGTTCAGCAAATATTGCACGATAAAAAATGCGAACACTTACGGCTTAGAAAAATTGCTTCACAAGTTCTAGTAACTGAACTTGAACTACCTGAAGTTATTAGCGAATTAAGAGAATATGGTTACTTACCTGCTGCAGAAAATGCCAGCGGTGTATTGCTTTCACAACCAAATTTAAGACGAGCAAAATCACGACCTAAGCCACCAAGAATTATTTCAGAGTTTACTGCGCCCAAGGCAAGTGTTGTTTTAGCAGCGGTTAAAACAATTAGAGCAGGAGAAAGAAGTAGAAAAGTTGAACCAATTGTTGCTGGTACCTCATCTAATGAAACTCTGGCGCTCATTAACCAATATATTGATGAGCAACGCACTTTAGTTATTAGCTATGCTGATAATAATGGTGGAGTTTCAAACCGAATTATTGAGCCAATATCAATTTCACTTGGCACCCTAACCGCTCGGGATGAGACAACTGGAGAAATTACTCAATTTCGAATACCTAGAATCAATGGCGTAGCACCGTCACTCACCATTTTGGAAAATAAGGCAGACTTAGACCTATGACCGCTATTGCCGATATCCAGCGTTTAGTTGAGTGTGAGTCACCCACTGAAGATTTAGCTGCATGTAATCAGATAGTAAATCTTGCTGTTGAAATTGCCGGTCAGATTTTAAAAACGAAGGCAGAAACTATCTCTGAAAATGGTAGGCCGGTGTTTTGGTGGGGATCTAAGCAACCAAAAATTGTTTTACTTTGCCATTTAGATACGGTGTGGCCGAAGGGTTCATTTATACCAACTTGGAAAGTAAATGGAGATATTGCAACTGGTCCAGGTGTTTTTGATATGAAAGCTGGCTTTGTTCAAGCACTTTACTCATTAGCAAATATTGATAATGCTAAAGATAAAATTGCATTAATTGCAACTACTGATGAAGAAACTGGCAGCATTACTTCCAAAGATTTAATTAATAGAGTATCAAAATCTGCAGATGCAGTATTAGTTTTTGAAGCCTCACTTGATGGAAAGGTTAAAACTGGTCGCAAAGGTACTTCGATGTATCAAATAAATGTAACAGGTCGTGCATCACATGCTGGACTAGAACCAGAAAAAGGAATAAATGCAACAACTGAATTAGCAAAATTAGTAGTGCAAATTACTGCACTTGAGAATAAAGAATTTGGAACCACTGTGGTGCCAACTGTTATGCAATCTGGAACTACTACTAATACTGTTCCAGCTCTTGCGAAATTAGATATTGATGTTAGATCTTTTTCAATACTTGAACTAAATAGAATTGATAAGGCTGTTAAGTCATTAACAAGTGATGTAGCTGGGGTTGAAGTTACTGGTGGAATAAATCGACCACCGCTTGAAACTGAAAGTACTAAAGATCTTTACGTAAAAATAGAAAAAGTCGCAAAGGATTTGGGTTTACCAGAAGTTGGAAGTGCCAGCGTTGGTGGTGCTAGTGATGGAAACTTTGCAGCTGCAGCTGGGGCTAAAGTTTTAGATGGATTAGGTGCTATCGGTAGTGGTGCTCATGCATTAACTGAATCAATTGTAATTTCATCGGTAGAGCCAAGGATTAAATTAACTACTGCATTTATCAATGAGTTGCTTAAATGAGTGATGGTCCGTTAATAGTTCAAAGCGATAAGACACTTTTACTTGATATTGATCATATTCTCTCCGATGAATGTCGTAGAGCAATCGCAGCATTTGCTGAGCTTGAAAAATCACCAGAACACATTCACACTTACCGACTTACTCCACTAGGACTATGGAATGCCAGAGCATCAGGACATGATGCTGAACAAGTCATTGATATATTAATTAAATATTCAAGATATGCAGTTTCACATTCACTATTAGTTGATATCGCAGAGACTATGTCTCGCTATGGGCGCCTACGCCTTGAAGCGCACCCGGTCCATGGTTTGATTTTGGTATCAAATGATCCAGCAGTTTTGAAAGAAGTAACGCGTGGTAAAAAGGTTGCACCAATGCTTGGTTTGCAATTAGATGAAGAAACTATTGTTGTTCACCCAGGTCAGCGTGGTTTCTTAAAGCAAGCTTTACTTAAATTAGGTTGGCCGGCTGAAGATTTTGCAGGTTATGTTGATGGTGAGCACCATGAAATTTCTTTAAGACAAGATGGTTGGAAGATCCGTAAATACCAAGAGTTAGCTGCAGAAGGTTTCTGGCATGGCGGTTCTGGTGTTGTAGTTCTACCTTGTGGAGCTGGGAAAACAATTGTTGGCGCAGCAGCAATGGCACACGCTAAAGCAACTACTTTAATTTTGGTGACAAATACTGTGGCAGCTCGTCAGTGGCGAGAAGAATTACTTAGAAGAACTGATTTAAATGAGGATGATATTGGTGAATATAGTGGTGCTAAAAAAGAAATTAGGCCAGTAACAATTGCTACATATCAAGTTATGACTACTAAAAAGGGTGGGGTTTATGCCCACCTTGATTTATTTGATGCAATTGACTGGGGATTAATAATTTATGATGAAGTGCATTTATTGCCAGCGCCAATCTTTAGATTTACTGCAGATATCCAGTCCCGCCGCCGATTAGGACTTACTGCAACCTTAGTGCGCGAAGATGGGATGGAAGGTGAAGTATTTTCACTCATTGGACCAAAAAGATTTGATGTTCCATGGAAAGAAATTGAAGCACAAGGTTATATCGCACCTGCTGACTGTGTTGAGGTGAGAATTACATTAACTGATGAGGAGCGATTAAATTATGCTACCGCTGAACAGGAAGATCGCTACCGATTCTGTTCAACATCTCAAACTAAAAAAGCAGTGGCCATTGCATTAGCTAAACAGCATATAAATGATCAGGTCCTTGTAATTGGGCAATATATTGATCAGTTAGACCAACTTTCAGAAGCCTTAGGGGTGCCAGTAATTAAAGGTGACACTCCAATTAAAGAGCGTGAACGGCTTTACGCTTTATTTCGAAGTGGTGAAGTTAAATGTTTGGTAGTTTCAAAGGTTGCTAACTTTTCAATCGACTTGCCTGAAGCAACTATTGCTATCCAAGTCTCTGGGACTTTTGGTTCAAGACAAGAAGAAGCTCAACGGCTTGGCCGAATTCTGCGTCCTAAAGCAGATGGCAGAGGAGCGCGTTTTTATTCACTTGTAGCGCGTGACACTATTGATCAAGATTTTGCTCAAAACCGGCAAAGGTTTCTTGCAGAGCAAGGATATGCATATCGTATTATTGATGCAGATGAAGTTATAAATAAAAATTAAGATTTAATTGCTTTAGTAAATCTTTCAATATCGACTCGCCAATAATCATGTATTTTGTTATCAATCATAATTACTGGAACTTGTTCACCATATTCTTGCTCTAATTCTGGTAGGTCATTAATGAGTTTTATCTCTAGCTCAAATTGAAGTTGATCTTTTACTAATTTAATTTTATCTATAGCAATTTCACATAGGTGGCATCCAGTACGTGATATGACTGTTACCTTCCTCATTTAACTCCCAGAATAACCTTAATTAAGCCACAGCTACTAAAAGTGGCACTAATGATCCTGCTCAGAATGTTAGCCTAGCGCAGTGCATATAAAGCGATTTTTATTATCAATTGGGTTATTGATATCTGTAATAGTTACTCCAATTCCAAGTGCCAATGCTTTATCGGTAAAAGTCGCTCCAGCAGGGTGGACCTATCTTTTTGCTAGCGATACCCCTGCTAAAAAATTCACTACTCCTAGAGTTTTTTCGGTAAATTTAGAAAAGAAAAGTACCTTTGTCCCTATTTACAATAATGTGCCAGATATTGCTAAAGCTTCTATTCAAAGAGCAATTGATACTTGGTCAGAGAATTTTGTGTCAAAAGTGCCAGTTAGCGTAAATGTCACGTGGACGAAAGCATCTAATTCGACAGTACTGGCTTCTGCTAGTGCCAAAAATGTGTTTGCTAATTTCAATGGTGCACCCGATAAGACTCTTTACTATCCATCTGCTCTTGCAAACGCATTGGCGGGTATTGATTTAGATACTGCTGAGCCTGAACTAGAAATAAATGTGGTAACCGGTGATTTTTGGTATTACGGATTAGATGGCAAATGCCCAGCAAATAAATATGATCTAGTCTCAGTAATTTTGCATGAAATGGCACATGGTTTGGGATTTATGTCAGGAAGTTACTATGACCCAACTACAAAAATTGGAAGATTCCTTCAGCCAACAGCTTTTGATGCCTACATTCAACTTCCAGATGGCAGGCGATTAGTTGACATGCCTTCTCCATCACTGGAACTCGGTTCGGCAATCACTTCGACTTTATTTTGGTCTGGGGCTAATGCAGTCAAAGTTAATAATGGTGTTAAGCCATTGCTGTTCACGCCAGTTATTTATGAACAAGGATCCTCAGTAAGCCATTTAGATGAGAAGACTTTTTCGAACACGGCTGAAAATGCAGTTATGACTCCGAATTTAAGTGCTGGTGAAGTTTTCCATTTACCAGGAGCCTTGTTATTAGCAATTTTCGAAGATTTAAGGATGAAACCACCTGCTGGCAAAGCAACGGGGCTACCAGGCTCTGTTCAAAACGTTAGAGCAGTAATAGGTGATAAAAGCGCAATTATCAAATTTGATCCACCTGCTGATTTTAGGTTTGCGCAAATAGATAGTTATGTTGTTGAAAATCTACAAACTGGAGAGAGTATTAAAGTATCAGAAAGCCCAGTTGTTATTAGTAATCTTAAAAATGGAACTAAATACACATTTTCAGTGACGTCAGTAAATAGCGCAGGTTCTTCAGAAGCTACAAAATCAAATCAGATTACGCCACAACCTGCTTGGAAAAGCACAGTTATAGATCCAAATGCAGATGCTAAATACATAGCCACAACTACCTACCTTGGTAAGCCAGTAGTTGCCTATAGTGAAAGCAAAGGTGGGGATCTAAAGCTTGCAACTTACTCAAATAGTAAATGGGTTATTAAAACTATTGATGGAAATGATGATAATGCTGGCAAGACTCTAAATAATGTGGCTGGACATATTTCTCTATGTACATCAACTATCGGAAAAATTAGCTACTTACATATTTTTTATACCGATCTCACTAATAAGGATTTAAGGTACGCACTTTATAATGGTAAAAATTTTAAGTATGAGACTGTAGATGGTGACGGTTTAATTGCCCAAGATTACAAAGAAGTTAATAGGGTAAGAGGAGCCTCTGATGTCTCAGTTTCAAATGCGTGCTCTGTAAGTAACAATGTAATTCAGGTTTTTTACCGTGATGAATCCCAGGGAATTTTACTAGGTGCTGTAAAAGAAAATGGAAAGTGGAGATATGAAATAGTAGATGGTGATAAAGATACTGAAGATAGAACTACGGGTGACGTTGCATTTCATATGAAATCTGTGACTGTTGGTAAAAAGATTAATTTAATTTACGATTCAGTAAAAGGATTTGACGCAGAAAAAAATATTACAAAAGGTGAGGTTAGATACGCGACTAGAAGTACTAGCGCGAGTTCGGATTGGGAGTATAAAACCTTAGACGCACCTAGCGAGCGTACTTATGCAGTTGGCTACGATGTCACAATTTTAAACACTGCTAAAGGTTTAACAACTGGTTGGTTTACCTCTAGCGGCTTTACCTACCCAAACCCTGATCAAGTTAAATATCAAGATATAAATGCTGCCTCAGTAGTAAGTGTGAAAGCTGATGAGTTTGGCACGCTTCACTCATCAATTTCTGCTGATGAAAAAATGGTTTTATTTAGCTGCGAACTAAGATTATGTGCAGTAAGTAAATCAAATAAAGTAGTTAATTTAGTTTCAAAAAATAGTATTCAAAAAGGTGCTCAAGTTAATTGGATTACAGTTGGTAAAACCAAATACGCCATCGCTGGCGTCTCTGGAAAATTAACTTTATTTAAACCTTAAAACTATTTTGCGTTGCGGCGTTGAATTCTAGTTCGTTTTAATAGTTTCTTATGTTTCTTTTTAGCCATTCGCTTACGACGCTTTTTGATTACTGAACCCATTTTGCTCCTTTAGATATGTTTACTAATTATGTGAGTTTACTAGTTAATGACTATGAAACCAAAACTTACACCCGAGTCTGTGATTAATACTGTTCCTATTTCATTATTTACTGCGATTGCAACCGCTGGAGCAGAAAGTTTATAGGAGTTTAGTACCTCCCCTTTTTTGCCGAGCTCTAAAACAACTGGAGTTGGAATTTTTGGCTTCCAAGCCGAAACTGACTTAATCGGTCCACTTGAAATAAAACTAGTCCAAGAATTTTTACCTGACGCCACTAGAGCACTTGATTTCGCTGAGTATCTAACATTCCAAATTGGTTTATTTATTGCAGAAAACTTTGTTACCGCAGCTTCAGTTCTATTTGAATATGTAACTTTTCCACCCTGTAATAGTCCAGCGCTAATTGAACTCCAGTTTCTTGTTGTACTTTTTAAAGTTGCTCTACCAACTACTTGTAATACCCCAGATGAGGAAACTTTAATTGTTATGGCATCTAACTTACTTAAAGCCTTTGTTTTAAGAAGCTGATCACCGCTCATCCCCACCACAGTAAAACTGGCATCTGAATTAATTATTGCTGAACTTAACTGAGTTGTTTTTACGCCATATTTAACTTTAGGTGAAAAAGCACCGAATTTATTCGCACTTATATAAAACCCTGAAACATCACTCTTATTATAAGAGTTACCGAATATTATTAAGTTAGCACCTGAAATTAAGATTTTTCTTGGATCAATTATGCTTTCTGAAATAAATTCAAATGTATTTAGTAAATTTCCATTACTACTAATTTGCCATAATTTAATTCTGTTAAGTGGTGAGTTTTTCACTTGAACTGGCTCAGGGATAACGTTATCTGGATTTAATACCTGACCAGTAGTTGGTTTTGATGTGGGTGTAATTAGTGATGATGATGCTCCTAAAACCCAAATACTGCCATCAGTATCAAGTGCAGCTGATGTGGCAATTTCGTTTTCAATACCACCTAATCGTAAATTCCAAAGTGGTGCACCAAGTGAGGAGTAACTAGCGATAAAGCCATCACTTGCGCCGCCAAGATTTCCACTTATCCAAGGTGAGTTAGGAGATTCAGTTGTACCAATTAAAATAGCACTCACTGGAGTTAAGGAAACGTCACTTACCTGATCAGATTTTAAATATGGTAGTTCTATTAATGCCTTCGTGCTTTTTATTACTACTGCATTAGCGGTAGATGGTTGTAAAGAAAAAATCAATAAAAATGTAAGAAAAACTCTTTTCAAGCAAGCTCCTGTGCACGTTTTTTTGCTGCAGTCATTGCATCTAAAACTATTTTTTCTAGATCCTTATCTGTGAAAACCGAAAGTGCTGCTGCGGTTGTACCATTTGGGCTAGTTACATTTTTTCTAAGTGTAGTTGCATCAAGTCCACTCTCTTTAAGCATGGCAGCTGAGCCAGAGATAGTTCCTATCGCAAGTTGTGTGGCAATTTCATTAGTTAGTCCTAGTTTTACGCCGGCATTAATCATTGCTTCAACAAAACTAAAAAAGTAGGCAGGACCTGAACCACTAAGTGCGGTAACCGCATCTTGATCAGATTCACTAACTTCAACCACTAATCCACTATTTGATAGTAAATTTTTAGCTAAAGATAAATCAGCTCCCGAAGCATTTGCTCCTGGTGAAATGGCGGATACTCCCTTACCTATTTGAGCAGGAGTATTTGGCATAACGCGAATAACTGGATTCTTAGTTTTTAATTGGCTTTCAATAAATTTAGTAGTTTTACCCGCAGCAATTGAAATTAATAAGGCACTATCACTTAATGTTTCACTTAACTCTGATAAAGCTGAACTTAAATCTTGTGGTTTAACTGCTAAGAAAATTACATCACAGCTTTGTCCTATTTCCTGAATACTTACTAAGTTAACCTTGTACTGATCCTTTACCTGTTTAGCTCTGTCATCACTCTTCTCATTTACGTAAATTTGAGCGGCATTAATAGAGTTAGAGATTAAACTTTTAATTAGCGCTTCACCCATAACGCCAGCCCCAATAAAGCCAATGGATTTATTGTCGGCTTGTGTTTTCATACATCTAGCCTACCCAATTAGTCATTAACCTCACTTAACCCTTAAACTGCGGCTCTATGTCAACGAAAAAAAGATCAAAATCTAAGTTATCTAAGAACGAGGTAGCTGCTAATTTTGCTCGGGATTGGGTTGAATTTACTAACCCAGCAAATCCTGAGGAAATCTTTAAGTGTGATCTGACTTGGTTGACCTCATACTGGCAATGTATTTATGGAAATGGTTGTTGCGGTATTGATGCTGATAAACCAGATGCTGGTTGTTGTTCAGATGGCGCTTACTACACTAGCAAGGAAGATGAAGCTAGAGTATTAAAAGCTGCTAAGAAGTTAACAAGAGCGCAATGGCAATTTTATGATCAAGCACGCCCCAAAAAAGCTGGTGGTAAATTAAAAATTAGTGAAATTGGTTTAGATAAAGAACTTAAAACAAAGAAAATTAAAGACTCATGTATTTTTCTAAATCGAGTGGGACATGAAGCCCCTGGTTACTCTGGTTCATTTGGCTGCGCACTTCACCATCTTGCAGAGAGTGAAGGAGTACATGTAGTAGAAACAAAACCTGATATTTGTTGGCAACTGCCACTTCGTAGGTCTTGGGAAACTCGCGAACTAGGCGGTAAAGACATAACTGTTGTAGTTATCGGTGAGTATGAAAGATTAGCTTGGGGTGAAGGTGGTGAAGACTTTGATTGGTATTGCACAAGTAACTCAGAGGCGCACACTGGAAAGATTCCGGTTTATCAATCAAGTAAGGCTGAATTAGTAGCCATGATGGGTAAGCCAGGTTATAGCGAACTAGAAAAACTCTGTGATAGCCGCATGGCTGCAATTGCAGCAACTCGAAAAGAGCAAAAGCGACGTGAGTTACCACTATTTATAATCCACCCAGCAACAAAGGCGGCGCAAGACCAACTCTAGTCAGTGGTTAGTATTAGATTACCGCTATGGCTAAAGCACCTGCAAAAGATCCTTTTCGTTGCGTTGAATGTGGTTGGAGTGCAACCAAATGGGTTGGACGTTGTGGTGAGTGTCAAGCATGGGGAACAGTTGAGGAAATAGCTGCTCCAAAAAAACTCTCATTAGTTGCTGGATCAATTACTTCGGCTGCAAAACCAATTGGTGATGTTGATTTAGCAAGTGCAAAAGCAAGAACTAGTGGCGTTGGTGAATTAGATAGAGTTTTAGGTGGCGGATTAGTACCTGGAGCTGCAATTTTATTAGCGGGTGAACCAGGTGTGGGTAAATCAACGCTTCTACTAACAGTTGCTGCTGAAACTGCTAAACAAGGAATTCTTTCTCTTTATATAAGTGGTGAGGAGTCAGCCTCGCAGGTAAGGCTTAGGGCAGAGCGGTTAAATGCAATTGATAAGAATTTATGGCTGGCCGCTGAATCTGATCTTGGCGCAGTAATTACCCATATCGATTCGGTTAAACCAGAGTTGTTAGTAATTGATTCAATTCAAACTATTTCAAGTACAACTGTTGATGGTGCACCTGGCGGTGTCACACAGGTTCGGGAAATTGCAGCAGCATTAATTAGAATTGCAAAAGAGCGCGCAATAACTTTAGTATTAGTTGGCCATGTTACTAAAGATGGTTCAATTGCTGGCCCACGATTACTTGAACACCTAGTAGATGTTGTCCTTAATTTTGAAGGTGAAAGGCATTCAAGGCTTAGGTTGATTAGAACAATTAAAAATAGATTTGGTGCCTCCGATGAGGTTGGATGTTTTGATTTAAATGATTCTGGAATTATTGGTTTACCTGATCCAACTGGTTTATTTACCTCTCGTCATACTGATCCAGTTCCTGGAACATGTGTGACAGTTGCACTAGAGGGTAGGCGTGCACTCCTTGCTGAGATTCAATCACTAGTTAGTACTGGCAATCCAGATGGTAGAGATTGGGGTAATTCAAGGCGGGTCACAAGCGGATTAGATAACTCAAGAACTGCTATGACACTTGCGGTATTAGAACTAAGAGCTGGAATTAAAATATCTGGGCGTGATGTTTATGTTGCAACTGTTGGTGGTATGAAAATAAGTGAACCATCAGCTGATCTTGCGGTAGCACTTTCTGTAGCATCGGCTGCAAAAGGATTAGCACTACCTGCTGATTTAGTTGCAATTGGTGAAGTTGGATTAGCTGGTGAAATAAGAAAAGTAACTGGAGTTAATCAAAGAGTTAGTGAAGCTGCTCGGCTTGGCTTTAAACGCGCAATTGTGCCAATCGGAAGTGATTTAAAAATTTCTGGAATCGAAATACTAGAAGCAGCTAGATTAGAACAGGCGATTAGTAAGGTGAAGATTAATTAGTTGCTTCTGCTAGATCACCAGGAGTATCTGATAAAGCAGATTTAGGAGTTCCTTTGAAGGTGAAGGTTGCAGTATCTGTTTCATCTGAAACATCAACTAAAATAATTTCACCAGCTTTTAAATCTCCAAATAACATCTTCTCAGATAGAACATCCTCTAATTCACGTTGAATAGTTCTACGAAGTGGTCGAGCACCAAGTACTGGGTCATAACCACGCTTAGCAAGCAATGACTTTGCCCCAGTTGTTAACTCAATTCCCATATCTTTTGCCTTCAAGCGCTCATCTAAATGCGCAACCATTAGATCAACAATCTTTACTATCTCAGCTTCAGTTAATTGATGGAATACAACTATGTCATCAATACGGTTTAAAAACTCAGGACGGAAGTGAGTCTTAAGCTCATCACCAACCTTTGCTTTCATACGTTCATAACTTCCCTGAGCATCTGCCACATTAGCAAAACCAAGTGATAATGATTTAGAGATATCACGAGTACCAAGATTGGTAGTCATGATGATAATTGTGTTCTTAAAGTCAACTACTCGTCCTTGAGCATCAGTTAAGCGACCATCTTCTAATACCTGTAGTAATGAGTTAAAGATATCTGGGTGTGCTTTTTCGATCTCATCAAATAACACAACTGAGAATGGACGGCGGCGAACTTTTTCAGTTAATTGACCACCCTCGTCATAACCAACATAACCAGGAGGTGCACCAAATAAACGAGAGGCAGTATGTTTTTCAGAGTACTCAGACATATCTAATTGAATTAATGCATCGGCATCCCCAAATAAGAATTGGGCAAGAGTTCTAGAAAGTTCAGTCTTTCCAACACCGGAAGGGCCAGCAAAGATAAATGATCCGCCTGGACGTTTTGGATCTTTAAGACCAGCACGTGTTCGACGAATTGCTTGTGAAAGCGCCTTAATTGCTTGATCTTGTCCAATAACTCTGCGGTGTAATTCATCCTCCATTTTAAGTAATCTGGCAGTCTCAGCCTCAGTTAACTTAAATACTGGAATACCTGTTGCAGTTGATAAAACTTCAGCAATTAACTCTTCATCAACTTCAGCAACTACATCAAGATCTCCAGCTTTCCAATTCTTCTCTCGCTCAGCTTTCTCAGTGATTAAGTTCTTTTCTTTATCGCGAAGAGATGCTGCCTTTTCAAAATCTTGACCATCAATTGCAGATTCTTTCTCTTTTCGTGCTGCTGCAATTTTGTCATCAAACTCACGAATTTCAGGTGGTACGGTCATTCGTCGGATACGAAGACGTGAACCAGCCTCATCAATTAAATCAATTGCTTTATCAGGTAAATGGCGATCTGAAACATAGCGATCAGCCAACGTTGCGGCTGAAACTAATGCACCATCTGAAATAGATACCTTATGGTGGCTTTCATAACGATCTCGAAGTCCTTTAAGAATTTCAATTGTGTGCGCAACAGTTGGTTCTGCTACTTGAATTGGTTGAAAGCGTCGCTCAAGTGCTGCATCTTTTTCAAGGTGCTTGCGATATTCATCAAGTGTAGTTGCACCAATTGTCTGTAATTCACCTCGTGCAAGCATTGGCTTAAGAATTGAAGCCGCATCAATTGCGCCTTCAGCCGCACCTGCTCCAACTAAAGTATGAATTTCATCAATAAACAAAATAATGTCGCCACGAGTTCTAATTTCTTTAAGTACTTTCTTTAGTCGTTCTTCAAAATCACCACGGTAGCGAGATCCTGCAACTAGGGCGCCAAGATCTAATGAGTAAAGTTGTTTATCTTTAAGAGTTTCTGGAATGTCACCTTTAACAATTGCTTGTGCTAAACCTTCAACAACAGCAGTCTTTCCAACACCTGGTTCACCAATTAAAACTGGGTTGTTTTTAGTCCGGCGAGATAAAATCTGCATAACTCGTTCGATCTCTTTTTCACGACCAATTACTGGATCTAATTTTCCTTCACGTGCAGCTTGAGTTAAGTTGCGGCCAAACTGATCTAATACTAATGATGTTGATGCTTGACCTTCAGCTGGTCCACCTGATGTAACCGCCTCTTTGCCTTGGTAGCCTGAAAGTAATTGAATAACTTGTTGGCGAACGCGTGATAAATCAGCACCAAGTTTTACCAATACTTGCGCAGCTACTCCTTCACCTTCACGAATTAAACCTAAAAGAATATGTTCAGTACCAATGTAGTTATGTCCTAGTTGCAGCGCTTCGCGAAGAGAAAGCTCTAAAACTTTTTTAGCTCTTGGTGTGAATGGAATATGACCAGATGGTGCTTGTTGTCCTTGGCCAATTATTTCTTCAACTTGGGAGCGAACTGCTTCTAAAGAAATGCCTAATGATTCAAGGCCTTTAGCGGCAACGCCTTCACCTTCGTGAATTAAACCTAAAAGAATATGTTCGGTGCCAATGTAATTATGGTTGAGCATGCGTGCTTCTTCTTGCGCTAGTACTACAACGCGTCTTGCACGATCTGTAAACCGCTCAAACATCTGGCTCACCCTTCCCTCTGATGTAAATAGCCTAATGCCAAGGGGGGACCTTGCGCACTTTAATTTGGCTGTGAATAACTCACCCATATATTGGGTGTGTTACACCCTTATAACCCTATAACTGGGGCATTTATGCCCAAAACTTTAAAGAATTTTCAACATTCTGGTATTTCCCAGAGTGTTAGGTTTAACACTTTCTAAGTCTAAGAATTCAGCAATACCTGCATCGTATGAGCGAAGTAATTGGGCATAAACATCTGGTTCAACTGGTGAGCCCTGTATTTCTGTAAACCCATGTGAACCAAAGAATTTGGTTTCAAAAGTTAAGCAAAATACTTTTTTAACACCAATTTCTTTTGCTCTAGCTAATATATTTTCCAAGATCGTATGCCCTATTCCCTTACCCTGCATACTTTCAATTACTGCAACTGTTCTAACTTCAGCCAAATCTTCCCAAAGAACATGTAGCGCGCCACAACCGACTACTTCTGAATCAACTTCCGCAACTGTAAATTCTTGAACACTTTCAAAAAGTGTGACCGTTTCTTTAGCGAGCAATCTGCGCCCAGAAACATATGCATCAATAATTGTTCTGATTTTTTTAATATCTGAAGTTTTTGCCGGCCTTATTAGTGCTGACATTACTCATCTCCAGAAGTTGGCTTTACTAATGGAAATAAAATTGTTTCCCTAATTCCTAAACCAGTAAGTGCCATCAATAATCGATCAACACCCATACCCATTCCACCCATTGGTGGCATGCCATATTCCATTGCTCTTAAGAAGTCTTCATCTAACCCCATCGCTTCTAAATCACCAGTTGCCGCAAGTTTTGTCTGCTCAACTAATCGCTCACGTTGAATTACTGGATCGATTAGTTCTGAATAGCCAGTGGCTAATTCAAAACCTTCGATATATAGATCCCATTTTTCAGCAATTCCTGAAGTTTCTCGGTGCGCTCGTACTAATGGAGATGTGTCGATTGGAAATCCTTTAACAAATGTTGGCCCAGTTAACTTATTAACTCCAGCATGCTCAAATATGACTTCAGCTAACTTACCTGTTACCCATTTTGGATCACACTTTATCCCTAACTTAGTAGCAATCTTCTTTAAATCATCATTAGATGTTTGAGCACTCACCTTTTCACCAACTGCATCTGAAATAGCATCAAAGAGTGAAACTTCACTCCACTTACCACCAAGGTCTAACTCTCGCCCGTCATGATGTTTAACTACATGAGATCCAAAAACTTCTTTAGCTGCGTCTTGGATTAAGGTTCTAGTTAACTCAGCCATACTGTTCCAGTCACCATATGCCTCATAAGTTTCAATCATTGCAAACTCTGGTGAATGAGATGAATCAGCTCCCTCGTTTCGAAAGTTTCGATTTATTTCAAACACTTTCTCAAGCCCACCAACAACACATCTTTTTAGATATAACTCAGGGGCAATTCTTAAAAATAGATCCATTTCATAGGCATTGCTAAAAGTTTTAAATGGTCTAGCTGCTGCGCCACCATGCATAACTTGAAGCATTGGTGTTTCAACCTCTAGAAAGTTGCGGGCATTAAATGTATTTCGAAGTGATCTCATAACTGCTGGCCGCAATCTGGCGTTTTCTCTTGCCTCTGGTCTAACAATTAAATCAACATAACGCATTCTTACTCGACTCTCTTCAGAGAGTGGTTTGTGCTCAACTGGTAGTGGGCGAAGTGCTTTAGCAGCCAAGGTAAATGAATTAGCAAGTATTGATAACTCACCACGTTTAGAAGTAATTACCTCACCAGTTACTGAAACGATATCGCCTAAATCAATCTCTGATTTCCATATTTCAAGTTGTTCTTCACCGATTTTATCTAATGAAAACATAGCTTGTAACTCAGTGCCATCACCTTCACGCAAGTTTGCAAAACAAAGTTTTCCAGTATCACGTTTAAAAATGACTCGCCCAGTTACAGATTCGATAATCCCAGTTGAAACATCAATTGGTAAATCTTTATGCTTTTGCCGAATTGCAAGCAATGAAGTAGTTCTTGGTACTGAGACTGGGTAGGCCTGAGCACCCCGCTTTAATATCCCAGCTCTTTTTTCTCGCCGGATTCGCAGTTGTTCGGGTAGATCATCTTCATCAGCCATAATGAGTTAAATCCTAGCGCGCAGTGTGATGGTTATGAATTAATTACGCTCATGTACTAACCGTAATCCGATTAATGTCAGATCTGGTTCGTGAAACTCTATCGTTTCACTAATTCCAAGCACTAGTGGTGCAAGACCACCAGTTGCTATTACAACGACCTCACCTGCTTGTGGATATAAATCTGTGAGCTCATCAATTATTCGGTTAACCAAGCCATCTACTTGACCTGCAAATCCGTAGATAGTTCCAGATTGCAACGCTTCAACTGTATTTTTACCAATTACAGATTTTGGTCTAACTAACTCAACTTTACGAAGTTGCGCAGCCCTGGCAGCAAGTGCTTCAACTGATATTTCAATACCAGGTGCAAGTGCTCCTCCTAGAAATTCACCCTTTGGCGATACGACATCTAAATTTGTTGAAGTTCCGAAATCAACAACAATTGCTGGACCATCTGAACCATATAAAGTAAAAGCAGCTAAAGAGTTAACAATTCGGTCAGCACCAATTTCTTTAGGGTTATCTACTAATAGTGGTACACCAGTTTTTACTCCTGGCTCAATAATTGTTGTACTAATATCACTGTAATGTTCATCGATTAACTTTCTAATCTCCCTAAGTACTGCCGGCACAGTAGAGCAGATAGCAACACCAGTAATATCAAAGCCATCTACTAGAGCTGAGTACTGCAACCACAACTCATCAGCGGTATCTCTTGGATCAGTCTTTACCCGCCATGATTGTTCTAATTTATCCTTATTAAAAACTCCAAGGACGGTATTGGTATTACCAACATCTATTGCAAGTAGCATTATTTTCCCTTTCTAAAATCGAGGCCAATATCTAAAGCTGGGGCAGAGTGAGTAAGTGACCCAATAGCTAAATAATCAACACCTGTGGCTGCATAAGCTTTCGCATTAGTTATTGCTATTCCACCAGATGCTTCAAGTTTTACTAAGCCATTAGTTATTGAGACTGCTTCGCTACATTGATCAGTACTCATGTTGTCTAATAAAATTAGATCAGGCTTTAATCTGATCGCTTCTTTTAGTTGATCAATAGAATCAACTTCAATCTCAATTGACTTATCGGGATACATTTTTTTAATTGCATTAAAAGCATCAGAAATACTTCCCGCAGCCATAATATGGTTATCCTTAATTAGCGCAGCTTGTGAAAGTGATAATCGATGATTAACACCCCCGCCCATACGAACTGCAAATTTTTCTAACATTCGAAGTCCTGGTGTAGTTTTACGAGTATCTCTAATCTGACATTTTGTCCCAGAAATTTCACTAACCCATTGATTTGTTAGGGTTGAAATACCACTTAAATGGGATAGAAAGTTAAGCGCAGTGCGCTCAGCTAATAATATTTTTTGAGTATTTCCTTGCGCGGTAATTAATACTTTACCCACCGAAACTTTTGCGCCTTCATCTACTAATACCTCATAATGATTAACTCCGCAGTATTCAAGAACAGCTGCTACAACATGTAGTCCACTAACTACACCACTTGCTCTAGTTGTAAAGTCAGCAGTTGAAACTTGTGACTGAGTAATTGTTGCAACAGAGGTTAAATCTTGCCCGCCTGCAAGATCTTCACTAATTGCATCTTTTACCTGTTGAAAGATGTGATTAGGAGATAAGCCTAGATTTTTTAAATTATCGCGTAGTTGATTCACTTAGATCTCCTCCACTTCGCTATACCAATTACCATCTTTATCAAGATATTCAATAACTCTACTTAACCACTTATTAGATGATTGTGGGTAATCACTGCGCCAGTGAGATCCGCGGGATTCAGTTCTAATTAAGGCCGACTTAACTATGGCAGTTGCTAATAGATAAAGATTAGATGCCTCCCAAGCCTCAATTCTTGGTTCTTTACTTGTTAACTTTGATAACTCTTCTAATGTCTGCATAGTTTTACGAAGTGAAGTTTCAGATCGCATAACTCCAGCACCTTCACTCATCGCAATTTGAAGCGGTAATAATATTTTTGGATCAAGTAACATAGTTTTTTTATCTTCAATTGGATCTTCTTGTGGTGGTAAATCTTTTGCCAAGATTGCCGCAATTCGAGCACCAAAAACTAATCCTTCTAACAATGAGTTTGAGGCAAGACGGTTAGCGCCATGAGCTCCAGTGCATGCTGATTCACCACAAATATAAAGCCCAGGTACTGATGATTGACCATTTAAATCAACTAAAACACCACCAGAGGCGTAATGAGAAGCAGGTGATACTGGAATTTTTTCTTTAGTTGGATCAATTCCATTAGCAATACAAGAGGCGTAAATTGTTGGAAATCTATCTTCAAAATCCTTAAGCTTTGTGGCATCTAGCCAAACATGTGGTTGCCCACTTAGTTGCATTTGATTAAAGATTTCTTTAGCAACAACATCTCTTGGGGCTAGATCTGCTTGAGGATGTTTACCAACCATAAATTGTTCATTTTTATGATTAAGTAATATTGCACCCTCTCCTCTTACTGCTTCACTTATTAACGGTTGCTGGCCTCTATTTGCTAAATCTCGCCATAAAACTGTTGGGTGAAATTGCACAAACTCAACATCTCCTACTTTTGCTCCAGCTCTAAGTGCAAGTGCTACGCCATCACCAGTTGAAACAGATGGATTGGTAGTTTGTGAATAAACCTGCCCAAGGCCGCCCGTTGCAACTACAACTGCGCGAGCAAGGGCTCTGCCAACACCATCTCTACTTCCAGCGCCGATCACATGCACTGTCACACCGCAAACTTTTCCTGCCTCACTTTTTAAAGCATCAATTACAAGTGCATGTTCAATAATTTCAATACCAGAGTCATCTCTGACTGCAGCTAATAATGCTCTTGAAACTTCAGCACCAGTTGCATCACCGCCAGCATGCAGAATTCGATTTCTAAGGTGTCCACCCTCTCTAGTTAAAGCAATCTCCCCTGTTTCGGATTTATCAAAAACAGCACCTTGCGCAATTAATTTTCTAACAGCTTCTGGCCCTTCAGAAACTAAAACATCAACAGCTTTAATGTCACATAATCCCGCACCTGCTGCCAACGTATCTTTTTTATGTTGTTCTGGTGTATCACCAGGTCCAAGTGCTGCAGCAATACCACCTTGTGCCCATTTAGTAGAGCCAGCATCAATACGAGCTTTAGTTACTAATAAAACAGATAAACCATATGATCTTAAATTTAATGCAGTAGTAAGACCTGCAACACCAGAACCAATCACAATTACATCAGCTGATGTACTCCAACCAGGTGCGCCAGTTAGTAACTTCATTACTTATTCCCCATTGGCATATTGTCGATCAATCTGATCTGATTCACCCAACCGGCAATAATTACCCGCTTATTTTGGGTATCAGTCTTTGCTTTTTCAAAGCTGTTTTCATCTATTACCTCAAGATAATCTAGTTTAAAACCTGGCTCACTCGAAATCTCTTTTTGCATCTGCTCAAAAGTTTGTTTTGCTAAAGCTCTATGTATTACCTGTGCCTTTTTTTCACCATCGCTTCCTAACTTAATATTGCGAGATGAAACTGCCAATCCAGCATTATTACGAATAGTTGGTGCTGAAATAATCTGAACAGGAATCTTAAGTTGTGCAACCATTTGTTTAATTAGAAATAGTTGTTGAAAATCCTTCTCGCCAAATACAGCTACTTTTGGCTTAACCAAATCAAATAATCGCTTTACAACAGTTAGTACTCCAGAAAAATGTTCAGCTCTGGAAGCTCCTTCATATATTTCACCAATTCTTCCTGCTGGAATTTTTTCAATATCACCAGGATAAATAACATCTTCACTTGGTATAAATAAAGCACTAGCACCTGCAGCTTCAGCCAGATTGATATCAGAATCTAAACTTTTTGGATAGTTTATTAAATCCTCTTTATTTTCAAATTGAAGTGGGTTTACAAAAATACTAACGATTACTCGCTCGCCCTCTTTTTTTGCTAATTCAATTAATGTTTTGTGTCCGACATGAAGTGCGCCCATAGTTGGAACTAATACATCCCATTTTTGGCGCGCTAAATCGTCAACAGATTTAATTACTTCAATCATGGCTCCAGTCCTTTCCGGGTACCGGGCTAGAAGATAAGTTTAACGCTGACTATTCAAAGATGCCAAAAGAGATTTAATCTTGCCGGCACCTGGTATTTCCCCTTCTGGATCAATTGCAAACCAAGGAGTTAAGACAAATTCTCTAGATTTAGCTAGTGGGTGGGGTAGTTTTAGGAAATCTGAATTAATGATTTGCTCACCATAAACAATTAAATCAAGGTCAATCACTCTAGGGCCCCACTTAATATCTCTGACTCTACCCATTTGTTCTTCTATTGAAAGTAATTTTGTAAGTAAATCAACTGCAGATAGTTGGCATTGGCCTACTGCAACTGCATTAAAAAAATCATCCTGCTTGGGTCCTCCCACTGGTTTTGTCTGGGTAAAGGGTGAAACTATTAAATTATCTAATACTAAATGAAGGTGATTTATTGCAGTATTTAGGTTTTCCTCACAGTTACCAAGATTTGAACCGAGCGCAACTACAGCCTTCATCTTTTGCGGTTTATCTCAACAGATACATCGGTAAACTTTAAAGAAATTGGCGCCTTTGGTTTATGAACAATTACTTTTACTTCTTTAACTTTTTTGAACTCTTTTAATAGAGTTTTTGCAATATTTTCTGCCAAAGTTTCAATTAATTCAACTGGCTTTCCAGTTATTTGATCGTGGATTAGTTGCGCTACCTGAGCATAATTTACTGTTTTATTTAAATCATCTTCTAGATTAGCAACACTCGCACTCATTTCAACATCAACAACAAACTTTTGCCCTCTGCGTTTTTCACTATCTAATACTCCGTGAAAACCTTTTGCACTTAATCCAGTAATTTTAATTAGATCACTCATTTACGCATCCGCTCAATAACAGAAATTGCATCCTGGTGAGCCTTGACTGCATGTGTTCGCACGCCCCAAACTTTAAGACGAGCTAACTCAGTTGTTAATGCGATCGTAGCTGCTTCTCTTTCACTTGGATCTTTAGCATTAATCAATTCACCTAAAAATCTCTTTCTGGATACACCAACAAGGAGTGGGTAGCCAAGTAATTGAATTCGATCAATACTTTGCAAAATCTGCCAGTTATGTTCACTCTCTTTTGCAAAGCCAATTCCAGGATCTAAAATTATTTGCTCGTTAGAAACTCCAGCTTTTAAAAGATATGAGACCCGCTCATCTAACTCCTCTTTAACCTCTTTAACAACATCTTTATAAATAGCCTGCTCTTGCATATTCCTTGAATGCCCACGCCAATGCATAACTATGTATTGCACTTTCGGATTTGATGCAATTACTTTTGCCATTTTTTCATCAGCAAGGCCACCGCTCACATCATTAATATATGTAGCACCTACCGCAATTGCTTCTTTAGCCACTTCCGCGCGCATAGTGTCAACACTTACTACAGCCCCATCTTTTACTAACTCTTTAATTACTGGGATTACTCTTTTTAATTCTTCTGTTTCGCTAACTCGCTCAGCACCTGGTCTAGTAGATTCACCACCAACATCAATAATGTCAGCGCCCTCCACCACTAAGCGACGGCCACCAGTTACTGCATCATCTTTAGATAAATACTTACCACCATCAGCGAATGAATCTGGTGTGATATTTAATATCCCCATTACAACCGTACGACTCATAATTACCTGCTTTGGTTAATTAAAGAGATTGCTTCAGCTCTAGTTGCTGGATTTAAAAGTTGTCCGCGGACTGCACTAGTTGTAGTGCGTGCTTGTGACTTTCTAACTCCTCGCATAGACATACACAGATGTTCACAATCAATAATTACAATTACTCCACCTGGTTGCAGAATCTCAACTAGTGCATCAGCAATTTGTGAAGTTAATCTTTCTTGTACTTGTGGACGGCGTGAATACAAATCAACAAGGCGTGCTAATTTTGATATTCCAGTAATTTTTCCGCTTTCTCCAGGGATATAACCAATATGAGCTACGCCATGAAAAGGCGTTAGGTGATGCTCGCAATGAGAAAAAACCTCAATCTCTCTAACAATTACCAACTCTTTATGGCCAATATCAAAAGTGGTAGTTAAAACATCTTTAGGTTTTTGCCAAAGTCCAGCGAAGTTTTCAGCAAGTGCCTTAGCAACTCTCTTTGGCGTATCTTTTAAACCATCCCGGCTTGGATCCTCGCCTAAAGCATGTAGTAATTCAGTTACAGCTTTTTCTGCTCGCACTTGATCAAACTCCTGCTTGGCGCCACCATCATTTGGCCCCATTGATACGGAGTTAACCTCACTCATTTACATCTTTGCTTATGTCTTTATCACTTTTTTTAGTAGCTGATTTCTTAACTGCCTTGTCCTCTTCAACTACTTTAACTTTTGCAGGTTTTAATGCAACTGGAGGCTGATTAGACGGTGTTCTATTTTGTGAGCCAGTCCAAGCTGCTCTTGGCTTAACCTTCTTAACTCGCTTAAAAATAGTTGCAATCTCTTCTTTATTTAGGGTTTCATTCTCAAGTAACTCTTCAACTAATCGGTCTAAAGTTTCGCGATTAGCAACTAGAACATCAAATGCTTCCTGGTGGGCATTTTCAATCATCTCTCTAATTTCACTATCTACGATTGCTGCAACATTTTCTGAGTAATCTCGTTGATGCCCATAGTCGCGGCCTAAAAATGGTTGAGAATCTGAGATACCAAGTTTTATAGCACCCAACCGCTGCGTCATTCCATATTGTGTAACCATCGCTCTAGCTAAATTAGTTGCCTTCTCAATGTCATTAGAAGCACCAGTTGTTGGATCATGAAATATTAATTCTTCCGCAGCTCTACCACCCATTGTGTATGCAAGTTGATCAAGCATTTGATTTCTAGTTACTGCATAACGATCTTCATCAGGTAGCACCATTGTGTAACCAAGTGCACGGCCTCTTGGCATGATTGTTACTTTATGAACAGGATCTGTATGAGGAAGTGCGTGCGCAACTAATGCGTGGCCTCCTTCATGATAAGCAGTAATTCTTCGCTCTTCTTCTGTCATTAAACGTGAAACTTTTTGTGGGCCTGCCATGACTCGATCAATTGCTTCATCTAAGTCTGAATTTCTAATTGTTCGGCGATCTTCTCTCGCCGCTAACAATGCTGCTTCATTTAATACATTTGCTAAATCAGCACCAGTAAATCCAGGAGTGCGTTTTGCAAATGATGCTAAATCAACATCTTTAGCAACCATTTTATTTTTCGCATGCACAGTAAGAATTGCAGCACGTCCCTTTAGGTCTGGTCTGTCGACAGTTATTTGTCGATCAAATCTGCCTGGACGTAGTAAAGCAGGATCTAAAACATCTGGTCGATTAGTTGCAGCAATTAAAATTACCTGCCCATTAGCTTCAAAGCCATCCATCTCAACAAGTAACTGATTTAAAGTTTGCTCGCGCTCATCATTTCCACCACCAAGACCGGCACCGCGCTGGCGACCAACGGCATCAATCTCATCGATAAAAACAATTGCTGGTGCATTTTGTTTCGCTTGGGCAAATAAATCTCTAACTCTTGAAGCACCAACACCAACAAACATTTCTACAAACTCTGAACCAGATATTGAATAAAATGGAACCTTTGCTTCACCGGCTACCGCTCTAGCAAGTAATGTCTTACCAGTTCCTGGAGGGCCATAAAGTAGTACGCCCTTTGGAATCTTTGCACCAATGGCTTTGTATTTATCTGGGCTAGCAAGGAAATCTTTTATCTCGCGAAGTTCAGCAACTGCTTCATCGGCGCCAGCCACATCCTCAAATGTGTTTGTAGGCATCTCTTTATTTTGTAATTTAGCTCGAGACTTTCCAAATGAGAACACTCTTCCACCTTGACCGCCACCCATAAATAACAGCAGTAAGAAAATAATTAAAAGTATTGGAAGAATACTTAATATAAGTGAAACAAAAAATGATTGCTTAGGGACTTCAATATCCCATGTTGTGGTTGGAGGATTGCTTGTTAACAACTCAACAATTAATACCTCTTGGCCTTTAATATAGGAAGCTTCTAGTTTTGAAGCTCCTTGAACAAACTTGCCATCTTTTAATACAACTCTAACTTTTTGATCACGATCAATAACAATTGCCGATTTAACATTATCTTTTGAAATCTCATTTAAAATAGTTGAAGTTTCAACTTTTATAAATTCTTTACCAGTTGTTGAAATCTGACCAAAAATACTTACGCCAATTAATGCGGCAACTATCCAAAATAATGGTCCACGCAAAATTTTTCTAATCAATGCAGGTGATGGCTTAGTAGGCTTCTTGCCACTTTTTATTCCTTTAATTTTAGGAACTTTTAGTTTTTTCTTTTGCGCCACTTAGTTTCATCACTTTCTTAAAGCCGCTTGGGGGCTTAAGAATAAAGGTGTTTGGCAAGAACGCCAATAAACGGCAGATTTCGATACTTCTGATCAAAATCTAGGCCATAACCAACCACAAACTCACTTGGTATATCAAAGCCTACATATTTAGCTTCTACCTTCACGGTGGCTGCATCTGGCTTACGAAGTACAGTTAAAACGGCAACAGATTTGGCTCCTCTAGAAAGTAGGTTCTCAGTTAGCCAGGAAAGTGTTAGACCAGTATCTAAAATATCTTCAATGATTAAAACATTTCTACCTAAAATATCGTTATCTAAATCTTTTAAAATTCTAACTACACCACTTGATTTTGTACCTGCTCCATAAGATGAAACTGCCATCCAGTCCATATCAACATGGCGCTGTAGGTGGCGAGAAAAATCTGCCATTGCCATTACCGCACCTTTTAACACACCAACTAAAACTAAATCCTTACCTTCATAATCTTTTTCAACTTGTTTAGCCAATTCTTTTAAACGAGTCTGAATCTGTTCCTCGCTTACAACAACTCTTTCAATGTCATTGCCGAGCTTTAATAGATCCACATCACTCCTTATTTATTGGCTTGAAAGGGATATTGTGCCCGAATTTCGCCAAAGCTTCACATTCCCGGGTAAGGCCACCTCTTTTTGACCATGCCAATCAGAAATCAACGCCTCAGCAGATGCAATATGTTCAGCTGATAGGGAGCCAGCAGGTGAACCCGCTTTATAAATAGCAAGTCTTAATACTCTACTTCGAATCGCTTTTGGCAAGCGCTCTAAATCATTAACCTTTATATTCATCCAATCAATTTGTGTAAAAAATTCATTTGCAAAACCATCTAATGCATCAGCATCATCGCGGAGTAAATCAGCACTTCTTACTAATGCTTGGGTAATACCAGGGCCAAGATTTTCTTCTAATGTTGGCAAAACATTTTTACGGACACGAACTCTTGTAAATCTTAAATCTTCATTATGCGGATCAGACCAAATTTCAACACCGCCTTCTTGGCAGGCAGTGATTGTGGTTTGTCTATCAATTTTTAACATCGGCCTTACATAAATATTATTTTCAATAGCCATACCCGATAAAGATCTTGCGCCAGATCCCCTGGCAAGACCTAATAAAACATTCTCGGCTTGATCATTTAGCGTATGGGCTAAAAAGAAATACTTTGGTCTATAAGTATCAATGAATTGATTAAAGATTTGATACCGCGCTCTTCTAGCTGATGCTTCTAACCCATCAGTTAAAGTTACTTGAGCAACTGCTGATTCGATTTGGGTATAACCAATCTTTTTTAATTTAGTAATTGTTTGCGCTGTAATTTCAGCTGAACCATCTTGTAAACCATGATCAACAACTACTGGAATAATTTTTACACCATTTGCTTCAATAAAAAGTGCTAATGCCATTGCCATAGAATCAGCGCCACCTGAACAACCAAATAAAATAGTTTCAGATGTATCTGCAAGCCAAGGCTTTACCGCTTTGCGGATCTCCCACAGTGCTGTACTAGCGGTGGTGTTCATACAGAGAAGATTAGACCCGACCCCCGTAAGGCATTAAACCCTTGATGCTATAGATGCTTGAATAGAGCAAATCTTTATCTTTATTGTGCGCCTCCCACATCATGCCATCGCCAGCATAGATAGCAATATGGTGGATCGTGCTAACTGTTCCCTTATATGAGTAAAAGACTAAATCTCCTGGAACCATTTCTGAAAGTGGTACACGTTTTGTTGCCACCCAAAACAGTGATGAGTTAAGTCGATCCCAATTAGGCCAGCCAAGACCAGCTGATTTATAAGCGGCATAGACCAGGCCTGAACAATCAAAAGTGGTAGGTCCTTCACTTCCCCAAACATATTTCTTTCCTGCATTCACCTGTTTTGCAGCATATGCAACCGCTGCTATTCGCATTGCCTCTGTTGATCTTGTACTACTTCTTCCAGTAAATCCTATATCCCGCCAAATTTTTGATTGATCTAAAGTTAAAATCGCTCGCCCAGCGTTTGCTTCTTCAAGTAATGCAAGTTGTCGTTGTTGCTCAAGTGTTAGTCGAGTTTTTTGAGCAACTGCTAATTCTTTTGCTAATTTATCCTGAACTGCTTGAAGTTTATTAACCTCATCTTGTTGCATGGCTGCTGCTTGATCAGCTTCTTTCTTAGCGGCAGCAACTTTTACTGTGGCAGCTTCTTGCGCTTTCTTTGCTATATCAGCCGCTTTTTGAGCATTAGATGCAACTACCTCAGCTGATTTAAATCTATCTAGTGCATTTGAATTGTTTTCACCTAATGTATCTAACGCACTTAGTCGATCTGCTAGATCCTGGGGACCGTCGGCATTAAGTAAAGAATCAAGATCAGTAAAACCGCCGCCCATTACATAAGCATTGGCAGCAAGTTTTCCAATATTTCGCTTTCCTGTGCTAACTGAGGCTTGAGCTATTTGCAGATGCTTCATTGCAATTTCTGCTTGGTTAGTTTTACGCTTTAGGTCATTTTGAGCAGCAACATAAATCTTACGTTTTGCTAATGCAATTGAAGTTAATTGGCTTAGAGTTTTCTTTGCTGAATTAAGTTTTTTAGCAGCTGCATCTGCGGCGGCTTTTTTCTCAGCCTCAATTTTTTTAGCTGCATCAATTTGAGCCTGAGTTGGCTTTGGGGTTGCAGCCATCGCTGTAGTTGGCATAAGTGAAAATGTTAAAATGGTTATAAATAGTTTTTTATTCATTAATTTGCCACATCTCGTCGTTTAAATAGAACCGCCACAACAATTAGCCCCACAAGTAAAAATCCATAGGAGGTAATTAATGCATACTGATAGGAAACTTTCTCGCTGCCACCCTGGGCAACTATTGAAAGTAATTGACCTGGAAAGTATCGATCAATATTTGTAACAAATGCAGATAACAAGCCTTCAATAATTAGGTTCCAAATAACACCGATAGAGATAGCAGTTATTGGTGACCTGAAAAGTAAACCAAGAATCATCCCAAATATTCCATAACCGATGGTGGCAATTAAGACATTTATAAATGTTCGAACAAGTGCTGCCTTAGCTTCAGAGCTGCCCCATGCGGTAGTTGAAATATCTTTAACTCCAGCAAATAGATAAGAAAGTGCTACAGATAAAACTGCAGCTAAAACAACCATTACTAT
>Ga0082207_1000122_pt1 | contig 45319 bp, 42 predicted proteins | sample LakMenEpi10Aug09_FD_71540 | JGI IMG/M metagenome (GOLD analysis project Ga0082207, IMG submission 71540) | reverse complement strand
ACGCGGCGTCGCTGGGTCAGAGTTTCCTCCATTGCCCAATATTCCCCACTGCTGCCTCCCGTAGGAGTCTGGGCCGTGTCTCAGTCCCAGTGTGGCCGGTCGCCCTCTCAGGCCGGCTACCCGTCGTCGCCTTGGTGAGCCATTACCTCACCAACAAGCTGATAGGCCGCGAGATCATCTTCAACCGAAAAACTTTCCAAATCCGCGGATGCCCGCAGATTTCATATCCGGTATTAGCCCCGGTTTCCCGGAGTTATCCCAGTGTTGAAGGCAGATTTCTCACGTGTTCCTCACCCGTTCGCCGCTAATTCACACCCGAAGGTGCTTCATCGCTCGACTTGCATGTGTTAAGCACGCCGCCAGCGTTCGTCCTGAGCCAGGATCAAACTCTCCATAGAAAGTTTTCATCTTGGCGATCAGACAAACAAACTGTCGTTTAATTTGTCATTTATATACCAAAGGAAATCAACGGGTATAGCTTTTTATGGCTATACCTCATTGAGGTATTTATATATTTGCCGTGGTTGTTATTTAATCAAAAAGCACTGTAAAACAATGATTTTTCGCTATTGAAAGCATGACTAAGTAAGCCACTATTGGCATTGACTTATGGCACGCTGTTGAGTTCTCAAGGTACGGATGCGCACTGCTTTTCAGAATTCCTTCTGATTTTCAGGGCAGATCGCCAAACTTAGTGCATGCACGCAGGGGCGGTCAAACCGCACCTTCGAGAGTTACTAGATCTGGCTGACGCTCAATTTCTTGGGCACCTGTGCCTACTGTCCGGCCTAAATCGTCCGTTCCCAGCAAGGAGCGTAACTATACATAGCGGGCCCAGACCGGTCAAATCGGGTTAGCTGCATGTCGTTTTTGGTAGCTACAGCTCAAAAACTGCGAATTATGCACGCCCGCTAGCGTTTGCGCCTGTCTGGACGACCCTTAGGCTAATTCGACAGCAGCCAGATCTCGCTTACCTTTTCGCAAAACCGCATATTTTCCGCATAAAAAGTCAGTTTTTGCAGGCCGGAAATCTTCTCCAGAAATCTTCTCATTATTGAGATATGCGCCACCTTCTTTGACGATGCGACGAGCGGCCGATTTGGAGTCAACAACCCCGGTTGCTGCTAAGAGATCTACCCACGTTGGAATTTCTTCTTGTGCTGAAATAGTTGTGCGTGGAAGTTCGGCTAGCGCTGATGCAAGAGTTGCTTCATCAAGTTCTGAAAGTTCACCCTGACCAAACAATGCACGCGCGGCAGCTTCTACGCGTTGTGTGGTTTCTTCAGAATGCACCAAAGAGGTAAGTTCTCGCGCTAAAGCACGATGGGCTTCGCGCAAACCAGGATTTTCATTGTGCGATTTTTCTAATTCGTTGATTTCATCATGGCTCTTAAATGAGAAAACTTTTAAGAAGTTAATAACATCTTTGTCATCTGAATTTAGCCAGAATTGGAAGAAGGCATACGGAGATGTCATTTCTGGATCCAGCCAAACTGAACCACCGGCGGTTTTTCCAAATTTAGTTCCATCGGCTTTCATCAACAGTGGAACAGTGAGTGCATGACCACTTCCCTGTTCAACGCGACGAATCAGATCTAAGCCAGCAACGATGTTTCCCCACTGATCTGATCCGCCGACTTGCAAGGTGCAGTTATTGCGGCGGAATAATTCAAGGAAATCGTATGACTGCAGGACTTGGTAAGAAAATTCGGTGTAGGAAATTCCTCCGCCTTCAAGGCGAGCTGATACAGAATCCTTGGACAACATTTGGTTAACACTGAAGTGCTTACCGATATCGCGCAGAAATACGATCGCGCTAAGCGGGGCGGTCCAATCAAGATTGTTAACAACTTGGGCTGGATTTTTTGGCGCGTCAAAATCCAAGAACGCAGAAACTTGTTTGCGAATCCGATTAACCCAACTTTCGACGATTTCGGTGCTATTCAGGGTGCGTTCTTCATTCTTTCCACTGGGATCCCCGACAAGTCCAGTTGCTCCGCCCACGAGTGCAATCGGATTATGCCCAGCTAATTGGAAGCGACGCAGAACCAGAAGCACTACCAAGTTTCCTGCGTGCAATGATGGCGCTGTTGGGTCGAAGCCCACATACAGAGTTGTTGGCTTTTTTAGCGCTTCTAACAGCGCTGCCTCATCGGTTGATTGGGCCAATAATCCACGCCAGCGAAGGTCTTCGATCAGATTCATGCACTCATCATCTCTGAAAATGCCTTGCGCTTGCTGGCAATTTCCTGGCTAGTTTTATTGTTGGCGGTTAAAGCATCTTTAATCTGTTGTGCGACTAACTTGGGCGCAGTCCCACCTGAAGTTGTTCGTGAGTTCAATGCACCATGAACTGTGAGGAATTCACGCACTCCCGCATCAAGTTGTGGGTGCACAGAGGCGAGTTCATCATCGGAAAGTTGATGTAACTGACGAGCAGTTGATTCACAGAGTGCGACACATTTTCCGGCTGCTTCATGTGCCTGGGAAAAAGGTACATTGTTTTTCGCTAAATAATCCGCGATCTCAGTGGCTAAAGAAAAACCCGTTGGTGCAGCAAGTGCCATCTTTTCGCGATCAAAATCGGTGGTCGCAATCATTCCTGTCACCGCCGGAAGAACCAACAGCAAAGTATCGATGCTGTCAAATAATGGTTCTTTGTCCTCTTGCAGATCACGGTTATAGGCAAAAGGTAAACCTTTCAGCATGGTCAATACGGTGACCAAATTGCCAACTAAGCGAGCAGACTTTCCACGAGCAAGTTCAGCCACATCTGGGTTCTTCTTCTGCGGCATGATCGATGAGCCTGTTGAATACGCATCGGCAACTCGTGCCCAGGCAAACTCTTGAGAAGCCCACAAACTCCACTCTTCACCAATTCTGGAAAGATGATTACCGATCATTGCGTAAATAAACAGTGCTTCTGCAACGTAATCGCGATCACTGACGGCATCAATGCTGTTGGCAAAAGTAGATTCAAAACCTAAATTCTTGGCGGTGAATGCTGGTTCTAATGGCAGCGAAGATCCCGCAAGTGCGCCCGCACCCAATGAGCTAACCGATGTACGCGACAACCAATCATTAATTCGATCTAAATCTCGCGCAAACGCATGAGCATGCTTTGCTAGTTCGTGACCAAATGAGACTGGCTGGGCATGTTGAATGTGGGTAAAGCCAGGTGCAGGATCATTGACGTATTCGGCTGCTTTTTCCAAAATTGCGGTTTGCAAAGCGGTCAGCAGTGTTGCAATTTCTAACATATGGTCGATTGAAAAGAGTCTTAGGTCGGTAGTGACCTGATCATTACGAGAGCGACCTGCTCTAAGTGATCCGCCGACTGCACCCAATTTTTCAGTTAAACCGCGTTCTAAAGCGCTATGAACATCTTCATCACTATCGATAGCGACGAAAGTTCCCGCAGCAACTTCTTTTGCCAGTTCCTCTAAGGCGTTACTAATCGCAGCTGCATCCTTTTGTGCAATCAACCCACTTTTGTTCAAGATTGCCAAGTGAGCCATCGAAGAGCGAAGGTCGTACGGAGCTAATCGCCAATCAAAGTGCACGCTTCTAGACAGGGCAAAGACTGAGTCCTCTGGACCCTGCGCAAAACGTCCGCCCCATAGAGCCATTACTTCCTCTTTCCGTCACCTTGTGCGTAAGCAAGCAATTCTTTCGCTAAATGGGCTCCACCTGTGGCTTTCTTCGATACCAAAATAATCGTGTCGTCCCCTGCAATGGTTCCGATTACTCCAGTGAGCCCAGCATGATCCAAAGAACTTGCTAGAAATTGCGCTGCTCCCGGAGGAGTGTGAATGACCGCCAAATTGGCGCTGTGGTCAACGGAGAGAATCAATTTAGATGGAAGTGGCGTGCTTCGCACAATGGCATCATCTGAACTTTCCCGGATTTGATAGGTACTTTCACCAGCTTTATTGCGAGCACGAACTGCACCGATCTCTTCTAAATCACGACTAGCTGTTGCTTGAGTAACTTTGTACCCAGCTTTTTTAAGCAGAGTTACTAAATCAGATTGTGAATGCACTTGGCCGGCTTGAATTAAAGAGATTGCCTTAGCTCTACGGGCCGAAACTGATTGAGCATTACTTGCCATCTGAAATCACCTTTCTAAAAATGGAAATAAATTTATTGATTTGTGCATCTGTCACGATTAAAGCTGGCGCTATTCGAATAGTTGTTTCATTGGCGGCATTGACCAAAACTCCTGCGTTGCGCATTGTCGTAGCTATGTCCGACGCCTTTAGGGAATCAAGTTCTATGCCAAGTAATAAGCCTGCGCCACGTACTTCTTTAACGCCGGGGATAAGCGCCAACTCTTGAATTAAATATGCTCCCTGCTTCTTAACTTTTGCGAGCAATTTCTTGGATTCAATGACATCAATTGCCGCTAGCCCCGCCGCCGTTGTTACGGGATTACCTCCAAATGTAGAACCGTGATCGCCCGGCTGGAATAGTTCGGCAGCTTTGCCCAGCGCGATCATTGCTCCCAATGGCAATCCCCCACCTAAGCCTTTTGCCAAGGTGATTACATCTGGCGTAATTCCCGAATACTCATAGCCAAACCAATCACCGGTGCGACCCATTCCGGTTTGCACGGCATCAATTACTAGCAAGGTACCTTTTTCATCACAGAGTGTGCGAAGCTGTTGCAGATAATCTGCCGGTGGAACGATTACTCCAGCTTCACCCATTATTGGTTCGATGATTACCATAGCTGTTTTCTTGGTCACCGCTTTGCGCATCGCCCCGATATCACCATAAGGAACGTGCTTAACACCTTTAATCAAAGGCAAGAAGGGTTCACGTTTAGCAGGTTGCCCGGTCAAAGATAAAGCTCCCATAGTGCGTCCATGGAAAGCACCTTGAGCTGCAACAACTCGAACTTTCCCGGTTCGTCTGGATAACTTAAAGGCTGCTTCATTGGCTTCAGCGCCTGATTGACAGAAGAAAACCTTGGCAACTTTGTCACCGGTCATGCGTGCTAGTTTTTCGGCTAAAACGATTGCGTTTGGATGTGCGTAAAAATTGCTAACGTGTCCGAGAATTGAAACTTGCTTGTTTACCGCCTTAACAATCGCAGGATGAGCATGTCCCAAAATGCTAGTCGCAATACCGCCTAAGAAATCTAGATAATCCCTGCCATCGGCATCTGTGACAACGATTCCTTTTCCCTTAATTAAGGCAATAGAGGGCGTTCCATAGTTGTTTTGTAGAACCGTATTCCAACGATTGAGCATTTTTTTATTTGTCATGCGACTACCAACGTTCCGCCTTTACCAGCCAAAGCTGATGCAAAGCTATCGGGATCTGTTCCATCAATAATTCGAACCGCCTTAGCTCCAAAAGACAATGCATCTAGCGCCGCTTGAACCTTAGGTGCCATACCTTCGGCAAAACTGTTTTTGATTGATTCAAGTTCGACCGCACTGATTTGATTGATCAATGAATTTTTATCTGGCCAGTTGCGGTAAATCCCGGCAACATCGGTCATAACGATTAACGCTGATGCGCCTAAGGCCGCTGCGATTGCCGCAGCCGCAAAGTCTGCATTAACGTTTAAGCCGGTTTTCAAATCTTGGTCGGAGGAAACTGGTGCGACCACGGGCACTACTCCATCATTTAGAAGCTCTAGAAGTTGGCCGGGATCGACAGCGTGAACTTCACCCACATATCCCAGATCTGCCGGTGTTCCATCGATCAAAGTTGTTCGACGCTTTGCAATAACTGTAGGTAATTGCCGAGCCGAGATTGCTCTAGCTTTGATTCCTGACGCACTCAAAGTTGCTGCAACTTCTTGTCCCACTTGATTAACAAGAACATCTTCAACGACATCAAAGATTTCCTGAGTCGTTACTCTAAATCCGCCTATCCAATCGCTAACTATGTGGCGTGCCTTAAGGGCTGCATCTATTTGAGGCCCGCCGCCGTGCACAACTACAACCTTTTCACCTGTACCTAAGACCGCAGAAATAGCTCTTGCGAAATTGCCGTTCTCATCTTTCATGGCGTGACCACCAAATTTCACAACTATCATGTTGAGTACGCCGAATTCTCGTGTACGTAATCATGAGACAAGTCATTGGTAAGTACGGTTGCGCTCTTTTGACCAACCTTTAGATCAATTTCAATCTCTACTAATCGACTAGCAAAATCGACCAGATTTTTGTTGGCATCAGGTGCGCTATTGAAACAAACCTGAACACCGTTGAGCTTCACATCAATAGCCAACGGATCCATGTGCGCATCGGCAGTACCGACCGCAGCTAATACTCTTCCCCAGTTGGGATCGCCGCCAAATATGGCCGCTTTCAAGAGATTGTTACGGGCACAAGCACGGCCAACTTCCACCGCATCTTGCTCGCTAGCAGCGTTTACCACAGTGATCGCAACAGTTTTGGTGGAGCCTTCAGCATCTGCAATCAATTGTTCTGCCAAAGAACCACATACCTGCATCAAGGTCTGCTCTAATTCCTGATCCGAAATCGTTACATGACTGGCACCAGAGGCCATAAACAGAACCGTGTCATTGGTTGAAGTGCAGCCATCGGAATCAATGCGGTTAAAGGTACGGTCAGTCACGCGCTCGAAAATCTGCTGTGCATTTCCACTAACAATTGCATCGGTCATCACTACAGACAACATTGTTGCTAGCGCTGGAGCAAGCATTCCTGCACCCTTTGCGATACCGGTAAAACTGGCACCGTTGATTAAAGCCGAAGCGATCTTTGGAACTGAATCCGTTGTCATGATTGCTCTGGCGCTTCCTTGCAAGCCATCAATACTCAAAGCTGGTGTAATTGAATCAAGTCCAACAATAATTTTGTCCATGGGAAGCAGCTCCCCGATCAAGCCAGTTGAGCACACAATTACTTCACCTGCAGAAACGTTGAGCAACTGACCTATATGTTCGGCAGTTCTATGTGTGTCGGAAAAACCCTGTGGACCTGTGCAAGCGTTAGCACCACCACTATTGAGGACAACTGCGCGAACTATCCCGCCCTTTGCCACCTGACGTGACCAAATTACAGGAGCCGCAACAACCTTATTGCTGGTAAAAACAGCCGCCGATGTGAAGTATGGGCCTTGGTTTTCTATGACAGTTAAGTCAAGTGCTCCGGTACTTTTCAAACCCGCCGCAACTGATCCAGATCTAAACCCTTGTGGAAGTTTCATGCACCTATTCCATCTAAGGCAAGGCCACTTATTTCGGATAATCCACAGATCAAATTAGCATTTTGAATCGCTTGACCTGCAGCACCTTTACCAAGATTATCGATAGCAACTGAGACCACTAAACGATTTGTGTGCTGATCTACTGCAACTTGTAGCTGAACCTTGTTGCTTCCCGTTACTGCACTTGTTTTTGGCATTTGACCCGCAGGTAATAGATCTATGAAGAATTCATCTGCATAATGCTTTGCATACAGTTCATACGCCTGCTGTGTTGTCATAGGCTTTGTAAGCTTTGCCGTAATCGTTGACAGGATTCCACGAGGCATCGGAGCTAAAATTGGTGTAAAAGAAATCTTTGCTTCTTTTTGAGCAACTGCAGATAATGCTTGTTCTATTTCGGGCGTGTGTTGGTGTACACCACCGAATTTATATGAGGTCAGAGAGCCCATTACTTCACTTCCAATTAAATTGGTCTTCGCGCTGCGTCCAGCTCCAGTTGTACCTGATGCGGCCACAACAACGATGTCTGAAGAATCAATGACGCTGATAGCTGGTGCGATGCCGAGTGCAATTGAAGTTGCATAGCAGCCCGGATTAGCAACCTTGCTCTCTTTTTTAATCGCTTGACGCTGACCTGGAGCGAGTTCTGGCATTCCATATACCCAGGCACCTGCGTGCTTTCCACCGTAATACTTCTCCCATTGCAAAGAATCTTCTAATCTGTAATCGGCGCCTAGATCCACGATCTTTACATGCGCAGGAATCTTTGCAATCAATGCAGCCGATTCGCCATGAGGCAAGGCAAGAAACACCAGCTGGATCGCGGCAAAATCGATCTCATCGACATTAACGAAGGTGCGGCCAGAGTAACTTTGAAGTTGCGGGTGAACCGAAGTGACCTGTTCCCCTGCATTTGAGTGTGCGCTGACAACTGTCACTTCAAAATGCGGGTGGGTAGCAAGAAGCCTTAGCAACTCTCCGCCTGCATACCCGCTTGCACCAATTACGGCTGTTTTCATGAAGCCAGCGTAGAGGATTATCTATATTTATGCAATCTTATGCATAATTATGCGGTGCGGACTACGGCTCCGCACTTGGTGCCCGCAAGGGCCGTGGCGGCCTCACGCATAGCCGATACTTCTTCGCCGGTTAATGTGCGATCTGGGGCACGAAATACCAAAGTGAAAGCTAAGGAAATTTTGCCATCACCGATCTTGTCGTAGCGATCAAAGAGAGTGATTGATTCTAGGAGCTCTCCTGCGCCTTCACGTAAAGCAGCTTCCACATTGGCAGCACTTACTGTTGAATCAACGATTAAAGCCACATCTTGGACAGCTGCAGGCATGGTCCCAACCGTAGTCGGCCTTACTAGCTGTGAATCAGGAAGAGCGTTCAGTGCAACTGCGAAAGCGACAGAGCGTTCTGGAAGTCCGTACGCCGCAACAATTCGTGGATGAAGCTCTCCTGCATGAGCTACAGCTTTTCCATTTACTACTAATTCTGCGCAGCGACCTGGATGCCATGGCGCAAGATCTGATCGCGCTACTGTCCATTCAAGGTTGCACAGCGCTAGAACATCTTGTGCGAAGGCAATTGCATCCTGCCAGTTATAACTTCGCGCTTTGCCCTGCCAGTTCTCATTTTCTGTCTTGCCTACTAGTAAGCCTGCAACGTGGTATCCCTGGGCCGGAACGCTTGCAAAGATCTGATCGATAATCTTTTGGTCTGGTCGCTTTATTAGATCAGGTGAAATTGCTGGAACCAATTTCTGCGAACTACGGAAGATTGAACCCATCTCAAAGATTGCGAAATCCTTGGCTCCGCGGCTAATGTTTCGTTGGGCTACTTCGATGAGTCCCGGCACTAAATGCACACGCATTAGTGGGAATTCTTCTGACATTGGGTTTGCTACCTTGTACGTTGCAGCTCGTTCTCCGGCAAAACCCATTGAATCTATGGTTGCTTGATTAGTAAATGGGAAGGTCTGAACTTCGGCTAATCCGCGACTTGCAAGCATTGTCGCTACCGCACGACGACGCTTCTGGGTCGCAGTCAACGATGCGTGTAATGGGCGCGGTGGCAGAATAGATGGAATCTTGTCGTAGCCGATCATGCGGGCTACTTCTTCGGTGAAATCTGCTGCCGTTAGCAGATCCGCGCGCCACGAAGGTGGGTCAATGGTGAAACTCTTTTCATCGACATCGCAGCCCACTACACGTAAGAGATCTGCGACCTGTTTAGCAGGAACATCAAAACCTAAAATCTTCGAGACATAGTCAGGGTCAATCGTGACCAAGGGTGCATAAATCGGTTCGCCATCAACCACCGTTGCCACGTGCTTGGCTGAACTATGAGCCATTAGAAGTTGAACAAAACGCGCTGATGCGAATTCCGCTAATGAAGGATCAACGCTACGTTCAAATCGACGTGAGGCCTCAGAAGAAAGCTTGTGGCGACGTGAATTCTTGGCGATACAGACTTCACAGAAGTGAACCGCTTCTAGAGCGATCCCTGTTGTAGTCTCGGTTATCTCAGAAGATAGACCACCCATTGTTCCTGCAAGTGCTAAAGGTTGTTCATCATCACACACCATTAAATCTTCAGGATCTAAGGTGCGCTCTACTCCATCTAGAGTTTTAAACTTTTGTGCTTTACCTGCGCGCTTGATCGTAAGTCCACCCTTGATTTTGTCTTTATCAAAGGCGTGCAGCGGCTGCCCTAGTTCCAGCATTACGTAGTTTGTAACATCTACAACCAGCGATATCGAGCGCATTCCCATTTTCTCGATACGACGTCGCATCCAAATAGGTGTAGTTGCCTTTGGATCAAAATCAGAAAGCGTGCGAAGGTAGAAGACAGAAGCGGTTGACTTATCGGCGATTTTTGCTGACACGCCTTTGCCGGTGTCCTCAAACTTAAGTGTTCGAAGTGCATCAACAGGATCTGTGAATTTTAGATTGAGCGAAGCTGCTACCTCACGTGCGATACCTCTGATGCTGAGCGCGTAACCACGATCTGGATTAACCGCTACATCAAAAATCACATCATTAATCTGCAAAGCCTCTATCGCGTCAGCGCCTATGGTGACTTCTTTTTCTGCAAAGACCATGATGCCTGCGTGGTCATCACTGATTCCAAGTTCACGGGCTGAACAAATCATGCCGTTAGAAGTTTTGCCGTAAGTTTCACGTGCACCAATTTTGAATTCCCCCGGAAGAACCGCACCAGGAAGTGCTGCAACCACTAAGTCCCCCACTGCAAAGTTTGTTGCCCCGCAAATCACGTAACGGGTTTCACCTTCGCCGCAATCAAGCCCGACGTAGCGAATAGGTTTTTTGAATTCGGTGATTTCTTCAATGGAAAGCACCTTTGCAAACTTCAAAGGCCCGGATAAATCAGCACCCTGCTTGATGATCTCTTCAACTTCAAAGCCAACCCGAATAAGCCCGTCAGAAATTTGCTCAGCCGTCACAGACGCAGGAATATCTACAAAATCTTTGATCCAAGATAACGGGGCGCGCATTACAGGCCAACTCCAAACTGGCGTGTGAAACGCAAATCGCCTTCAACAATGTCATGCATATCTGTAATTCCATGACGAACCATGAGTGTGCGTTCTAGACCCATTCCAAAAGCAAAACCACTGTAAACATCAGTGTCGATCCCGCAGGTTGCTAGAACTTTGGGATTAACCATTCCGCAACCGCCCCATTCGATCCATCGGTTATTAAAGAAAATATCTACTTCAGCACTTGGTTCGGTGAATGGAAAGAAGGATGGCCGAAGACGAGTGGTTACATCTGGGCCAAACATGTGACGGGCAAAGTTATCAAGCGTGCCTTTAAGGTGCGCCATGGTTATTCCCTTATCAATCACAAGGCCTTCAACTTGGTGAAACACCGGGCTATGTGTTGCGTCTAACTCATCTGCGCGAAATGTACGCCCTGGACAGACAACATAGATTGGTGGTTGTTGCGTAAGCATCGTGCGGATTTGAACTGGAGATGTATGAGTACGCAGCACCATCCCTGATTCGATCGGTTCGATAAAGAAAGTGTCCTGCATTGTTCTGGCTGGGTGATCCGCTGGAATATTCAGCGCGTCAAAGTTCAACCAACCCGATTCAAGTTCGGGACCTTCTTCTACTGCAAAGCCTTGTTCGATGAAGAAGTCCGAGACTTCATTTTTGATAATTGAGATGGGATGTAATCCACCACGGTGCGAACGGTTTACCGGCAAGGTAATGTCAACTACTTCTTCGAGCAAAACTTTACGATCGCGCTCTGCCTCTAAGGTTGCAGTTGCCTGTGCCAAAGCTTCGGCGATTGCGGCTTTAGCGTCTCCAATAACTTTTCCAAATGATGCTTTGTCTTCAGGAGAAAGTGCGCCAAGACCACGGGAGGCTAGCGCGATTGGTGATTTGTCTCCGGCATGGGCCAAGCGTGCAACTTTGAGTGAATCCAAATCTGTTGCGGAGGCAAAAGCCTTTCGGGCATCTTCAACCCAGGATGAAATCTCCTCAACGCGCATAGGGAGAACTCTATCGGGAACAGCCTTTTTAACGCGGCATATTTGATAGGTGATACATAACAATCGAGGCTGCTGCAGACAAATTGAGGCTTTCTGCTTTCCCAGGCATCGGGATATTTACACTCTCGATGCTACTGAGATTCTCACTGGTAGAAAGGCCTCGTGACTCATTACCGAAGATCGCAACGGTGTCACCAGTTGAAACGTATTCGCTCAAACTCTTACTTCCGGTAGCTCCCAATGAAAATCCGCGAACTCCGCGATTGATTAGATCTTCCAGATTAACGGATTCAAAAACAGGAATATGCCACAGTGATCCGGCCGTACTTCGCACAACTTTCGGCGAGAACATATCCACGCTACCTGGTGATGTAATCACGGCATCCATTCCGAAAGCATCAGCCGAACGCAGAATAGTTCCAGCATTTCCTGGATCCTGTACCTCGGACAAATAAATGAATTTACGTGAACCGTTAAGTGAAATTGAATCTAAGCGTGTATCAGGGATCGTGCAGATTGCGATTATTCCCTGAGGAGTAATTGTTTCAGTCATTTGCTTCATGACTTCATCACTGACATCAACCGTGTTGAACTGCGACAACTCAGCAATTTCCTCGGCCTTTGCGCGACCATTTACTGTTAAGTACAGAGTTTCTACTTTCGGACCGCTCTTGGCTACAAGGGCTTCGCGAGCACATTGCAAACCTTCAGCAACAAATTCTCCCGCCTTCTTTCTTTCCTTAACTCCTCTAGAACCAATAAGAGCCTTAACTCGCGCGATATGTGGCGAGTTAAGGCTCTCAATCATTATTGGAACTTAGAGTGATGCAAGGCTCTTGCGAGCTACATCAACAAGAGTCTTGAAAGTTGCTGGATCATTCGTCGCAAGATCTGAAAGAACGCGACGATCTACCTCAACTCCAGAAGCCTTAAGGCCTTGGATGAAGCGGTTGTATGTAAGACCGTGTTCGCGGCAACCAGCGTTAATGCGCTGGATCCAAAGGCGACGGAAATCACCCTTCTTATCTTTACGGTCATTGAATGCATAAACCATTGAGTGCGTAACTTGCTCTTTCGCCTTTGTGAAAAGACGTGAACGTTGTCCGCGATATCCGCTGGCACGTTCAAGAGTTGTGCGACGCTTCTTAGCTGCGTGTACTCCGCGCTTAACTCTCATTTAACCGGGCTCCTTACTTCAAACCAAGCATGCGCTTGGCGGTTACTGCGACAGTTGGCTTTGCAGCTGACTCTGTCGATAGACGACGTGTGACTCGTGAAGATTTGTGCTCGAGCAAGTGGCGCTTTCCTGCGCGCTCGTGCATAACCTTTCCAGAACCTGTGATGCGGAATGTCTTCTTCGCACCACTGTGTGTTTTCATCTTTGGCATCTTCTTAAGCTCCATCCGTAGTCTCTGCAGCTGCAGTAGCTTTCGCCTTGCGTGCTGCCTTTGCTTCTGCAACTGCTTCTGTCTTTTTCTTTGTTGGCCCAAGAACCATGGTCATGTTTCGTCCCTCTTGCTTGGGAGCAAACTCAACAAAACCAACCGCTGCAATATCTTCTGCAAGACGTTGCAACATCTTGTAACCCAACTCAGGTCGCGTTTGTTCGCGTCCGCGGAACTTCATTGTCACCTTAACCTTGTCGCCACCCTTAAGAAATTTCTCAACCTGAGTACGCTTTGTTTCGTAATCGTGGTTTTCGATCTTTGGTGTTAACCGCACTTCCTTCACCACAATGTGGGTCTGGTTTTGACGCGCTTCCCGTGCCTTCTGTGCAACTTCGTACTTGTACTTTCCGAAGTCCATGATCTTGCATACGGGTGGATTAGCTTCAGGCGCGATCTCAACTAGGTCAAGGCCGACTTCATCTGCCATCTTTAACGCTGTATCGATATCAACTACGCCTACTTGTTCACCGGTATAACCAATGAGACGAATTTGGGGTGTACGAATTCGATCATTAATGCGTGGTTCAGTGCTGACTTTGTGCTCCTTCGGTTCGTTAACGCTTTGGTGTAACAGCGCTGCAAAAGAAAACCGCAAGGGCAAGAGAAATACATCTCTTATCCGACAAACCAGTTCGCACTAGTGGCGAAAAAGGTGGGAGCGGTAACTCCTCTTGCAGTGGTTGTTACGCCACTGGTCTGGGGGCAAGATTACCCGTTGGGGGCGAAAAGGAGAAATTGAGCCTAATCCCAAGGGGCGAAGGTAAGGACGGAGCACTACCCTTAAACCATGGCCAGGGAAAAGAAGATATTTGACATCACGAGTGCGCAAAACGCGCTTACCCGTGACCAAGCTGGCCGTCAGAAGCGTTACTTCATCTCGATGATGATCCGTACCGGGTGTTTTATTCTGACCGTGATTTTGCCTAGCCCGTATCGCTGGTTCGCACTTGCCGGCGCGGTCACACTTCCTTACTTTGCTGTCGTCATTGCAAATGCCGGTCGCGAAACAGTTTCTAGAGGATCTGACATCGTAGAAGACAAACCTTTAGCCCTCGATTAATTCATGTCCTCTGAAATTAAAACAAAAGAGCGCTGGTCTTTTTTTAAAACCATTATCGCTTTAGTTCTAGTGCTCTTATGCATCTGGGCAGCCGACTGGCAATACACGCGTGGCGTTGACCGACAAGCTCGAAACAATGTAATCGAAGAACGCATTGCTCGATCTGCCATTGATTTAGCGGCGCGCGATAAGACATTGGCAAATAATGAATGGCAAAGTGTCACTACCAGTGGACGGTTTGATTCAGCGAAGCAAATTCTGCTTCGAAACCGTTACTGGGAAGGTAAGTACGGCTATGAAGTTTTAACTTTGTTTACAAGTACGACTGGTGAAAAATTTTGGGTAGACCGAGGTTGGGTGCAAGCGGGAGCAACAGCTACTACGCCGCCTGAAGTAACCAGTGTTCCAGAAAGTGATGTCAGTATTACTGGACGTTTTCGTTTGGATTCCTCGCTACCGCGCGGTTCCTTCTTTGCATTACCGGCCAGCGGTCAAGGTTTGGTTTCCGAACTCAATGCCCAATCAAAAATGGATACCGAAAAGTTCTACATTGACCTACTCAGTGGTTCTGATCCAACGCTTACACCAGCTGCACCAGCCCAGTTGCCACCACTTAGTGATGGTCCACACAAGGCATATGCGCTTCAGTGGCTCTTTTTTGGTGGCTTAATTATTTACGGAAGAATTTTAATTCGTCGCACCAGATAAATCTTGACGGTTGTATAGATCCGAATACAAGCCACCTTTAGCTACTAATTCATCATGAGTGCCACGTTCCACAATTGACCCTTTTTCTAGAACCAGAATCTGATCGGCATCCCTGACAGTGCTCAGGCGGTGTGCAATGACAATACTTGTTCGACCTTTTAGCGCCGCTTGCAATGCAGCATGTACCAGTTGTTCATTCTCAGAATCCAAATGCGCCGTGGCCTCATCCAAAATTACGATCGACGGTGACTTAAGCAGTAGTCGGGCAATAGCAAGACGCTGTTTCTCGCCACCAGATAGTCGATGTCCTCGCTCTCCCACCATTGTTTCAAATCCATTGGGCAAAGAATCAATGAGGTTCCAAATCTGTGCGGATTTGCATGCTTGGATCATCTCAGCCTCAGTTGCATCTTGCTTGGCATACCGCAAGTTTTCCGCAATCGTTTCGTGGAACAAGTGGGCATCTTGCATGACGATACCAATTGAATCTCGAAGTGATTCCATTGTCAGGTCGCGAATGTCATGGCCATCGATAGTAATTGCGCCCTCAGTAACATCATATAGACGCGGCAACAGCGCACTGATCGTAGTTTTTCCAGCACCTGATGGTCCTACTAATGCAGTCATTGTTCCGGGAGTTGCTAGGAAAGAAAGATCATTAAGAACTTGACCACTCTGTACGGTTTCAGTCTTGGCAGCAGATTCAAGCGATGCCAATGATATTTCTTCTGCACGCGGATATGAAAAGCTGACGTTCTTGAATTCAATACGAGGCTGGGCAGTCTTTAACTCAATTGCGTTGTCACGATTTTTGACCATTGGTTCAAGATCCAAAACTTCAAAGACACGTTCAAATGAAACAAGTGATGTCATTACATCAATTCGAACATTAGAAAGTGCAGTAAGCGGGCCATAAAGTCGAGCAAGAAGCGCCGTTATTGCAAGAAGAGTTCCAACGGTTACGCCGCCTTGAATTGCTAAGTGGCCACCGATTCCATAAGCAAAAGCTGTGGCAATTGCTGCCACACTGGTAAGTGCGATGAAGAAGAGCCGATTGAGCATGGCCATCTTGATACCGATATCGGCTACTCGACGCGCGCGGCTTCTAAAGTATTCGCGTTCACGATCTGGTTCACCGTACAAAGCCACCAACATCGCTCCAGAAACATTGAAGCGCTCAGTCATCGTGCTAGACATTTCAGCGTTAACACCGAAGGATTCACGGGTTAAAGACTGCAATCTGCGACCGACCCATTTGGTTGGGATAAGAAAGACCGGCAGCAGCAAAAGAGAAAAGATAGTTATCTGCCAAGACAGAATCAGCATAGTGATAGTGACGAGAAATAAACTCACTACATTGCTCACAACACCTGACAGAGTCGCGGTAAATGCTTGTTGGGCTCCGATCACGTCAGAGTTAATTCTTGAAATCAGCGCGCCGGTTTGAGTTCGAGTAAAGAATGCAATCGATTGCTTTTGAACATGCGAGAAGACCAGGGAACGAAGATCGTAAATTAAACCTTCCCCAATTCGAGAAGAAAAATATCGACCCAACATGTTAAAGGCAGCATCTGCGATCGCAATAAGTCCAACCAAAATGGCTAGATTTGTAACCACCGTGGCATCCTTTGGAATGACTCCATCATCAATCAAACGTTTTAGCAGCAGCGGTGTTGCAACTACCAAAGCAGCGTCGACCACGACAGTTGCCAAATAAATCAAGATGCTTGACCTATATGGACGCGCAAAAGAAAAAATTCTTTTAACGGTGCCCGGCTTTAACTTCTGTTCCTTCACTGAAGGATCTGCTGTCATTGAGCGGTGGGTCATCCACGCTGCGTGCATTGACATAATTAAACGGTGAAGCCGAGAGCGCGCAGCTGATCTCTTCCGTCATCGGTGATTTTGTCTGGGCCCCAAGGCGGCATCCATACCCAATTGATTTTCACATCAGTTGTCATTCCGGCAAGTGCAGCGCGAGTTTGATCTTCAATTACATCTTGAAGTGGGCAAGCAGCTGAAGTTAGTGTCATGTTGAGAATTGCGATATTGGCTTCATCGACCATGACATCATAGATCAGACCTAGATCGACAACATTGATACCGAGTTCTGGATCAACAACATCCTTCATCGCCTCTGTTACATCATCAACGCTAGTAGCCATTGTTACTCTCCCCCTGTTGTGGTGTTAATTCTAACTGCTGCATCCTTAAAGGCCATCCACCCAAGAAGTGCGCATTTGATGCGGGCGGGAAATTTGGAAACACCAGCAAGTGCCACTGCGTCCTCAAGCACATCAGGATTTCCCTCCTTTGTACCCTTGCTCTGCATGAGCTCAGTGAACTCATTAAGAATTGCATCCGCGGCGGCAAAGCTCTTATTGACCAAAAGATCACTAGCAATAGAGACACTCGCCTGCGAGATTGAGCAGCCAACGCCATCCCAAGTAATCGCGGTTATTACCCCATCTTTGGCAGTCACATTGAGTGTGATTTCATCGCCACAGCTTGGATTTACGTGGTGAACCTGCGCGCCATATGCGCTGGCTAATCCCTTGTTCAGTGGATGTTTGTAGTGATCAAGAATGACCTCTTGATAAAGACTGTCTAGTTCCATCATGCAAAGTATTTCTGAGCGCCGATGATTGCGTCAAATAAAGCATCGCAATCTGATTCATCGTTGTACAAATACAAGGAAGCACGAGTTGTAGCGGGCACGCCTAATTTTCTGGTTAACGGCCATGCACAATGGTGTCCAGTACGAACCGCTACACCTTGACTATCTAAGTACTGACCTAAGTCATGTGGATGAATCTGACCTACAGTAAATGAAACTGCGCCACCACGCGCTTCGGTGTTATTTGGTCCAACAATAGAAAGTTCAGGTATATCCAACAATCCCTTGATGAGATAACCAGTTAATTCAACTTCGTGCTTAAAGACAGCATCCATACCAAGTGCAGATAAGTAATCTACGGCAGCACCTAAGCCCACTGCTTGCGCCATGTTTGGAACACCTGCTTCAAATCTACGTGGAGCTGGAGCCCAAGTAGCAGCTGTCATCGTGACTGTTTCAATCATTGATCCACCAAACAAAAATGGTGGTAAATCAGCAAGAACCGAACTCCACAAAACTCCGATACCTGTTGGTCCTACCGCTTTATGACCTGAAAAAGTCACAAAGTCGACACCTAAAGCTTTTACATCTATCGGCATGTGTGGCACTGATTGGCAGGCATCAAGAACTACAACTGCGCCAACTTCATGTGCGCGCTTAACGATTGCATCTAGTGGATTGATCGTTCCTAAAACGTTGGATTGGTGAGTCAATGCCACAACTTTGGTCTCTTGCGTGATGACGGCGTCGATATTGGAAAGATCCAAACGTCCCTCTGGTGTTACTTCAAACCATGACAATTGGGCACCTGTGCGGGCTGCAAGTTGTTGCCATGGAATGAGATTTGCATGATGTTCCATCTCAGTTACGACAATGCGATTGCTTGAAGAGACCGCGAAGCGAGATCCAGGTTGAGCATTACCCATTGCATAAGCAATCAGATTAAGAGATTCAGTAGCGCTTTTAGTGAAAACGATCTCTTCTTCTTTAGCACCTAAGAAACCTGCAACTTTAGCCCGCGCACCTTCGTAAGCATCCGTTGCCTCTTCGGCTAATTGATGCGCGCCACGGTGTACAGCTGCATTATGAAACTTGTAAAAATTACTTTCCGCCTCAATGACTGAAAGTGGCTTTTGGCTTGTTGCTCCGCTGTCTAGATAAACAAGTTTTTTTCCGTCACGAACAGTACGTTCAAAGATCGGAAAATCTTTGCGTACCGTCGCAACATTAAAACTCATTTTTCCTTACTTGCTCACATAATCTGCGTAGCCATTTGCTTCGAGCTTTTCAGCAAGCTCTGGTCCGCCTTGTTCGACAATGCGGCCGTTTGCAAAAACATGTACAAAATCAGGCTTGATGTAGCGCAAGATACGTGTGTAGTGAGTAATCAAAATAACGCCAAGGTCATTCGCCGTTTTTGCACGATTTACACCTTCAGAAACAATACGAAGTGCATCGACATCTAGTCCTGAATCTGTTTCATCCAGAATCGCCATCTTTGGCTTAAGAAGTTCAAGTTGCATAATTTCATGACGCTTCTTTTCTCCGCCTGAGAAACCTTCATTGACATTACGAGTTGCAAAAGAAGGATCCATCGCCAATGCTTCCATCGCGTCCTTAACTTCACCGACCCAGGTACGAAGCTTTGGGGCTTCACCACGCAGGGCAGTTGCTGCAGTGCGCAAAAAGTTCGACACTGAAACGCCAGGTACTTCTACTGGGTATTGCATTGCTAGGAATAACCCAGCTTTGGCGCGCTCATCAACGGTCATGTCCAGAACATCTGCGCCATCAAGAGTGACTGTGCCACCTGTGATTGTGTACTTAGGGTGACCAGCAATTGAGTAAGCAAGAGTTGATTTACCTGAACCATTAGGCCCCATGATTGCGTGGGTTTCGCCTGACTTAATTGTTAGATCGACACCCTTAAGGATTTCAACTGTTCCATTATCTGTGTCAACCGATACCTGCAGGTTACGGATTTCTAGTGTGCTCATCGTCTTCTCTCTTCTCTCGTTACTAAATCTCTACCGTGACGGCGTTTCCGTCGATTGATACTGCATATGTTTCTAATGGAATATTTGCAGGAAGCGTCAGTGCTTCTCCCGTGCGTAAATCGAATTCGGCACCGTGTAACCAGCATTCAATTTTGAAGCCAGTGATATCGCCTTCAGAAAGTGATGCATCTGAATGAGTACAGGTGTCGGCCACTGCAAAAACTTCAGTACCAACACGGGCAACACAGATTGATTTGCCTTCTTTTTCAATAAGGACAGGCTTGCCTTCGGTCAATTGCTCCAGAGTTAAATCAGCCACTGTGCGCCGCCTTTTCAAGTTCGGTGTCAATGCGGTCCATGATTCGGTTTTGTACCTCTTCGTTGCCGATTTCCATAACAATCTCATTGAAAAAGCCGCGTACAACTAGACGACGCGCATCTGACATTGCGATTCCTCGTGACATCAAATAGAAAAGTTGTTCGTCGTCAAAACGACCAGTCGTGCTGGCGTGACCCGCACCTACAATTTCTCCTGTTTCAATTTCAAGATTTGGTACTGAATCCGCACGCGCACCATCGCTAAGCAAAAGGTTTCGATTGAGTTCGTACGTATCGGTGCCTTCTGCAGCTGCGCGGATTAAGACATCTCCGATCCACACAGTATGGGCATCTTTTCCAGCCAAAGCTCCCTTGTAGTTCACATTTGACTTTGCATGAGGAACCGCATGATCAACGTGATTACGGTGCTCAAAGAATTGCCCCGCAGTTGCAAAGTAAACACCAAGAAGATCCGCAGAAGCTCCCGGTGCCTTGAATTCAACAGTTGGCAAAATTCGAACTACGTCTCCACCAACGGTGACAGTAATTGACTTAAATGTTGCATCCTTATCAATTAGCGCATGATGACGTGCTGTGTAAACTGATTTTGATTCGAATTCCTGCAAGGTAACGAACTTGAGATTTGCACCTGGAGCTAAATATATTTCTAGATCTTCGGCCAAAACTGTGTCCGTGGTGTTTTCGACAATAACTGTTGCTACCGCGTGAGTACCAAGAGTGATGCGAACTCGTGAAAATTCAGCGGTGTCTAGCGCTCCTGCTGAGCGGCCTAAGAAAATAGGTTCTGCGATTTCAGCATTTGCAGCAATTGCAAGGTGTGCCACGGGCACAGCTGCGCCTCTAACTCGCTCGATAATTACATCATCGCAATCAGAAAGCGGCTCTAAGTTTTCGCGCGTAAATGTGACTCCCGAAGGTAATGCAGATTTAGACACCAGACTTGAGCGATCAGATTGAACAGCTGACCCATCGTGAAGACCGCGAAGTCGCTTTAGGGGTGTAAAGCGCCAAGCTTCTTCCCGACCCGTGGGAGTCAAGTAATTTGTTGTAAGAACAGACATTAACCGACAGCACCTTCCATCTGAAGTTCAATCAGACGATTGAGCTCTAGGGCGTATTCCATCGGAAGCTCACGCGCGATTGGTTCGATAAAACCACGAACAATCATGGCCATAGCTTCATCTTCATTTAGTCCACGTGACATCAAATAGAACAATTGGTCATCGCTAACCTTTGAAACCGTTGCTTCGTGACCCATTGAGACATCATCTTCACGAATATCAACATACGGATATGTATCTGATCGTGAAATTGTGTCCACCAATAGTGCATCGCACTTAACTGTACTGGCGGAGTGATGTGCACCTTCTTGCACTTGTACAAGACCACGGTATGAAGTGCGACCTCCACCACGTGCAACAGACTTTGAGATTACTGATGATGATGTGTACGGAGCGGCATGAACCATCTTCGCTCCAGAATCCTGGTGCTGGCCTTCTCCAGCAAATGCCAAAGACAAGGTTTCACCCTTTGCATGAGGACCCATCAAGAAAATTGCTGGGTACTTCATGGTTACCTTGGAACCGATGTTTCCATCTACCCACTCCATGGTCGCGCCTTCGGCACATGTTGCACGCTTTGTTACCAAGTTGTACACATTGTTCGACCAGTTCTGAATCGTGGTGTAACGAACGCGCGCACCCTTCTTAACAATGATTTCAACAACTGCAGAGTGAAGTGAATCTGACTTATAAATTGGCGCAGTACATCCTTCAACATAATGAATGTATGAATCCTCATCTGCAATGATCAGGGTTCGCTCAAATTGACCCATGTTTTCGGTGTTAATGCGGAAGTAGGCCTGTAGCGGAATATCTACGTGAACTCCCTTAGGAACGTAAATAAATGAACCACCTGACCAGACCGCGGTGTTGAGCGCTGCGAACTTGTTATCACCTACTGGAATAACGGTTCCGAAGTACTCCTTGAATAGTTCTGGGTGCTGCTTAAGCGCACTGTCTGTATCAAGGAAAATTACGCCTTGGGCTTCTAGATCCTCACGAATTGAGTGATACACAACCTCAGATTCGTACTGTGCTGCAACGCCTGACACCAGACGCTGCTTTTCAGCTTCTGGAATACCTAGACGGTCATAAGTATTTTTGATCTCATCTGGTAGGTCATCCCAAGTTGTCGCTTGCTTTTCAGTCGAACGCACGAAGTACTTGATCGTGTCGAAGAAAATTCCAGAAAGATCGGATCCCCAATTGGGCATTGGCTTTTTATCAAACAAAGAAAGTCCCTTTAGACGAAGGTCAAGCATCCACTGTGGCTCAGACTTTTTCGATGAGATGTCACGCACTACATCTTCATTAAGCCCGCGCTTAGCGTTATCGCCGATCGCACTCTTGTCTGACCAACCATATTCATAGTTGCCGAGACCTTCGAGTTCTGGATGTGCTGTAGTCATGCACGGACCTTTCCCTTGCTTCTGTTTGTTTGTGAACTTTGGATTTTTGAGTTTTGTACTGTGGGGATGAATGTTGTACACACACCATCACCATGAGCAATGGTTGCTAAACGCTGAACGTGCGTTCCTAAAACTTTTGATAGTGCCTCTGTCTCAGCTTCACATAACTGCGGGAATTCAGCCGCCACATGAGCGATTGGACAGTGGTGTTGACAAAGTTCTTCACCCATAGGCTTCTGCGTGACACTTGCGGCATACCCTTGATCAGAAAGAAATGTTGCGAGCGCATCAACTTTGTGTGAGCGCTTAGCGATGGCAACTGTTGCTTTTCGTTCAATGTCATCGGCACGAGATTGGGCAAATGCATTAACCAGATGCTCCCCAGATTGCGCCGACATGAATTTCAGTGCGGCCACGGCTAAGTCGTCATATGAGTGTTCGAAAGCTTCGCGACCTTTATCTGACATTACAAAAACTTTTGAAGGTCGACCGCGACCGCGGATAGAAGAGGCGCGAGGATCGCGCGCTTCAAGAACTCCATCGGCAACCAGTAAATCCAAATGACGACGTATGCCAGCAGGTGTGAGCCCTAAACGCTCGCCTAGAACCGCAGCGGTAGATGGGCCGTTTTCAAGAATTGAACGAGCGACAAGGTCACGGGTGCGCGAGTCATCCCCTGATATATGTCCGCTGGCTAATTTCACAACACTATTGTGTCGTAATTCGACACGTTCAGCCACTCGTAAGCGTGCGGGTCGCCTGAGTCATAGGCTACGACCATGGGCACACTTCGAGCACGGGCCGCGCGAGTTCTGTCCCCGGCTAGCGGATTCTTGCTCTTTGCCCAAGCCGCAATTGTTGTGACCGGCGGAGCGGTGCGCTTAACCGGTTCTGGATTGGGCTGCCCTACCTGGCCTGAATGCACCCCGGGTTCATATACCCCAAAGCCTTACCAAGTCGAAGAACAAGTAAAGGTTTGGATTGAGTTTGGCAATCGTTTGCTCACCTTTGTCCTAGTACTTGTCGCAATCATTGTTCTGATCAGCGTTTTAGCTGCAGGAAGAAAAGATTTGCGTGGTCTTGCCCTGGGACAAGTTCTTGGAATTGTGGGCCAAGGAATTCTCGGTGGAATTACCGTACTAACCGGTTTACACCCTGCAACAGTTGCCGCACATTTTTTACTTTCCATAATTTTGATTGCGGGTGCGACCTCGCTGCGAGCCCAAAGGCTTGCACCGTTAGAGAAGAATGAACCAGCGCCTTTAGTTAAAAAGATTGCAACCGTTCATATAGCCATGACATTTATCGTTCTCTTCATCGGAACGCTAGTTACCGGATCTGGGCCGCATGCTGGAGATGCCACTGCGCCAAGATTTCCATTTGATCTGCGCACGATGGCTTGGATCCATGCCGATTCAGTTATTGCATTGTTCGGAATAACTTTTGGATTGTTTGTTGTACATGGAGTTTCAACTCACACCAACAAGCGTTTGAAGATTTTTCTAGCTATTGCACTGGGTCAAGGATTAATTGGCTATGTGCAGTGGTTTAAGGATCTGCCAGAGCTATTAGTCGGATTTCATTTAGCTGGTTCAACCTTGGTGTGGATTGCATCATGGCGAGTGTGGTTATCGGTGACAAAGAGAATGGACAACAAATGAGCCCAGTACCAGGTTGGACCGCACTTGATGATCAAGTGGTTGCATACGCAAGAGCGTTAGCTGCCGATGCCGTTCAAAAAGTTGGAAATGGCCACCCAGGAACAGCCATGTCACTTGCCCCAGTTGCCTACGCTTTGTTTCAGCGTCACTTGATTCATGATCCATCGGATCCTCAATGGCTAGGACGTGATCGATTTATTCTTTCCTGTGGACATTCTTCTTTGACGCTCTACATTCAACTGTTTTTAAGTGGCTATGGATTAGAGATGAAGGATCTAGAGAGTTTTCGTACATGGGGTTCATTAACGCCGGGCCACCCCGAATATGGTCACACCGCAGGTGTGGAAATGACAACGGGTCCACTAGGCCAAGGCGTAGCAACTGCTGTGGGCATGGCCATGGCCGCTCGATTTGAACGTGGATTACTTGATCCAGCAGCTGCAAGTAATCAATCAATTTTTGATCACTCAATCTGGGTTATTTGTTCAGATGGAGATTTACAAGAAGGTGTTAGCGCAGAAGCTTCATCATTAGCTGGAACGCAAGAATTGGGAAATCTCAATATTATTTATGATGACAATCGAATTTCAATTGAAGGCGATACTCATAACGCCTTTACCGAAGATGTTTCTGCGCGCTACCGTGCTTATGGTTGGCAGGTAATTGATGTGGCGGCGGCGAAGGATGGAAGCGTTGATATTGCTGCACTAGATGCTGCGATGCTGGCGGCAAAGAAAGAAAGCACTAAGCCGTCTCTAATCCGTATGAAATCTGTTATTGCTTGGCCAGCACCTAAAGCGCAAGGCACTGCTGCATCGCATGGATCTGCTTTGGGAGCCGAAGAAATTGCACAAACAAAGATCGCATTAGGGCTAAATCCCGATGAACACTTTGCAATGCCTAATGAAGTTCTAGCTCATGCCCGTTTGGTTAAAGACCGTGGTGCTCAAGTGCGATCACAATGGAACTTACGCTTTGAAACCTGGAAAGCGAGTAATCCAGAAAAGGCAAAACTTCTGGAACGCTTACAAACAAAATCACTTCCGGCTGGATGGGATTCGCAGCTTCCAGTATTTGCACCAGGCAAAGATGTGGCAACGCGCGCGGCCTCTGGTGAAGTTATTAACGCCATCGCTGCAGTCTTGCCCGAGTTCTGGGGTGGATCGGCTGATTTAGCAGGATCAAATAACACAAGCATTAAGGGTGGCGGATCATTCCTGCCTGCAAGTAGTTCGATTGAAGGCGCAAATCCATACGGGCGAATTATTCATTTTGGAATTCGTGAACATGCAATGGGCTCAATTTTAAATGGCATATCTTTGCATGGGTTAACACGATCGTTTGGTGGAACTTTTGCCGTCTTTAGTGATTACATGCGCCCTGCGGTACGCCTTGCTGCATTAATGAATATTCCGGCAACCTTTGTGTGGACGCATGATTCAATCGGCGTTGGTGAAGATGGACCAACACATCAACCGATCGAGCACTTTGCCGCACTTCGCGCGATTCCTGGCCTAGATGTAATTCGACCTGGAGACGCCAATGAAGTAACGGAAGCCTGGAAAAAGATCATTACCCGCGGACGGGCCTGCGGAATTTTGTTGTCACGCCAGAACTTGCCCGTCTTTGACCGCGCAACCTGCCAACCAGCTTCAGGAACAGCGCAAGGCGCATATGTCCTAAAGGATCTTCCTAACCCACAAGCAATTCTGATTGCAACTGGATCTGAGGTTTCACTTGCAATAGATGCCCAAACCGCTCTTGCTGCAGAAGGAATCAATGTCCGCGTTGTGAGCGCTCCTTGTCTTGAATGGTTTGCCGAACAAGATAAGACATATCGAGATTCAGTTCTATCCCCCGGTGTCCTGAAAGTCAGTATCGAGGTCGGTATCGCCCAGGGGTGGCGCGAGTTAATTGGTGATTCGGGTGTGGCAATTTCACTTGAACACTATGGCGCATCTGCTGATGCAAAAACATTGTTCAAGGAGTTTGGTTTTTCAGTGGAAAACGTTGTTCGCACAGTAAAGAAGGCAATTTAATGTCAGTTCAGGATATTGCAACTGCAGGGACTTCTATTTGGCTCGATGATCTATCGCGAGTAAAAATAACATCAGCCGATGCACATGCTTTGCCAGCTCGAATCAAAAATAGCGGTGTCGTTGGGGTCACTACAAATCCCAGTATTTTCAGTGCGGCAATAAGTGGCGCCGCCGAGTACGCGGCTGATATCGCTGGAATGAAAGCATCGACAGTGGATGAAGTTGTCAAGAAATTGACAACCGATGATGTCCGGCAAGCGTGTGATCTGTTTACTTCGATTTACAACTCTTCTCATGGCGTAGACGGACGTGTCAGCATCGAAGTAGATCCCCGCTTAGCCCATGACACCGAAGGAACTATCGCTGCGGGTAAAGAGCTTTGGGCAATTATTGATCGTCCAAATTTGATGATTAAGGTTCCAGCCACCCTAGAGGGCTTGCCAGCAATTACTGCATTGATTGCCGCGGGCATAAGCGTCAATGTGACTTTGATTTTCTCGGTCAAAAGATATGGCCAAGTTATTGAGGCTTACATGAAGGGAGTAGAGCAATGCGAAGATCCTTCGAAGGTTCATTCAGTTGCTTCATTCTTCATTAGCCGAATTGATTCATCGATTGACGCACTTCTTAAGAAAAATGGCTCTGCGGATGCAACAGCTTTGTTAGGTAAGGCAGCTATTGCAAATGCTCACTTGGCCTATCAACTCTTTGAAGAGAAGTTTGCTTCCGATCGTTGGAGCACACTTGCAGCAAAAGGTGCCAATAAACAACGCCCTTTGTGGGCATCTACCGGAGTGAAAGATCCGGCATATCCAGATACTCGATATGTTATTGAATTAATTGCACCCGACACAGTAAACACAATGCCACAATCCACTCTTGATGCTGTGATCGATCATGGCGTTGTTCGCGGAAACACTATTTCAGGCAACTATGCAGCAGCCGTCGAGGTTCTAAAGGCGCTATCTGCCATTGGAATTTCCTTAGATGAAGTAACAACAGAGCTAGAAATAGATGGCGTTAAGAAGTTCGCACAAGCGTGGGAAGAGTTATTAGCGAATGTAAAGGTTGCCCAACAATAATGATTTCAATAAAAGGAAATGCTTTATCCAAAATTGATCGTAACTCTGCAGAATACAAATCGCTTCAGGCTTTTCATGAGCGCTTGAAGTCTAAAGATGCAACTATCTGGGGGCCAGAGGCCCAGGCTGAAGCTTCAATTCGCTTAAATTGGATTGACTTGCCAGAGAGTTCCCGCGATTTGCTGCCACAGTTTGACGCTCTAGCCGCAAAGCATCGAGATAAGAACAATGTAATTTTGTGTGGCATGGGCGGCTCTTCTCTTGGTCCAGAAGTTATTGCACAAACATTCTCAAAGAAGTTATTCGTTTTGGATTCAACTGATCCGAATTATGTTGCTCATTGCCTTGCCTTTGAGCTATCAAAGAGTGTTGTGGTTGTTAGCTCTAAATCAGGATCAACCATCGAAACAGCTTCACAGCGCGCGCTCTTTGAAGGGGCGTTCAAGGATGCCGGATTGAATCCGGCAGAACACATGGTTTTTGTAACCGACCCAGGTTCGCCACTTGATAAACAAGTTCGTGAAGGTGGTTTTACTGTTGTAAATGCCGACCCACATGTAGGCGGACGATTTAGCGTGCTGAGTCCATTTGGTTTAGTACCGGCGGCATTGATCGGTGTCGATGTTTCGGTCCTACTAGATAACGCCAGCGATACCAAGAAAGCAATGTTTACGAATTCTCAGACAGTCTGTGACATCGCATATCTGTTGTCATATGTTTCTGATCAGTATGTGGCGTACACCGATGAATCATCCGGAATGCCAGGGTTAAGTGATTGGATCGAACAACTTGTTGCTGAATCAACTGGAAAGAATCAAGTAGGCCGCTTACCTGTTGTCGCAGAGAATTCTCACAATGGGCGCGAAGGCAGCGCCTTTACCATCGCCTTTACCGGTACCGCTGATTTAGTTGTAGAAGGCGATTTAGCCTCACAATTTTTTGTTTGGGAATGGGTAACCGCACTTGTTGGTGCAGCTCTTGCAATTGATCCCTTTAACCAACCAAATGTGACCGAAGCCAAGGAGCAAACTTCAGCACTTTTAAATGACTGGAAAGGTGTCCTGCCTTCATTTACAGCTGATATAACCGATGGGGCAGTTGAAATTTTTGGTGCTGGAAACAGTGCAACTGATGCACTTACCCAACTGATCAAACAAGTACCACCAGATGGATATATTGCAATCATGGCTTACCTTGATCGCAAAGATGATGCAGCGATAGCAGAGCTTCGCGCAATCTTGGCTGATAAATCTGGCCGACCTGTCACTTTTGGTTGGGGTCCACGTTTCTTACACTCAACCGGACAGTTCCATAAGGGTGGACAACAAAATGGTGTTTTCCTGCAGATTACAGGCGATGTAAAGCAGGATATTGCGATTCCAGGACAAAACTATGGTTTTGAAACTTTGGTAGCAGCCCAAGCGTTGGGCGATGGGAAAGCTTTGGCTTCAAGAAAATACCCATTGCTGCGATTTAATCTTACAAATCGAGCAATGGGTATAGCTGAGTTACTAGATGCGGTTAAATCTCTTTAGTTTTTATTCGTCGTCTTCGCCGCGAAGTTTGCGTAAAGCTTCTTCAAGAAGTTTTTCACCTTCAGCATCAGTGCGACGCTCTTTCACATAAGCAAGGTGAGTCTTGTAAGGCTCATTTTTGATTGGACTTGGCGGATTGTTTCGATCGCGCCCTGCAGGATAACCACACTTTGGGCAATCCCATTCAGCTGGGATGACAACGGTTTCTTCGACAGCAAATGATGGGCGGACTTCATGTCCATTTGCGCAAAAGTAAGAGACGTACGCACGTGCGATTGAATCGCCACGCTCAGCCTCGCCCATTGGGCCGGCACCGACACGACTTCCGCGAATTGCACTTGCCATCTATATCCCCTTGTTTGAACCTTAGTTAATTTTAAAAAAGTTAAGAGTTACTTACTTGAGCACAAGTGAGAGTGCAACTACTAGCGCAAACCACAGTCCACCAGCAACGATAGTGATTCGGTCAAGGTTCTTTTCGACCACAGATGAACCGCCGTAGTTTGATGAGATTCCGCCACCAAATAGATCGGATAGACCGCTTCCCTTACCTTTGTGAAGAAGTACCAAAAGGATCATGAGGATACTTGTAACAACAAGTGCGATTGATAGAGCTAGTTTCACTTTTCTTACACTCCTAGTTCGTAGGGGGTAAGGATACCCGCCTGATGGGGGTAATGCTTACTCCGTCACCGCGTGGAATTTCACGATCTTGGCCAATTCCTCAGGATCTAGGCTCGCTCCGCCGATTAAAGCGCCATCGACATCAGGCTTCTTCATGATTTCTACAATATTTGAGGACTTAACAGAACCGCCGTAGAGGATGCGCATATTCGCCGCGATTTCGGGAGAACCAATATTTTCAACTTCTTCACGGATCGCTGCACAAACCTCTTGGGCATCCTCAGGTGTTGCAGTTTTTCCGGTACCGATTGCCCATACTGGTTCGTAAGCGATAACAATTTTCTTGAGTTCTGGCTTTGTAAATCCTTCGAGACCAGCACGAATCTGTCGGATTACATGACTTACATGTGTTCCGGATTCGCGGATTGCAAGTTCCTCGCCGACACAAAAGATTGGTGTTAATTCATTAGCAAGTGCGGCTTTGATCTTTCGGTTGATGAGCGCATCTGATTCTTGATGAATTGCGCGTCGTTCTGAGTGGCCGATAACTACAAAGGTACAACCAAGCTTTGCCAGCATTGACCCTGAGATATCACCAGTGAAGGCACCGCTTGCTTCTGGCGAAAGATCCTGTGCTCCGTACTGCAAGCGCAATCGATCTCCATCAACCAAAGTTTGAATCGAGCGGATGTCTGTAAATGGAGGGATCACCGCAACATCTACGGCGTCATAATCCTTATCTTCAAGCCCGTAAACCAACTTTTGGGCAACTGCGATCGCCTCAAGGTGATTGAGGTTCATCTTCCAGTTTCCTGCCATTAAAGGTTTACGCATTGTCAGCTCCTATGTTCAGCGAGTTCTATTAAATTAATTCTAGTGCTTTTAGTCCGGGAAGTTCCTTGCCTTCTAGGTATTCCAGTGAAGCTCCGCCTCCGGTTGAGATATATCCGAACTGAGAATCTGCAAAGCCCAGAGCACGAACCGCCGCTGCAGAGTCTCCCCCGCCAACTACAGATATTCCTGAAACCTGTGTTAGCGCTTGTGCAACTACTTTTGTTCCCGCAGCAAAGTTAGGGAATTCAAACACTCCCATTGGACCATTCCAGAATACGGTCTTGCACTTAACAATTTCTGCAGCAAATGCCGCAGCCGATACCGGTCCGATATCTAGACCCATTTGATCAGCAGGTATTGCATCTGCAGCAACAAGTGTTGGGGTTGCATCTGCGGCAAAGGCAGGTGCAACAACAATATCTGTAGGTAGTAAAAGCTTGACGCCATTTTTTTCAGCGGTAGCAATTAATCCTTTGACGACATCAAGCATCTCTGATTCAACCAGTGAAGTACCGATCTCTTTGCCTTGAGCCTTCAGGAATGTGAAAACCATTCCGCCACCAATAGCTAGAACATCAACTTTGCCTAGCAAGTTCTCGATCACACCCAATTTATCTGAAACTTTCGCACCACCTAGAACAACACCATATGGACGTTCTGGGTTTTGAGTCAGCTTCTTTAGAATCTGGACTTCGGCAGCAACTAACTTTCCAGCTGCGTGTGGCAACATTTTAGGCAAATCAAATACAGATGCATGTTTGCGGTGGACCGCACCAAAACCATCACCCACATAGAAGTCGGCAAGTTGTGCTAGTTCGCCCGCAAAAGTTGCGCGCTCTGAATCTTCCTTGCTTGTCTCTGCTGCACTAAAGCGAATGTTTTCTAGCAGAAGAATTTCACCAGCTGCAAGAGCGTGCGCCGCTGTCGTTACCGCATCACCTGTTACCTGTCCAGGAAATTTCACTTCTTGACCAAGTAGTTCAGCCAAACGTTTAGCGACGGGTGCAAGTGAGAGTTCAGGCTTTGCTTCACCTTTTGGGCGACCAAGGTGTGCGGCAATAACAAGTGATGCACCTTTTTCAAGTAGTGCTTGAATAGTAGGAAGCGAGGCCTTGATTCGTCCATCATCCTTAATGACTCCCTCTTTCAAAGGAACATTGAGGTCACATCGAAGAAAGACTCGCTTCCCTGCTACATCAATTGTTGAAAGATCTGGCATTACAGAGTTTTGCCAACATAATCGATCAAGTCAACGAGACGGTTTGAGTAACCCCATTCGTTGTCATACCAACCAACGATCTTGACCTGGTTACCAATTACCTTGGTCAAACCTGCGTCGAAGATACATGATGATGGATCGGTCACGATGTCTGAAGAAACGATTGGATCTTCAGTGTATGAAAGGAATCCCTTAAGTGGACCGTTTGCTGCCGCCTTCATTGCTGCATTGATTTCGGCAGCTGTTGCTTCCTTAACTAGTTCAACAGTTAAATCAGTTGCAGATCCGGTTGGTACTGGAACGCGCATTGCATAACCATCTAGCTTGCCCTTGAGCTCTGGCATAACCAATGAAATAGCCTTTGCAGCACCTGTCGATGTAGGAATCATGTTTGTCGCAGCTGCGCGTGAACGACGAAGATCCTTATGTGGGAAATCAAGGATCACCTGGTCATTTGTGTAGGCGTGAATTGTTGTCATTAAGCCCTTAACAATCCCCCAGTTATCCTGAAGTACCTTTGCCATTGGAGCTAGGCAGTTTGTTGTACATGATGCATTTGAAATGATGTTGTGCTTAGCACCGTCATACTGAGTGTGGTTTACGCCCATAACAATTGTGATGTCTTCATCTGTAGCTGGCGCAGAGATAATGACCTTCTTGGCACCGGCTGTGATGTGCTTTTGCGCATCTGCAGCCTTGGTGAAAATGCCTGTGGATTCAACAACAACATCTGCCTTAACTGAAGCCCATGGCAAGTTTGCTGGATCGCGCTCTGAGAAAATCTTAATTGTCTTTCCGCCTACAGTGATTGAATCATCAGTGAAAGTTACTTCTAGACCTAGGCGACCCAAAATTGAGTCGTACTTCAAAAGATGAGCAAGAGTCTCATTTGGTGTTAAGTCGTTGATTCCGACGATGTTGATATTTGGGTTTGTAAGTGATGCGCGAAAGAAGTTACGCCCGATGCGTCCAAAACCATTAATTCCGACATTAATCATGAAAGTGTCCTTGCTACTAGTGGGGCACATGAAAAAGCCCAGCGTCTGGTGGTTCGAAAAACTGCCACAACGCTGGGGGCTTAGGTAGAACCTTACCAGTGAAGAATGCGTGAACTCTTAAGTATCTGAGGGCTAATTGAGCAAATCTGGCGAGAGGCCACTCTCAGTATCCGGAATTCCAAGCTCTGCAGCGCGTTTATCAGCCATGGCCAACAATCGCCGAATTCGACCTGCAATCGCATCCTTAGTCATTGGAGGAACCGCCAATGAACCGAGTTCTTCTAGCGAAGCCTGCCCATGATTAATGCGCAACTCCCCGGCCTCTTTCAGATGATCTGGAATTGTTGGCCCAAGAATTTCCATTGCTCGTTGCACGCGCGCGGCAGCAGCAACTGCTGCACGAGCAGAACGACGAAGATTTGCATCATCAAAGTTTGCAAGACGGTTGGCAGTTGCTCGAACTTCGCGACGCATTCGACGCTCTTCCCACGCCATCACACTTTCATGTGCCCCAAGCCGAGTAAGCAGTACACCGATTGCATCGCCATCACGAATGACTACTCGATCAACTCCCCGAACCTCGCGCGCCTTTGCCACAATTCCTAAGCGGCGAGCCGCGCCAACTAAAGCAAGAGCAGCTTCGGGACCTGGGCAAGTTATTTCCAGTGAAGATGAGCGACCTGGTTCAGTCAATGAACCGTGTGCAATGAATGCACCGCGCCAAGCCGCTTCTGAATCACAAATGGCAGCTGAGACAACCTGTGGTGGAAGCCCGCGCACTGGTCGACCATTTGAATCAACTAAACCTGTTTGGCGGGCAAGTGCGTCACCTTCATTAATGACGCGAACTACATACCGAGAGCCCTTGCGTAATCCACTTGATGACAGAACTGCTAAATCTGAGTCATGTCCATAAATGTCTGCAATGTCTTTTCGAAGTCGACGCGCACTCTGTGAGGTGTCGAGTTCTACTTCAATAACAATCTTTCCTGCTGCGATGTGCAGACCACCAGCAAAGCGAAGAAGTGCAGAGACTTCAGCTTTGCGACAACATGGTTTGGTGATTGCTAGACGAGATAGCTCGTCTTTAACTGATGCTGTCATTGCCATGGGGTAATCCAACCATTTACCGAGCGAGAATGTGGCCCAAATGAAGAGCTAATTTTTGGGCATCATGATGGATGCTGCCAGGTGCTTTTCGAATATCTGCAGCGACAATCTCTCCACCCAAGGTTGATGCTGCAAGCTTTAGGGTTTGCTCATCCCGAACAACTGAATGGTCTACAAGACAATAATCGACCTTTACACCGGGGGCATAACGATGAAAAAACTCGAGATGTTCTTCAGGGGTCGAACCTGCGAATTCTTCGCCGTGAGTATGTGATGTGGCATCTAAATTTAGAATAAGTATTTTGCGGGCAGTACTGCTTTGTAAAGCTTCTAACTGCGCAGGTACCAACAGATGTGGAATCACACTTGAAAACCATGAACCCGGTCCCATGGTGATCCACTGTGCATCAGCTATTGCTTCTAATGCCTCACCTCTAGCTGGAGGGTCTTGCGGAATTATGCGCAGTGATTCGATATGCCCCTTAGCCGTTGCAACCTCTTTTTGACCGCGCACAACAATTCTTCCGGTCGATGTATTAAATGTTCCCTCGATATCTAAGGCAACAGCTGCCATGGGCAAAACACGACCAATAACTTTTAGTAGTTGGCCAACTCTGTCTAAAGCAACAACAGGATCTTCGCCAGCGTTCCACATCGAAGCGAGCAAAAGATTGCCCATCGCATGACCGTTGAGTTCGCCATCACTTTCAAAGCGATGTTGCATTATTTGGGCCCAGGTACGACCCCATTCATCATCGGCGCATAAAGCAGCTAATGCCATTCGCAAGTCACCTGGAGGAAAAATTGGAAATTCTGCACGCAGCCGACCGCTAGAACCCCCATTGTCTGCAACTGTAACGATTGCAGTTAATTGATGAGTGATCTGACGCAAAGCGGTCAATGTGGCAGATAGACCATGACCACCACCAAGTGCAACAACTTTAGTCAAAACTACTCACGACCTACATCGCGATGTGTTGGATGCGCCGAAACTTCTGTACCAATCTCATTAAGTTGTCGCGCGATTTCTTGGGTGATTGCAACACTTCTGTGCTTTCCACCGGTACAACCGACTGCGATGGTCACATATTTCTTTCCTTCGCGCATATATCCAGGCAACATCGAATTCACTAACGCAACGTAGTCCTTAACAAAATCACTGACACCGTCGCTTTCCAAAACTTTTTGACTAACTTGTGGAGTCAATCCCGTGAGTGGACGAAGTTCTGGAATCCAATGTGGATTTGGGATAAATCGACAATCAAGAACTAAATCTGAATCAACTGGGATTCCATACTTGTAACCAAATGACAAAACATTAACTCGAATTCCTTGTAACTTTCCAGCACCAAATATCTCACCGATTCGCTTTTCTAATTGATGAACATTGAGGTTTGAAGTATCTATTGCGACATCAGATTGTGAACGAATATCTTCTAGCTTTTCGCGTTCGCGTGCGATTCCATCAACGATTCGATCCTTGCCCTGCAATGGATGCGGCCTTCTGGTTGATTCAAATCTTTGAACAAGAGCTTGATCTGTAGCATCAAGAAAAACTAACCGGTAGGCGGACTTATTGTTTTTTAACTCTGTTAAAGCATGGGTTAACTCGTCAAAGAACTCTCCGCCTCGAACATCGACGACAACGGCTAACTCTTTTCCTTGTGGCCCTGTTCCTTTACTAACTAGTGCAGGAAGTAATCCGGGCGGCAGGTTATCGACTACATACCAACCTAGATCCTCAAGGGCGTGAGCAACTGTTGATCGCCCAGCACCTGACATGCCAGTCAGAATTAAAGTCTCTTGTCCGCTCATGCTCTTATCCTCTTACATCTGTCAAGAAGGTCGAAACACGCTCAAGACTCTTTTCCAGATAGGCCGGCAGCATTTCTTGATGCTCTTGGTTCTTAGTTTCAAACAAATAGTTCAGAAGGAGTAACCGACGCTGGAGAAGAAGCCCCTTCATGGCATTTTCTGAATACACCGGCAAAGGTTTGACGCTTGCATAACCTGCTAAAAGCGCCTGCTCTTGCTCTGGTGAATCCAAGTAATACAAAGCAACCGCTAGGTCCTGCGCTTCGACGCCAAATCCACAGTCATCGAAATCAAAGATTGAAAGTTGACCCTCATGCCACATTAAATTCCAGCCATGACAATCTGCATGAATAATGTGGACCGGTGATGTCTGATACAAATCACGCGTATAGGACATGATGAGATCATGAGCCTCTTGAATCAAACTTCGATCGGCAACTGAAAGTTTTGATTTTTCGGATAAAAGAAAATCTTCCGTGCTCCAAAAGAAATCATCGAAAGTTGGCAATTCTAATTGACTTGAAAGCACAAAATTAGAGGAATCTTGATGTAATTGCGCGATTGCTTTGCCAACTTCATGTAACTGATCCAAAGTTGGTTCGTCGCCTATTTCCTCTCCCTCAAGCCATGAATACATCACAGCAGATAATGTCTGTCCGGATTCGGGATGGACAGCGGAGACAATAAAATCATCCTTCAAAGTTGCTATTGGAGCTGGGGTATTGATGCCCGAAGTATGGTTTAGATGTCGGACCCATTCGATCTCAGCCAACAGGTTTTTAATTGTTTTGGCTGAGTTTATGTTAATTCGCAAGGCATATTTGAGGCCTGTTTCAGTTTCAACCGAAAAAGTTGCATTAAAGCCAAAGTTGATGCAGGAAACTTTCGCTTTACTTATCCCATAGTTAGTCAGTAATTCATGAGCAAAAGCGGTTAGGGATTTTTGTTGCTCTTCTGCCGGTAGTTCAAAAAACTCGCTACCCATTACTTGTTCTCCAATATCTCGCCCGTTTCAGTATTGATCCCCTGGCTGGCAATTGAAGCCAGATGAGATTCAATGATTGAGGCAATTTTAGAGCCAATCCCCGGAGTTGCTGCGATGTCTTCTACCGTTGCTTTACGTATTGCCGCGACCGAACCAAAACGTTCTAACAATGACGCTCTACGGGCTGAGCCCAATTGTGGAATCTCATCCAGAATTGATTCCAGCATGATCTTTGAACGACGTGATCTATGGAAGGTAATCGCAAAGCGGTGGGCTTCATCTCTAATGCGCTGCAATAGGTACAAGCCTTCACTGTTGCGCGGCAGGATAAGTGGATCCTTCGATCCAGGCATCCACACTTCTTCTAAGCGCTTAGCTAATCCGCACAACGCAATGTCCTTGATTCCTAACTCATCCAGTGCGCGCTGTGCGGCATTTACTTGCGGTTGACCACCATCAACCACGATGAGCTGTGGAGGGTAAGCAAACTTACTTGGTTTCCCACCCAATTCTGCAACTTCGACTTCATTCTCTTTACGATCATCAAGCAACCGCTTAAGTCTGCGAGTAATAACTTGGTGCATTGCACGAGTGTCATCAAATCCTTCGCTAGTATCAATGATGAACCGGCGGTATTCACTCTTCTTAATCATGCCATCTTCGAAAACCACCATAGATGCAACAACTGATGTGCCTGAAATGTTGGAAATATCAAAACATTCGATGCGCAATGGGGTACGTCCCAAGTTGAGATGTTCTTCTATTTCAGTCAAAGCCTTACCGCTGACGGCAGCATCTGTTGCCCGCTTGCTCAAATACTGAATCAAGGAATACTGGGCGTTACGTTTTACGGTGTCGAGTAGCTCCACTTTTTCGCCACGTTGTGGCACTTTGATTTCAACTTTGGTTGATCCAATTCCGCCCAACCATTGTTCTAGCTGCTCTTTGTCTACGGGTTCGGAATTAATGTAGATATTGCGTGGAACTGCAATCGCGCCGCTTCCGTAGATTGAATACAGCAGTGAGGTCAAAACATCTTGACCTTCTAGAACCATCTCTTGATCCACAATCCACGACCTAGAGCCCTTAACCGATCCACGTTGCATAGAAAAAATCGACCCAGCTGCATGGAAACCATCGTGATAAATAGAAATGAAATCACCATCCAAATCATCAGAGAAGTTACCTTCAGTAGATTTTTGGGCCTTCTCAAAGGATTCAATCTGATCTCGCAGGCGTGCTGCTCGTTCGAATTCTTCATTAGCCGCAGCTGTGTTCATCTCTTCATGAAGTTTGGGCAGGATGTTCTCCATACCCGATTCCATGAATTCATTTAGGCGACCAGCTAATTGTTTGTGATCTTCTTGTGATATCCACCCAACACATGGTGCTGCACATTTTCCGATGTCCCCTAACAAACATTGGCGCTTACTGCGCTGTGCGCGCGTGAAGTTGGCTGATGAACATGATCTGACCGGAAAAACCTTGAGCAAAACTTCAAAAGTATTTCGCAGCGCCCAGGCATTCGTGTAAGGGCCAAAGTACTTGAGCCCAGGTCGCTTGTCCTTGCGCGTTATGAAAATCATTGGGTATTCATCATTGAGCGATAAGGCTAAATATGGATAGGACTTGTCATCTTTAAACTGAACGTTGTACTTAGGTTGATACTGCTTGATCCAACTAAATTCCAGCGCTAAGGCTTCAAGTTCGGTACTAACAATGGTCCAATCAACACGAACCGCTTCGTGAACCATGCGATACGTTTTGGTCGCAAGATTTGCTTGAAAGTAATTGCTTAAGCGATTCTTCAGATTCTTTGCTTTGCCAACGTAGATAACTTTGTCCAATTTGTTGTAAAAGCGATATACCCCAGGGTGTTCCGGGATGTTTGTAGGCCGATAACTTTGAGGATCTGCCATTGGACTACTTCTTTGCTGGGGCTTTTCTATTTGACTTTAGAATCTCACCCAAGAACTGCCCGGTATAGCTCTCTTTGACTGCAGCTACTTGTTCTGGCGTTCCTTCAGCAACAACCAATCCTCCGCGGAAACCGCCTTCAGGCCCCATGTCGATGACCCAGTCAGAGCATTTAATAACATCTAAGTTGTGTTCGATAACGACAACTGTGTTTCCTGTATCAACCAAACGATTAAGCACCGTTAACAACTTATTGACATCTTCAAAGTGCAATCCTGTTGTTGGTTCATCTAGTACATAAATTGTGCGACCAGTTGATCGGCGCTGTAGCTCTGTTGCAAGCTTTACGCGCTGAGCTTCTCCGCCCGACAAGGTAGGTGCTGATTGGCCTAGCCGAACATAACCCAAACCAACATCATTCAAAGTCTTTAGGTAGCGAGCGATTGCCGGTACGGATTCAAAGAAACCGCCAGCCTCTTCAATAGGCATATTCAATACTTCTGCAATGGTCTTGTTCTTGTAATGAACCTCTAGCGTTTCACGGTTGTAACGCGCGCCATGACAGACCTCGCAAGGAACGTAGACATCTGGCAAAAAGTTCATTTCAATAGTGATGGTTCCGTCACCAGAACAGTTCTCGCAGCGGCCGCCCTTAACGTTAAAGGAGAAGCGACCTTGCTGATATCCGCGAATTTTTGCTTCACTAGTTTCGGCAAACAGCGCACGAATCTTGTCGAAAACACCAGTGTACGTAGCTGGGTTTGACCGTGGAGTTCTGCCAATCGGAGATTGATCCACATGCACAACCTTGTCCAAAAGTTCGATACCAGTAACTGTTCTGTGTCGACCAGGAACCAATCGAGCACCGTTTAACTTGTTAGCCAAGGTTGTGTACAAAATGTCATTTACAAGTGTGGATTTACCAGATCCAGAAACGCCAGTTACAGAAACAAAAACTCCTAGCGGAACCTCAACTTCAATATCTTTGAGGTTGTTTTCCTTTGCTCCCTTAACTACAAGCTTTCGCTTGGGATCAACTGGGCGGCGCTTCTTTGGGATCGCAATAGATCTACGACCGGATAAGTACGCACCCGTGATGGATTCTTTGGATGCGATCAGTTCTTCATAACTTCCAGAGACAACAACTTTTCCGCCATGCTCTCCGGCACCTGGACCGATGTCAACAATCCAATCTGCAGTTCGAATTGTCTCTTCATCATGTTCGACAACGATCAAGGTATTTCCAAGATCGCGCAAGCGCGTAAGGGTTTCGATTAAACGCTTATTGTCGCGTTGATGTAAACCAATTGATGGTTCATCTAGTACATAGAGAACGCCAACCAATCCGCTACCGATCTGAGTTGCAAGGCGAATGCGCTGGGCTTCACCACCTGAAAGAGAACCTGCAGGTCGAGCTAAGGAAAGGTAATCAAGACCGACATCTAGCAAGAAGCCAAGGCGGGCATTAACTTCTTTCATTACCCGTTCTGCGATTTGTGCTTCGCGCTTGTTGAGCTTGATTTGCTTGAGAAAAACTGCACAATCAGCTATTGATAGCTCGCAAATCTCTGAAATGTTTTTATTGCCAATAGTTACAGCAAGAACCTCTGGCTTAAGGCGCGCACCATTACAGGTTTCGCAAGCGATCTCACGCATGTAAGCCTCGTACTTATCGCGGCTGTAATCACTATCTGTTTCTTCATGCCTGCGATGTATAAAAGGGATGACGCCTTCAAAGCCGGTGGTGTAGTTTCGCGCTCCGTAGCGTCCCTTGTACTTCATCTTGATTTCATACTCGTAGCCGTTCAAGATAGCTTCGCGGGCTTTGCTCGAGATTTTCTTCCACGGTGTATCTAAAGAAAACGGCAGATCCTTTGCTAGTGCTTCTAATAAACGCAGGAAATAATCAGAGGATTGCCCACCGGACCACGGCGCAATAGCACCGTCGTTAATAGAAATTGAATCATCAGGGATGATCAGATCCTCATCGACCTCTTTCTTAGTTCCAATTCCAGAACATTCGGCGCATGCACCAAATGGTGAGTTGAATGAGAAAGAGCGTGGCTCTAGCTCTTCAAATGATAATTCGCAGTCATGACAGGCCAAATGCTCACTGTAAGTTCGCTCTTTATCTGCGCCCTTGGCATCAACAAAATCTAGAACAACGATTCCAGACGCCAAGCGCAACGCGTTTTCAATTGAATCTGTTAGGCGGGTTTTACTTTCAGCTTTAGCGGTCAATCGGTCAATCACAACTTCAATCGTATGTTTTTCTTGTTTCTTTAACTTAGGAGCCTCAGAGAGTTGGACTACTTCCCCATCAATGCGTGCGCGGGAATATCCTTGAGTGATCAGATCATTGAAGAGTTCAACAAATTCGCCTTTGCGCGCTCTGACAACTGGTGCCAGAACCTGGAACTTGGTTGTTGCTGGAAGTTCCAAAATTTGATCGACAATTTGCTGAGGTGATTGCCTAGTAACGACCTTGCCACAGTTTGGGCAATGAGGTGTTCCTGCGCGAGCAAACAAAAGACGTAAATAATCATAGACTTCAGTAATTGTTCCCACAGTAGATCGTGGATTTCGATTAGTAGATTTCTGATCGATTGATACCGCAGGCGAAAGTCCCTCGATGAAATCCACATCTGGTTTGTCCATTTGACCCAGAAACTGACGGGCGTAGGCTGATAAGGACTCAACATAACGTCGCTGACCTTCGGCAAAAATTGTGTCAAAGGCAAGGGATGATTTTCCGGAACCTGACAGGCCCGTAAAAACAACAAGTGAGTCTCGAGGAAGTTCGATGGAAACATTTTTTAGGTTGTGTTCGCGCGCTCCACGAACAACTAACTTATCGATGCTCAAACCCCGGCCTCTTCCATCATTCGTAGCTCTTTCTTCAATATCTTGATTTCATCGCGCAATCTAGCGGCGACCTCAAATTGAAGTTCAGATGCTGCATTGCGCATCTGATCGGTGAGCGAGCCTATCAATGCGATCAGATCCTTGCGCGGCAAAGAGGTAGAGGACTTGTCGTAAATTCCAGCAGATGAGGCAATTTTCTTAGCTCCACCCTTTTCATGGGACAAAAGTTCTTCGGTGTCTTCACTTTCGCGATTAATCAGGTCAGTGATATCTGCAATCTTTTTGCGCAGCGGTTGAGGGTCGACTCCACGTTCTAGGTTGTACGCAACCTGCTTTGCCCGACGTCGGTTTGTCTCATCTATTGCCTTAGCCATGGAATCAGTAATTCGATCGGCATACATATGAACTTCGCCAGAGACATTTCGAGCAGCTCGACCAATTGTTTGAATCAATGATGTTGATGAACGAAGGAAGCCTTCCTTATCAGCATCCAGGATTGCCACCAAAGATACTTCCGGTAAATCCAAACCTTCGCGTAGTAAATTGATACCAATCAAAACATCGTAATCACCTGTTCGTAGTTCGCGCAGCAATTCGACGCGGCGCAAGGTATCTACTTCGGAGTGCAAATAACGAACATTGACGCCGCGTTCTTGAAGATAATCAGTCAAATCTTCAGACATTTTTTTAGTTAGAGTGGTTACAAGCACTCGCTCATTTTTGGCGGCACGAATATTGATTTCGTTGAGCAGATCATCAATCTGGCCCTTGATTGGTTTGATGACAATTTGAGGATCAACCAAGCCTGTTGGGCGAATAACTTGCTCGACCACATCATCATTGACTTTAGCTAATTCATATTTTCCTGGAGTCGCAGACAAATAGATTGTCTGCCCAGTTCTTTCCACAAATTCTGGAAACTTTAATGGTCGGTTATCTAGCGCACTTGGAAGACGGAAGCCATGCTCTACCAAGGTCCGCTTACGTGATGCATCGCCTTCAAACATGGCCCCCAGCTGAGGCACTGTTACGTGACTTTCATCAATTACAACTAGAAAATCTTCCGGGAAATAATCTAGGAGACAGTGTGGCGCAGATCCGGCTGGACGATCATCTAGGTGCCGCGAGTAATTTTCGATGCCGCTGCAAAAACCAATTTGTTCCATCATTTCGATATCAAAAGTTGTTCGCATACGAAGCCGTTGGGCTTCAAGTAACTTTCCTTGCTTTTCAAAAAGATTGAGCTGAACCTGTAATTCATCTTGGATATCCCCGATCGCACGCTTCATGGTTTCGGGTCCTGCTGCATAGTGCGTAGCTGGGAAAACAAAGATTTCTTCTTCATCTCGAATAATCTCGCCAGTTAGTGGGTGAAGCGTTGATATCTTCTCAATCTCATCGCCAAACATTTCAATACGAATGGCTAATTCCTCATACATCGGAATGATTTCGATGGTGTCTCCACGTACTCGGAAAGTTCCGCGCTCAAAGGCCATGTCATTGCGCTTGTACTGGACATCCACAAACTTACGAAGCAAAGCATTACGTTCAATTTCTTCACCTACACGTAGGCGGACCATTCGATCCACGTATTCCTGCGGCGTTCCAAGCCCATAAATACAGGAAACTGTGGCAACGACAATGACATCGCGACGAGTCAGAAGAGAGTTAGTGGCAGAGTGACGCAACCGTTCAACCTCTTCGTTAACACTTGAATCTTTTTCAATGAAGGTGTCTGTTTGTGGCACATAAGCTTCAGGTTGGTAGTAGTCGTAATAAGAGACAAAGTATTCGACCGCATTATTGGGTAGTAGCTCGCGGAACTCGTTTGCTAACTGGGCAGCCAAGGTTTTATTGGGAGCAAGAACCAAGGTGGGCCGTTGCAGCTGCTCAATTAGCCAAGCAGTTGTAGCTGACTTTCCAGTACCTGTTGCCCCCAGCAAAACAACATCGCGTTCCCCCGCATTAATGCGTTTTGTGATTTCAGCTATTGCGGCAGGCTGATCCCCGGCCGGGACATAGTCGCTGATGACTTGAAAGGGTTCAACCCGACGTTGAAGTTCAGATATCGGGCGCATTTGCTAAGCCTACTTATTAACTATCGTGAAGGCTATCCCAGATGTTTTCCACCTGGCGCAGCAGCTCATCTTCGCTTCCATCATTTTCGATCAGGAAATCGGCAATCTCGATCCGCTGCTCCCGTGTGGCTTGTGCCGCTATTCGGCCTTCGATTTCGGAAATGTGCATTCCTCTGCCCAGCAAACGAGCAATTCTATTTTCCATTTCAGATTCGACAGTTATGACAAGGTCAAATCTTTCGTGCGCATTAGTTTCGTATAGCAAGGGAATTTCATAAACAAGAACATCGTCGCCTTTGAGTGAAGCAACCGCTTCTTCAAACTCTCTACGCACAATTGGATGGATAATATTTTCCAGTGAAGACTTTGCTTGTGGATCTTTAAAAATGAGTTCACCCAAAGCTCGACGATCAATGTTTCCGTCTTTCAAAATAGAATCACCAAACAATGTGACTACTTCATCAAAACCATCTGAGCCACGTTCAATGGCAGCACGCGCTAACTGATCCGCATCAATTACAAGGGCACCTAGTTCAGCAAAGTACTGCGCTGCCAATGACTTACCACAGCCAATGCCACCCGTTAAAGCTATTACCCGCATAACCCAACTCTACCTTTCCTATAGTTCGAACGAGGGAATTCAGTAGATACAAGAAAGGGTGCACATTAAATAAAAGGGAGTCCAGTTGAAGTAAGCGAGTGTCAAACGTTTTTCTCGCGGCTTCAAGCTGGACTCCCTTTTAGGAGTTTGATCTATTCGGCAGCGGCAACTGTTTCTTCTGCTGGAGTAGCTGCAGCGTCTGCAACCTTGGCTTCAGCCTTCTGCTTCTTGTGTGCCATGAAACGCTCTTGCGCTTGGGCGTACTGCTTTTCCCACTCTTCGCGCTGTGTTTCATATCCTGGCTTCCACTCTTGTGAATCTGCATCGAAACCTTCAGGGTAAATGAAGTTTCCTGCTGCATCGTAACGAGCAGCCATTCCGTACTGAGTTGGATCAAATGCTTCGATCTCAATCTCTGTACCTTCGTTAGCCTGCTTCAACGAAAGTGAAATACGACGACGCTCTAGGTCGATATCGATGATCTTTACAAAGAGTTCATCATCAACTTGAACAACCTGCTCTGGAATCTCAACATGGCGTTCTGCCAACTCTGAGATGTGAACAAGGCCTTCAATTCCTTCGTGAACACGGATGAATGCACCAAATGGAACAAGCTTTGTCACAACACCTGGAACAACCTGATTGATTGTGTGGGTGCGAGCAAATGCCTGCCATGGATCTTCTTGTGTTGCCTTAAGTGAAAGCGATACACGCTCGCGCTCGAAATCTACTTCGAGAACTTCAACAGTTACTTCGTCGCCAACTTCAACAACTTCACCTGGGTGATCGATGTGCTTCCATGAAAGCTCTGACACGTGAACCAAACCATCTACGCCACCAAGGTCAACGAATGCACCAAAGTTAACGATAGATGAAACAACACCTGTGCGAACCTGGCCCTTTTGTAGCTGGTTTAGGAATGTTGTACGAGATTCTGATTGTGTCTGCTCTAGGAATGCGCGACGTGAAAGTACAACGTTGTTGCGATTCTTATCTAGTTCGATGATGCGTGCTTCAACCTGCTTGCCAATGTATGGAGTCAGATCGCGTACGCGGCGCATCTCGACAAGAGATGCTGGAAGGAATCCACGTAGACCGATGTCCACGATAAGTCCGCCCTTAACAACTTCAATAACAGTTCCGACGACAACTTCGTCGCGCTCCTTCTTGCCTTCAATGTCTCCCCATGCACGCTCGTACTGTGCGCGCTTCTTGGAAAGGATTAGGCGACCCTCTTTGTCTTCTTTCTGAAGAACAAGAGCTTCAATAATCTCACCAACTTTAACGATTGAGTTTGGATCTGCATCGTGGCGAATTGAAAGCTCGCGAGCTGGAATAACTCCTTCAGTCTTGTATCCGATATCGACAAGAACTTCTTCGCGTCCAACTTGAACAACTGCACCTGATACTAGGTCGCCGTCATTAAAGTTTCTGATTGTGCCTTCGATTGCTGCTAGAAAATCTTCAGCTGATCCGATGTCATTTACTGCAATTTGTGGTGTAGACAATTGTGCTCCGTAGGGATAGAAAGTAGTAGTTCCCGCTTTCGCGGCTGAAGGGCAAGGGTACGGTTTGCACGCTCATATGGGCAAATCC
>Ga0082207_1000121_pt1 | contig 45815 bp, 46 predicted proteins | sample LakMenEpi10Aug09_FD_71540 | JGI IMG/M metagenome (GOLD analysis project Ga0082207, IMG submission 71540) | reverse complement strand
CGATTGCAGGTCCGATTGCAGATAGGCCATAACCGACCAGGTTGAGTGTGCCTGTCATTTTCTTTTCCTTCTTTCTTTGTTGGTTGGTTTCTTTATTTTTCTTCTTTTTTTATTCTGTTAGTGCTCATCTGCTAACGCACCCGCTATATAGAGAGCGGTTAGTAGAGTAAAGATATATGCCTGTAGGCATTGCACCATAAACTCAAAAAAGGTTAGGGCAATACCGAAGGCAAAAGCAAATGGAGAAACTAGCTTTAGGCCAATTGCGCCAGAAAGTAGGTGCTCTCCTCCTAAAATGAAAACAAGTAGAAGTAGGTGACCGGCAAACATGTTTGCAAATAAACGAAGTGAGAGTGTTAACGGCCTAACTAAGAAGTAGGTTGCTATCTCAATAGGGGTTAAAAGAATGTATACCGGTTTTGGAACTCCAGGCATAAACATAATCTCTTTCAGGTAGGCCACTAAGCCTTTGTGCTTGATAGCAACATAATGAAAAATTACAAATGTAAATAATGCCAGAACATACGGAAAGCTAACTCTAGACATAGTTGGGAATTGTAAAAATGGAATAATTCCAAATAAGTTGTTTGTTAAAATAAATGTAAATAGAGTAAATAGATAAGGGACAAATCGCATAAACTCATGTCCAATTACATCTCTTGCTAGATCATTCCTAACAAAACCATAAATTGATTCACCTGCGAATTGAAACTTAGATGGTACGACAGCTGCTTTTCGAGAAGACAGAATGAAAAATACTGAAATTAAAATTACGGAGAGGAATGCTAAAAATACTGGTTTAGTTGTAAATGGATTATCACCAAATACTGGAGGCAAATTAAAATCAGCAGTGCTAGGTGGCTTGAAACCATCTTCGCTTGCTAGATACGCGCCCACTAGTTCTCCTGAATACTTGTATATGGACTTACCTGCGCCGAGAGGGGATGAACGGCTACGGGCGAAACCCTATTAGGTATCTAAGATTAATGTGAAATTAGCAGGGGTAAAAATCGACTACCAAATGCTGAGAATCCAGGTTGGGTGATATTAATCGCGTCCAAATCGAAGCCATACTAGATAAATCGAGGCTCCAGCGCCCAGCAATAAACCAATAAGTAAGAAATATGAGGTATTAAGCCATTGGTCAATTCCCCAGCCAATACCACCCCAGATTAAAAGGCCAGATAGCAAGTAGCCGACAATAGACCACAACGCATTCTCTTCATTCTTAGAATTATTTAAATCATCATTTTTTGAATTATTCACGATCTATCTCCCTCTTTTTTTGGTAGAGGTAGTTGCACTCGTAACTTTAGAAAGCTACGAACCTCACCAAACAACCATGCTATGGTAATCAAGATTGCGCAGATTGCAAAACTTCCTCTATCGACAGTACTTCGATCGGTAAATCTTGTCACTAATAGCAAAAATACACCCATGAAAATTACCTTGGCAAAATAAGAAAACATGGCAAGTGCCATAGTGACCATCGGATCTAAATTACGAGATATTCGAGCAACTAGTAAATGAATACTAAAAAAAATAATCACGGTAACTGAAGCTAAAAATGCTCCGATCGCACCAGATTTACCCTTAAGGATTGTCATAATTATTAGCGATAGTAAAGCAGTTATTGATGCAGGGATTATCGCACCTTGCCACAATGCGCTATCGCTTGAATTATTACTAGACATTATATTTGATCTCTTTTCGCAATCTAATTAACAAGACTGATGCACCAAAGATTGCTGCACCAGATAAGAAGGCTACCCAAACGGGTGCAAAAGCTGCAATTACTGTTGGTAATGCAAACATCGCTGTCCATAGATATAAAATAACTGTAGTTCTTTGCTGTGTTAAACCTAATCTCATAATTCGATGATGTAAGTGTTCCCGGTCAGCATCAAAAGGTGATCTGCCAGCTTTTACTCGCCTAATAATTGCCATCATAAAATCAAGTAATGGAATAGCTAATATTGAAAATGGTAAAAGTAATGGCAGTAAAGCATTTCCGCCACTATCTTCATTGATGGCAGAGGCATCAACCTGGCCAGTTAAAGTAATGGCAGATGCACTAATAAGAAGGCCTAAGAACATTGCACCTGAATCACCCATAAAAATTTGTGCAGGGTGAAAATTATGCGGTAAAAATCCAAGGCATAGGCCAATTACTACAGCAGTAATAAGAGATGGTGCTCCTGCACGGTTCAAACCATTAACAACTGCTAATAGGTATGAAAAGGCAAAAAATGAAGCAGCACAAATTAGTACGATTCCAGTTGCTAACCCATCTAATCCATCTACAAAGTTAATGGCATTTATAACTACCATTACAAATAAGACAGTTAGTACCTGGCCAATATTGGTAGGTAAGGTTGTAATACCATTAATTGGTAACCATAAGATCTGAATGCCATAGATCAGTAATATTCCAGCTGAAAGTGCCTGTCCGGCGAATTTTGTAATTGGATCAAGATCAAATCTGTCATCTAGCATTCCTAGAAATAAAATAAATGTACCGCTTAGAAATATTCCAATGGTTTCACGGCCAAAGGACTTATTTATAAGTGGCAAATAATTTACAATCACTAAAGTTATAGCCATTGCAAACCACATTGCCAGTCCTCCCCATCTTGGAGTTGGCTCTATGTGAACATCTCTAGATCTAATTGCTGCAACTGCGCCAGATTTAATAGCTAGATCACGAACTAAAGGAGTAATTAGGTAAGTGATTATTGCTGCAAGCAAAACAGTGACGAGGTACTCGCGCATCTATATCTCTTTAGGCACTTGGCTCTGGATATACTGAAAACTTATTAGTCAATTGATGAATTTCAGACTTAATTTCCTTAGCCTTGCTTTCATCATCGCCATTCTTAATCGCTCGTGCTATTAATCCAGCAATAACTTTCATCTCTTCTTTGCCCATACCCTGAGTTGTAATGGCTGCAGTTCCAACTCTGATACCGCTTGTAACTGCTGGACTTTCAGGATCAAAAGGAATTGAATTCTTATTCAAAGATATTCCGGACTTTCCACATCTTTCATCGGCAACTTTTCCGTTAACTCCAGTAGATCTAATATCAATTAAGGCTAAGTGAGTCTGGGTACCACCAGAGACTGCGCGCATTCCCTCACTCTGTAAATCATTAGCAAGCGCTTTACAGTTTTCAATAACTTTCTTTGCATACTCTTGATATGCAGGGGTTGCACACTCTTTTAGTACGACAGCCTTACCAGCAACCGCACTCATAATTGGTCCACCTTGAATTCCTGGAAATACTGCCTTATCTACTGCCGCAGCATGTTTTTCTTTAGAAAGGATCATTCCGCCACGTGGTCCACGTAAAACTTTATGAGTAGTAAATGAAACTACATCCGCATATGGCACAGGTGATGGAATAGCTTTACCAGCAACTAAACCAATAAAGTGAGCCGCATCAACCCACATTATTGCTCCAACTTCATCACAAATTTGTCGTACTTTTTCAAAATCAATCAAGCTTGGGTATGCAGTTGCACCGGAGCAAATCATCTTTGGTTTATGTTCAATAGCAAGATCTCGTAATTGATCGTAATCAATCAATTCATTATCTTGGCGCACACCGTATGAAACTACATTAAACCATTTACCAGAAAAGTTTACTTTTGATCCATGAGTTAAATGACCACCGTGTGGCAGTGACATAGCAAGCACGGTATCTCCTGGTTTAGTAAATGCTTGATAGACAGCAACATTTGCACTAGCACCAGAGTGTGGCTGCAAATTTGCGTGCTCGGCGCCAAATAGTTCTTTAGCTCTTTGAATTCCAATTACTTCAACCTTATCTACCTCTTCACAACCACCGTAGTATCTTTTTCCAGGATAACCTTCGGCATACTTGTTAGATAGAGTTGAACCCATCGTCGCTAATACAGCAGAAGATGTGAAATTCTCACTTGCGATTAATTGCAAATTATGACGTTGGCGCTCTAACTCTGAGATTACAACGGCGGCAATTTCGGGATCTTGTCGTTCTAGAGAATTAAAATCAGGTCCGTAATATTTTTCGCTTCTAGCCATGGGCTTAGCCTAAAGGTTCACTGTCGAAATAGAAGGAATTAATGGTTGTAATTGAGAAATGGTCACTGCACCTTCGCGCATGAGTGTGATCTCATTCTCAGAAAAGTTAAGTATTGTGGTCGGCACGCCAACTTCTAATACGCCTTCATCAAATACTGCCCCGACATCTCCTTCTCGGATAATGATTTCAGATAAATCTGTAATGGCTGGTTTTCCAGCGAAAGCAATTGATGCAGTGGCAAGTGGGCCAGTTTTTTCCAAAACCTTACCTAAGAATTCTCTATTTGGAACTCGAACATTTATCAACCCTAATCTTCGTTCATCGCCAAGGTTCCAATTAACTCCGGCTTGAGATTTTAAAGTTACTGAAAGCAAGCCTGGCCAAAATCTAGCTAAGACTTCATTTTGTAATGGTGTAAGCGGTGCTGCAATTCCTGCTAGCACTCCACTATTTTTAATAAAAACTTGTGCTGCAACGCCTGCACTATCACCTCTTAAGATATGGATAGTTTTAACAGCCTCAGCATCAAATGCATCTGCAAGATATACATAACCAATTTCAGCAGCAACTATTATTACCTGACCAGTATTTAAATATCTAACAGCTAAGGCAACAGCTTCATCAAATTTTACTGGATCTGCAGTGAAAGATCTTATTCGTTCGGCCATTTTGATTATCTTCTTCTAGCGCTGGTAAATCTATCTCTACCAGTTAAGTCAGCATGGGTTTGAGGCAATCTAAATTCTTCTTTTAGTGCTTGTTTTATTAACTCACTCTGATTTTCATGATGCTCCATAATCAAAATTCCATCTGGCTTTAATAATCTTGCTGCTGCTTCAATAAACAACTTTGGTACTTGCATTCCATCTACTTTTCCACCACGTAATGCAACTTCTGGTTCAAAATTCTCAACCTCTTTTGGTAACTGCTCATCATCTGGAATATAGGGAGGGTTAGCAACTACTAAATCTGCTTTCACGCCATCAAGAGCTGTCTGTACATCTTCAACTACAACTCGGATAGGCAAATCATATTTTGCAATATTCTTATTTAACCACTCTGCTGCTAAAGCCGATTTTTCTACAGCAATCACTGAAACCTTTAAACTCTTTAAAGTAGCCTCAGACGCAATCGCTATTGATATCGCTCCGCTTCCTGCACCAAGATCAACCACACTCTTTGCTAAATCTTTATCAGGTGCTGAACTTAAAAAACCAATTGCCCGATCTACAAGTAGCTCAGTCTCTGGTCTTGGAATTAAGACTCCTTCACCAACTTCTAAATCAAGGTATCGAAATGGTGCACTACCAGTTATATATTGAACAGGTCGTCCAAGTAAGCGTTGGTTAATTAAATCGTTGTATTCATCAGTAATTTTCTGCAATTGCTCAGATGGTATATCTAATCCCTGGCTATGTATTTCTTTACGTGAGACTCCCAGTAAATGCGCTAAAAGTATTTCAGCATCAACTAGTGGAATTTTGTTTTTCTCAAATTGAGTAAATGCTGCTCTTAGCAACTCTTTCAAGAGTTACCTGCTGTTAGTTTTGCAGTTCGATCAGCATCGAGTAATGATTGGATTACGGCCTCCAAATCACCGTTCATAACCGCATCTAAATTATTAGCTTTGTAATTCACGCGATGATCACTCAATCTATTTTCTGGAAAATTATAAGTTCTAATCCGCTCGCTTCTATCTACGGTTCTTACTTGATTCTTTCGCTCAGCGGATGCTATTCGTTCAGCCTCTTCTTGGGCGGCAGCAAGCATGCGGGCGCGCAAAATACGAAGAGCTGATTCCTTATTTTGTAATTGGCTCTTTTCATTTTGGCAAGAAACCACAATTCCAGTTGGCACATGGGTAATACGTACTGCTGAGTCGGTTGTGTTAACGCTTTGTCCGCCGGGACCAGATGAACGGTATACATCGATTCTAAGATCATTCATATTTATATCAACATCAATCTCTTCAGCTTCTGGCAAAATTAAAACTCCAGCTGCAGAGGTGTGAATTCTTCCTTGTGATTCAGTCTCTGGTACCCGTTGGACTCTATGAACTCCGCCCTCAAACTTTAATTTGGCGTAAGGAGTTTGCCCTGGTTTGGCTACACCCTTTGATTTAATTGCTACCGACATATCTTTGTATCCACCCATATCACTGGGAGTGGTATCGATAACTTCAATTTTCCAACCCTGTTTTTCAGCATATCGAGAGTACATTCTAAAAAGATCACCTGCAAAAATAGCTGATTCATCGCCACCAGCTCCAGCTTTGATTTCCATAATTACATCGCGATCATCATTTGGATCTCTAGGAAGTAATAATTCTTCAAGTAACTCAGCAGCTTCATCTTTACTTTTTTCTAAAGCAGCAAGTTCAGTTGCAAAAGCAGGATCAGACTCTGCCAACTCTTTACCGGCATTAAAATCATCTTCAGCTAATTTATAAGCGCGGTATCCAGCAATAACTGGACCAAGATGGGCATATCGCTTGCCTAAAGATCTAGCCTTGTTTTGATCAGCATGAATCGCTGGATCTGCCATTTGAGCCTCTAATGATTCATACTCCGTTAGTAGCTCGTTGACTTTTGCGAACCGTTCCATTTGCAACCTCCCTTCCTAATAAAAATGAATTAAAAAAGAGAGCACACAACATCTTTTGATGTTAGGTGTGCTCTCTTAAGGAAAACTACTTAGTGCCGGTTTTATCGGCCTTTCCAAACCGCTCTTGGAACTTAGCTACGCGGCCACCGGTATCAAGAATTCTTTGCTTGCCTGTGTAGAACGGGTGACATACTGAACAAACTTCAACGTAGATTGAACCATTCTCTTTTGTGCTGCGGGTAGTGAAAACTTCACCGCAACCACAAGTAACTTTGGTCTCTACATACTGTGGATGAATCTCGTTCTTCATATTTCTCCTTGATTATTACTGGATCAAATCTTCGGTTGAAAACTTGTGAACCAGTAGGACTAGTGAAGTACTAGAGGGGTGTAAGAATAACTGGACTTGCTAAGCGGTCAAAATTTACGCTTATTAAGCCTCGCTATTTTCCTTATTTGCAGATCCGCTACCACTTGGTGAATCGCCACCAGTTGTTGTCTTTTGAATCTGAAGTAAAAATTCAACATTTGACTTGGTGCCTTTCATCTTCTCAAGTAATAACTCAAGAGCTTGTTGTGGCTCAAGTGCGTGTAGTACTCGACGCAAACGCCAGACAATACTTAACTCTTCAGTACCCATAAGAATTTCTTCTTTTCTAGTACCAGAGGCAACAACATCTACTGCTGGGAAGATTCGCTTATCTGCAAACTTACGATTGAGAATAAGCTCCATATTTCCAGTTCCTTTGAACTCTTCGAAAATAACTTCATCCATCTTTGATCCAGTATCAATTAGCGCAGTTGCCAAGATAGTTAATGAACCGCCGTTTTCAATATTACGTGCGGCACCAAAAAACTTCTTTGGCGGATAAAGTGCTGCAGAATCAACACCACCAGAGAGAATTCGTCCAGATGCTGGTGCTGCAATGTTATAGGCACGACCTAAACGAGTAATTGAATCTAGTAACACAACTACGTCATGACCTAACTCCACTAAACGCTTGGCGCGCTCAATTGCTAACTCAGCAACGGTTGTGTGGTCATCAGCTGGGCGATCAAATGTTGATGCAATAACTTCACCCTTTACTGATCTTTGCATATCAGTTACCTCTTCAGGGCGCTCATCTACTAATACAACCATTAAATGACACTCAGGATTATTTGTTGTAATCGCATTTGCAATTGCTTGTAACACCATAGTCTTTCCAGCCTTAGGTGGTGAAACAATTAGACCTCTTTGACCTTTACCAATTGGTGAAATCAAATCAATAATTCGAGTAGTCAATATGTTTGGTTCAGTCTCAAGTCGTAAACGCTCTTGCGGATAAAGCGGAACTAATTTTGAGAAATCAACGCGCTCTTTTGTGTTTTCAGGTTCAACACCATTAATAGTTTCAACTTTAACCAACGCATTGAATTTTTCTTTTCTTTCACCCTCTTTAGGTTCACGGACAGAGCCAGTAATTACATCACCCTTACGAAGACTATATTTTCTTACTTGCTGTAAGGAAACATAAACATCATTTGGTGATGGTAGGTATCCACCGGTTCTGATAAATGCATAGCTATCTAAAATATCTAATAGGCCACCTACTGGCAGTAATACATCATCTGGTCCAATTACTATTTCGCGTTCTTCACGATGTCCTCGGTCACGATTGCGATCACGATTCCCACGGTCACGTCCGCGATCACGTCGATTATCTCTACCACCAAAGCGTCTGTTCTCTCCCCGATCTGAATCAGAGTAGCTATTAGAAGAATTACTTGAGTTGCTAACAGAGTTATCTACTCCGGAGTCACTACTTTCAGCTTCAGAATTATTATTTCTATTGTTCCTATTATTCTGTCGTTCCATACGACGAGCCTCTCGTTCATTTTTAGCAGCTTCACGATTAGCCGCTTGCAGATCGCCAATAGATTGAACTAAATCTGCTTTCTTTAGAGTGGCGGCATTTTCAATACCTAGCTGCCCGGCAACTTTCTTAAGATCGCCTAATGCCATATCCACTAACTCGACCGCATCTGCGCGAGTAGTTTTTTTCTTGTCTGCCATAAATTTATTGCCATTCTTTCTGATTTTTTTACCGTATGTGAGTCACCCGCAAAAAATTATTTTATTTATGGGATTTTTTGGGATTTTTTCTGTCGCACTTTCCGACAGGTAATAATCTACCACATCAGGTAGATATTGTGAAAAGTCGCTATTGCGCTCCGGTTTTTGCGATAGCTAGCTTCATCGCGGTAAAGCCTGGGGCAAGGGCTGGAATTTGGTCAATCTCATCTTCACTATTTGTATAAAGCACCATAACTGATGGACCAGCACCTGAAACTACTGCTGCAAGCCCTGCTCCTCTTAGTTTTTCTACCAGCGCGATTGTCTTTGGCATTGCAGATTCACGATAGCTCTGGTGGAGTAAATCTTGTGTTGCAGTAAATAGTAGGTCTGGGCGCTCAGCAAGTGCGTGAACAAGTAATGCCGAACGTGAAGAGTTAAGTACCGCATCTTGATGAGAAATGTTTTCAGGTAATAATTTACGAGCTTTTGCTGTTGCTAGTTGATTATCTGGAATTAAAAGAAGTGCCTTAATTCGATCATCAACTTTTAAGCTAACCGCTCTTCCAATATTTTTACTCTCACCAGTTGGATCAGTAGATTTCTCAATCCAAGCAATAGTTGCACCACCATAAAATGCAGCTGCAACATTATCTGGATGGCCCTCTAATTCAGTGGCCAGAGTTATCAAATCATCATCACTCATATACTGCTCACCGGTTAAAACTAATGACCTAGCAAGTGCTAAGCCTCCTACAATCGCACTAGCAGATGAGCCCAGGCCTCTACCATGCGGAATTACATTTAATGCTCTTAATGCAATACCTCTTGGTTTAGCTCCCATGTGTTCAAATCCCCGAAGCATTGATTTAATAACTAAATTCTTTGAATCTTTTTTAACCTCATCAGCACCTTCACCACTTACATCAACATCAAAATTAGGTTCATCTAAAACTTGTGCGGCGTATCGATCGCGTAGCTCTAGTGCTAATCCAAAGAAATCAAAACCAGGACCGATGTTTGCACTACTTGCTGGCACACTTATCTGTGCCATAGTCGCTTTAAAAGTTAGACCGCTATTTACTTTGCGAATTGCCACTACTTAAGACCAATCACTTTTGCAGCTCGCTTTAAATCAACTGGAATCACAACTGGCTTTCCAGCAGAGTTTAAAATCCACTGAACATCTTTTAGGCCATTTCCGGTTACAGTCACAACAATAATTTGGCCTTTAGGAAGCTTTCTTTGCTCCTTCTTTTTAATCAAACCTGCTAAACCAGCAGCACTAGAAGGTTCAATAAATACACCCTCTTTAGCAGCTACTAATCTGTAAGCATTTAATATTTCTTTATCAGTTACTGAATCAATTAATCCTTTAGATCCTACTTGTGCTGCAACAGCTTGATCCCATGAGGCTGGATTTCCAATTCGAATTGCAGTTGCAATAGTTTCAGGATTTTTTACTATTTTATTCTTAACAATTGGTGCAGCACCGGCTGCTTGAAATCCCCACATCATCGGCAAACTTCTAGCTAATCCTGCTTTCTTATACTCCTGATAACCCTTCCAGTATGCAGTTATATTTCCAGCATTTCCAACTGGTAATACATGAATATCTGGCGCAGTTTTTAACATATCAACAACTTCGAAAGCTGCAGTCTTTTGTCCTTCAATTCTAAATGGGTTAACTGAGTTCACTAAAGAAACTGGATAATTTTCAGATAAATCCTTAGCTAAAGTTAAGCAATCATCAAAATTACCTTTTACTTGTAGTAGAACCGCACCGTGAGCAATTGCTTGAGCTAATTTACCCATAGCAATTTTTCCTTGTGGGACTAATACAACTGGCTTCATTCCAGCTTTTGTAGCGTATGCCGCAGCGCTAGCACTTGTATTACCAGTTGATGCACAAACAACTGCCTTAGCACCCTCTTCTGCTGCTTTTGATATTGCCATTGTCATACCACGGTCTTTAAATGAACCGGTTGGATTTACGCCTTCAACTTTTAACCAAATCTCATTACCTAACAACTTCGAGAAATACTCGGCATGTACAAGTGGAGTTCCACCCTCACACAATGAAATTATTGGTGTTTGGTCAGTAACAGGTAGCCAACTTCTGTACTCATTAATTACACCCCGCCATTGGTGAGCTCCTGATTTTTTTCCAAAAAGATTTCCTAGTACCATTAGTTGATACCTTCGACTCTTAAAACACTAGCAACATCAGTTACCGCAGCTAGCTTGCCAAGGTCCTTTACAGTTGCACTAAGTGCAGATTCTTTTGAACTATGTGTCATAACAATTAATTCTGCCTTATCTCCAGCCCCAGTTTGACGAACAGTTTGAATTGAAACTTGGTGTGAGGCAAAAACATGAGCAACTGACTCTAAAACACCTGGTTTATCTGCAACATTTAATCTTATTAAATACCTTGTATTGGTCTGACCGATCGGAGCAATCTTGAGATCGGCGTAATCGCTCTCCTTTGGCCCTAATCCACCTGAAACTTTATGCCTTGCAACTGCAACTAAATCACCAAGGATTGCACTTGCAGTTGGTTCACCACCTGCTCCTCTACCATAAAACATCATTTGCCCAGCAGCTTGTGCTTCCACAAATACTGCATTAAATGAATCTCTTACTGAAGCAAGTGGGTGATCGCGTGATATCAATGCAGGGTGAACACGTACTGAAATACTGCCATCGGAAGTTAACTCTGCAATTGCTAATAACTTAATAACCATATCAACTGCTTTAGCAACCTTTACATCTGTGGCAGTAATTTTTGAAATACCTTCTCGGTAAACATCAGAATCTGTAACTCTTGAGTGAAATGCCAAGCTAGCTAATATTGCAGCTTTTGCTGCAGCATCAATTCCTTCAACATCAGCAGTTGGATCAGACTCAGCAAATCCCAAATCTTGTGCTTGCTTTAAGGCATCGGAGAATGCTGTTCCATTCTCATCCATTTTTGTAAGTATGTAATTTGTTGTGCCGTTGACTATTCCCATCACTCGAAGCACATGATCGCCAACTAGGGACTCTCTGAGTGGGCGTAGAATCGGAATTGCACCAGCAACTGCTGCTTCGTAATACAAATCAACATTAGCTTTATCGGCTGCTGCATATAGTTGAGCACCATGTTTAGCTAATAATGCTTTATTGGCAGTAACAACTGATTTACCATTACTTATAGCGGTTAAAATTAAATCTTTAGCAGGATCTATTCCACCAATTACTTCTATAATCAAATCTATATCTGGATCAGAAACTATTGAATTAGAATCAGTAGTAAGTAAATTACTTGGAATTCCCTCACGCTTTGACTTTATATCTCTAACTGAAATCTTTACTAGTTCTAAATTTGCACCAGCCCTAGAAGATAGATCATTCTTATTGTCGATTAGTAATCGAGCTATTTGAAGCCCAACAACCCCACAACCAAGCATGCCTACTTTTAGAGTTTTCATAGAGTGAAGTATCTCAAACTTATGACAGTTGCCGTGGCGCTTGATCTACATCCAAATTGAGCAGATCCTGCTCATTTTCCCGGCGGAGAATCAATTTGGCACTACCTTTTTGGACTGAAACTACAGCTGGCCTTGGGATATGGTTGTAATTACTTGCCATGCTTCTGCCATATGCACCTGTTGCGGGTGTAGCTAATAAATCACCAGATTTAATATCATCTGGTAAATCAATATTGGAAATTAGAACATCACCTGATTCACAGTGCTTTCCAACCACTCTTGTTTTAATTATATTTGCAGTTGAAGTTCTATTTGCTAAATAAGCAGAGTAAGTCGCGCCATACAAAGCTGGCCGAATATTGTCACTCATGCCGCCATCAACAGAAATGTATCTACGAATTGATCCATCCTCTAAAGTTACATCTTTACTGGTGCCCACTTCATAGATAGTTGTTGTGGTCGGACCAACAATTGCTCGGCCTGGCTCAATAGATATCTTAGGAATAGAAATTTTCAATCTTTGACATTCAGATTTTATGATTTTTGCAACTGCCGGGATTACAAGCTCAGGAGATATAGCGACTTCATCACGAGTGTAGGCAATTCCATAGCCACCACCAATATTTAACTCCGCCAACTCTTTTCCATACTTATTCTTAAATGATGCAAGCACCTCGAGTAAACGTTGAGCTGCAGTAATAAATCCATCGACTTCAAAAATCTGTGAACCTATATGACAGTGAATACCGGCTAACTCTAAACTACTTTCATTCATGCATTTATCAATCGCATCGTTTGCGCTGCCAGATGCAATAGAGAATCCAAATTTAACATCCTCATGGGCAGTCGAAATAAACTCATGTGTATGTACTTCTACTCCAGGAGTTAATCTCAAATAAACTTTTTGAACCTTCTTAGAGCTTTTTGCAATACTTGAAACGCGCTTTATCTCATCAAATGAGTCAATTACGATGACGCCAACTCCAGAATCAATTGCTAACTTAATTTCAGATTCAGATTTATTGTTGCCGTGAAACTCAATATTTGCTGCTGGAAATTTAGCAGCTAGAGCTACCAAAAGTTCGCCACCACTACAAACATCAAGCCCCACGTTGAGCTCTTTAAGCCACTTGGCAACTTCAATACTTATAAATGACTTTGCTGCGTAATACAGATTATTGCTTTCAAATTCATTATCTAATGCTGATTTCCAAGCTTTAGTCCGCAAATAAAAATCATCTTGGTCAATAACATAAAGTGGTGAGCCAAACTCTTTCACAAGACTTTCTGCAGAGCAGCCTGCTATTGATAACTGGCCACCATAGGTATTCTCATTCTTAAACTCTAAATTACTTGAAAACAGTGAAGTTGGATATTTATTAGGAGTCATTACATCTTCTCCGGAGCGCTAACACCAAGTAAATCTAATCCATTACTTATCACTTGAGCAGTAGCAAGGCAAAGAGTTGCCCTAGATGAATTCAATTCAGTGGGTTTTTCATCCCCTAAAGGCAAAACTCTGCAATCATTATAAAATCGATGGTATTGGCCAGCGAGATCTTCAATGTATCTTGCAACTCTGTGTGGCTCTCGCATCTCTGCGGCAGATGCGACAACTCTTGGAAACTCAGTTAGTAATCCGATTAACTCTCGCTCACGCTCATGCACTAGTAGCTCTGGTTTAAAAATATCAACACCATAACTAATGCCTAATTCTTTTGCATTCCTTAACACTGCACAAATACGAGCATGGGCGTACTGAACATAGTAAACCGGATTATCATTTGTATTTTTCCGAAGTAAATCAACATCCATAACCATTGGAGTATCGGTTGGATATCTAATTAAAGTATATCTAGCTGCATCTTTGCCAACTTTTTCTACTAACTCTTCTAGAGTTATTATGGTGCCAGCTCGTTTTGAAAGTTTTAACTCTTCTCCATTTTCAATAATCTTTACCATCTGTCCAATTAGAATTTCAACATCTTTGTCTTGGTCATCACCAGCACAGGCTGCTAATGCTTTAATTCTTCCGACATATCCATGATGGTCTGCACCCAACATATAAATACAAAGATTAAATCCGCGCTCTTTTTTACTAACGTAGTAGGCAGAGTCTGATGCAAAGTAAGCAAATGAACCATCAGACTTAATCATTACGCGATCTTTATCATCACCAAAATCTGTCGTACGAAGCCAGATGGCACCATCTAGATCATAAACATGGCCCTGCGATTTAAGCTTTTGTAAAGAATGATCAAAAAAGTTATTTTCGTATAGAGATTTTTCAGAAAACCAAATATCAAAATGAGTGCCAAAGTTATTCAACACCCTATTTTGCTCATCTAATTGCAGCTTGTATCCAGCATCTTTAAATGCCGCAATTGATTCAGACTCTGATAGCGAGATAAACTCCGGATTATTCTTCACAATCTCTTTTGCTAAATCTTCGATATATGCCCCGTGATAGCCATCCTCTGGCCGTGGTTGATTTAAAGCCACTGCCCTAATAGATGCGCCAAATAAATCCATCTGATTTCCACGATCATTTACATAAAATTCTCGCGTTACTTCTGCGCCGGCCGCAGATAAAACCCTTCCTAAAGAATCACCGACCGCTGCCCACCTGGTATGTCCTAAATGTAACGGTCCGGTTGGATTAGCACTGACAAACTCTAAATTAATTTTTTTACCCGCCAATAAGTTGCCGGTACCATATTTTTTTCCAAGTGAAACTATTTTTACAATATCAGCGGCCTGGCTTGCAGTTTCTAAAGTTATATTGATAAATCCTGGGCCAGCAATTTCTACCTTGCTAATCCCTGCTGACGCTAATAAGTCATTACGAGTTAAATTATCAATAATCACCTGCGCAATCACCCTTGGTTGTAAATTTGCTTGCTTTGCTAATGAAAGTGCAACTGAGGTTGCGTAGTCTCCGTGATCACGATTTTTCGGACGCTCTAAAGTTAATTTAGTAGGTACTTCACACTCTAATGCTTTGGAATTTTTGGCTAATTCCAGCGCTTTTAGGATTGCCTCGGCAACCTTACTTTGCACTGAATCTGCACTCATTTGAGCAAGGTTACCCGTTCAAGGTTGCTAAAGGTCGCTGAGTTTTGGTGATGCCGCCATTTAAGCCGTAATCTTTGCCCCTCACTTACTTGGCAATGCGGGAGTGGTGAAATGGCAGACACGCAGGTCTTAGGAACCTGTGCTTCGGCGTGTGGGTTCAAGTCCCACCTCCCGCACCAGTTGTTTTTAATTTCTTTGTAGGGAAGGCTATACGCATGGCAGAGAAAAAGTTTTTATCATGGGTTGGATTCAAAGGCGAGGATGAAAGTAAGCCTGCGCCATCACAAAACGCGTTAGAGAGAATTCGTGATCTAGAGAGCCAGTTAAATGATCTGCGCTCTCGTCGAGATATCACTGGCTTAAGTCGTGAAGAGTTTGAGATATTAGCTACTGAAACTGCAATGAGTATGATTAAGTCTGCTCAACAGCGAGAAGCTAAAGCTAATTCAGCAGTAGCCCGCTTAGTTAATGAAACAAATAAAACTGCTAAAGAAAAGTTAGAAAGTGCTGAGGCTAAAGCAAAAAGCATTCTTTCTTCTGCAGAATCTCGAGGTCGTAAATACATCACTGCAGCAGAAGATGATGCCGCTGATTTAATTTTAACCGCAGAAGGTGAAGCGGATGAGATGTTAAATAAATCGGCTAGAGATGCCTCTCAAATTACTTCCGCAGCAAAAAGAGATGCTCAAAAACTAATTGAGGATGCTGCCAGAAATATTATTGACTATCGATCATGGTTGTCTTCGGCGATATCTGAGGCTGAGAGATTACATAGAACTCAAAACGCTTCTTTGAACGCAGCCGAGCATGCAATTCAAGAGTCACGTCAAAAGTTAAAACACGCTTTCGATCGTCTATCTCAACTTCAGATGGATATCAACGCAAATCTAGACGGTCAGAATAAACCGGTTGGTAAAACTTATGTTGCAGGTGCTGGTAAAAAAGCTGCAGCAGCTGCTGCTAGAAAACAAAAAGCTGTTAATAATAAAAATACTAAAAAGAAAAAGAAGTAAGTTTAAGTTGAAGTTAAACGCTTCACTTTTTAGGTAGCTTTGTGAGTACAAAACACAACACAGGTAAAATTGGCGTCCGCCATATTTCATCAATTGACGGTCTTCGCGCAATTGCAGTTACTGCCGTAGTTCTATACCACTTAGGACTTTCATGGATACCTGGTGGATTTTTAGGTGTTGATTTATTCTTTGTTATTTCAGGGTATGTGATCACTAGATTAATCCTGGATTCAATTAATCAATCTAGCGCGCTAGATCTACGTGCTTTTTACGCAGCAAGAATTCGAAGAATTTATCCAGGTTTTATTTTTATGGTTACAAGCACAATCATCTTTATTGGTGTTTGGGCACCTGAAGCGATTAAGAGATTCTTATCTGATCTGCCATATGCACTAACTGGGAGTATGAACTGGGCGTTAGTAGCTCGTCAGCAGGATTACTTCGAAAGTATTGGCCGACCGCCACTTCTACAACACACATGGTCACTTGCTGTTGAGTTGCAATACTATTTAATTTGGCCAATTATTTTGCTGACAGTTTTAAAGTATTTTGGCAAAAGAAACATCGCTCGAATTGCTCTTATTATTGCAATGGTCTCTGGTGTTACTTTATTTTTTGTCTCACTAAGACTAGATCAAGCAAGCGCTCAGCAAATTAGCCATATTTACTTTGGTACAGATACCCACTCACTTGGTTTATTTCTAGGATCTGCACTGGCTGTTTCTTGGATTCCTCAAAATTTAAGTGCAGATATAACAAAGCGTGCTCAAGATGTTATTGACGGTATTGGAGTTGCTGGATTACTTGGATTGATAGCAACATTTTTATTCATAGATGAGAAAAATCCAGCTCTTTACCAAATAGCATTTCCGCTTGCAGCAATCTTTGGTTGCTTTGTAATCATCTCATTAGTGCACCCTGCTTCAAGGTTTGCGCCAATTATTAGTTCTGCGCCATTTCGTTGGGTAGGACAAAGAAGCTACGGAATTTACATCTGGCATTGGGTCATATTCCAAGTAACTAGACCTTCAGTTGATTTGACTGGTGAAACTTGGGCTTTATATCTAGCTAGAGTTTTACTAGTACTAGCGCTTGCAGATATTTCACTTCGCTGGGTTGAAATCCCTTTCAGGCAAGGTGTAGTACAAAATTGGTTTAGGGGTATTAAGTATCGCTCTGCAAAGGTAAGAGTTCGTCAGCAAGTTTCTGTGCTTCTTTCTATAATTCTAGTTTTAGCCGTCACATCTTCGATTTCGGTGCAAGCAATAAATAAAAGTAATCAAGTCACAGCTGATCTAAATGCGGACATAGCAGATCAAGACCAAGGAGTTGTAGATCTTGGAAGTACTACCGGACTTTGGGTCACTGGTGACAGTGTTATTTTAGGTATTCGAAGTAAATTAGAAAGCAAGGAACATATCTCGTTAGTTAATGCCAGAGTAGGACGGCAAGCACCGGAGTTACTAGCAGTTATGCAGGTTGATCAGAGCTCAGTTCCTTCATCCCCAGTCATTTTCAACCTAGGCAATAACAACGCGCTATCGGAGCAGACTGTGAAAGATATTTTTGAGGTTATTAAAAACCAACCTCAAATAATCGTGGTCAATACCGCAGTACCAAGACCTTGGCGAGATAAAAATAATTTAATCATCTCTAATATTGCAGCTCAATATCCAAATGTAAAACTTATTGATTGGGATCGAATCTCAACAGATCGCCCCGAGTTATTCGCCCCGGATGGAATACATTTAAGTCCGTTAGGTTCTGATGTTTATGTTGATCTTGTTTTGAGTGTATTAGAAAAACAAAGTATCAGTTAAAAAAATAACCCTCCAATTTCTTGGAGGGTTATTGAATTTATATATTAAGACCAGCTACCAGGCAATCCGTGGATTTTACCGGCAACTACTTCACCATCTGAATAGACTGTTGAGACCTTTACTTGAACCCAACCAGATGTATCATTTTTTGTAATCTGCTGACTGAATTGAGTTGCTGGAACTGTTGCAACTAACTTCCACTCACTAATTCCATTGTCACGAAGTTCGACGTTGTAACCAGTAATTCCATCAGCTGCAGCTGGGGCTTTCCAATTCACTGTTGCACCTGTTTCGTTATAAATTGAAACAATTCCAACTGGTGCTTCATAAGCTGTGATTGGCTCACCACCTGGTTGCTCAGTTGGCTGTCCGGTTGGCTCAGCACTCTCTGATGCAACTGGAGTTGGTGTAACTGTTGTTGAATCTGATGAAGAGTTCCTTGAAATAACAGCTATAGCTAAAACTAAAATTCCAACTACTACTGCAATTATTACTGCCTTTGATGACCCACTGCTACTGCTTTTACTTGCAGATGCAGATCTTGTATTAGAAGTAGAAGGTCTTGGTGTTGTAGAAATTGAAGAAACAGATGATCTTGAAGATCCGCTTACTGGTACAGCTGGGATTGAATACCGAGTTGAAGATTTTGCAGATCTCTTTGCGGTTTTCTTAACACTACGCTTTGCTGAAGATTTTTTAACACTCTTCTTTACAGATCGCTTAACGCTCTTTTTAGCGCTGCGCTTAGCTGATGCTTTTTTTACTGCTTTCTTCTTTGCGGCCACTTAAAGCTCCTTTAGTTATAAATATTAGTTAAGTTAACTAACTAATTCAGATTGAGGATTTCCTTAGGGAAGGATGAGATAAGGATACATCAGGAAAGTTCTGATTTACCCAAGTGAAATTAGAGATGATCGAGTAAAAATGGCGCAATTGCACGTAATGCCAGAGCGCGATGGCTAACCTCATCTTTCACCCCCGGTGCAAGCTGTGCCAAGGTTTCCTTGAAACCATCCGGGATGAAAATTGGGTCATAACCAAAGCCAAACTCACCAATTGCCCTTTGTGATATCTGGCCGTTCAAAACGCCCAATTGTTCATGTTCAATAAAACTTCCATCTGAGTTTGGCTTATAAAAAGCAACAATAGTTTTAAATTGCGCTCCCCTTTTACTCACTGGGATGTTAGCCAGCTCAGATAGCGCTTTACTTATATTGAGCTGATCTTTTTGCCTTGAATCATTACCTTCATATCCAGCCCAACGCGCTGAGTAGATTCCTGGCTGCCCACCTAAGGCATCTATAAACAAGCCACTGTCATCTGCAAGTGTTGGCAGAGTTGAAAAATTTGATATTTGTTTTGCTTTTAGCCAAGCATTCTCACTTAAACTTTTGCCACTCTCAACTACCTCTGGCATATTAGGAAAATCATTTAAACCTAATACTTTTATATTAGATGCATATTTACCAAGCAATCTTTCAAGCTCTGCAATTTTACCGATATTTTTAGATGCAAGAACTAACTGGCGCATATTAAGAAACTATTTTGATAGTGCTGCAATTTGAAGTTTTGTTAGATCAGAGCAACCTTTTGCTCCCAGATCTAACAATCTATCAAGTAATGCTCGATCAAAAGGTTTTCCTTCAGCAGTTCCTTGAACTTCAATAAAATTTCCATCTCCTGTACAAACAATATTCATATCAGTTTCAGCCGACACATCCTCCTCATAACAAAGATCTAATGTTGGTTCACCGTTAATGATTCCAACTGACACAGCAGCAACAGATTGTGAAAGTGGATTTGAGCTCGTCAAGATGTGCCCCTTTGATTTCGCCCAAGTAATTGCATCATGTAATGCGACATAGGCGCCAGTTATTGCTGCAGTTCTGGTTCCGCCATCTGCTTGTAATACATCACAATCAATAACAATTGTGTTTTCACCCAATGCTTTCATATCGACAATGCCACGTAAGGATCTACCAACTAACCTAGAAATCTCCTGTGTTCTACCACCCAATTTTCCTTTAACGCTCTCGCGATCAGATCTTGTGTGCGTAGCTCTTGGCAGCATTGCATACTCACTTGTTACCCAACCTTCACCTTTTCCTACCAGCCATCTAGGAACTCCAGGTGTAAATGATGCAACACATAAAACTCTTGTCTTACCAAATTCAACTAGTACAGAGCCTTCGGCATTATCTAACCAATTACGGGTGAATTTGATTGGCCTTAACTGATCATTTGATCTGCCATCGATTCTGCTAATGATTTTCTCCTTATTTAGTAAATATATGGTTACTTAAAATTAAATCTTGTTAGTAACTGATACTACCTCTGGACCTAGGAATCTACGAGCTAGCGCTGCAAAACTTCCAGAATCACCAGTTGCCACAAATCGATGATTTACTTTACTGCCTGCAGAATTTAGTAAGTCAGCCTCAACTAGGGTGCGGTATAAATCTTTGGCAGTTTCCTCTGCGCTAGAGACTAATGTGACTTCATTTCCCATTACATATGAAATAACACCGGTCAAAAGCGGGTAATGGGTGCAGCCTAAAACTAAGGTATCTATATTCTCTGCTTGCATTTGCTTTAAATAATCTTGGGCAACTTTAGTTATCTCACTTCCTGAAGTCTTTCCCTGCTCTACATACTCAACAAATAATGGACAAGCCTTTGATGTAATTTGTAGTTGAGGAGCAGCAGCAAATGCATCTAAGTAAGCTTTTGATTCAATTGTTGCAGTAGTTCCAATTACGCCAATTTTTCCACTCCTAGTAGCAGAGACTGCTCGGCGAACAGCTGGTTGAATTACTTCGATAACTGGAATTGAATATCGCTCACGTGCATCTCGCAGCATTGCAGCACTTGCAGTATTGCAAGCAATCACAATTGCCTTTACACCAGCTGCAACTAATTGATCCATAATCTCTAATGCAAAACTTCTTACCTCTGCCAACGACCTTGGCCCATAAGGCCCGCGCGCAGTATCTCCAATATAAAGAATTGATTCACCAGGTAGCTGATCAATAATTGCCCTGGCTACAGTTAAACCACCAACACCAGAATCAAAGATGCCAATTGCAGCACTCTTATTGACTGCAGGGTTAGTAACCATTTGTGTAAGTGTAAATGGCGCAGGAAGATCCGCCATTAACCTATATATGTCCGATTTGCCCACCTTTTATCTAATAATTCTTAAGAATTAAGGGGGATTTGGGGTGGATTACCTTGATGAACTGGCGGGTAACCGCCACGCTATTGCCTAGGCAATTAGTCGTAGCCTGCATATGAGGTTACGAATCTTTGCTGGCTTGTATCCAAAAGGATATGAGCAAACTAAATGCCTATGGAGGCTTTTTAGATGAACTCAATTGCATTATCTGCAGATCAGTTCGGCATCGTTTACAACGTCCTTTCATTTGGACTTGTATCAATGCTTGCCTGCACTATCTACACACTAGTTTCACAATCACGAGTACTACCTAAGTACCGCACAGCACTTGTTATGTCATCCATGGTGACATTTATTGCTGCTTACCACTATTGGAGAATTTTCAATTCATTTGATGATTCATACGCTAATGGTGCGGTGCAAGTTGGAACTGGTAAAGGAGCATTCAACGAGGGATATCGCTACGTTGACTGGATTCTGACAGTACCTCTACTTCTAGTAGAAGTAATTGCAGTACTTGCTCTTGCTAAGGCAGCGGCTTCCTCATTAATTACCCGCTTAGTGCCTGCATCAGCAGCAATGATCGCACTTGGTTACCCAGGTGAGATTTCAACTGACAACAACACCAAAGTTCTATGGGGTGTATTGTCAACAATACCTTTCCTATACATTCTGTATGTATTGTTCGTCGAGCTTTCAAAGTCTCTAGATCGTCAACCAGCAGGAGTAGCTGCGACTGTAGGTCGTCTACGTTTGCTATTGATCGCAACTTGGGGCGTTTATCCAATCGCATACCTTCTACCAATTCTTGGTCAAGATGCATTGGATCCGGCAGCGTTTGTTAATCGTCAGATTGGTTACACAATCGCAGACGTATTAGCTAAGTGCGTATTTGGTCTAACAATCCTAAAGATTGCAAGGATGAAATCCGTAGCTGAAGGAATGAAGGACGATCACTAATCGTCTTTAATTAATTGAAGTGGGGCTGAGAAATCAGCCCCACTTTTTTTATCACTATAGGTGATTAAGTAAATTCTCCTGAATACCACCCAGCCAAAAATAGACTGCGAAAAGTGGTTTTTGTTGATCAGTATCTGGCATCAATTCATAACTTTCAAAACTACTTTGGTCAATGTTTAGCCGTACTGAAAGTGCTAGTCTCAAATCATTAATTGCGATTAGCCATTGAGTTGGATCACTTATGGCAATATCTGCCCGTTCTAACTCATGATCAACTGGAAAAACTAGCTGCTCTCTTAGGTATAAAAGGTGATCTTGCTTTAACTTCCGCAGTGCTGGCTCTGTATATTTACGAAACTCATCTGCACTCTCTGGATCTGGATACGCATTTGGTAAAAGTCGCTTAAGCACAGGATCCTCAGGTTGAGATATTGGAGATTGGATGTTGCCCATGGTTGCTGCCATAAGTTGTGCGAATGGATCATCAGATTGATAGTGATGATTGAAATTTCCTTCTCCTAATAATTCAAGTAGCTGTTCGACAAGATTAATTAAAATATGTAACTCATCATTGCTTAGCGCTACTGATAAATCCCCAGTGGCCGGAGTACCTTTAAACTCGCCCATGATCTTCCCTTTGAAGTGTTGCCCAGAGTCCATGCTCATGCAAACTTTGAACTGCTCGTTCCATCTCTTCTCTAGTTCCTGAAGCCACAACAGCTTTTCCTTCATTATGAACTTGCATCATGAGTTCATGTGCTTTTTCTTTTGAAAATCCAAATAGCTTAATAAACACATATGTAACGTAATTCATTAAATTAACTGGATCATCCCAAACAATAGTTACCCAAAGGTGATCAAAAAATTTACTTAAATCTAATACTTCTTCAACTTGGGTTTGGGAACTCATACCCTAATTATCTAACTAAAACTGTGAAGAGTTCACTACTTCCGGCTGAATTTTTCACCCCGGCTTCAATAGCGATCTGATAAGTATGAATCCCAGGTGTGGTTGGAGTGATAGCGAAATTAAATGAACCATTGGTATCGGTTGTAAAAGAGCCAATCGATTTTCCATCTTGCAGGACAGATAGCTTAATTCCTTGAGCATTAGGCATTATTTGGCCAGAGATTGGATAGGTGGCACCTACTTTTATTGATGTAGGTAGAGGCAGGATAACTTTTGGAACAACCGAGATACTCTTTTCAGTAGTTATACCTTCTATTCTTTCCCAGCTGCCTTCTGAAACTAATCTAATTAAACTTTTCTGACCAATTACTACTGGGACCGAAATTGCGCCAGTGGCATCAGTTATACCGGCAGCTAAGCTACGCCAATTGGAATCATTACTATTTTTAATTTCAAATCTAACATTAAGGGCTGCTACGGGAGTCTTGTCCGGCAATTTAAATGTGGCAGCTAGATTAAATGTTGAACCATATGAAATTTCCGATAAATCAGTCGAGATAGTGCCAATCACTTGATCTGGTGCAATAGATTTAGCAATTTCGCGAACCGCACTCATTGCAGCCGCATTTTCCATACCAAAGGTCCAAACTGCTATTCCGCCTAATCGATACTTACCAACTAAATTTGTTCGTGCTGCATAACTTTTCTCATCAGGAAACCAAACTTTCCTAGTTGCTGTACAAGCAATTGCCGAGTTTGTCGGATCCATATAAGTTTTTGTATAAGTGAATGTTGATTCAGCATGTGTGCTGTTGTAAGTAGGTACTGCTTTGTTATTTGTAGCCAGATTCAACGCTTCACGCATTACAACCGCTGCCTTTGCACCTACAACTACGGACGATGCAAATGCTGCTGGGCACACACCATCAACTTTTGTTACCCAATCTCGCCCATAACCTGGTATTCCAAGAAAAACTTTTGAAGCTGGCATCTGAGTAACTGCGTACTTAACCGCATCTTCAGTCCAGGCAAGTGGTCCAATGGGACCTGGTGAGGTTGTTGAAAAATCATAAGCCATAATTCTAAGTCGATCTATATACGGACCAATCTCACTCCAAGAGTAAACAGAGTTACCTGCTCGCTTAGTCTCTTTAGCAAAGTCTGGTGGAGTTGTTACTGATAAAAGTTTATTTTGTGATCTAAGTTCAGCTGAAAGTTGTTTTATAAAAGCTATCCAGTTTGGTTTAAGTGCTGGCCAAGTTGATCTACCATCTTTGGTATAAAACGTTTCAAAATCTAAATCAATTCCATCATAATTCTGCTTGAGCACTAATGCCTTAAGGTTTTGAACGATAGTATTTCTAGAACTTTCATTTGCTAATAAATTTGCAAGAACCAACCTTCCATTATCGTCGGTGATTGTTGGAAGTAAAATAATATTGTTTGATTTTAACCTTGCAATAACTTGCTCTTTTGGAGTTGTGTATCTTCCAAGAGCATACTTATCTTTCACATTCATTCCACCAGTTAAGCCATACCAAAATGGCGAGACATCTCTAAGTAAATCTAAGTTACCTTCAACAGTTGGAAGATTTCTGCTCAATGAATAATCAGGCAACCAACCAGAAAGAATTCTTCTGGGAGGATTCTCTGCTGAAGCTGGAATAGTGGTTGAGAATAAAAGGAATGCTGTGAGTAAAGCGATCTTAGATTTACGCGATTCCATGAATTTTAGGGTATCGGTTAATTCTGAGAAATTACTTTAAGCGGGCGTGAATCTCTTTACATGTTGGGCAGATAGGAAATTTTTCAGGATCGCTATTTGGTATCCATTTTTTCCCGCACAGAGCTCGGACAGGTTTTCCAGTAACTGCAGATTCTGTGATTTTATTTTTATCAACATAGTGTGAAAATCTCTCGTGATCACCATCATCTGTTGGTGCCAACCTTTCATCAGCGAGTACCCCAGATTTTCCAGATTTACCGCGTAAATCATCGAGAAAGCCCATGGGCAAATCCTAATCCAAAAATATCGCCTACCATTTACCAGTGAGCACAAAATTAAAGGACCTGCTGCGTACATCTGACTTATCTAAATCAGATGTTGAGTTATTACTTGAGACCGCAGGCAAGTTTGCCAGTAATCCATTGCGCTCGAAAAAGACTTTGGCCAAAAAAACTGTTGCGATTTACATGACCAAATCTTCAACTAGGACTCGTTTGGCCTCGGAAACTGCAGTGGCCCATCTGGGTGGAACCCCAATCTTCCTTCGTGCAGATGAGCTACAAATTGGTAGAGGTGAAACTATTTCAGATACTGCAAAAATTATCTCGGGTTTTTGTAGCGCGCTTATTGTTCGAACTTTTTCCCAAAGTGATGTTGATGAGTTAGGAAAGAATGCATCGATTCCAGTAATAAATGCCTTAACTGATGATGATCACCCAACGCAACTTTTAGCGGATTGGATAACTTTAAAAGAGAATTTTGGAAAGAGTATTTCGAATAGAAAGTTTGCTTATGTCGGTGACGGTAATAACGTATCTACTGCTTGGTTAATTATGGGTGCAACTATGGGTGCTCACATAGTTGTTGCCACTCCAGGAGGTAAGTGGGCACCAAATGAAAATGTCATTAAACAAGCAAATGAAATTGCTAAGAAATCAGGAGCAAAGATTGAAATCCTAACCGATGCTAAATCAGCTGCGAAAAATGCTAGTGCAATTTATACTGATGTTTGGATGTCTATGGGAGATTCAGAATCAGATCGTGCTGAGAAAATGTCAGCGCTAAAACCATTTATGGTAACTCCTGAATTAATGTCACTTACTTCCTCAGATTCAATATTTATGCATTGCTTGCCAGCACATCGAGGTGAAGAGGTTTCTGCTGAAGTTATTGATGGCCCAAAATCTGTTGTCTTTAGACAAGCATTTCACCGAAGAACTACGATCCAAGCATTGCTCTACCACCTGAGTAAGGGTGACTTAAAAGGAAATAGTTAAAGTGAAGGTTAGGTAAGGTAGGCGGATGCGAATTTCGGTACCAAAGGAGATTAAGCCTGGCGAGAAACGGGTTGCACTTGTCCCAGATATTATTTCAAAATTAACAAAATTAGGACATGAAGTTTTCATTGAATCGGGCGCAGGGGTTGCGGCAGAGTATTCTGATGCGCAGTTTTTAGCTGCCGGAGCGCAAATTAAGCAAGGTGATGTATTAGTTAATAGCGATGTGGTTTTATCCGTACAACCACTCACGCCAAGCCAAATTAAAAGTTTAAAAAAAGGCTCTTTAACTATTTCATTTTTATCACCAACTACATCAACTGATTCCATTGATGCTGCAGTTAGCGCATCAGTTACAGCACTTTCTCTTGAATTAGTTCCTCGAATTTCCAGAGCACAATCGATGGATGCACTAACCTCGCAAGCGCTATGTGCTGGATATAAGGCAGCATTGGTTGCTGCTGAATTATCCCCTAAGTTTTTTCCTTTACTTATGACCGCTGCCGGAACTGTTACGCCGGCTAAAGTTGTTGTACTTGGTGCAGGTGTTGCTGGTTTACAAGCAATCGCAACAGCAAAACGATTAGGAGCAGTAGTTTCTGCATATGATGTTCGACCTTCCTCAGCTGATGAGGTTAAATCTATGGGCGCAAAATTTATTTCATTAGAGCTTGAGGCACTAGAAGGTGCTGGTGGTTATGCAAGAGAAATGACTGAAGAACGTGCAAATAAGCAACGTGAATTACTCACGCCATATATCGCTGCGGCAGATGTATTAATTACTACAGCTGCTGTACCTGGTCGAACTGCTCCTCGATTAGTTACTGCTGCCATGGTTTCACACATGGCTCCAGGATCAGTTGTAGTTGATTTGGCTGCTGAAAGTGGTGGAAATGTCGAAGGTTCAGTTTCTGGTGAATTAGTAACCACAAAAGAGGGCGTAAGAATTTGGGGTGCAAAAGATGTTCCTAGCCAACTGGCATTTCATGCTTCGATGCTATTTTCAAGAAATGTTGTAAACCTGCTTTTATTAATGAATAAAAGTGTTGATGGAAAATCAACTGGACAGATAGAGCCTGATTTCTCTGATGAAATTATTGATTCTGCAACACTAACTCATAATGGAATTAGAAGAGAGAAGAGTAAATAATGGTAAATGAATTAATGAGCAATGAAATAGCTTTGCTCGCTATTTTCCTACTCTCTATATTTGTAGGTTTTGAAGTTGTTTCTAAAGTTTCTACAACTCTGCATACGCCACTTATGAGTGGAGCAAACGCAATTCATGGCGTGATTCTGGTTGGAGCAATTGTGGTAGCAGATCATGCAAAAACAACGCTTGAGATCTCACTTGCTATTGCTGCGGTGATTCTTGCAACGATCAATATGGTCGGAGGATTTGTTGTGACCGATCGAATGTTGCAGATGTTTAAAGGTAAAGCTAAGCAAAAGAAAGTTAAGGGTGAAGACAAATGAGTCGCAACCTTTATGATCTAATTGGACTGGCAGCAGGAATTTGTTTTATATTGGCATTAAAAGGTTTATCTTCGCCAAAGTCGGCACGAAAAGGTAATTTAATTGGTGCTCTCGGTGCAACAATTGCCACAGTTATCGTCTTCTTTTATGCAAATGATGGCAAGGCATTGAATAATCAGACTTTAATTTTAGCGGCTATTGGTTTTGGAGTGCTTGTCGGAGTCCCTGCAGCAAGAAAAGTACAAATGACTCAGATGCCGCAATTAGTTGCACTCTTCAACGGTGTTGGTGGTGGGGCAGCAGCGCTTGTGGCAATAGTTGAGTATCTAAAATTAGGAGATGAAGCAACAGTAGCTGTTGTTGTAGCCACTGTATTTACCGTAATTGTGGGCTGCGTTTCCTTCTCGGGATCGATAATCACATTCCTTAAACTTCAAGAGCTAATGACAACTAGACCAGTTGTCTTTCCTTTTGGTAGACAAATCATTGCGCTAACCCTGATTGGTGTTTTGATAAGTGGCGGTTGGGTAATTGCAAGTGGTGGCACAACGCCATTATTGATTAATGGCTTGTTATCTTTAATATTCGGTGTACTTTTTGTTCTGCCAGTAGGTGGAGCAGATGTTCCAATTGTTATTTCGCTATTAAATGCATTTACTGGTTTAACTGTTGCAGCCTCAGGTTATGTTCTTCAAACTACATTATTAATTATTGCAGGAACCCTAGTAGGAGCATCCGGCACAATTCTTACTAAATTAATGGCAGAGGCAATGGGTAGATCTATATTTGGAACTCTATTTGGGGCCTTTACCGCAAAAGCTCAACAAAGTTCTGGTGAAGCTGATACCAGACCAGTTAAATCAGGATCAGCTGATGATGTTGCAATTTTACTTAACTATGCACAAAGAGTTGTAATTGTGCCAGGATTTGGCTTAGCGGTTGCACAAGCACAACACACAGTTCGAGAATTAGCTGATTTGCTTTCAGTAAAAGGTGTTGATGTTGCTTATGGAATTCATCCGGTTGCAGGTCGTATGCCAGGTCATATGAATGTTTTACTGGCCGAAGCAAATGTTCCATATGAACAGCTAGTTGAAATGGAAGAAATAAATCCAACATTTCCGCAAACCGATGTTGTTTTAGTAGTTGGTGCAAATGATGTTGTAAATCCAGCTGCAAAAACCACACCAGGATGCCCTATTTATGGAATGCCAATTTTAGATGTATCACTAGCGGCAAATGTCATATTTCTAAAGAGATCTATGCGCCCAGGATTTGCTGGAATTGAAAATGAACTGCTTTACGAAGCAAAAACAACTTTGTTATTCGGAGATGCAAAGGATTCGCTTACAAAAGTTGTAAGTGCGCTTAAAGCTCTATAGGGAACAAGCAATAACTCAATTTTGTTATAAGATTTATACACTTTTCTATGTATAGGAGAAACTTTGCCAGCAGTAACTGTTAAAGATATAACTGTCCTACCTCGCGTAGTTTCAGATCCATTAGCTCGAGCACGTAGAGTCAAAAGTATTACAACAGCTCCTCAAGGGCACGAGGGTGAAGGTTTTCCGGTTAGAAGAGCATTTGCTGGTGTTGATTTAGCAGATTTAGATCCATTTATTCACTTAGATCAAATGGGTGAGGTTGAGTACGCTCCCGGTGAACCTAAAGGTACGCCTTGGCACCCGCATCGAGGATTTGAAACAGTCACATACATAATTGATGGAATCTTTGATCACTATGACAACCATGGTGGTGGTGGAACTATTTCTGATGGTGATACCCAGTGGATGACTGCTGGAAGTGGAATTTTGCACATTGAAACTCCACCTGAACACTTAGTAGTTAGTGGTGGGTTATTTCATGGTTTTCAATTGTGGGTAAATTTGCCGGCTGCAAAAAAATGGTCCCCTCCTGCCTACCAACATTTAGTTGCTTCAGATGTTGCACTTTTATCCTCTGAAGATGGTGGGGCGTTACTTAGAGTTATTGCAGGTGAAGTTGGCGGACATAACGGACCTGGTGCAACACAAACTCCAATTACTTTAGTGCATGCAACTTTACAACCAGGAGCAGAATTAAGGTTACCTTGGAATCAAAGTTACAACGCATTAGCTTATGTACTCAATGGTTTTGGTTCAGTTGGAGATGAAAAACATCCGATTGCTACTGGTCAATTAGTTACCTATCGAGATGGTGATTCAATTGTTATCGCAGCAGATAAAAATCAAGAATCTAGATCACCAACATTGGATGTTTTAATTTTAGGTGGACTACCGATTAAAGAGCCGGTTGCCTGGATGGGCCCATTTGTGATGAATACTAAATCAGAAGTTTTAAAAGCTTTTGATGATTTTCAAAAAGGAGTTCTTGGAACAGTGCCACCTGATTGGAGTAAATCTAAGCGCCCAAATCAAAGAGATGGCATTGGATATAAATTAAGTGGAGATCTAAAGGGAGTGCACGGCACTCCGGATGAATTACAAGAGAGTTAATAACTAGGACTGAGATTTCCTCAGCCCTAGTTATTTTCTAGATTACTAACTAGTTGCTTTTTCTTTCTTAGAAATCTTTAACCAAGAAACAAAGCCCCAGATAACAAATGGTAGATAGATTGCATACAAAATTCCGGTTGGGTAGTAACCATTACTAAATGCAAATGGCACGCCAACAAAATCTACTGCAATCCAAACTAGCCAGAATTCAACATACCCACGGCTCATACCAAATGTTGCAAGCGCCGTACCGGTAAATATCCAAGTATCAACTGCTAGCCAGGTTCCTGTTTGGCCAAGGGATTTGAAAAGTTGATAAGCCAGTGCGTAAAAAATTATGATTGCTGGAACAAGAACTAGTTTTTCTTTGGTTGTAGTCCAGCGCGGTATTACTGGCGGAGTTCCTGGCACACCCGATTTTTTGTGCTGGCTCCAAATGAACCATCCATAAAGACTTACAATGATTAATAAAAGATTTCTGCCAGCTTGGCCGTAGAAATTTCTTTGTTGATCATCGGCTCCAAATGAAAACACAGCACCTAGAAACACTGTAAATAGAAGTGCGTTTCCTGTAATGCCTACTGGCCAAGCCAAAACCTTACGTTTTAAGCCCAACACAGCACTTGCTAGACCTAATAACCCACCAATGATTTCTCGATAAGTAATAGATTTGCTACCGAATTGAATTTGCGCTTCAAATAACCATTCTAAAATGGACATGCACCATCTCCTAAATGTTCCTTTATCCAGACTTTAACTGTCGGTCTCGGAGTTTCACCAAGTCAACCAAATGAATTTCATTTGGGTCGCGGACTTTTACCGCCGGTTCGGAATTGCACCGACCCCCGGAAACATTGATCCCAATACTACTTTAGATTCAGCTACTTTTGATCAGTGCCAATCTCTTTTATTAGATCAAAATCAGCGCTACCTAATTGGCCTTGTGATGCATACAACTCTAATTTTGACCTGGTATCTGCAATATCTAAATTTCGCATAGTCAATTGACCAATTCTGTCTGCTGGGCCAAACGCTGCTTCTTCAGTTTTTTCCATTGAAAGCTTCTCTGGTGAATAAGAAAAATTTGGACCTTGGGTATTTATGATTGAATAATCTTCTCCACGACGCAATCTAATTTTAACTGTTCCAGAGACTGCTGATGCCACCCAGCTAGTAATCGATTGCCTAAGCATTAATGCTTGCGGATCAAACCATCTGCCTTCGTAAAGTAATCTGCCAAGTCGTCTACCCTGTTCATGATATGTGGCAATTGTGTCTTCATTATGAATGGCACTTACTAATCTTTCATAAGCGATAAATAACAAGGCAAGCCCTGGTGCTTCATAAATCCCACGACTTTTTGCTTCAATAATACGATTTTCAATCTGATCGCTCATCCCTAGCCCATGTCGACCACCAATTAAATTTGCCTCTCTTATTAAGGAGACAGAATCACTGAAATTCTTTCCGTTTATTGAAACCGGACGACCTTTAGCGAAATCAATTGTTACATCTTCAGTATCAATTTTTACCGATGGATCCCAAAACTTAACGCCCATTATTGGTTGCACTATTTCAATATTAGAATCTAAATCTTCTAAAGATTTTGCTTCATGGGTTGCGCCTAGAATATTTGCGTCTGTGCTGTAAGCCTTTTCAACTGAATCTCGATAAGGCAGTTTGTGCTCGGTTAGCCATTGCGACATTTCTTTTCTACCACCTAGTTCACTAACAAAAGCAGTATCAAGCCATGGCTTATAAATTTTAAGCTTTGGATTTGCTAATAAACCGTAGCGATAAAATCTCTCAATATCATTACCTTTATATGTTGAACCATCTCCCCAGATTAAAACATCATCGGCCAACATTGCCCTTACTAGTAAGGTGCCAGTTACTGCTCTGCCTAATGGAGTGGTATTAAAATATGATCTACCAGCAGTTCTGATATGGAATGCTCCGCATGCTAATGCTGTTAAACCTTCTTCAACTAAAGTAGTTTTGCAATCTATAAGTCTTGCTATTTCTGCGCCGTATTCTTTTGCTCTATCTGGAATTGTTTCGATATTTGGCTCATCATATTGACCAAGATCTGCTGTGTATGTGCAAGGTTTGGCACCTTTACTTTTCATCCAGGCTACCGCCACTGATGTATCAAGGCCACCACTAAATGCGATACCCACTTTTTGTCCCACCGGAAGGGATGAAAGAACTTTAGACATGGGAACAGTCTAACCTTTTACACTAAAACCCCGCTTGGTTTAAGCCATAGATTGAGGGCCAAATTGCAAAACTTATTGAAACTGGCAGGATTAAAAACACTACTGGAATTAATAAGGTTATCTCGCTCTTTCCCGAGAGCTTCATTAAATTGAAGTTGATCTGCTTATTTAGGGCAAGTACTTGGTTATTAAGAACTTCTAGAATTGGAGTTCCTCGATGAATTGCTATTTGAATCGAGTTAGTTAATCTCCTTACTTGCGAAGACCCAGTAGCGGTTGCAATAAAATCTAGTGTCTGAGTAAGAGTTCTGCCATCTTCGTACTTCATAAAACTTTGCTTAATTAAACTAGGTAAAATCCCTTCAGATCTTTTTGAAACATACTTCATGGCAGACATTGGGCTTTCACCAGCTGAAACCATTATCGATAGCATTTGTAAGATACTTACTAGTTCTTCATTTATTTCGCTCTGCTTTATCTCAGTCCGGGTGATTTTTCTTATCAGTTGATTAATCCAATTTAATTGTTTTGCATAATCAGATATTGCAAGCATATTAGCTACTTCTTCTAAGATTAGTCTGACAGAAAAAATTATCGCAGGGGCAACAAGAATAAAACTATACAAATTAATCTTACTCATTTGGTGACATTTCTAATGTGAATAATCTTTTAGACTTAGGCAGCCTAGCGATTTTCTGCATCCAAAGATAAGCCAGGAAGGTCGTTAGCACACCTAGAATAATTATGGTTTGGCCTGCTGGTTGTGCATATGCATTTCTGGCATTTTCTTGTGTTCTTAAAATTAAAAAGAGTAACCATGGAGCAACTGCAGCTAAATTTGCTGAGTTTCTAATCCAGCCAAATCTAATTTGAATCTCACCTCTTAATGCAAGATCTGACGAAACATACTCTGACAATTCTCTTAATACTTTTATGCTATTTCTACTGCCAAACATAGATGCAAAATAGAGTGCCTCAAAGAGTTGGTCTGTGATTGGATCTGCAAACTCATTTTTTAAATAATTCAGTGCTACTTCAAATCTTTCACCAGACTCGATTTTTGTAGAGAAAACTAAAAATGGCTCTCTAACAAAGGCAGGTCCAACTTTTCCGATAGCAGATAAACTCTCTGAGATTGAAGCTCCTGATTGCAGCGATGCAATGATTAGATCTAAAACCTCTGGCCAAGCATTTGAACGATTTAGTGCAATTTTATTTGATACATACTTCTTGTAGGCCATAATAGAAGCAAGTGAAATAATCAGTGCGATAGTTATTAATGTGAAATAACTCATCAGTTAATGTAATTTCGCTTTGAAATTAAAGTTTCTAGATTACCTAAACCTTTAATGATGCTTTCACCATTCCATTTAAATATGGAGTCAATTTCAATTATTGAGTCTTCACACCTTCCGCTTATAGCTGCAACTTCAGACACCCTTCTTACCCCGTTATTATCTAAAGAGCACTGAATTACTAGATCTACACTGCTTGCAATAGTTGGCGTAATAAATTTTTGTGAGATATTTTCTCCGGCTAACAAGGGCAACAATTGCAGCTTATTTATTGCACCTCGGACTGAATTAGCGTGCAGTGTTGCCATGCCTGGAAGCCCTGAATTTAGAGCAACCAATAAATCTAATGCTTCTGCTTCCCTAACCTCACCTACGATAATTCTGTTTGGTCGCATTCGTAGTGATTCCTTAATTAATCGGCGAAGAGAAATCTCGCCTTCACCCTCCAAATTTGCAGTTCTAGTTTGTAGTGCAATCCAGTCTGGCAGGTTTGGCTTTAATTCAAAGACTTCTTCAATAGTTATAACTCTTTCATTGGTTGAGATTTGACCTAAGAGGGCATTTAGAAATGTGGTTTTGCCAGCCTGGGTTCCACCACTAACTAAGATATTCAATCCAAGTTCAACTGCTTTACTAATTAACTCAGCCATTTCCTGATTAATTGATCCAAGATTTACCAACTCTTCGAAATTATTTGCTTTCCCTAAATGTTTTCTTATATTGATCGCCCATTCAGAGGCTGTAACTTCAGGTATTGCAACATGTAACCTACTGCCATCTGGCAAGCGGGCATCGACAAATGGTGTGCTGACATCAAGTCTGCGGCCACCCCAAATTAGTAATCGTTCAATTAAATCATGTACAACATCTTTAGATAAAATCAGATTTGTTAACTGACTCTGTCCACCTCTAGCAACAAATATTCGACTTGGAGAATTTATCCATATCTCCTCTACCTCTGGATCTTCGATTAACTCCTGCAGTGGTCCAAAAGTATTTAGCTGATTAGATTTTTTATCCATTTGCCTATTATTTAGGCTAATCGCTTAGCTTTATTGGGCTGTGTATTTACTTATTACTTTGTGATAGCTCAGTCTTACTTAAGGTTACTTTTAAAGTGCAACTCATCAATTTTTGAATACCAATCCAACTGATTCTGATTAATTTGCCGATGGCAAATGCTCAAATCAAAGTAGGTAGGTATTGATTGAGAGATTCTAGATAGCATTTTTTCACTTGAATCTTCATTTAAGCCAGTTACTAATACCCAAAATCCCAGTTGGGATACTCGACTAATACAGTCAGAATCTCGAAAAATTTGCTTTAGTTCAAAAAATGTTTTAATTAATGCCTCTTCTAAATCTAATCTAAGGCTTTCTTGTCCAAGAGCTAGTACAAATCTATCTAAACAAACACTCAATGAAATGATACTTAGTTGAGCGTTATTTCTGCCGGCAAGTTGAATATCTCTTTTAACTAATTGATTAAATAAATTAGGTGCACTTGAGCCAGTTAATAGGTCTGTTTCCCCATTATTGATGAAAAATACTTCTCGGACTTGATCTAAATAATTATTCATTATGACAAGAAAGGGTAGTATTTAAGTGTGAATATGAAAAGATTTTTTTCTTTAGAAAGTAGTAGAAAAAGAGCGATTGTGCTGTTGAAATTTGAATCCTTGCTCCTGTTAGGAATAGTAATTTATCTTTTAGTGGCACCACTCATTTCAACCGTGAGCGTACCTGCGGCCTTATCGGCCGAAATAGTGTTTGGGGCTCTTGGTGCTGCAGGGCTCTGGGGGTGTGCAATTGGTTTTCAAAAAGCTCGCTCTTTCGGTCGAGCACCAGCAGTTTTAGCTAACTTAATTGCACTTGGTGTCTCTTATTACATGATCACTGGAAACTTTTTAATTGTTGGAGTGCCATTGCTGTTTCTATCTTTAATAACAATTATCTCTGCTGCCCTTGGCTATAAAGAGTAATTACCAATCAACTATTTGACGATCTTCCCAAAGTAAACCAGTTTTATCTTTTGTGGGATCAAATTCTCTTGTGGCTAACCAGATTGCAGTTTCAGCGCCCTCTTGTGCACTCCTAGGCGCATCTGGTCCACCCATATCGGTTCGACAATGGCCTGGACAAATAGCATCAACTAAGAATCCTCTTGCCCCTAAACCAGTTTCATAGGAAAGATTTTTAACAAAAGCATTAACTCCTGCTTTGCTAATCCGATATGGTGCAAGTCCTCCATGAGTTCCAGGTCCTGACATTCTTCCTAAACAAGCAGAATAAATCACAACTCTACCTGTTCTAGCCTCAGTCATAGCAGGAGCTAACTCATTAACTGCGGTAAAAACAGCATCTAAATTAATAGACAACGTACGGCGCCATTCAGCATCATCTGTCCTTAAAGTTTTAGACATTTTTTCGCTCATAACTCCGTGAGCTAAAATCAAAACATCGAGTATGCCTAATCCATTAGTTGCTGCATCTAGATTTATCTCTTTTAAAACTTGTCGAAATTTTTCATTATCTGCCACATCAACTGCTCGATACTTACAACCAAGTACCTTGGCGCTTTGTTGGGCACGCTCTTCATCTTTACCAATTATGTAAACAAAAAATCCAGCCAAGATGAGAGCTTTGGCAGTTTCATATCCAAGCCCCCGAGATCCACCAGTAACTATCGCCCACTTCATATTTGGATTCATGGGGCTATCTTTGCCACTTTTTAAGGTCTACTGCTAGCCCTTTACCTGTGCGAATGCCCACTTTCACTAAACCCTTATGCCTAAGACGGGCTACATCACCTCGCTCTGGCAGTTAAGATTAACCTGTAACAATAAAACTCAAGATAGCTAAATGAGGAGTTAAATAGGTGAGCCAAGCAGGAGCTAATACGCCCGCTAACCACTTTGGTGGTTCATTTGGTCCAAATGAGTGGCTTGTCCAAGAGATGTATGAACGCTACCAAAGCGATCCATCCTCAGTTGATAAAGCTTGGTGGGACTTTTTTTCAGATTTTAAAGGTACGCAATCTATTAATAGTGCAACTACATCTAATTCTCCAAAGCCAGGGACTCCTCCGATTCCTAAATCGCAGCAAGCACAAGTAGTAACAGAGGCGATAACTGCGCCCGCAGCAATTGTTGAAACTCCAGTTAAAGCAAGCCAACCAGAGATTAAAAAAATAGATTTGCCAGAGAAAACATCTAAAACTTCTTTCAAACCAGCAGACCCAGTTGTGAAACCAATTCCAACGCTCATCACACCTGGCGCATCAACAGTGGAACCAATACGAGGAGTTGCAGCTCGTGTTGTACAGTCAATGGAAGGCTCTCTTGCAGTTCCAACTGCAACAAGTGTTCGTGTAGTTCCAGCTAAATTAATGATCGACAATAGAACTGTAATTAATAATCACCTAAAGCGTGGCCGTGGTGGAAAAGTTTCATTCACTCACTTAATTGGTTACGCAATGATTAAAGCAATTAGAACCATGCCAGAGATGAACTCATTCTTTACCGAATTAGATGGTAAACCTGCAATTGGTCATCCTGAACATATAAACCTAGGGATTGCCATCGACTTAGCTAAAGCAGATGGGTCAAGACAATTATTAGTGCCCTCGATCAAAGGTTGTGAAGAGTTAGATTTTGCTCAATTCTGGTCAGCCTATGAAGATGTAGTGCGTAAAGCTAGAAATGGTGCTTTAACTGTAGAAGATTTCGCTGGCACTACTTTATCTCTAACAAATCCAGGAACCATTGGAACTGTGCATTCGGTACCAAGATTGGTACAAGGTCAAGGAATGATTCTTGGTGTTGGAGCATTGGATTATCCCGCAGAATTTCATGGCGCAAACGAGCAAACACTTGCTGATCTAGCGATAAGTAAGGTGGTTACCTTAACCAGTACATATGACCACAGAATTATTCAGGGGGCTCAATCTGGTGATTTCCTAAGAAGAATTCATGAGATTTTATTAGGCGAAGAAAACTTCTATGATGAAATTTTTGAAGCACTACGAATTCCTTACGTACCAATTCGCTGGGTTGTTGATATGCAGTTTGAGAAAGATGATGATGTAAGCAAAACAGCACGGGTACAAAAGTTAATCGATGCCTACAGGACTACCGGGCATCTAATGGCCGATGTTGAGCCTTTGGCTTATGTACAAAGATCACATCCTGATTTAGATGTTGTAAACCATGGTTTATCACTATGGGATCTTGATAGAGATTTTGCCACTGGCGGATTTGGCGGCAAACCATTTATGAAGTTACGCAGAATTCTAGGAATTCTAAGAGACTCATACTGCCGAACAATTGGCGTTGAATATATGTATATAGCTAATCCAGAAGAGCGTAAATGGATTCAGGAAAAAATGGAGGTGGGTGCTCCTAGGACAGCAAGAGATGAACAGCTTCGTATTTTACGAAAACTAAATAGTGCTGAAGCATTTGAATCATTTTTACAAACTAAGTTTGTTGGCCAAAAACGATTCTCGCTAGAAGGTGGAGAGTCGGTTATTCCAGTGCTAGATGCAGTTATCTCATCAGCGGCAGAAACTGGTCTAGATGAAGTTTGTATTGGCATGCCACACCGAGGTCGATTAAATGTTCTAGCAAATATTGCAGGAAAATCATATGGCCAAATATTCCAGGAGTTTGAAGGAAATTATCGCGACAATGAAGTGCACGGCTCAGGAGATGTTAAGTACCATTTAGGAACAAAGGGCACATTTACTGCTGAATCTGGTGCCACAACCAAGATTTATTTAGCAGCAAATCCTTCTCACTTAGAGGCAGTAAATCCGGTATTAGAGGGAATAGTTAGAGCTAAGCAAGATAAATTAAGATCAAAGGCTGGAGATTTAACAGTTGATGAACAAACTTCATATCCAGTTTTACCAATACTTATGCATGGTGATGCCGCTTTCGCTGGCCAAGGTGTAGTTTCTGAAACTCTTTCATTATCTTTACTAAAAGGTTATCGAACTGGTGGCACAATTCATATTATTGTAAATAACCAAGTTGGCTTTACAACTTCGCCACATGCTGCACGATCTTCAACTTACTCAACTGATATTGCAAAGATGATTCAGGCTCCGGTATTTCATGTTAATGGCGATGATCCTGAAGCTTGTGTTCGGATTGCAAAAGTGGCTTTTGAATACCGACAAATGTTCAATAAAGATGTGGTGATTGACATGATTTGCTACCGTCGACGAGGCCATAATGAAGGTGATGAACCAAGTTTTACCCAACCACTTATGTACAAACTTATTGACGCCAAGCGTTCAACTAGAAAACTTTATACCGAGGCATTAATTGGTCGAGGCGACATCACTGTCGAAGAGGCTGAAGAGGTCTTGCGAGATTACCAACAGCAATTAGAAGGTGTATTTACTGCGGTTCACAATACTGAGCCTGAGAGTGATCCAAACTGGAAAGCTCCTGTAGTGCCATCACCTAAAATAGTTGATACGGCAGTAGCTGAGGCTGATTTACGTAAGATTGCAAATACCCAATCTGCAATGCCAGATAATTTCAAAGTACATCCAAAACTGCTGCCACAACTTTTAAAGCGAACAGAGATGTTGGATGAATCAACGGTTGATTGGGCAGCTGGCGAGATGTTTGCATTTGGTTCTTTACTCCTAGAAGGCCATCCAATAAGAATGAGTGGCCAAGATGTAAGGCGAGGAACTTTTAGTAATAGGCATGCTGTTGTGGTGGACAAGGAGACTGGCGCTGACTTTTTCCCGCTTAGATCATTAGTGAAAGACCCAAATCAATTCCATATTTACGATTCACTACTTTCAGAGTATGCGGTAATGGGATTTGAATATGGATACTCAGTTGAACGTGATGATGCACTTGTTATCTGGGAGGCTCAATTTGGAGATTTTGCTAACGGTGCTCAAACCGTAATCGATGAATTTATCTCTTCTGCCCTGCAAAAGTGGGGCGAAAGATCCTCCATAGTTCTATTACTGCCTCATGGTTACGAAGGTCAGGGACCAGATCACTCATCCGGACGCATTGAAAGATTCTTAGCGCTGTGTGCAGAACAAAACATGACCGTTGCTCAACCTTCAACCCCTGCCTCCTACTTCCATTTACTGCGTTGGCATATGAAAAATCCATCTAGAAGACCATTAGTAGTATTTGAGCCAAAATCAATGCTTAGATTAAAGGCAGCAGCAAGTGGGTTAAAAGATTTTACTACTGGAAAATTTAGATCATTTATTCCAGATGACAAAGTTACAAATGCAACAAGATTGATTTTCACATCCGGAAAGGTTTACTACGATTTAATTGCAGAGCGAGATAAATTGGGTGAACACTCAACTGCGATTGCAAGAGTTGAGCGGTTATACCCACTTCCGATTGAGGACATTATTGCTGAAGCTAAGAAACATCCAAATGCCACACTGCTTTGGGTGCAAGATGAACCAGCTAACCAAGGTCCTTGGCCATTTGTTGCATTAGCGGTCAATGAGGCATTTGTTGCGCATGAAGAATTGAATAATCGAACATTCCGTAGAGTTTCCAGACGTGCAACCGCCAGTCCTGCAACAGGAAACCATCATCTGCATGAAGAGGAAGAAAAAGCTTTAATGACTGAAGCTTTTACTCGTTAATTTCCTTTTTTATACCTTATTAAAACTCTAGCTAGTAATTGATTCTGCTCAAGCCATCCCCAGTCCCGAGAATCGGTACTTTGTAAATTGTCACCTTCTACCCAATATCTCATTACGCCATGCTCGCTGCGGCTCTGCATTAGCCTTTTAAGTAGCCTAATTCCTGGTCGCTGTGGATCTTCAACTAAGTACACCTTTCCGACTTCTAGGGTGTGCTTTTTGCCACTTAGATATCTAACTAATAGCCAATCTCCAGCACTATAGGTTGGAGCCATAGAGTTTCCTGAAACCTCTACTGTGCTAAACCCGAACATGCAGAGTATTCTGCCACCATAAGATTACTAATCATTAAACCAGGGAGATGAATGTTAAATCTATTAGCGAAATTAATTAAGCCAGCGCAGACTGTTTATGCTCATTGCGATCTACCATGCGGCGTTTACGATCCAGCACAGGCAAAAATTGAGGCTCAATCTGTAAAAGCTTGTATGGAAAAATATGCTGCGAGCAGTGATAATGATTTCAAAGCTCGTGCTGTGGCCATTAAAGAGGAAAGATCAGAGCTAGTTAAGCATCACCTTTGGGTATTGTGGACAGATTACTTTAAACCAAATCATTTTGAGGCCTATCCACAACTTCATGTGTTATTTAATGAGGCAACTAAGTTAGCTGGTGCTGGAGGTAGTAAGGGTACTAATGATGTTGCTGTTGCAGAAAAACTCATAAGCAAAATTGATGAAATTGCAGAAATTTTCTGGGCAACCAAAAAATAATTAATTTATCGCTAGTGGCTTAAATATTTAGGCTACTAGCGATTTTCTTTTCACTAACTTGATTTTCTTTTTCAGCAACCATTGTTTCTGCGGCAACTCGAGCCATAAAAGAGACTCGTTCTACAAATTTACGAGTGATAAAACCTGAAGCTACTAATCTCGCACTCTGATGAACCTCTACTTCAAATTTTAATATACCTTCGTCTAATCCAAGACATCTGGCTGTTGCATGAATTTCATGATTAATTCCTACAGCACCTTGAATTTGGATTTGTAAATTAGTTGTAACTGTTGTTTCACCAAAATCTAAAAATTCAATTATTGCCGTACTACAAGCACTCTCCATTAAAGCTGAAATCTGATTTGAGCCAACTACTGGCAGATCATTTACTCCCTGCGCAACATAAGTATCTCCAGGGCGAATAGTCATATTAGCCATACCAATGGCGCCCATTACTTGCTCAGCTTTCATAATCACAACATTAGTGATTAAGTAATTACTCTAGCGGGAACTCCCTGCGTATTTCGCGAGTTATTTCAATTTGAGTCGTACCATCATCGGTAAATTCCGTATAAGTTGTTTGAGTGAAGGTAAATTCAGTAATACTCTGAGTTTGGCTTGATCTAAGCATTTGGTTGTATAGATCTTCTATTTGGGTATTTATTCGATCATTTAAATCATCTGGTGCCTGTTCAGCTAAAGCATTACACAACAGGTTTCGAACTAGGTTCAAGTTATGGGCTTCTTGCTCCATTTTTGATCTGCACGGTGTGCAGTCGCCAAAATGATTCTCCACCAAGACTACTTCTTGAGAATCAAATAACTCGTGATCGATATACAAAACTATATTAGGTAATACTTGATCGCAATTAATAAACTCATTATTGTTAAAACTCATGACTTATCACCAGCTTTATTTTTCCCGAATCCTCTTTCTTTAGCGTAGGTAGCAAGAGAGGTGCGGAGTAGTTTTCTACCTCTGTGTAATCTCGACATTACCGTGCCAGTTGGAACGTTAGTAATCTCTGCTATTTCTTTATAGGAAAAACCTTCGACATCTGAGAGATAAACAGCAATTCTAAATTCTTCTGGCATTGCACTTAATGCTTCTTTTACATCTTTGTCTGCAATACCTGCCAGGGCTTCGTCTTCGGCTGATTTTCCTTGATCACTCGTATGTGAAGAAGCATCTGCAATTTGCCAATCTTCAACTTCACCTGCTGAAATTTGTGGTCGCCGTTGATCTTTTCGATAATTATTTATAAATGTTGTTGTCAGAATTCTATATAACCAAGCTTTTAAATTGGTTCCTGGCTCAAATTGATGAAAGCTAGTGAAAGCCTTTGCATAGGTATCTTGAACTAAGTCTTGAGCATCGTGAGTATTTTTCGTATAACGAAGTGCTGCACCGTAAAGTTGTGATGTAAAAACTAACGCATCATTTTCAAACCTTACTTTTCTTTGCGCTAAGGTTTCTTTATCTCGGTCTACTACCGCAGGTAATAAATTGTCATTACTCATTTGGTCTAAGGCTACCTCGAATGCAGTTTTGGAGTTAGGAGTGAATATTTTATGAGAAGCAGTTATGGGTCTAAGTGCATGCATAGAAGCAAAACCTTAAAAGCCTCAGATATATTCCCTAACCAATCCGCTTAAGCACGATCAGAGCCAAATCCTGGTGCGGTGAGCGGAAGGTAGACTTAAGGCATATGGCGAATTGGAAAGCACCCTACAGGTCTGGGCTTACCCCTGCCAGCAAACCAATTAATGCTCAGATAACTATTCCAGGCTCTAAATCAGCCACTAACCGCGCATTAATTTTAGCGGCGCTTGCCAAAACTCCTTCTCGATTAAGAAGACCGCTTTCGTCAAGAGATACCGACTTAATGGTCAAAGGGTTAAAAAGTTTAGGTGTTGAAATTACTGTTATTAAAACTAAAGACGGATTTGATTATGAAGTAGTACCAAACAAAATGATTGGCCCTGCAAGTATTGATGTTGGAAATGCTGGAACAGTTATGCGCTTCTTACCACCGATCGCAGCACTTGCAAATGGCTTAATTCACTTTGATGGTGATGCTAGGTCTCATGAAAGACCTTTAGCTCCAGTGATTAAAGCTTTGGAACAACTTGGAGTAACAATTGAACACAATGACAAGTATCGACTTCCACTTACTATAAATGGTGCAGGAAAAATTATCGGAGGTGAAGTAGAGGTAGATGCTAGTTCCTCTAGTCAATTTGTTTCCGCGCTACTTTTACTTGGACCTGCAACTGAAACTGGGATTACAGTTAAGCATATTGGTAAATCCTTACCATCTCTGCCACATATTGAAATGACAATTCAAATGTTAAAAATATTTGGCGCAAAGGTTGAAGTTGGTACAAATAGTTGGCAGGTAAAGCCCACAGATTTAATAGGTCAGGATTTAATTATTGAGCCAGATCTTTCAAATGCTGCTCCATTCATGGCAGCAGCAATGATTTGTGGTGGTAGCGTTGAAATACTCGACTGGCCTGAAATCACTTCTCAGCCAGGAGATCAGCTTAGAAATATTTTCTCTAAAATGGGTGCAAAAGTTGAAAGAAGTGAATTAGGTTTAAAAATATCTGGAACCGGAAAAATTCTAGGAATCGATATCGATCTGCAAGATGTTGGTGAATTAACCCCCTCTATTGCAGCAGTAGCGGCGTTAGCAGAGACTGAATCAAGATTAAGTGGAATTGCCCACCTACGACTACATGAGACTGATCGACTTTCGGCACTAGCAACTGAGATAAATAACCTTGGTGGAAAAGTGAGTGAAGGACCAGGTGAGCTAAGTATTAAGCCAACACCACTAATTGCAAAACAAGAATTTAAAAGCTATGAGGATCACCGAATGGCCACTGCTGGAGCAATCATTGGTTTAGCGGTTGAAGGAATTGTTGTCGAAAATATTGAAACAACAAAAAAGACTCTTCCAGATTTTCCTGGTTTATGGGTGGAAATGCTTAATGGCTAAGTCACATAAAAATTGGGATGAAGATGATGTAAGAATCAACAAATCTAGGCAATTTGGATCAACTAATAAAACTAGGCCAAGAACTAAAGACCGACCTGACTATTCAAAGGCGATAACTGGAATAATTATTGAAGTAGACCGTGGTCGAGTTAAGTGTTTAATAACAGAGAATGATTCATACGGACTTATTACTGCCATGAAAGCACGGGAATTAGGTAAGAAATCTGTAGTTGTAGGTGATCTGGTTTCTATAGTTGGAGACACCACAGGAGATGAAGGATCTCTGGCTAGAGTCGTTGCTGTCCAACCCAGAAAAAACTCACTAACTAGAACTATTGACGACAACTTAAAAGATGAGAGAGTCATCGTGGCTAATGTTGATCAACTTGCAATAGTTATTTCAACCACGAATCCAGAACCAAGAACTGGTTTTGTGGACAGAGCATTGGTAGTTGCGTATGACCAAGGAATTTCACCATTAATTATTATGACTAAACAGGATCTGGCAAATGGTGATAACTTTCTTGAAACTTATAAAGATCTAGAAATTCCTGTATTTAAGACTGAAAAAAGTTCAGATTTATCTGAATTAAGGAATGCATTAACTGGAAAAATTACTGTGCTAATCGGACATTCTGGCGTAGGTAAATCAACTTTGGTTAATAATTTGCTCGCAAAAAATGAGTTAAATAAACAAGTTAATGATCAGCAAAACTCTTATCGTCAAACCGGAGATGTAAATGAAGTAACTGGTAGAGGTAGACATACCTCCTCAAGTGCAGTGGCTTTGCCGCTATCCTCCACTTTTTCCGGAGAAAACTTTGGTTGGATTATCGATACTCCTGGAGTTCGTTCCTTTGGTGTTGCTCATATTCAACCATCGCGGGTAATAGCTGCATTTCCAGAATTTTCCGAACCAATTTCATTGTGCCCAAAGAATTGCTCTCATAATGAACAAGATTGTGCGTTAAACACTTGGCAGAGTTTTGATGACAAGAATCATGCTCGACTAGCAAGCCTACGGAGAGTTTTATCTACCGGACAAGGTAAGTAAGAGTAATCTTTCACTGTGAGTGAGTTATCAAAGTATAAAGAGAGTAAAACCAGACAGGTTGACCTTCAAATCTCTGGCATGACCTGCTCTTCCTGTGTTGGTACAGTTGAGAAATCACTTAATAAGTTGCCGGGAGTAAGGGCTGCTGTAAATCTAGCAATGGAATCGGCGCACATAATTGCACCCTTAAATATTACAGAGCAAGAACTCATAGAAGCCGTTAAAAGCTCAGGTTATTCAGCTAGCGCATTTAAGGGCGAAAGAGAATCATTTGAAAAATCAAATCGCTTAGGTATAAGACTATTTTTCACGCTGTTATTTTCTGCTCCAATAATTATTATCTCAATGTTTCATGATCTTCATGCAAAAGTTGACCAGCAGTTACTTTTACTAATCGATAGAACCAATGTATTTTTAAATGATAATAACCAGGATCTGGTGATTAATTATCCAAACGCACCAATTAGTACTTGGTTGCTGATAATTTTATCTCTCCCAGTTGTATTTATCTTCGCCTGGCCAATTCACAGAGCAGCTATAAAAAACCTATTAAATCCAACTATGGATACTCTAGTTTCATTGGGGTCTTTAATTACATTTATCTGGAGTGCATACTCAGCTGCTATATATACCCCGAATAAAAGTGAAACATCTTTTGTATATGCTGAAGTTTCAGCAGCTGTCATATTTTTTGTCATG
>Ga0082207_1000120_pt1 | contig 45834 bp, 34 predicted proteins | sample LakMenEpi10Aug09_FD_71540 | JGI IMG/M metagenome (GOLD analysis project Ga0082207, IMG submission 71540) | reverse complement strand
AATTCATGCTTTACATCCAGGGCTTTTATATGCTCAGGATCACTTAGCTAACACTGGTGGTAAAGATAATGAAATATCGGTTGTTTTGCGCGTTAATTATGGTGATTTTACAGCATTATTTTTAGCAGATATTGAAGGTGCAGGTTTAAAAGAGTGTGTAGATTTATCAATTGCAAACCCAAATGAATTTATTACTAATCTTGTTAAAATTCCTCATCATGGGGCATGGCCTAAAAATGGTGATGACCTTCAGAAATTGCTCGAAACTATTAATGCAGAAATAGCAGTTTTATCAGTAGGTAGCACTAATAGATATGGTCATGTTGTCCCAGAATTGTTTAATTTATTGATAAATCTACAAAATGATGATTCTAAGCAGTTGAAACAATTTGTTTGTACAGAAGTTACTCGAACCTGTGTTCACTCAGCAAGCGATATTTCAAAGATGAGTAAATCAGGTTTAGCAAAACAACAATTATGTGCAGGAGAAATTACCATTCTTGCAGAAACTTCTGGAAAATGGCAATTAAAAACTGAGACAGACCATGAAAATGTAATTTCTACATTAAAATACCCAGCGTGTAAAAGTCTTATTGATGTGGCTACATTATCTAAATAGTTATAAGAATTTTGAATAAAATTCTCACTTCCTTTCCTCCAATACCAAAGTAGAATCTGCACTGCGTCCAAACTCTTCTGGTGCATATTGAAGATGTACTTCCGCACCTGGCCAAATAAATGTTCCTGGGGTAACGGAACGAACTAAATAATGGAAACTGTAAACTCCTGGTTCTAGATGATCTGCATAGGAAATAATCCGATCTTTATGGATAGTTTTATATCCTAATTGCCAATTATCGGCTTTTGCTTGTAATGCTGGTGTCGCAGTTTGAAAACTATCATCTACAGCTTCAAATCCTGCGGGTAATGGGTCTTTTATGACTACATGATCTACAGGATGATCTGTAATTACTTCTAAACCAATATCAAAGACTTGTCCAGGTTGTAAGGTTAATGGTTTATCAAAAGCATACATTCCGGTTTTTTGAATAGTTTTCTCTTCATTGACTTTACTAATTTCTCGCGTTACTCGTAAACCGTTAAATCTCCCTGGTTGATTTCCTTGTAAACGATATTTGTAAGCGACTAAATAATGCAATTTACCTCTGCCAGATTTTTGCAACCATAAATCACTTTTACCTTGAGGTAATTGATTCATAGGAATATTTATTTGTAAGCTAGGATTTTGATAGCCATTAAAACTGGTTTCTCCTAATTTCTGATTTGCTAATTTTACCGTAGTCATAAAATTAGGTGGTGTAGATTCAAGTTGGCTATATGCAACTAAAGCTGTGAATGCCTGTGCGTTATTATAACTAGATTCCCATGTCCCTTCTCTGCGTAAGTTGAGAAGACTTTGCAGTAATTTATCAATGATTTCCGGGTTGGTTTTTTGGTCAATAAATAACCGTAAAGCTTGGGCTTGGGTGACAGTATTTGAACTCATCCAACTCCAATTTTGAGGCAAATTTACAACTGCGTTACGTCCAGTTTCATAGATATTTTTTTGGAACTCCACCCGCATAATTTGGGCTTGATTTTGCCATTCAGGAAATTGATATAGATATCTGGCTAATTTGATTTGAGTAACTAGATCAAAATCATTGCGTTTTTGATAAATATCTGATAAGAAACTATTGCGTTTATCTCCTAATTGTGCTAAGGCAATTAAAGAATTTAATTGTAGTTGAGATTTACAAAGTTTCTGTTTACAAAAGTCGAATTGTCCAGGGTTAGCAAGAACATTTTGTAAATAAGTTTTGAGACTAGAAATGATTTTACTATCAACTAAATCAGGAAAACTTTGATTAGCTTTAATTAAAGATTCTCCAGCATAACTAGAAACCCAAGGATCTGATTTTTCTTGTCCTGGAAATGCTGCAAAACCACCATCTGCTATTTGCAATTTTTGTAATTCCTCAATTGCTATTTTTGCTTGTGCTTGAGGATTAAATTCGGCAAAGGTTTGATTATATTTTTGGGTGAGATTTTGCAGATTTGCAGCAATTAATAATTGACTTGCGACTGTTTCTGCAAATGGTAAATCATTATTTTCTAAAACTTGTTTTGCAGGGGCTTTAATTGCGGGAATTAAGGTACTAGCTAATTGAATATCTAAACCTCCAACTTCGCGGAAGGTATTTTTAGCAATATTCACCGGAATTTTTACCTGTTTTTCACTAACACTAGTTTCTACAACTTGTTCGGTAATTTCTAAGGGTTTAATTTCCAACGGGACAGTGAAAGCATCAACATTATTATTTAATTCTGTGGTAAATTTAACTTTACCTTCGCCCACATTACCCGCTATGATTGGGAAACGATAAGCTTGGGTTAATGACTCGGCTTTTGGCTGTAATGTCGTGGTTTTGGGATTATTTTCGGCGAAGTTGAGAGAACCGCTAAGTTCACCATTAATATTTAAATTTCCGGTGTTGGTGGTGGTGTTGGTGACGGATAAACCTGCCAAAATGCGATCGCCTGTGCGGGCAAATTGTGGTAGAATAGCATTAGTTATTAATGGTTTTGTAGTTATAAATGTTGCGTCACCATTCCCAAACCGCAAATTTCCATCTGTAGCCACTACCATTATCCGCCAAGTTGTTAAATTATCGGGTAATTTAAAGGTGATTTTGGCTTTACCATTTTCATCACTAATTACCAAACCATTGTAATAAGCTAAAGCTTGAAAATCTTCACGAATACGAGTATTTGCTAACGCATTCGATAAGCCACCACCATAACCCCAACCCTTGGGTAAACTTGTCAGTAATGGGACTAATTTAACATCACGACGATTATCACTAAATCGGGTAGAAATTGGTTGTTCTGCGTAAACAGTATCTACTAAATTTGGCGGACGATAACCAGTTAATTGTAATACGGCTTCATTCACCACTATGACAGTAAATTGTCCTTTAGTGGGGTTTCCTTGATCATCTTTTAATTCTAATTCTACTGTAGCTTCCTTTCCAGGTTCTAAAGATTTTTCAACTGGGTTAACTTGTACCTTTAAATATTTATCTGCTAAGTCAACTTTAAAAGCTGTAAAACCAATTTTAGCTAAATTTTCTAATCTTTCTAGTCCTACTTGATTTAGTGGTTTACCTTGTCTGACTAATACTGCTTCTACTGCTGCATTAGGTAACATTTCTGGTGTAACTGTAAATTGAATTTGGGGCGCACCTCCTTTAATTTTGATTACTTGTTGATAGAGAGGTTTATCTTTAATTACTGCAAAATATAATTCTCCTTCTGGGTAGGGAGATTGAATTAAAGCTGTAGCAGTTTCTCCAATTTTAAACTCTTTTTTGTTTAATTTAACTTCTAATTTGTCTTTTTCTTCTCCACCCCAAAATACTTGATTTTCTCCTGTTACCCAAATTTGTAAATCTGTGGCTGTAATGTCATCTTTGCTATCACTAAAATTAGCACGAATTCGATATGAACCTGATTCCGTAGGCTTTAAATTGACTGTTTGGGGAATATTCCTAGATATAATATCTGTTTTCCCAACTGTCTTATATTCAACTTGATTTTGTGGGGTTTTACTACCTTCAACAATTTTGGTGACGCTGCTATATTTCATCTGTTGTAATTCCAGATTTACCCGTTGATTTTCTAATATTTTTCCAGTAGGGTCAGTGACAATAAATTCTACAGGAAAATCCTTACCAGCGTCAGCTACAAAATTACTTTTTAACCCAATAATTCGGTTACTGGGTAAAGCGGTAAAAGTTTGAGAATTAGCAACGGATAAATTAGAAATATCACTAATTTCGATATCTACCCGATAAGTCATAGGGTAAGGTAAATCTTTAGTTACAGTTAAAGTTTGACTACTTTTACCATTAGTATCTAATTTGGTGTTAGTTTGTAAAACATCATTAGGAACATTTGGACTTTCTTCCGGCCAAAACCATTGTCTCCCAAAACTAAATTCTTCCCAACCTTTAGGGATAAAATTACTTTGTTGACGAGTAACAAAATATTTAGCTTCTCCCCCTTCTACGGGTGAACCAAATAAATAATTACTTCCCACCTGGACATCAATTTTATCATCAATTAGTGCAAATTTTTTATTTAGCTGTAAATCAACTTTAAAATTAGGTGGTTTAAATTCTGCTACTCGAAACTCTCCAGAAATTTCTTTTCCATTTTTACCTTTAGCTTGAATATTATAAAACCCTAAAGGCTGATTTTTAGAAATTGGTAACTCTAAAGAAAATGTACTAAATTCATTAGTTGTCTTCGTTCCTAAATCTGTATTTTGTCCATTAGGATTAACTAAAATTAATTGATAAACTGAATTTTTATCTTCTTGAATTTTACCCTTTTCTAAATAATCTGCAAAAGCAGTAAAAGCGGCTTTCTCTCCTGGTTGATATAACTTTCTATCAGAAAAGATTACACCTCTTGATTCTGGTTTATTAGTTTCCCAACCAGCATCAATTCCATAATCATAAGCACCACTATATTCTTCCGTTCTCGTAAACGCCCAATCTTGATTTTCACTGGCAATTACTAATAATTGTGGTAGACTAGAATCTGATTGAGGATAACATTGTTTTAACTGATTATTATCAATTATCAAAACTCCTTTTTCATCAGTTTTTCCAGTTAGACAAGGTAGAGGTTGAGGACGAGATTTTTCAGATAATTTTGATTGATAAACTTCAATATTTGCAGCTTTTACTAGTGAACCGTCACTCAAATGATGAACTCGAATTAAACCCGACTGTGGAAACCATTGAGAAAATACACCTAAATTTGTTAATTGTACAATTCCATAAGTTATTGGTTCTTTCCATAATTGTTTACCGTCCTCTTCATATTTATGAGTTCGTGCTTGCACTCCATAAGCTAACATTCCTTGACTATTCCCTAATTTTTCTTTCAGGGGAACATTGATATTTAATGATTGATTTTGCTGACTCCTAATTTTAAAATATTGCCATTTAGAAGGTTGGGGTAATAAATCATTAGCACTATTTGTATAAACTAAATCTGTTGGTTTAACAATTCGATAAGCTGCTTGATATTTTGATTCGGGCAAATTAATTGTATCAATATTAATTTGTAGATCTTTATCTGTAGGAAAAATATTCAAATCTGAGGGTACAGAAATATTCCCAGCTATATCACCAGTATCATATTTAATTGTGATTGGTTTACCCAAAGTTTGCCCAAATTTATCTTTAAGATTTCTCTCAATATTAATTGTGTAAGTAGTAGCTGGTTCTAAAGTATAAGGATTAATGGTGACAATTCTATCTTCCTGGGAAATTTGCAGTACACTATCAATATTTTTAGGTACTGGATTAATTTTAATATTGTCTTTAACAGAATCTGCTAATAAAATGTTATTAAATTCTAACTGGGGACTACCTTTAATAAATCTGCCATAAGTTCCCCCAGAATCTGGTTCTCCATAGGGTTTAATTCCCACAAATTTCAAAGGTGAATAAGTCGCTAATTTACTCACAAATTCTTTTTCACTAGGTAAATTACCATTAGCAGGAAGAAGACCACGAGAAAATTTTAAACGATAAGATGTAGCTTTTTTTAAATTTTGCCCAGGAGTAAGATTATAAACCCAATTTCGGCTTGAAGGATCAAACTTCTCTAAAGGATCTAAATTTTCTGGTGTTTCCTCCTTCGCTAATTCCACCTTAAAACCTACACCTTGAGTTTTACCTTCAGGAATTAACTGTAAATGCTTTTGTACAGAATCTAAATCTAATTCTAAATTTGAAGTAAATTGCAACTTTGGTTGTAAATCAATTGGTTCAACCGGGACTTTTTCAATAGGGTTAACTCCTGATAAATTAGTAATTTGAATAGATTCAGTATTAAAAGTCCAAGCCAAATCTTGATTTAACCGATGATTTTTTAAATCTGCTAAACCAGCCTGGAGAGTAACTTTAACTCGCGTCGCTTTCGGTATAGCTTTATCAGCTTGAAAACCAACCATACGCGGAGTTAAAAAGCGAAATTGTCCAGGTAAAGGTGGCCAAATGGCAAATTTAGTTAATAAATTTTGCTGTTGGGGACTATCCAAACTTTCCACAGCTATTAAAGCTTGTTTAAAGCGGATACGAATTTGACTGGTAGGTTTTGCATTTCCCAAAGGACTGATTTGTTCTATCCAATCTGGCAATTTTGGTGTTATTAATGATTCAACAGTTGGTAATTTTCCGTTGTCCGATCTTATACCAATAAAATGACAATTAGTCATTCCGAATACGAGAGTAAAAATAACCAGGAACTTAAAGATTTTTCTAATCATCATATTAAATAAAATGTAAACAACTCTCTTCCTCCGTGTTCTCTGTGTCTCTGTGGTTCGATTAAAAAACAGGAATGATATATAGATAACTAATCTAGCGTGACAATTTCCCAAAAAGCACACAATTCTTAACATTATTATGAATTTACTAACTCATTTCCTCAAAACTCTTACTCTCCGCATCTTAGCATCTCTGCGTGAGGTAAAATCATATAAATTGCAGATAAACCCCAACCACAAATTAAATAAAGTTATTTTCTATTCCATTTTCATCTGTTTACTAATAAGATTATGCCCTTATTTTGCACCTATTCATAGTATAGACATTGCCCAGCATCAATTAGCCATAGAGTTTACAGATCGTAATAATTTACCATTAGGAACTGTATTAACCAATAATCAAGAAAATACATCAATTATCAAATTAAATCAAGTTTCACCCCAATTTATTAAAGCAATTTTAGCTGCTGAAGATAGTAGTTTTTATCAACATGGGGCATTAGATTTAAAAGCAATTTTTCGGGCGATAAAAGTAGCAATTGAGAATAAAAAAATCGTTTCTGGTGCTTCCACAATTACCATGCAATTGGCGAGAATGTTGGATAATTCACCCCGAACTATTACCGCAAAATTAAAAGAGATTTGGCTATCTTGGCGATTAGCTGCGGGAATGACTAAAGATGAAATTCTTACTGCTTATATTAATCGTCTACCTATGGGTGGAAATATTTATGGTGTTGAAGCTGCGGCGCGAATTTACTTTTCTATTCCTGCTAGTGATTTAAACTTAGCCCAAGCTTCTATTTTAGCAGCAATTCCTAATAATCCTACTTACTTTAATCCTTATCAAAATCGAGAAAGATTACAACAAAGACAGAAGTATGTTTTAAATAGAATGGTAGCAGAAAAATATATTTCTAACGAAGAAGCAGAACTTATATCTAAAGAAAAATTAGTATTTAAACCCCGTCAACAGGGAATTATTGCTGCACCACATTTTTTATTTTGGTTAGCAACAAAAAACAATACATCTAACTCAGAATCATCACCTATCCGCACTACAATAAATCGCCCTTTACAGCAATTTGTGGAAGCACAAGTACAACAAGTAATTTCCTCTTTAAAGGCTAATCATGTCCATGATGCAGCAGTGGTAATAATTGACAACTCCACTGGGGAGGTTTTAAGTTATGTCGGTTCCCCTGATTATTTTAATGAAGTGGAATTAGGGCGAAATGATGGAGTTCAAGCTTTACGTCAACCAGGTTCTACATTAAAGCCATTTGTGTATGAATTAGGTTTAGAAAAGGGAGTAATTAGTCCTCATAGTATTTTGCCAGATGTGCCTACTCATTATGCAATTCCAGGAGCAAAATTATATAGTCCCACAGATTATACTAATAGCTTTTTAGGTCCAGTAAGAGTCAGAATTGCTTTAGCCAATTCTTTAAATGTACCTGCGGTAAAGGTATTAGAAAAAGTGGGGGTAGAAACTTTCTTAAATCGGTTGCATGAGTTAGGATTTTCACATTTAAATCAAAGTGCTGAATATTACGGTTTAGGTTTAACTTTGGGCAGTGGTGAAGTAAATTTGTGGGAACTAGCTAGAGCCTATTTAACTATAGCAAATATGGGTAAAATCACACCATTGATAACTTCATTAAATATTGCCACAATTGCTAATTCTCAATCTTTAGTTTCCAATTATTGGCAATTAATTATTGATATGTTAAGCGATCGCTATGCCAGATCCACAGCTTTTGGTGTAGACTCAGTGTTAAATTTGCCCTTTCCTGTCGCTGTTAAAACTGGCACTTCCTCTAATTATCGTGATACCTGGACAGTTGGTTTTAGTAGTGATTATACTGTGGCTACTTGGGTGGGTAATTTTAACGGTGAACCCATGCGTAAGGTTTCTGGTATCACAGGGGCTGCACCTTTGTGGAATAGAATCATGTTACATCTGCATGAACATCAACCCCCGGCTGATTTTCCACCTCCAGCAGACATGATAAAATTACCCATTTGTGCAAATACAGGGTTAAAACCTACACCTAGTTGTACTTCAGTAGTTCAGGAATATTTCTCTTTAAAAGATAAAATTGCTTATGAAAAATCTACGGATTTCCATTTATCACCTATGTATGATCAATGGTTAGAAAAAGAGCCACAATTGTATTTTAATCCTGATAATTTCCGAATTATCTCTCCTCATAATGGAGATTTATTTCTACTGTATCCTGCTGGAGAAGAACAACAAAAACTAGAATTTAAAGTTAGTGGAACATTAAATCAGTCTGTAGACTGGTGGCTAAATGATCAACATTTATCTACACAATCAAATAATGGGATATTTTGGCATTTACAACCTGGTAATTGGAAGCTAGAAGCCAGAGTTGGTAAGATGTATGACCAAATAAACTTTCAAGTAAAATTAGCAAATATCCAACCTAAAAAACGAGGATTTTCTGTAGTAGATCCCACTAAATAATAAAATGTTATATATTGATAAATTTTTCATGATCACCTTAATTTTTATCCGGAATCTGATAAATAAAACCTGATAATGTAAATAGGTTTAAACATTTCTAGCAAATGAAAATAGTTATGAACAATACACAAGAACGCAAATCTAGCAAACAGAAACAGTCATTTCCTCCTGCTGATCTTGGTACTCCTAAAGTACCAATTCGCAAAACTAAAACTCAAAATCAACAGTCTGAATTACTTAGCGACTGGGAACACGCGAGTTAATTTATGAGATGGTTTTTACTGCATCTGTCTGAACTATAATTTGTAGTGATTTTGGTGATTATCATGATTTAATTATCGTAATCATTTAATCAAAATAATCCAATTAATTACAGTTTAGACAATAATCAAATAAGGTAGGGTAAGCCGGGGTAAAAATATAGAGATAATTTGGATGACTTTTATGATTTAGAGTTACACTTAAGAAAATCATATACAATCACACTACATAACTTTATTACAAAAATTAAAGAAATCGGACAAATCATAGTTCAGATTATGTTACCATTTGTCAATTGGTAGAAAATCAGGGTTATAAAAATGCAAAATGGCGACCAAAATCTGATTATTTTGATGATTTATATACTTACCGTCTATTGGACAATCAATCGCATGATTGCATCTATAGACGATATAGTAAAAGTTGATTTCCAAAAAGGTGCTGTTGATAATCAATTAAAAGAACAAAACCTCCAAGATACAGTGGGTATTTCCTTTAAAACAGGTACTTATGGTTTAGATAAAGTACAAAATGATCTCAAAGAATTATCCATGAGTATTGAAAATAAATCAGACAGTATTGCTGTATATATTGACTGGGATAATAGTTCTTTTGTGGTTGAACATAGCAAGCAGTCGCGGCGGGTAATTCGCAAATCTCCTGATTTAACCCGCGATTTAGCTATACCCCAAGTGCCGACAATTATCGCCCCTAAAAAGACAATTTCTGAAAATGTCACCGCTGAGGATGTTTTTCAAAGAGATAAAGAATCAGGAGTCTATAAACCAGCTTCACCTTTAATTAATATTGCTGCCATCAAAAAAGATGATAAGAAAAAGAAGTTATACAAAGATTTTATAGATGGCAAAAAAGATTTAGAATTTTCCTTACAACTTGTATTGCGAATTTCAGAAATCAGAGCCGGTATTGCACCGGGAATAAATGTTCCTCCAGTGTCAATTATTAATTGTCCTTTTACTATTAAAAAAATCCCTTGGACCTACGCTTTACCTTGGAATAAAAAGTAATCTATCTGAGTCTTGCGATTTTCATGTAATTAAAAGTAAACTAGAGAAAGAGAGAGTAGGCGTAGGCAGTTGCAGATTAGTCATTCAGACTGGTTTGAGGAAAGTCCGGGCCCCCGAAAGACCAGACTTGCTGGATAACGTCCAGTGCGAGTGATCGTGAGGATAGTGCCACAGAAAGATACCGCCAGTCAATTTATTGGTTGGTAAGGGTGCAAAGGTGCGGTAAGAGCGCACCAGCAGCGTCGAGAGGCGTTGGCTCGGTAAACCCCGGTTGGGAGCAAGGCCGCAAGGAACTACGGTTGGTCTTTTACCGGTTCCGCTGAAAAAGAGCCGCTAGAGGTGTTTGGTAACAAGCATCCCAGATAGATAACTGCCCTCGTAAGAGAACAGAACCCGGCTTACTACCGACTCTCTCTTTTTAAGCGAATTATGGATTTTTTATTTTCCATAGTTCGTTTTTTCGCGTGAACCGATCGCTCTATGATAATTAAGTATAGATAACCTGGATATGCTCACGCAATTTATCAAGTTTGAATTGTCAAAAAGGGTGAAAAAACTATAATGGTAAACAAGCAATAAAACGGATTTTCGCTTTATGAATTTCAACATAGATTTAAAAGAGCTTGCCCGTAGAGAAAGTGAACAAGTAGAATGGAAAGAAAATGGAGATGATATTAAGATTGCCGAAGGCATAGTAAAAACTATTTCTGCATTTGCCAACGACATTGCCAATGTTGGTGGGGGATATGTTGTTTGTGGAGCAAAAGAGATAAAGGACGAGCATGGTTTTCCCAAAATTCAATATACAGGTCTGAGTGCCAACCAATTAAAAGAAATCGAAGGTAAGGTAACTAGATATTGTCAGAATTATGTTGATCCTGCCATAATACCTCGTATTGTGGAAATCGAAAACCCAGAAAATAACAGCACCAGAATTTTAGTATTTGTAGTTTTACGGACTCGTTATGCCCATATATATAGAGACGGAGAAACTTCTAAATATTATGTTCGTATCAGCCGAGAAACTAAAGAAGCCAGAAATGGTGTTTTGAGGCAGTTATTAACAGAAAAACAAGAAATAGAGTATTTTGATAAACGGACAAATACTCGTGCTACAGAAGCAGATATTGATATACTTGTATTTAGAGATAGTATGCAGGAAATGGGGTTGCTTTTTCCTGAGAAATCATTAGAAGATTATTTTTCTGATAGAGAACAAATAGCAGAATTGGTTTCTCCATTGTTTGTAAGCACAGATTTAGATCGTATATTGCGTCCTAGAAATTTTACCTTATTAATGTTTGGGAAAAAAACAAGTATTACCTCCAAGTTTCCAGAAGCATATACTATTTTATCAATATATAAAGGGATAGATCGCAGTGAACAAACAGCAGAACGTTACACTTTAACGGGAACAATTGTTGAGCAAGCTAAAAGATCCATAGAATTATTAAATACTCAAGCCTATACTGCATTTGATAAAACAAGTAGCAAACCAAATCAGGTTAAGTATCCCATGCGTGCTTTACAAGAAGCAGTAATTAATGCTATTGTTCACCGTGATTATGAAGTACCTGAACCAATCAGAATCACAGTATTTGCAGATAGAGTAGAAATTAGATCTCCAGGAACTTTACATTGGGGAGTTGATAAAGATAAATTTACGCAAGGAAAAGCCAGTCCTAAATGGAGAAATCAAAGCTTTGCTTATTTATTTAATAAACTTCAATTAGCTCAATCAGAAGGTCAGGGTATCCCCACAATTATTCGGACAATGAGAGAAGAAGGATGTCCCGAACCAATCTTTGAAATTGAACTAGAAAGTCTAACTTGTATTCTTCCTGCACACCCAAGACATCAAATTATTAGAGAATTACAAGAAATTCAAGACAAAGTTATTTTACAGAAGTATCAAGAGGCTAAAACTCAAGTTTTAACACTCTTAGAAAAGGATTTGTACAATTTTAGGTCACTAGATTTATATTGTGAAGTTATCGCTAAATTAAAACTTCCCCATGAACTTTATAATTTTCTAGAAACCAAGAAATTAGATTTTTCTTTAGTTAATCCCAGTACCCTCATCAATATTGCTGAGATTCTTGCTTTTGATAAAGATAATGTTCCTTATCAAAATATGGCAAATAGAGCCTTATCTGTAGCTATGTCTGGTAAAATAGAAGAAGGTCAAATTGTAAAAGCTGTTGTCAATCTTAAAAAGATAGGCGAACCAGATGATGTGATAGAATTTGTGGGTGAATCTATGTTAAAATACCCTAATCTTGCTCATAATTCTACACTTTTAGAAAAACGGGCAACCGCTAGAATGGATAAAGCAAAAAAATGTATAACCGCAATTAAAGATCGGAAAAGCAATACAACAACAAAAAAAAGAGCTTCGGTACTGTGCGAACAATTATTAGAAGCAGCCCAAAGAGATTTGAATTTGGCACTAGAAAATGTAGAAAATCCCCATGAGAAAAATTTTATTGAAAAGGATTTTAATTTCTTAAACGAATTGAAACAGACTTATAAAAAAACATCAGCCAAGTAAAAATATACTATTACTATGCCATTAAGTTGGAACGAAATTAAAAGCCGAGCGATCGCATTTTCTCAAGAATGGGAACATGAAACCTCAGAAGATGCAGAAGCTAAATCATTTTGGGATGGGTTTTTTCATGTTTTTGGTATTTCTCGTCGCCGGGTGGCAACATTTGAACAATCTGTCAAAAAAGCCGATAATAAACAAGGTTTTATTGATTTACTCTGGAAGGGTGTAATTTTAGTAGAACATAAATCTAGGGGGAAAAGTCTAGATAAAGCTATGCAGCAAGCCAAAGATTATTTCCCTGGTTTAAAAGAACATGAATTACCAAAATATATTTTAGTTTCTGATTTCCAAAAGTTTAAACTCTACGATTTAGATACTAATATTACCACAGAATTTATTCTCAAAGATTTTATTAATCAGGTTCATTTATTCGGTTTTATTGCCGGATATGAAAAACGCACCTATAAAGATGAAGATCCGGTCAATATCCAAGCCGCTGAATTAATGGGTAAACTACATGATAAACTAGAAGCAGTTGGTTATCGAGGTCATGATTTAGAAGTCTATTTAGTCCGGTTACTCTTCTGTTTATTTGCTGATGATACAGGCATTTTCGATAAAGGTATTTTTTGGGAATATATTGATTTACATACTAAATCAGATGGTAGTGATTTAGCAATGCACATTGCTTCTATTTTTCATACATTAAATACACCACCGGAAAAAAGATTAACAAATTTAGATACTAATTTGGCTCAGTTTCCCTATGTGAATGGTAAGTTATTTGAGGAGGTTTTACAACCGGCTGCTTTTGATAGCAAAATGCGGGAAATGTTTTTAGAAGCTTGTGGTTTTGACTGGGGTAAAATCTCACCGGCTATTTTTGGTTCGATGTTTCAAGCGGTCATGAATCCTACGGAAAGACGAAATTTAGGCGCTCATTATACCTCAGAAAAAAATATTCAAAAGTTGATTAAACCTCTATTTTTAGATGATTTATATTTAGAATTGGAAAAGGTCAAAAGTAATCGGGGTAAACTCCAAGAATTACATCAAAAAATCGCTAATCTTTATTTTCTTGATCCTGCTTGTGGTTGTGGTAATTTCCTAATTATCACCTATCGGGAATTGCGAAATCTAGAAATTAAAATTTTGCAAGCATTGAATAAAAATGGACAGCAATTTATTAATATTCAAGATATTATTAAGGTTAATGTAGATCAATTTGCGGGTATTGAATATGATGAATTTGCGGTGCGTGTTGCGGAGGTGGCAATGTGGTTAATTGATCATCAAATGAATATTCAGGTTAGTCATGAATTTGGTCAATATTTTTTTAGAGTTCCTTTAACTAAATCTGCGAAAATTGTTCATGGTAATTCATTAAGAATTGATTGGGAAACCGTTGTCGACAAGGAAAAGTTAAGTTTTATCTTAGGAAATCCCCCATTTGTTGGAAAAACTTACCAAAATGCACAGCAAAAAGCAGATATGCAATATGTTTGTAATAGTATAAAAAATTCAGGTGTTTTAGATTATGTAAGTGCTTGGTATATCAAAGCTGCTCAGTTAATACAAAATACAAATATTCGTTGTGCTTTTGTGAGTACAAATTCTATATCACAAGGTGAACAAGTTGGGATTATTTGGCAAGAACTTTACAATAATTACAAAATAAAAATACATTTTGCTCATCGTACTTTTAGCTGGAGTAATGAAGCTAAAGGTAATGCTGCTGTACATTGTGTAATTATTGGGTTTGGTTTAGAGGATATTGAAAATAAGAGAGTTTTTGATTATGTAAATATTAAGGGTGAACCAACGGAGAGGAAAGTTAAAAATATTAATCCGTATTTAGCACCAGGAAATGATTTAGTTATCTTGAAGAGAACTAAGCCTATTTTTAGTGTACCTGAAATGATCTATGGTAGTAAGCCTACAGATGGAGGAAACCTTTGAAAATAGAAAATATATTCCCATCGGTCTATTTAACAAAGATAATATTGTTGCGAATAGTTGTAGTTGTATCCCTAATGCTACTCTCTATTTATTTGGTATTCTCACTTCAGAAATGCACATTACATGGGTAAAATATGTATGTGGAAGATTAAAAAGTGATTATCGCTATTCCAATACCATCGTTTATAATAACTATCCCTTTCCTGAAAACGTCAATGAGAAACAAAAACAGAAAGTAGAAACAGCCGCGCAAGCAGTGTTAGACACCAGAGCAAAATATCCTGATAGTAGTTTAGCCGATTTGTATGATCCCTTGACAATGCCACCAGACCTAGTAAAGGCACATCAAATATTAGATAAAGCCGTAGACTTATGTTATCGTCCCCAGCCCTTTGTCAGTGAATTAAATCGAATTGAATTTTTATTTAGTCAATATGAAGCCTTAAATGCTCCCTTACTCAAACCAGAGAAAAAGAAAAGAACGAAAAAAAGCAGTTAATTGTTAAATAAAATTAATATAAAGTAAACTTCTACCATAAATATTAAGGGTTAATATCGTCCCAAAGCTCTGAAACTGGGAAAGTTTGCCCCGCTGCTACCTGTGCTATGGACTCTTGCAAATCAGCTAATATTTGGGCTTTTGGTTCTTGTTCATCAATCCAAGCTAAACCACTGATATGATCAGAGTTGATAGAGTTTATAAGCTGTTGCCATAGTTCTAACGGTACGAGTACATCAGTTGTTTTTCCATCTACATTGGTGACATAACGAACCTGATTTTCAATTTTTGTCATCATCATTAGATATCTCCTTTTATGTTTTTATTGTATGCTATAGCTAGTTGCAATTCTGAGAATATGCAGACGGAAAATTTTTCCACAAAAAACAACTTGTACTTATACTCCATAATTTAATGCTAAGTTAAGAGTTATTAGCCCTTTTTTCCACACTTACCTAATGTCCAGCGTTTATCCCCGAAGACAACGGCAGCTTGAAAGTTTAGTTCAAAAGTTTGGTTTGTCACTAAATTCACCAATAAAGTGGCAATTATTGGACTTGGCTCTAACTCATCCTACCGTCTCCGATACCGCCAATTATGAACAACTAGAATTTGTCGGCGATGCGGTGGTACGTCTCGTGGCGGCTGTGGTATTATGGGAACATTACCCTGATTGCTCCGTTGGTGATTTTGCCGCTATTCGTTCCGTTTTAGTGAGCGATCGCATTCTCGCCCAATTAGCAAGAGAATATGGTTTAGAATTATATTTATTGGTGGCTGGTAGTGCTACTGCTGACCATATCGGCCAAGAATCACGATTAGCAGATTCTTTTGAAGCAGTTCTAGGAGCGCTTTACCTGAGCACTCAAAATCTTAACCTGATTCGTCCTTGGTTAGATTCCCATTTCCAACAGCTAACCACAGAAATCCGTCTTGACCCTGCTATGCTTAATTATAAAGCAGCTTTACAAGAATGGACTCAAGCACAATTTAAAGTTCTTCCAGAATATCGAGTTTTAGAAATTAGTCAACCCCACCGCACACATGAGCGCTTCTTTGCTGAAGTTTGGTTACATGAAAAAATGTTAGGACAAGGTAAAGGCCGTTCTATTAAAGCCGCAGAACAATCCGCTGCAAAAGAGGCTTATTTGCTAATTAACGCTCAAGTCACAGATGAATAATTGTAACAATGCTTAGGGCTTGACTTTCTAACGTGGTAAAATACTCTTCATTATTGTATTTTTGTAACTAGAAAATACTACTAAAGCCTAGTTTTTACGGTTAAAAGTCCTAAGAAAACATATAAAAAATCACACTTATTCCAAGTCGTAGGTAATTAAAAGTGAGCAATCGAACTAGTGATAACTCAGAAAAAACATTTCTTTCGGTAAATTCACCGAAAATAATCGACGGTAAATTAGATTATCATGACTGTTATCCAGAAGAACAGCTAATTTATCAACACTTATTAAATTTAGTCGGAAAAGAATCTCCTAACCAAATATTGGATAGAATTCGCGCATTATTTATTGAAGCAGCAAATTATCCTGAACCAGAAATTCTCCCCATTTTAGACAAAATTATCCTATCTAAAACCGCAAATGACAACTTTAAGTTTTTTCTCAACAAATGTTGTCATCTTCTCGTCAGTCACTGGCTCATAAACCCTCTACTACATAGTGCAATTACTGATTTAGCAAGTTTATTTAAGAGTATACCCAATAATTTCACGTACGCGACCAAGATTAATATGCGTTCCCGTGAAATTAGCCGTCTACGGGAATTGGTTAAATTATTTGTTAACAGCGAACAGTATTTAATTTTACAGCGTTTTACTCACCTAGTTAATAACACTGTTGTTGTAACCAAGAGAACAGATGAGCAACCACTAATAATTTTAATTCGCCGTTATCCTTATTTATACCAACATTGTCTAACGACCGCAAACCCCACTACTGAACAAAAAGAAGCACTCAAACATTTTCAGTTAAAAGTACAAAAAAAGTTTGAAATTGATTTATCACAATATGTAACTTATAAAGTGCGACGAATTAATCTGTTAAAAAACACCTCAACTACTGAAGCCAATCGAATTTTGCGCCCTGTAAATAATCCTACATTATTAACCGATAGTGAACTTTACACCACCTTAAAGCATTTTCTTGGTAAAGTCGAACATGGCAATACATATCATGAATTGGCACAACAGTTTATAAACTATGGTGGAAAAACTAAAAATTTCGGCAGTTTCAAAGAGGATTTATATAAATATTTGATCTCTTCCGTAGACGAATCTTATGGAAAAAAACAGTTTAATCAAAAACTATATAAATACTTACAAAATATTTCGACTCAGGCAAATGAACAAAAAGTTAATGATGTATTATTAATGAAAACTTGTTGTGATTTATTAAACTTTTTAGTTATTAATCACAAATCATCACCACAGCACTTTATTTTCTTAGATTTGATTAATAATCAAGGAGCATTACCGACAATAGGCTTATTATTAAAAATTGTTCTGATTTGTCATAAAGTTAAACCATTATTAGAGAAGAAATTAGCGATTTTATTTAATCACTATGAAAACTCTACCACTAATTCTATTGGCTGGTTAGTGGAAACCTTAGAACAATTGAATATTGCTTTTAGTATTAATTTTGGTGAAATTGACTTATCATTTTTCAAAAGATTCTGTTAAAAATATATCATTTTTCAGTCTTATGAACTACACACCTTTTCCCTTGTACTAATTGGTGATTTAGCATAACAGGTGAGGTATTAATCAATTTCTTTATTTAAGAGCGTGTTTAAACAAGACAGACACAAAATCTGTCCTGTTATCACAATATAGGTTGTTGTGGATGTTAAAACTTAGTAACGGCGAGAATAGCCGCCACCGTCGCCACCTCTTCCACCACCACCACGGTCTTCTTTGGGTTTAGCTTTGTTAACTTTTAAACTGCGTCCCATCCATTCAGCACCATCAAGCGCTTTAATTGCTACTTCCTCTTCCGCGTCTGAACTCATTTCTACAAAACCGAAACCCCGGACGCGTCCAGTTTCTCGGTCAACAGGTAGTTGGGCTTTTTTAACAGTTCCATATTCCGAAAATGCCTGTTTGAGGTCTTCTTCTTTAACATCATAGGACAAATTACCGACGTAAATTGACATTGAATAGCTCCAGAAATTAGCAAGTGGACTTTTACACCATAAAGCATGAGGAATGCCTTAAGTATATAATACCCGTAATTAGGGTTTATTTTTTAATTGGGCATGGAAATCCATTTTGTTACAGCAGGGGAAAGATCCTCGACTGTTCCGATATACAGGACTTCCCGGTATTATGAGGTACATATCTAGCAGGTAAGATGCTCACACCACAAGAGTTTTATGATTCAATCTTGTACCTCATTAGTGCGGAAAATGCTGTAAGTTTGGGATTCTAAGAAGAGGAAGGAGTGTGATGAGATTTCGTAATTGGCATTAAATAGGATTTTGGTAGTTTTAAGTCAGCAAATTCACAGATAGAACTAAAAGCACAAAAACGGCAATGGTTTCCGGGATTTGGGGGAAATATTCGACTAAATTTACTATTTTCAGCTTCATATTGTTGGAGATCTTCTTGATGTTGATGAGCTATATTAGCCAATTGAGATTCCAGATCTGTAAACTCATTATTACTAATAGTAATTAATTCAGATTTTTGACAAATTTCCAAATTATAAAAAGAAGCAACTGCGCTTTTATCAGGATAAAGATAACGGGCTGCAAGTAAATAAACTAATGCTTGTCTGTTGTCAAAAGCAGACTTACCAGTTTTAAAATCTAAAATATGTAAAGTGCTATCAGACTCGATAAATATACAGTCCATAGTAGCATATAAACGAAAGCCATAATTTGGTTTTTCAATAACAATCGGTTTGGGGAAACCTTCATCACCTGAAGTTAATTCTAGAATCCTTTTACCTAATAATAAAGGGGCATTTTGATATTTTCTTAAAATTTGCAATACCCGATATTTAACTGTCTCATGAGCAGTGCTTAATCCCAATAATCGGGCAACCTTTTCCACACCATCAACCTGAGTTAACCAATGAAGATGATGATGAAATTCATATACACCTTTTTGGGCAAGAATCCCAATTCTCTGGGGCGGGGTAGCTTTAGCCAGCAGAGCTTTAACCTGTGGTTCATGTTGCCGCGCTTTAATAAATCCCCTTCTCATTTGACAATGCCAATGCTCCTGTCCCCGACTGGGGGCAAATAAAGACCAAAGGTGGTAACTAACAAAGGGTCTATCGGGGGTTGACATTGCTCATGTAGAGTGAGAGAAATTACCTTGGGGATACTTGCGGCTTAGTGGCTGTTCCACAGCTTTGCGGGATATTTCCTAATAATAAATAATGATACACGGGAGAGATTGTCCATGACGAGTAACCCTAGCAAATCCGGTGAGATCAAGTTTGGTACTGATGGATGGCGCGGAATCATTGCTGATGATTTTACTTTCCCCAATGTGCGGAAAGTAACCAGGGCGATCGCTAGTTATTTAGAAACTGCCTATAGTCAGGACAGGCCTGTTTTAATTGCCTACGATACTAGATTTTTAGCTGACGAGTTTGCCCGGACTTCTGCGGCAGTTTTGGCAGATTTGGGCTGGAATGTGCAAATTACTGATCGGGATTGTCCCACCCCAGTAATTGCCTATAATGCCCGTCTTCTCAATTCTGCCGGGGCTTTGATGTTTACTGCTAGTCATAATCCTGCGCCTTATTGTGGGATTAAATATATTCCTGATTATGCAGGACCTGCGACTCCAGAAATTACTGATACTATTGTGTCTAATATAGAAACGGCCTCCGATGAGTTACCCGGAAGTAACCCATCTGGTTCGATTTCTACTTTTGATCCGAAGCCCGCTTATTTGCATTTTATCTACACCTTGTTGGATGTGGAAAAAATTAGAAGTGCGAATTTAAAGGTTAAGTACGATGCCCTTTATTCTACCTCACGTGGTTATTTAGATGAAGTCTTGCAACACTGTGGTTGTCAATTAGAAAGTTTCCACACCTGGCGAGATGTGCTTTTTGGGGGTGGTATGCCTGAACCTAAAGGGGAACAGTTAGTTGAGTTGGTGGCTTCTGTGAAGGCTGATCATGCGGATTTGGGTTTGGCTACCGATGGTGATAGCGATCGCTTTGGGATTGTTGATGAACAAGGTAATGTCTTGACTCCCAATACAGTGCTGTTAGTTCTAGCACGGCATTTAATAAAAAACAAGGGTAAAAGTGGGGCAATCGTTCGCACTGTGGCAACTACGCATTTATTAGATAATTTTGCTGCTAAGTATGGGTTGCAAATTTATGAAACCGCAGTGGGTTTTAAGTACATTGGTGAGAAAATGCGGGAAACTGCCGTTTTGATTGGTGGGGAAGAATCCGGTGGTTTAAGTATCATTGGTCATATTCCTGAAAAAGATGGGGTTTTAGCAGATATGCTAGTGGCTGAGGCGATTGCTTATGAAGGTAAGCCTTTAAGTCAGTTGGTACAGGAAGCTATAGCCGAAGCTGATGGTCCTTTGTATAACAATCGCTTAGATCTACATCTAACGGAAGCTCATAAAATAGCTGTGATTGATAGTTATACTCAAAAGCCCCCCTCAGAAGTGGCAGGAATCAAGGTGAAAGCGGTAGGTAGGAAAGATGGTATCAAACTCTATTTAGAAGAGGGTAGTTGGGTGTTACTGCGCCCTTCTGGAACAGAACCTTTGGTGAGGGTGTACATGGAAACTAACTCACCAGAAAAACTTAGTCAGATTGCTCAATTCATGGCAGCGGAAATTGCTAAATTGGGTTAACTGAACATTCCCGTAGAGATGTTTTATGAAACGTCTCTACACAATTGGTCATAAATTTATATTTTTGCAGTTATGAAGATTTTGATAAATTTTTTGATAGTATTAATCATAGCCATTTGGGTAGCAGCGATCGCTCTTATCTCTGTCCAAAATGCTACTCCTGTATCTTTACGATTCTTGGTTTTTCAATCAATCCAAATTCCTTTTGGTTTAATGTTAGCTTTTAGTGTGGTTGTAGGTTTGTTGAGTACAGTAGTTTTACAACCTTTATGGGAATTGGGAGAATCTCAATCTAGAATAGATGAAGATGGAGACTTTTTTGTTGATGATGAGGATTTTTAGAGTTTTCTCACCCCAAGACGGGTTTAACCAACTTTTGCTTTTAGATATAGAGCGATCGCCCGCACCTTAATCTAAAATAGTCCCAAAGAGTAAAAACCGTAAATCTGGATATGACCACAGCTACACCCGTAAAAACTGAATACGAAGCAATTATAGGCCTAGAAACACACTGTCAACTCAGCACCAACACCAAAATTTTCTCCAATAGTTCCACAGCCTTTGGTGCTGACCCCAATACTAACATTGACCCAGTGTGTATGGGTTTACCAGGAGTTTTACCCGTACTTAACGCCAAAGTTCTCGAATACGCCGTTAAAACGGGTTTAGCGTTAAATTGTCAAATTGCTCGGTATAGTAAATTTGATCGCAAACAATATTTTTATCCTGATTTACCGAAAAATTACCAAATTTCTCAATATGATTTACCCATAGCCGAACATGGTTGGATAGAAATTGAATTAGTCGATGATGCAGGAAACCCCAGTCGTAAACGCATTGGTATCACTCGACTACACATGGAAGAGGATGCAGGTAAACTTGTACACGCAGGTAGTGAAAGGCTTTCCGGTTCTACCTATTCTCTCGTAGATTATAATCGCGCTGGTATCCCCTTGGTAGAAATTGTTTCTGAACCTGATTTACGAACAGGACAAGAAGCCGCCGAATATGCCCAAGAACTACGGCGAATTGTGCGCTATCTTGGTGTCAGTGATGGAAATATGCAAGAAGGTTCTCTGCGTTGTGATGTAAATATTTCTGTCCGTCCCGTGGGACGAGAGCAATTTGGCACTAAGGTAGAAATTAAGAACATGAACTCCTTTAGTGCGATTCAAAAAGCGATAGATTATGAAATTGAACGTCAAATAGCCGCTATTGAATCAGGAGAAAAGATTATTCAAGAAACCCGTCTCTGGGAAGAAGGTTCACAACGCACCAGTAGTATGCGAATCAAAGAAGGTTCTAGTGATTATCGCTACTTCCCTGAACCAGATTTAGCACCCATTGAAGTTACTCAATTAGAATTAGATTCATGGTTAAATCAATTACCACAACTACCCGCCCAAAAACGCCATTATTATGAAAATGATTTGGGACTTTCAGCTTATGATACACGGGTCTTAACCGAGGATAAACCAGTTGCAGATTATTTTGAAAGTGCTATTTCCAAAGGTGCAAATCCTAAATCTGCTGCTAACTGGATTACTCAAGATATCGCTGGTTACTTGAATAAACAAAAACTCACCATCTCCGAAATTAAACTGACTGCTGTTAACCTTGCAGATGTGATTACTCGCATTGAAAATGGTAAAATCAGCAACGCTCAAGCTAAGGAAAAACTCACAGATTTATTAAATGGAATTACACCTGAAGAAGCCTTTGCAGGTCAAGAACTAATTGCAGATCGTACCATTCTTGAACCCATAATTGATGAAATTATCGCCGCTAATCTTCAACAAGTAGAAAAATACCGCAAAGGTAACACTAACCTCAAAGGTTTTTTCGTGGGACAAGTCCTGAAAAAAACCAATAAACGCGCAGAACCCAAACTTACCAATCAATTGCTAGAAGAAAAACTCAATAATCCCATTTAGGTTCAGAGAGAACTCTTAACGGACAGTTTAAGCACATGAAATTAAAATAATGACACGGTTTTTTTTAGTGCTACGCATCTTTTCAAAACATCTTTTTTTTGACCGAGTTTTAAACTGGTGTAAATGAGTGTTTCTTGTCTGTTCCTTGTTAAGAGTTCCCTGGTCCCTTTTTTTGTAAAAAAAGATTGTCATCAACAGATAAACTCACAATAGAGCAAACGTAATCTAGATAATTGTAAGCAGAATTATGGCAGATTGGCAAATAATTACTGGTGGTGTGACAGCAGCACGGGGGTATAAAGCAGCGGGAATTACAGCAGGTCTGAAAGCTTCGGGACTACCGGATTTAGCCCTAATTGTATCAGATGTGGAAGCGATCGCAGCAGGTGTATTTACCACCAGTCAAGTCAAAGCAGCTTGTGTAGATTATTGTCGACAAGTGTTACAAGGAAAACATAGTGCTAGAGCCATTCTTTGTAATGCGGGACAAGCTAACGCCGCTACAGGTGAACAAGGTATTAAAGATGCTCAAGAATGTGCAGACCTATTAGCTCAAGAATTAGGTATTAACCCGGAATCCATCTTGTTAGCTTCTACCGGCGTAATTGGTCAACGGATAAAAATGGATATTTTGCGAGGTGGTATCCCTAAAGTAGTAGCAGAACTATCAGAAACAGGCTCAGACGCAGCCGCAGGGGCAATTGTGACTACAGATTTAGTTACAAAATCCATCGCATTAGAGACTACTATAGGTGAACGTCCGGTGCGAATTGGTGGAATTGCTAAAGGTTCAGGAATGATTCACCCCAACATGGCCACAATGTTAGCTTTTGTTACCTGTGATGCTGCGGTATCCTCTACACTTTGGCAACAAATGTTAACTAGAGCCGCGGATAGAAGTTTTAATTCTATCACTGTTGATGGTGACACAAGTACCAATGATTGTTTAATCGCTTTAGCAAATGGTCAATCTCGCACCCCAGCAATTACCGAAATGGGGGCAGAAGCTCAGAAATTAGAAGCTATGTTAACCTATGTATGTCAACATTTAGCGAAAGCGATCGCACGTGATGGCGAAGGTGCAACCTGTTTAATAGAAGTCCAAGTTTCTGGGACCCATGACGAACTATCAGCCCGCCAAATTGCAAAAACCATTGCAGGTTCATCTTTAGTCAAAGCGGCCATTTTTGGTCATGACCCCAATTGGGGACGGATTGCGGCTGCTGCTGGTCGGGCTGGAGTCCCCTTTGAACAGGAAAACCTCTCTGTTAAATTAGGGGATATTTTACTATTTGAAAATGGTCAACCTTTACCTTTTGATAAAGCCGCAGCTAGTGCATATTTAAAAGCAGCCGCTCATGGTGAATATATGCAATCAGACACAGTATTAATTGCTGTTAGTGTTGGTAATGGCCATGGTACAGGTCAGGCTTGGGGTTGTGATTTGAGTTATGATTATGTGAAAATTAACGCAGAATATACCACTTAACAAAATCGGGCGTTGCTGAATGGAAATTGAAAAATCAATAGCTAGAAATTTTACTCTCCGAGACTCCGCGCCTCTGCGTGAGGTAAAATCATACTCTTAAACAACAACGCCGACTTTTGTAAATTTCCAATCAGAGGTGTATTTTATGCGGTTACGCTCAATGCAGTTAATTTTTATAACAGGACTAATGGGGTTACTTTCCTGGATATGGACACCCACAGCCTTCGCCTTAACACAGATTAAATTATCTCATATTGCTTACCACGAATGTCCACCAGAACTAGCAACAGGAATAGTTGGTAGTAGCGGTTCAAGTGCTGCTAGTTGCTTCATCGTTACGGGTAAGGCAAAAAATGGCACTCGCAAAACCGTCTATGATGCGGATATTTTTGGGCGTATATATGACGCTAATGGTGATTCAACCTTACAAAATCGCACCCGTCTAGGTTTAATTGAGGAAGTCCCTCCCGGAGATAGTGATTTTGAATTTAGAATCACTGTCCCCAGTAATCAGCCCTTACCATTGCAGCTTAAACAATTTAAAGCTGCTGGGTTTAGCGGACGAGTGAGAAGATAATCCCCGTAGAGATGTTCCATGGAACGTCTCTACAAAAATAAAATTGTAATTTGGGCGTTAAAACCCTTGCACCAAAGTAGCACGCGCTAAACTATCTAGAATACCACCAGCTATATTCAAGGCCAAAAATGCCAGAATAGGGGAGAAATCCATACCACCCAAAGAGGGAATGATAGAGCGAAATAGATTAAGATAGGGGTCACTAATTTGGCTTAAAGCTGCAAATGGTTGATTAGACCAGTCAACAGAGGGAAACCAAGTCAATAAGACCCGAATAATCAGTAAGTAGCCGTAAAGAGAGACAAAGGTAGCTAGGGTTGTAATTAATAAATTCATGAATGGGTAACTTTCCTGTTAAATGTCATATTGTGTCGCTAATCAACGTAACTAAGGAAACGTTTAAGACTGCTCATTCATTGCTAAGAGATGAGTTACTATTCACATTTCCCAATTGCTGCCGCACATCATCAATTGTGGCATTGAGTTGGGCAATTTTATCTTCAAGCGATCGCCTTGTTGCTTCTATTTCTAAACTTTCATTAGCTGAAGCTCTCATTTGCCTTCTTCTAGCTGCTGTGTCTTGACCCTTTTCACCAGCAGTTAATATTTCATTCTCTTCATCTGTTAATTTAGCATCTAAACGTGAAGTAATCACCGCACCTAAAACACCACCGACTACACCCCCAATCAATGTTCCCAGTAGCAACCCACTAGCAAAACCATCTTGCTGACTCATATTTTTTACCGTTTTCTAGAAAATAAGCAACTTTGACAATACTTTAGCTATTTTCCGGCCTTAGCTGTATCCTAGCTCAAGTCCCAAAAATGCGATCGCCCGCATCCCCCAATCCTGGGACAATATACCCGTGATCATTTAAGATTTCGTCAATAGTAGCGGTATAAACTATTAAACCGGGATAGACAGCAGCTAATTTTTGCAAAGCTGGAGGAGCAACAATCACGGAAACAATCCGCGTTAAAGCAGGATCAACGCCTCTTTGGGTCAATTCTGCCATAACTGCCATTATAGAACCTCCCGTAGCCAACATTGGTTCAGTAATTAATACTCGTGTAAATGGTGCGAATTTTTCTGGTAAGTTATTTAAATAACAAGTAGGTTCTAGGGTTTCCTCATTGCGTACCAAACCAAAATGGTAAATTGAAGCCAAAGGTAGTACACCCTGCGCTCCTTCTAATAAGCCCAAACCAGCCCGTAAAATCGGCACAACAGCCACAGGTATGTTAGGATTAATAAAAGTCGCTGGACAGGCAGCTAGAGGAGTCTGGACGCTTATTTCTTGGGTAGGTAACCAATCCCTAGCAGCCTCATAAGTTAGCCACCGACCCAACTCAGTAATAGCAGAACGAAATAATACAGATGGTGTAGCTACATCACGGGCAACTCCCAACCAGTGCTGAATTAGGGGATGAGGTGGGACGATAATACGGAGTTGTTGTTGCGTCATAAGGAAAAAAGGCCAGCCTGTTATTATATCAAGAACTAAAAAACTATCATACTGCTTTGAAACTCTCAGTGGTTAAAACCTTAGGATTCGCTTATATTTCAGGGACTAAAGCCACTGAATTTGGCGCTGACTAGATATTTCTATAATGAGATATACGATATATAATTATGCTTTCTCCTGACTCCTAATGTTATGGCACCAAAAAATAATCTTCTAGACAATATTTTCTCTTCCTCACCTAACTTCTTTGCTCAATTGTTGTTCGGGTTATTTTTATTCATTATCTCCAGAGTTCTTAATGCTTCAATTCCTCTAAGTATATTTATAGCCATTACGGGTAGTATCATCTTGGGGTCGATAACCTTTGCGAATGAGAATAACCCCCAGAATACCAATGTAGCATCTAATGATGGTATTGATGCTGGTTTGAAATATTGGTTAATTTTTATGCTGGGTTTTCTTTTCTTGGGTTATTCAGCACCCATAAGTATTTTATTAGGTTGTATTGCTGGTATTGGTGGTGGCTGGATAATTGCTTGGTGGCGCAGCGACGAAGCATTACAAACCCAACTATCTGAGGAAATTGTGGAAGTAGAAGAAAGAGAACAATCCAGTGATAGAGCCGCTAAAAGACGCAAGAAAAAACCTAGTCGGCGTTTTCGTCGTGCTTCTACAACTTTCAATTTTCGATTTTGGGAAAAGTAAGTGAGGATTTATTAGATTTTTCCGCTGTCGATGATTTGCAAATATGGTTACAAACTAAGAAAAGTAGGTTGATACGTCAAAATTATCCTTAACTACCCCTTGACAAATTTCTGAATTTAGTCTATCATCAAATTATAATGGGAATCTGTGTCGCCATATATAGTCAGGTTATTAACAGGATCATATAAAAATAGATATCAAACATTCCCAAAAACTCATCAACCCAACCATTATTAAACATAATTGAACTCCTTTGAACTCGTTCCCAGACTCGGTCTGGGAATGGGAGTTTGAGGCTCTGACTCAAATACAGTGAATATAATGGAGGCCGAGCCTCCTGTGAGCATTCCCCGGCAGGGACGAGGGAAATATAATGGAGGCAGAGCCTCCTGTGAGCATTCCCCGGCAGAGCCAGGGAACGAGGGAAAATCTCACAATCACATCCTGTTAATCCTTAAATCCTGGATATCCTGATTCAGACAAAATCACAATTAACATCACCAAAGAAACTCCCTACAACTGTTTTAATAAAGCCATAGCTTTTTCATAAGCAGCAGTATTGCCTTGAGCCTTGAACAATTGCGCTGCTCGTTGCAGGTCTTCTCTGGCTTTTTGTTTGTCACCAAGTTGATAATAAACATATGCCCGGTTGCCGTAAGCTTGGGCAAGGTTAGGATTAAACTTGATAGCTTGGTTGTAATCATCTATTGCTCCTTGCTTATCTCCTAAATCATCACGGGCATTTCCCCGGTTGTAGTAGGCTTGGGCTAAGTTAGGATTAATCTTGATAGCTTGGTTGAAATCATCTATTGCTCCTTGCTTATCTCCTAATTCATAACGGACAATTCCCCGGTTGTAGTAGGCTAGGGCTAAGTTAGGATTAAACTTGATAGCTTGGTTGAAATCATCTATTGCTCCTTGCTTATCTCCTAAATCATTACGGACAATTCCCTGGTTGAGGTAAAATGCTGCACGGGGACTGAGTTCAATGGCTTTATTTATCGCTGCTGCTGCTTCTTTATATCTTTTTAAAGCACTTAAAACTGCCCACTTCTCATTATACAAATTAGGATTATTGGGCTGGAGTTGAATGGCTTTATCTATGGCTGCTAAGGCTTTATCCAGTTGGTTTGAATCTCGATAAACTACACTTAAATTATACCAAGCAGGAACAAAATCTGGTTGAGATTGCACCGCTTGCTGTAATGCAGTTATAGCCTCTGGATATTTTCCACTCCAATATAACGCCAAACCCTTACCATAATAAGCCAGGTGAATAAACTTTGGTTTTTGCTTAATTGCTGCTTCAAAAGCCTGTATTGCTTCTGGATAACGACGTAAGCGCCACAGTTGATTTCCCCTTTCTAACCATTGACTGGCGGTAGTATTGCCTTGGGAAACATCTACTGATAAAATCGCTGTTTGAATAGACTCAACTTTTTGTTGATTTAGTTCTGGTGGTGGGGTGGTTTCTATCTTTTGTGCTTGGGTATTCAGTCGGGTAGCTAATGCTAAAAATGTACTCACCGGGATACCCAAACTATTACCTAATTGGATAGTTTCTTGACTACTACTATTATTATCAATAGCAGCTTCTCCCTCAGTTTTACCATGAATACCAATTACCCGCCCTTGGGAATCTAAAACAGGTCCCCCACTCATACCGCCAAAGGTGATACTACTATAAACTAATTCATATCCTCCTGTTAAAGAAACTGCACTTTGGGCTGTACTAGAACTGTTATTGTTAAAATCTGATTTGGTAGGGGTAATGGTTAATGATCCTCTTTCCTTACTATAAATCTGTCCCAATGTAAACCGCCAAGGTGATTTTTCTCCTAACCTAGGATAACCCGCGGTGAACATATATTCATCATCTTGTATGGGATAATTTGCTAAAGTCGCAACTTGATAATTTTCCCGACTGGTGAATTTAACTACTGCTAAATCTACCCCTTCTTCTAATTTAATGGTGCTTGGTTCTACGGGATATTGTTTACCATCTACTGTGAGGATTTTATAAGTATTTGGCTCACATTTTCCGGTTTTATCTGGTGGTTTACAAACTACATGAGCCGCAGTTAAAACGGTGTAAATATCTCCTTCCTTAGCGATAATAATCCCTGAACCATTACTACCGCTACTGCTATCAATTCTGACAGTAATTTGTTTGGCTTTTGCTTCTAATTCTCCTAACCATCCTGTTAATTGTACTGGTGCTATTTGTTGTTGAATATCTGGTATAGGTAAATTATAAGCGGTGAGAACTTCTGGTCTTACCTGAGCTAAAACGGTTTTAATGGGTATTCCCCAACTCAGTTTTCTAAATTCTTGAATTTCTGTATTTGTGGGGCGTTTTCCGTTGGTATAAGTATAAGCAGAATTGGACAAAGGATAGGAACTAATGCCATTAATTCCTATGAAATTTCCTGTATTACTAATAATTGCACCGCCACTCATTCCTTGTTGAATATCGCTGGTATAGCCAATTTCATAACCATCTTTTAAACTGGGTTGAGAAATTATTTGTTGTATTTTTCCTGTTGTTAATACTAATTTATCTTCAGATACAGCATATCCTGCGGCTATAACCTGTGTTTCTAAGTTAATATCAAAAGAGGCGATTCTTTCAGCAATTTCTGATGGTAAACAATGTTTTTGATTAGATGTAAATTCTACTATAGCTAAATCGAATTTATCAAAATTAGTATTAGGTAAAATTTTAGCTGCATATTTTTGACCATCGGCTGTGATAATATTAATATTATTAATTCTTCTGACAACGTGGGAATTAGTAACTACTAAATAAGAGTTACCTTTTCTAGCGAAAATTGTCCCGGAAGCGCCTCTTTCTTTGTCTCTGACTCTGACTGTAATTTGTTTAGCAATGGTTTGTAATTGTGAGTCTGAATAAATACCATTTTCTGGGTCTGCTGGTTGTAGTTTGCACGTTTGTGAGGACTGTGTAAGTAGTTTTGTTGTCTTGGTTTGGGTTTCTATTGCTGACACTGGATAAGGTAGCAGCAGTAAGCAAGAGATAATAGCGATTTGATGTTTCATGATTAGTTAAATAGTGTTTTTATCAGTAGTGATTTACCCCCCGGAATCTTGTCCCCTCCCCTTAGCAAGGGTGAGGGTTAGGGTGGGGTAATTTGTTATTTAGAGATATTTTTGAGATATTCACCCAGATTCAAGTAAGTATTTTCACCTGAATTTTGCCAAGTTAGGTCTGAAGTTCTACCTTCTCTGATATCTTTAAGTTCAGCTAAAACTGTAATGGGATTTACACCTGGTCTGACACTAAATAAAATATTGTTTTTATTGCATTCACCAGGTTTAGCCGCACAGATAACTCCCAAACCATTCAACTTACCGGTACTTAAATAATCTAATCGGCCTTGTTGGTGAAATTGCTGGAATTTTTTACTTACTTGTTCACAGCGTTTTTTAGGAGTCCATTCACTACTGGGAAAAGAGTTAGATTTCCAAGCAATTATGGGTACATAAGGGTTAGATTTTTTGTCGGGAACGAAGGCCATGGTAGTGGGAACTTTTTCCGTATTACCTGGGTAAGAAATTGAACGACAAGCAAAACTAATTTCTTGCTTGGGAATCTCTTGACTTAAACCGGGGTTAACACTCAGGGTAACTGTTAATGCAGTGAATGCTAAGATACTAGTTAATGCTGGTATTTGCATAATGTTTGACCTTTGATTACTGAATTTTGGCGATTATGGTGCTACTTTTATTTAAACTTTATAAGTGTTGGTGAGTGAAAATATGAATTTTTCTCACGCGGAGGCACGGAGACGGGGAGTTTGAGACCTGGAATTTTTGATTTTCATGTCTCAATTTAGCAACGCCACTTGATAATTAGTGTACAAATATGCACACACATAAGTGATTATATACTAATTTTTTAAAAATATCAGATATTTACTCGGAATTTAATTTTATGATACAATTCATTTTGAGGAGTGGGGTGAATCAACTTGTATAAAATATGCTGTTTATTGATAGATAAACCCTGTACCTCTATTATGTACTATCCTATCTATCATGTACTATTGTACCCGACCGCACTGCCCTAGTCCCGAAAACCGTTTTCCCGACTCTCCAGATTCTAATACTACCTCGGAAATATTCTGTCAAGCTTGTGGAATGCCCCTAATATTAAGGGGGAGAAAGGGACATTATCAAACTATTAAACATCTGGGAAAAGGAGGATTTGGTGCTACTTTTCAAGCTATTGATTTAGATTCTGTGAATCAGCGTCAATGTGTAATCAAACGATTGAATATTAAAATTGATGAGATTCAAGCTGAACATGATAACCCGGAAATTGTTAATAAAATTGTTGAAGGAATCAAAGCCGCTTTTGATCGAGAAGCTCAGGTTTTAGAATTTTTAGGTGATAATAGCGGTAATATTCCCTCTTTATATGATTATTTTTCTCTGACTGCTCCGGTTTTTGGTCAACAAGAAGAACTTGAGTTTAAATATTCAGTACAACAATATATCCAAGGTGAAGACCTATCTAAGGAACTCAGAAGAAAAGGTCGTTTTTCAGAAGCAGAGATTTTAGATTTTTTAAAGCAAATTTTACCGGTTTTACAATTTATTCATGACCAAAATTCTATTCATAGAGATATTAAACCTAGTAATATTGTTAGAGAAACAGCAACACAAAAACTATTTTTAATTGATTTTGGGGCGGTGAAACAAGTTGTTTCTGGTGAAACAAATATAAAAAAATCTCTACCTATTTTTACAAAGGTGTACGCTTCTCCTGAACAAAGAGAAGAAGAAAAAATACGAGAAGTTTATCCGTCTAGTGATTTATATAGTTTGGCTGTTACTTGTCTGGAGTTACTCACAGGTACACCTCCTGTTGATTACCTTGACAATAATTACCGAAATTGGCGACAACAAGCTAGTAGAATTATTAGTCCTGCTCTAGCTAATATTTTAGATAAAATGCTCAAGGTTAACTCTAGACACCGTTTTCAATCAGCAGCGGAAGTTATGACGGTTGTAAATGAATCTCAAACAACTACGCAACCAGATCATTCAGTTAATAATAATAGTAATAATAATACAAAGCCCAGCACTAAACCATCTCAAAATTTAAAATTTTTACTCATAAAATCAGCTTTTTTAATACCTTTAATAACTGTTGGTGTGATAGGTATTAATATTTATTTGCAATCATCAATTAAAGTAGTAGAAGTAGTAGAATATGCAAAATCTGGGGTTAAATTTAAATATCCTAAAAATTGGCAAGAAACACCAGTAATAGATAAATTAACGCGAATTATCCCGAAAAATACAATTTCATCTTCTCTAACTCCAGAGTTTTCTATCACTATAGACGAGTTATTTCAGTCGGAGACTTTGGGAGATTATACTAAGTTTTCTATTCAACAAATTGAAGCATTAGGAAAAAATGCGAAAATTATCAAATCTGGACAAATACAACTTGCTGAAACACAAGGTTATCAAGTGGTTTATCAGTTCAGAGATAATGTTCACAAGGTAAATTTCCAAGAAATGCAAGTATGGATTGTTAATGGTAAAAAAGCCTATATTCTTACCTATCGCGCTGAAGATAAATCCTATCCAGAGTTTGCAAAAACTGTGGAAGAAACTATAATTAAATCCTTTAAACTTGAAAAATATAAATCTGAACAATCCACAAATTCAATCTGGTAATTAAGTCTTAATTACAAAAAAAAGGACCAGGGAATACGTTACAGGTTACAGTGAACAGATAAAAAACACTAACAACTGACAACTAACAACTTATTAGTCCACATTGGGCAATAATACTACACTTTAAGGACGTGAAGACCGATCTAGCAATTGCGCCAAATATTTTTACAATAATCTTATTAAACTGTAGTTTGTTATTCTAAAAGCTTATGCAGCCAACCAACCCCAATCAATTTACAGAAAAAGCCTGGGAAGCTATCGCCCATACACCCGATGTCGCTAAACAATATCAGCAACAACAACTAGAAAGTGAACATCTGATGAAAGGGTTACTGGAACAGGAAGGACTGGCCAGTGCGATTTTCACCAAAGCCGGCGCGAACCTGCAAAAAGTCCGTGATCGTACTGAGCAATTTATTCAACGCCAACCCAAGGTATCCGGTTCTAGCACTTCCGTATATTTAGGACGCAGTTTAGATACATTGTTAGATCGGGCAGAAAAATATCGTCAAGAATTTAAAGACGAATTTATTTCTATTGAACACCTTCTACTAGGGTACGCCAAAGATGACCGTTTTGGCAAGAGTCTCTGTCAAGAATTTGGTTTAGATGAAAACAAACTCAAAAATATTATCAAAGAAATTCGGGGGAAACAAAAGGTGACTGACCAAAATCCAGAAGGTAAATACCAATCACTAGAGAAGTACGGACGAGATCTCACGGAAGCCGCCCGTAAAGGTCAATTAGACCCTGTAATCGGTCGTGATGATGAAATTAGACGTACAGTACAAATTCTCTCCCGCAGAACCAAAAATAACCCGGTTTTAATTGGTGAACCTGGAGTTGGTAAAACCGCAATTGCGGAAGGTTTAGCTCAACGCATAGTTGCGGGTGATGTTCCCCAATCTCTCAAAGATCGTAAACTCATTAGTCTAGATATGGGGGCTTTAATTGCGGGAGCAAAATTCCGAGGTGAATTTGAAGAACGTCTCAAAGCTGTATTAAAAGAAGTCACCGAATCTGGCGGCAATATTGTATTATTTATTGATGAAATTCATACTGTTGTTGGTGCCGGTGCTACCCAAGGGGCTATGGATGCAGGGAACTTATTAAAACCGATGTTAGCGCGAGGTGAATTACGCTGTATTGGGGCGACAACTTTGGATGAATACCGCAAATATTTGGAAAAAGATGCAGCTTTAGAAAGACGCTTTCAACAAGTTTATGTAGATCAGCCTAATGTTGTTGATACAATTTCTATTTTGCGCGGTTTAAAAGAACGTTATGAAGTTCATCATGGGGTAAGAATTTCTGATAGTTCTCTTGTGGCTGCGGCTACTTTATCTAATCGTTATATTAGCGATCGCTTTCTCCCTGACAAAGCTATTGATTTAGTAGACGAAGCCGCTGCTAGACTGAAAATGGAGATTACTTCTAAACCCGAAGAACTGGACGAAATAGACCGGAAAATTCTCCAATTAGAAATGGAAAAACTCTCTTTACAAAAAGAAAGTGATCCTGCTTCCCGTGAACGTTTGGAAAGATTAGAAAAAGAACTAGCTGACTTAAAGGAAGATCAAAGAACTCTCAGCAGTCAATGGCAATCTGAAAAAGATATTATCACTAAAATTCAGTCAATTAAAGAAGAAATTGACCGCGTAAATTTAGAAATTCAACAAGCCCGAAGTGAGAGAAACCAGGATCTCACGAAGGCTTCGGAATTACAGTATAGCAAATTACCAAATTTACAAAACCAATTACAAGCCGTAGAAACCGAACTTTCCCACACCCAAGGTACAGGAAAATCACTATTACGGGAAGAAGTCACAGAAGCCGACATTGCGGAAATTATTTCTAAATGGACAGGCATTCCCCTGCATAAATTAGTAGAATCAGAAAAAGAAAAACTGTTACATTTAGAAGATGAATTACATCATCGTGTTGTCGGTCAACAGGAGGCCGTTACCGCTGTAGCAGACGCTATTCAACGTTCTCGCGCTGGACTTTCTGACCCTAACCGTCCCATTGCTAGTTTTGTCTTCTTAGGTCCCACTGGTGTTGGTAAAACTGAACTTGCCAAAGCTTTAGCGGCTTATATGTTCGACACAGAAGAGGCTATGGTAAGAATTGATATGTCCGAATACATGGACAAACATAATGTTTCCCGTCTAATCGGTGCGCCTCCTGGATATGTCGGCTATGAGGAAGGAGGACAATTAACAGAAGCCATTCGTCGTCGTCCTTATGCGGTGATTTTATTTGACGAAATCGAAAAAGCACACCCTGACGTTTTTAATATTTTCCTACAAATTCTCGATGATGGTCGGGTAACAGATGCTCAAGGTCGCACAGTGGACTTTAAAAATAGTATCATCATCATGACCAGTAATATCGGTTCTCAATATATCCTTGATGTAGCTGGAGATGATACCCGTTATGATGAAATGCGAAATCGAGTTATGGAAGCAATGCGAAATAGTTTCCGTCCAGAATTTTTAAACCGTCTGGACGAATTAATTATTTTCCACAGTTTACAAAAATCGGAATTACGGCATATTGTCCAATTACAGGTAGATAGGTTAAAACAAAGATTAACAGACAGAAAAATATCTTTGAAATTATCAAGTTCTGCCCTTGACTTTTTAGCAGAAGTAGGATATGATCCTGTCTTTGGTGCAAGACCATTAAAAAGAGCTATTCAGCGGGAATTAGAAACCCAAATAGCCAAAGCCATCTTACGGGGTGATTTTAGCGACGGTGACACCATTTTTGTAGATGTGCAAAATGAGCGTCTTTCCTTTAATCGCTTACCCGCAGAAGTGTTTACGGGTTAGATTTGAGAGTCCCTTCAAGTCAGGGAATAAATTCCCTGTCTAAAAGCTAAAGTCGGTTAAAACCGACTACTTTGGCATAAATAGGATAATTTTTGATTTTGAGTTAACCAGAGTGGATTTTAATGTACTTTAGCTAAATTGGTAAAGACTTGACAATAATTTGAGAATTATTAAAAAAGGAAAAATTATGCAATCTCCTCTTTACTTTTTCACTGTCGAAGAATATCTAGAATTAGAACAATCTAGCGATATTCGTCATGAATATTTTGCTGGTGAAGTCTTTGCTATGGCTGGAGGTAGTAAAGAACATAATATAATTACTCTCAATATTGCTAGTAGACTACGTTCCCAGTTACGGGGTAGTTCCTGTAATGTTTTCATGTCAGACATGAAAGTGAAAATAAATTTAGGCAATGACAATAAAACTATATTTTACTATCCTGATGTGATCGTTAGTTGTGACACTGAAGATCAAGACCGTTATTTTTTGAATTATCCTTGTTTAATTATCGAAGTGCTATCACCAAGTACAGAAACTATAGATAGACGGGAAAAACTGGTTAATTACCGCAGTTTAGCAAGTTTAAAAGAATATGTTTTAATTTCTCAAAATGAAATCAAGGTAGAAGTTTATCGTCAAGATGAAAAAGGAAATTGGACTATACAAACTTTGATTAATCGTGATGATAAATTACATTTAGATTCCGTTGGGTTGATTCTAGAAATGGCAGAAATATATGAAGATATTATCAATATTTAATTGTTTAATTTAGTTAGAGAAAAAATAGCAGATAGATTAAATAGACCACAATTCAGACGGAAACTTCTAATGAAGAAAATATCCCAACCTGTAGTACAAGCGTAGAGGTTTAGCAGTGCTAAACCCCTACCCGCTAAACGACACTCAAGTTTACTTTGACAATAATATCATTTATCTACGGTTTCTATTGGGATACGTTCTCTGTTATTTTGATCATTGAATGCCATCTGAATTTTTTCTTTGTCACTTAGATAGCGCATTTGCTTAAAGCATAATTCAGAGAAAGTATTGCACTGAAAAAGAGAGTTGTGGAAATAACCCCCTTTTTTAATGCTTTGTGACTGGACAAATTAAAATGTTTAATTGTGATAAAAAACTTATTTATGCTTATTAAGATTTAATAGAATTTTCTTGAAGCCATTTGGATATTGAACAAATACAGTCGAGTCATAAACCAATTATTCTCACCGTTAATGGTAAAGCATCCGTGATCATGCAGGATACAGCATCTTATCAAGAATTACTGGATGAGTTAGAACTAGCAAGGTCAGCCGCAAAAAGTCGTCAAGGCATAGCTGAAGCTGCTGCTGGAAAAGACAAAAGACGCGGTAGAAGCACTAGAAGAATTACGGTTAAAGCATGAAATACCTCGTTAGAATTACTCCAATAGCACTAGACGATGCGGAGGAATTTTATTTGTGGATTTCTCAAGATTCTCCTGTAAATGGGGCTATGGATTACTTACAGCTACAAATCGGTTATCAGTGAAAGGAAATAAAAAATTTACTTACAGCAAATTGTCATCAAACCTGGAACAAGAACCCCACCCCCAACCCCCTCATCGCTTACGGGGAGGGGGCTGGGATGTACCTTATATGACTGGAAATCGCTGTAAATGAGAGAATTAAAAGTTTCAAACTTACATAGAGTGCGGGGAAAAATAACCCAGTCCCCAACTTAAAATGAAGAACCTGGTTCTTCCAAAAATTCCTCCTCCTCTGGGGTGGAAATACGTCCTAAAATGGCGTTACGATGGGGAAAACGACCAAATCGGGAAATTATTTCTTTGTGTCGAAAAGCTGAAGCGATAGCTTCAGCACTACTAGGTTCATGACTAAGTTGTTGAAACAGTTTAATACACTTCCTTTGATCAACTGGGTTTTCACTGTGTTGAAAGGGTAGATAAATAAACCAGCGTTGTACAGCTAGTAGTTGTCTGTCATAACCCTTGTTTATAGCTTGTTGCGCTAACGATAGTGCTTCCCAGTCTGTTGCAAAGGCTTGAGGAGTATCACGAAACATATTTCGGGGAAATTGGTCCAGCAACAGAATTAAAGCCAGACAAGTTTCTGGTGAATTTCTCCAATCATGCAAATATCCTGCTACCGCTTTTTGGTAATCTTCTAGAAACAGGTTGCGGACTTTAGTATCGAAATCTGGTTGTTTATCAAACCAGAATGGTTGAATTTTCCCATAATTGGGATCATTTGGATGACCAAACCAAAAATCTAAAATGGTAGTTGCCTGTGACATTGCTATTATTGTTGTCTGTAACATTGCTATTATTTATTATTACAAAGCACTTGTCGCATTTTACAGAGATTTGCTGGTAATTCCAAATTCATCGCTTGTTGAATAAAAATTGAAGGAATGGGAATATTTGGGGTGGCTTGTACAGTATAAGCTAATAGAGTACCATTGCCCATGTCTTTAAGTTCTAAATTAGCATGAAAATCTGTAAATGTGCCTCTTTCCATGCGAAACTGAACCTGTTGTCCTACTACTTCCACCACACGCACATAAACTTCTACTTGAGCCGTGAAAAATAAAAAAGCTTTTTGTGCAGATTGATACAGACGTTTAACATCACCTTTAGAGATAACTTGGCTTGTAGTAATATCAGGAAAATATTGTACCCAACGAGGGTAGTCTGTAATTTGTTGCCAAACATGGGATCTAATTAAGGGAATATACATACAAGCGGTAACAGCACCACCCCAATTAGTATGGGATTTAGTTTGTACTAGCACTTCCCCCTCAATCAATAATCTTTGCTGATCTTGATTCCAGAGAGTATCTGATAGTGGTAAGGTAGTGTAGGCGATATTTTTAAGATTTGACTTTGACATAATATAATGCAGATATAGTGATTTTGGTAACGTTTTAACTGATTAACCTTGAAGATCTAATTGAGTTTAACTTACTCAATGCTAATTACAGTTCAATGGAATCATTATTTTCATATCCAGCACAAATTGGAGTTAACAGGAAAACACCGTGAGTCAATCTTCCTTAAATGGCAAATTAATCCAGGGTTTCGGTATTCTCTTGGGTATCAGTGTAGCCCTATTTCTACTCAGAGGTTTTGGTATTATTACTGTTTTCCCTGGTGGTTTAATTACTTTACTATTTTTCGGGGCGATCGCATTGGCAATTTTAAGTTATTGTTCCAAGAGATGGTGGCGCTTATAGTCTCAGGAACAATCTTAAACTAAAGTGTCCCCGATTTATCTATTTGAGTAGACTGGAAGCCCACCCCACAGAGTTTATGAAGCCCAAAAAAATGACTTTGAGTTATATCAAGAGTAATATGGAGACAGATCCTCAACCTTTTGAAGAAGTCGGGGGTCTGGATGTTACGGAAACTTGTGATTTTTGATTTTGTTACCTTTGCAAATTGTCGTTATTGGTGGTGGGGCTGCGGGATTTTTCGGTGCGATTGCTTGTGCTGAAGCTAATCCCCAAGCTCATGTTACTTTAATTGAAGCCAGTCGTCAACCCTTGGCGAAAGTGCTGATTTCCGGTGGAGGTCGTTGTAATGTTACTCATGCTTGTTTTGAAACACAGCGTTTAGTCCAGAATTATCCTAGAGGTGGTAAAGCTTTATTAGGTGCATTTACCCGTTTTCAACCTTTAGATACTATTGCCTGGTTTGCGGCTCATGGGGTAAACTTAAAAACTGAAGCCGATGGCCGAATGTTCCCCATTACAGATCGAGCGGAAACTATTGCGGAATGTTTGATTAAAGCTGCTTTTGCGGCTAAAATAGAAATCTGCATTGGTACACCTGTAACTGCTGTCACCCGCAAAAATGACGAGTTTGAAATTCTCCTCAAATCGGGAGAAAGTAAAAAATGCGACCGTTTACTTTTAGCTACAGGTAGTAGTTTAGCTGGGTATAAAATCGCTAGGGAATTAGGTCATCAAATTGAACCGCCTGTACCCTCTCTTTTTACCCTAAATATTGCAGATAGTCAATTGCGGGAATTAGCAGGAATTAGCGTTAATTCTGTAAATTTACGGTTATCGCTTCCTGGTAAAAACCAATTGCAACAAACAGGACCCTTATTAATTACCCATTGGGGTGTAAGTGGTCCAGCAGTGTTGAAACTTTCCGCTTGGGGTGCGAGAATCCTTCATGAACATCGGTATCAATGTCAATTATTAATCAATTGGTTGCCCGAATTATCACAGGAGGAAGTCAAACAAAAACTTTTAAGTGTAAAATCAGAATGGGGAAAAAAAGCGATCGCCTTACATCGTGGTGTAGAATTACCTCATCGTCTTTGGCAATATATTATCAATCGTGCCAATATTACCACAGAAGACCGTTGGGCAGCCATATCTAATAAAACCTTAAATCAGCTAGTCCTAGAAATATCCCAAGGAGAATACGCAATTAAAGGTAAAGGTGTATTTAAAGAAGAATTTGTCACCTGTGGAGGAGTCAATCTTAAAGAAGTTAACTTTAAAACAATGGCAAGTAAATTAGTACCAGGCTTGCATTTTGCTGGGGAAATATTAGATATTGATGGTGTCACTGGTGGCTTTAACTTCCAAAGCGCTTGGACAACAGCCTACTTAGCTGGTCAGTTCATGATCAAAACAACAGAAGATCATTAACTTATTTCTTCCTTTGCGAGAGACAAAAAACCCTGGTAAATTGCTGTATTTCTGCCTTGGTGTGAGACAAAAAGCTGTAAAATTTTTTATTAAATAATTATGAAATTCAGTAAAATCATCAACCAATTTAGTGAAGCGGTTAAAGCTGACAGCCTGACCATACAACCAGACCAAGACCTAGAAATCACTGGAGTAGCAGCTATTGGTGAAGCTACATTTGGGACATTAAGTTACGTAGAAGGGGTAAAGTTCGCGTCTTTGATAGATTCTACGGGCGCAAGTGCCTTAATTTTACCAGAGGATAAAAAATTACAAATCCAAGCAACAGCCAGGGGTATTCCCTGGTTAGCGACGAGGGAACCACGTTTACTATTTGCCAAGGCTATCACTCTATTCTATCAACCATACCATCCTAGTCCAGAAATTCATCCTACGGCAGTTATTCACCCCACGGCTCACATCGGGAATGGGGTCTATATTGGTCCCCATGTTGTCCTTTCTCAAGGTGTGGAAATTGGCAATTTGGCGGTGATTCACCCCAATGTGGTTATTTATCCAGGGGTGAAAATCGGCGACTGTACCATCTTACACGCTAATTGTACCATTCACGAACGGTCCCAAATCGGTGACAATTGCGTAATTCATAGCGGTGCTGTGATTGGTGCAGAAGGTTTTGGCTTTGTACCTACTTATACAGGTTGGTTGAAAATGGAGCAATCTGGTTATACTGTTTTAGAGGATGGGGTAGAAGTAGGTTGTAATACAGCTATAGACCGTCCCGCAGTTGGAGAAACGAGAATTGGTAAAAATACCAAAATTGATAATCTAGTACAGATAGGACATGGTGCTCAAATTGGTTCTGGTTGTGCCATAGCTGGTCAAGCAGGTATGGCTGGAGGTGTGAAGGTGGGAAATCGAGTAATTTTAGCTGGACAAGTGGGAATTGCCAATCAAGTGAGAATTGGGGACGGGGCAATTGCTTCTGCTCAAGCGGGGATTCACAGTGATGTCGCACCAGGAGAGATTGTTTCTGGTAGTCCTGCTCTGCCTCACAAATTGTACCTGAAAGTATCGGCAATTTCTAGCCGTTTGCCAGAATTATATCAAAGTCTCAAAAAATTACAACGCAAATTTGGTCATGAATAAGTAGGTTGGCATTAAAAATTGTCGTTATAGCCTAGGGCTATGTATAAACCAAAACGGAAGACTATGCGGAAATTAACTAAGGTGTTTGAGTAGCGATCGCTAATTTTGCTCCTTTAACTTGACGCACCCGATCCATCACCATTACTACTTGACCATGAGTAGCATTTTTATCGGCATTGATAATTACTACTACTTCCGTATTTTTACCCATTAATTCTTGTACATTTACGGTTAAGGTATCAATAGTTACTGGCTGAAGATTTAACTTCAGAGTTCCTTCTGAATTGATAGTCACAGTAATTGGTGCTGCTGATGATTGGGCTTTTGCTGTTGCTGCTTTGGGTAAATTAACTGGTAAGCTTTGGGAACGATGTAAAAATAAAGTGGACATAATGAAAAATGTCAAAATAGCAAAGATGACATCAATCATGGGCACAATATTAATCTGGGCTGGTACATCAGGTTCATCTGGTAGACGCATGGTAATTAGCTCCCCTTTCATAGTAACGACGGTAAAGTAATTCTAACTGACCACCATATTCTTGAATCCAAGCAATTTGCCGTAAATACATTCCCCGAAAAGTATTTGCAAAAAATAAAGTAATAATAGCGACAATTAATCCCGATGCTGTAGATACCAAGGCTTCACTAATCCCAGAGGTGACACCAGCAGTTTTTGTTCCACCTACATCACCAATATTTAATGATGCAAAGGAGGTAATTAAGCCCAATACTGTACCTAGCAGTCCCAACAAGGGGGCTAAACCAATAATAGTATCGAAAATGTTTTGAAACCTTTTTAATAGGGGAATTTCTGCCTGAGCTTCACTTTCTAAGGCCAAGCGAAATTCTTCTGGGTTGGCCCCTTCCAGTTCTAAGGCCGCTAAAAAAATCCGGGCAATCGGTAAATCGGCATTCTTGTGTAGTATGTCTAAGGAGGTAATTACATTACCTTGACGATAATAACTTAGCACATTCTTGACCACACGATTTTGACGACCACTAATTCCTATCCAAAATACAATCCGTTCGATAATCAGGGTGATTCCTAAGATAGAAAAAAACAGTAGTGGCCACATGACCAGGCCACCGGCTTTGAATAAGTTACTAATGTCCATTGAGTTTTTTCTTAATCCTTAACCATGCTAGATTAACAGATTTTGGTGGATTCATTGCCTTTGAGTCAGGATTTATAAGATATTCTCAATAATCAAAAAAGTTCCTTTTTCGGTTTTAGGGTTATACAGGTTGAGAATGAAAAAATGAAAATGGGGGTTGTAAATTTTGTGCCTCATTCAAGTGCATACCGTTAGGACTGATATTAGCTATACTAATTTTTTAGCTGAAACTTCTGTAATTGCCAGTCCCTGACAAATCAACGTACATTTTTAACTAAGGTAACTTAACGTGACTGCCCATACTGATGAAATTTACCAACTAATTGTCGATATTGATAACTTACTATCTTACAGTCCTAAAGGTCTTTCTAAATTCCTGTCCAACCAAGGACAACAGGAAAAAGAGGTTTTACAACGAGTGCGTGACTTTTTGGTGCGACTACAGGAAGATGAGGTATCAAAAAATCAAGTATTAAAGGATGATATTTTACCAAAAATAACTGACTCAGATTCTAAACCAGCATTTTCATCTCTATTAGCGCAATTTAACCAACAGAGTCAGCCCGTATCTGCTTTAGATTCTTCTTTACAGCAACTAGACTTAACTGGTATTGAAACAGTACAAATCAAGCAAGAATTAACTGTCTTATTGCAACCCTTAAAAACAGAATTATCGAGTTTATTGGCGGAAAGAGCCGATTTAACCGAAGAAATTAAGAAACTAGAGCAAAAGCGACTACAAAACCACTCATTAAGTCAGCAGTTAGCTAACCGAGAGAAAATGATTTCTGAATTTTTAGAAGTCCTCATGAGTCGTTTAGTACCACATTTAATATCAAATTCTGGGTCAATAATTAACCCTAATTTACATAATTTAGAAGCAATTAGCTCGGCTATTCAGCCTATTTTAGAATCAGCAGAACGGGTAGAGCAGTTAGCAAATTTAGCTTATAATTTAGATCAACGTTTACTATCTCTAGATGGAACTGTCAATATTGTTTTTCAAGCTCTAGAACGTAATATTAACACCTATTATCAGTCTTTGTCTCAAGCATTAGATAAAATGCACGGTCAGGGGATGCAAGGTGAACAATTAATGACAAATTTCCTTAATAATTTGACTCGATATTTACAACAGCAAGTTTTGATTAATGAGCCTTCTATTTCTCATGTCAGTACTCAGGCTATTTCTGTATCACCATTATTAGATCAATCCCTACCCATTGAAGATTTAAAACCTTCAGAAGATATATTTATAGAAACTTCTGCTGCGGAAATATTGCCAATTAATTTGGATACAGGGTTATTAGATGAACAATCACAATCTGCAAAGGATCTAGGGTTAAAAAATGCTGATGATGTAGACGAACTTTATGCAAGTTTCTTTGATACTGCAACTTATCAATCTCTAAATTTCTCATTTTCTGCTGATATTTTACATGAGGAAAATCAAGGTTTATCTAGTGATTCCACAGTGGTTAATGATGATTTATCAGCGGTAGAAATTAGCAGTTCTTCAGTTTCTATGATGGACGACAGCACTATTTTAGCAGAAGAGGAAAATTATGATCTGCCAGTTATAGTTTCTGATGTTTCTACAGAGTTTGAAGTTACATTTTTACCAGATAAAGGAGAAGTAGAGCATCACAAAGAGGTAAATCCTGCGGATACAATTGTAGTTCTAACTGATTTATTGTTAGATACTAGTTATGAAGAAAGATCATCAGAAGTCCTGAATCAATGGGATGATTCAAGAAGACAAGCTGAAAATCATGATCTAGCTTTAGATACCCAGCAATCGCCAGTATTAGGGCAAAATTTGGCTGATTTTGACCAACCATTAAATTATACTGGGGAATCTATAACTGAATTAGACTCTGAAAGTCAGGAAGTAGATTTAAGTTTAACAACTCAGAAATATATAGAAGTTGAAAAAATAGATTCTTCCTGGTATTTAGGAATTGATATTGGGACAACGGGAATTTCTGCGGCTTTATTAAATCACTCTAAATTGGTAGTTTATCCAATTTATTGGTCAGCCGAAACTCAAAATGGTAGTCCGGCCTTTCAACAATCTTTCCGATTACCAGCAGAAGTTTATTTACCTACTAATCCAAGTTCTCATCATAGCAAAAATGGAGAATCAGAATCTGCCCCTCATCTTTATTCAGCACAGTTAAAGCCTTATTTACAAATAGCAGTTCCCTACCAACCAGAACGACAAAAATGGGAACCAATGTTGCAATTAAATGAGTTTTCTGCAGGTCCATTAATTTGGGTTCTGCGATCGCTCTCTAAGTTATTATCAACTCTGAGATCTAGTCAAACTAGTACCACACCGGCTTTAATTGCTAATGCTGTGGGCATGAATACACCAACATTTTCTCAAGTAATTAAGAATATCGCTGGTGTAATCTGCACTTGTCCTTCCAATTGGACAGAACAATATCGTTTTAATATTCGAGAAGCAATTGTCACCAGTGAACTGGTTTCTCATCCCCAACAAATCTTATTTTTAGAGGAAGCGATCGCTAGTTTACTGCCAGAATTAGACAGTGCTAATGGTCAATCTATCCAAATTAGTGAAAATCAGGGTTTACGTCCCTTAAAAACCAGTAATTATCCCCTGCTAGGGAACACTTTAGCCATTAATATTGGAGCGACACTTGTAGAAATGGCTTTGGTTGACATACCAGCAAATCTGGGAGAATTAACACACAAAGACTTCATGCTCCATAATTTTGCCTACTCTGGCAAGGGCATTGAACAAGATATTATTTGTCAGTTACTACTACCACCAAAATCTCGGCAAACCCGGCAACCGGGACAATCCGATCATGAAGCAGCTAATACTAATCCTTGGCATTGGCAACCGTCAATTCCTGGTTTAGACCAAATGCAATTTTCTAGTTTGGGTTTGGAAGCTTTGACATTACCTAAGGTCGGAGAACCAGATACAGAAGCTCGCATTCATCTCCAGCAACGTTTAGAAAGTTCCCTTCTCGGACAAGCTTTATTAGATGCCGCTTTGGCTTTAAAATTGATTTTACAGCACCAAGAAACTTTTACCCTAGAATTTGCCGACCAACGTTGGGTATTACAGCGCCGAGATTTGGAAAGTCAAGTCTTTGTTCCCTTTGTCCGTCGTCTTAATCGAGAGCTTAACAAATTATTAGTAGCCCGTGGTATTCC
>Ga0082207_1000117_pt1 | contig 46862 bp, 43 predicted proteins | sample LakMenEpi10Aug09_FD_71540 | JGI IMG/M metagenome (GOLD analysis project Ga0082207, IMG submission 71540) | reverse complement strand
CGTCCGTGTCCCGGTGGGCGATCCAGCGGCGCGGCAGGGGGGCGTGCGCCGAGCCGCCAGGTTCAGGCAGTTGCCAAGCGCGCCCGGTGCCGCTGCACCTCTTCCAGCACCCGCACCGGTGACGTGCCGCCCAATACCTGTCGCGCCTGGAGTGATCCGGCCAGGCTCAACACCTCATGCACATCGGATTCGATCCGTGCGTCGAAGGCTTGCAAGTCGGCCAGGCTCAGTTCGGACAGGTCCACGCCTCGGCCCAGTGCCGTCTTCACTGCGTGCGCCACCACTTCATGGGCATCGCGGAAGGGCAGGCCCTTCTTCACCAGGTAGTCGGCCAGGTCGGTGGCGGTGGCATAGCCGCGAAGGGCCGCGCGCTGCATGGCCTCAGGCTTCACGCGGATGCCCTGCACCATCTCGGCCATGATCCGCAGCGTGTCGCGTACCGTGTCCACGGTGTCGAACAGCGGCTCCTTATCTTCCTGGTTGTCCTTGTTGTAGGTCAGTGGCTGGCCCTTCATCAGCACCAGCAGCGCATTGAGGTGCCCATACACGCGCGCCGTCTTGCCGCGCGCCAGTTCGGCCACGTCGGGGTTGCGCTTCTGCGGCATGATCGATGAACCCGTGCAGTAGCGGTCGGCCAGGTCGATGTAGCCGAAGTTCTGGTTCATCCAGATGATGATCTCCTCGCTGATCCGCGATACATGCATCATCACCAGCGAGGCGAAGGCGGTGAACTCGATGGCGAAGTCGCGGTCGCTGACCGCGTCAAGACTGTTGCGGCACACGGCCTCGAAGCCCAGCGTGCGCGCCACGCGTTCGCGGTCCAGCGGGTAGCTGGTGCCGGCCAGTGCGGCGGCGCCCAGGGGCAGGGTGTTCACGCGGCTTCGGATCTCGACCAGGCGCTGCTCGTCGCGGTGGAACATTTCCACATAGGCCAGCAGGTGGTGTGCAAAGCTCACCGGCTGCGCCACCTGCAGGTGCGTGTAGCCCGGCATGATGGTGTGGGCGTGTTCGGCGGCCAGGTCGACCAGCGAGGCCTGCATCTGCCGCAGCAGGGGCAGCAGTTGGTCGATTTCGCCGCGCAGCCACAGGCGCACGTCGGTGGCCACCTGGTCGTTGCGCGATCGCCCCGTGTGCAGCCGCTTGCCCGCGTCTCCCACCAGTTGCGTCAAGCGCGCCTCGATGTTCAGGTGCACATCTTCGAGGTCCAGCTTCCATTCGAAGGTGCCGGCTTCGATTTCCTGGCGGATCTGCGCCATGCCGCGCTGGATATCGGCCAGGTCTTGCGCGGCGATGATGCCTTGCGCGCACAGCATTTCCGCGTGCGCCAAGCTGCCGTCGATATCGGCCTGCCACAGGCGCTTGTCGAAAAAGACACTGGCCGTGTAGCGCTTGACCAGCTCGCTCATCGGTTCGCTGAAGAGCGCCGACCAGGCTTGGTGCTTGTTCTCTAAAGGGTTGGTGGCCATGGTGGAAGTCAATGCGCCCCGGCCAGGGTGGCCAGGATGTGCAGCAGTGCCAGGCGGTAGCCCGATACGCCCAGCCCGACGATGCAGCCCTTGGCGATGCCACTCAGGTAGGAGTGGCGGCGGAAGTCCTCGCGCGCGTGCACATTGCTGATGTGCACCTCGATGAAGGGCAGTGCGGTGCCGGCCAGCGCGTCACGCAGCGCGATGCTGGTGTGGGTGTAGGCGCCAGGGTTGATGATCACCCAGGCAACGCCTTCGGCGCGAGCCTGGTGAATGCGGTCGATCAGAGCGCCTTCGTGGTTGGACTGAAAGGTCAGCAGTCTTGCACCGGCAGCCTTGGCCTGCGCCTTGAGCTCGCGCTCGATGTCGGGCAGGGTCGTGTGGCCGTACACCTCGGGCTCGCGTGTGCCCAGCAGGTTCAGGTTGGGGCCATTGATCAGAAGGATCTTGGTCATCGCAGCAGGGCGCCGGGGCTTGGCAAGGCGCACCGCGCCGAGCGGGCCACCGGGGCCGATTTCTGTGGTGGGGCCCTATTGTCGCCGGTCCAGTCGTGCCATTCATGGGCACTTGGCGGAGGCTGTGAGATTCGAACTCACGGACGGTTGCCCGTCGGCAGTTTTCAAGACTGCTGGGTTAAACCACTCCCCCAAGCCTCCGAAGCCCCTTAGTGTACCGGCGGCACGCCCGGTACTTGCGCCGCTTCGCAGGCCACCTGAAGCACCTCGCGCCGCCCACCGTCGACACGCACGCCCGTCAGGCGGCCGCCCCACACGCAGCCGGTGTCCAGGGCCAACAGATCGGGCCGGTTGATCAGGCCCAGCGTGCTCCAGTGGCCAAAGGCCATGGGCGTGCCCGCCGTTGCGCGCTGCGGCAGCTCGAACCAGGGCTGCAGCCCCGCGGGGGCCTGGTCCGTTCCTTCCTTGACCATGAAATCCTGCGTGCCGTCGGGCGCGCACCAGCGCATGCGGGTGAGCGCATTGATGATCAAGCGCCACCGGTCCGGGCCCTGCAGGGCATCGTTCCACCGCGCCGGCTCGTTGCCGTACATCAGGGGCAGGAAATCGGCCAAGGCCGGGCCTTGCAGCATGGTTTGCACCTCGGCCGCATGCGCCAGGGTGTTGCTGGCGCTCCACTGTGGGGGTACGCCGGCGTGTACGCACAGCCAGCCCTCGGCTTCTACCGCCAGGGGCCGTTGGCGCAGCCAGTCCAAGAGCGCGGCGCGGTCAGGTGCCCGCAGCACGTCGTTTAGCGTGTCGCTGCGGTGCGCCGGCCGCACGCCATGGGCCACGGCCAGCAGGTGCAGGTCGTGGTTGCCCAGCAAGGCCTGGGCGCTGCCGCCCATGGCCATCAGCCGCCGCAGTGTGGCCGCCGATTCCGGCCCGCGGTTGACCAGGTCGCCCAGCACCGTCAAGCGGTGGCGCGAGGGCGAGAAGTCCCACAGCGCCAGCAAGCGTTCGAAGGCGCCCAGGCAGCCTTGCAGGTCGCCGATCAGCAGATGCATCGTGTGATTCTGCTACGCTTTGAGCTGTCTGCACTTCTTGCCGCCAGCGGCCAGGCCCCTGGGCCGAAGCACGGCGCGGCACCCACATGGACCTTGCGTTACTCGTTGGCCTGATTCTGATCAACGCCCTTTTCGCCATGTCGGAAATGGCCTTGTCGGCCAGCCGCAAGGCGCGGTTGCAGGTTCTGGTGGAAGCCGGCGACCCGGGCGCCGTGGCCGCCATGGACCTGCACGACAAGCCCACCAAGTTCCTGTCCACCGTCCAGATCGGCATCACCTCCATCGGCGTGCTCAACGGCATCGTTGGTGAGGCTGCATTCGCTGGACCGCTGTCGGCGTGGCTGCAGGAGCAGCTTCCCCTTTCGCCCACCGTGGCCGGATGGACGGCCACCGGCCTGGTGGTGCTCATCATCACCTTCGTGACGATCATCTTCGGCGAACTCGTGCCCAAGCGCATCGGGCAGTTGCACCCTGAAGCCGTGGCCGTGGTCATGGCGAGGCCCATGCAGGCGCTTTCGAGGGCCACACGGCCCTTCGTGGCCCTGTTGTCCCTGAGCACCGATGCGGTCCTGCGGCTCTTGGGGCAGCATCGAAAGGCCGGGCCTGGCGTGACCGAAGAGGAGATCGCCGCCAGCCTGGAAGAGGGCCTGGAAAGCGGGGTGATCGAACAGCAGGAGCACCAGATGGTGCGCAACGTGTTCCGCCTGGATGAGCGTCAAGTGGGCTCGATGATGGTGCCGCGCAACGATGTGGTGTGGCTGGACATCAACGCCCCCTTGGCCGAACAGCTGCGCATCATCGGAGAACACGCCCACAGCCGCTACCCGGTGTGCCGCGACGGCTTGCACGATGTGGTGGGCGTGGTGTCTTCAAGCGTCGCCTTGCCGGCCCTGGCCCGTGGGGAAACACTGGACATTGCCCGGCTGCTGCAGCCGGCCGTGTTCGTGCCCGAGACCCTCACGGGCATGGAACTGTTGGAGCAGTTCCGCCTGTCCACCGACGAACTGGTGTTCGTGGTCGACGAATACGGCGAGGTACAGGGGGTGATCACGGTGCGTGACCTGCTGGAAGCCATCACCGGTGAATTCAGTGCGCCAAGCGACGACAATCCCTGGGCTGTCGAGCGCGGGGATGGTTCCTGGCTGCTCGATGGTCTGATCCCCGCCCCGGAGCTGAAGGACAGGCTGGACATCAAGGAGCTGCCCGATGAGGAACGTGGTCGCTACAACACCTTGGCCGGCATGATCATGCTGCTGCTGGGCCGCGTGCCCCGAACGGCGGATTCGGTCCAATGGGCCGGTTGGCAGTTCGAGGTGGTGGATCTGGACGGCAAACGCATCGACAAGGTGCTGGCCACGCCCCTCGTGATTCCTGGAGAAACGATTCAATGAGTACCCCTGAACAAGCCGCTTCGGCCACCCCCAAGGACAACCTGTACACCGAGCTGCAGGCCCTGGACCGCGGCACGCACCGCCAGATGCGCCTGTCGCGCCTGGTGCACAGCGACCACAGTCCCGCCCGCGGCATGAACTCGATGTTCGCCAACGCGGTGGAATTCATGGACCTGGCGCGCGAGTACCCGGTGGTGTTCGTGCGCGCGGGCGACCCGGCGGCCAACAACGGCAAGCTGGAGGTGTCTCCGGTGGCGGTACTCGGCCTCAAGCGCGGTGAGAACCTCTTCCTCAAGGAGGATGGGTCCTGGTCGGCCTCCTATGTGCCGGCCATGCTGCGCTCCTATCCCTTCGCCCTGGTCCACACGGAGGACAACAACTACATCGTGTGCTTCGACAAGGCCTGGAGCGGGTTCTCCGAACAGGAGGGCGAGCGCCTGTTCGACGACGCGGGTGAGCCCACCGAGTTCATGAAGGGCGTGCAGGGTTACCTGGAACAGCTCGACGCCGAGATGCAGCGCACACGGGCCTTCTGCCAACGCCTGGTGGAACTGGAGCTGCTGCAGGACATGCGCTTTGACGCCCAGATGGAGGGCGGCCAGACCCTGGTGGTGGATGGTTTCCTGGCCGTCAACGAACAGAAGCTCGCCGAGCTGCCCGACGCCACCGTGGTGGAGCTCCACCGCAGCGGCATCCTGGCGCTGCTTTACGCGCACATCGGCTCCATGGCCATGATGCGCCGCTTGGTGGAGCGTCGAGTGGCGCTCAACTTGCCGGTGTGACGGACCTGGGCGGGGCTTCGGTCATGAGCAACGCCTACGCCCAGATGTTGGCCTGTCCCCAGGCCACTCGCCTGCTGTCGCCGGCGGCCGTGCTGCACGCCATGCTGGACTTGGAGCGAGCCATGGTGTTGGCCCAAGCCGAACTGGGCTTGGTGGACCGTGCCCATGCGCAGACGGTGACCGACTGCTGTCTGATCTGTGCGGCTGACCTTCAGGCTGAGCCGCATGCCCAAGATCTGGTGGCGCAGGCGGCAGCCGCCGGCAGCCTGGCCATCCCCTTGGTGAACAGGCTCAAGGCCACCGTGCGCGATCGCGACGCGAAGGCCTTGGCCGCGGCGCACTTGGGGGCCACCAGCCAAGACCTGATCGACACCGCGATGTCGCTGCAGGGCCGGCAGGTGCTGGCCCTCATCGATGAACAGGTTCGGCGCGCGCTGCAGGCCATCGTCAAATTGAAGCGGGCCCATGGGCGGTCGCCTCTGGTGGCAAGCACCTTGATGCAGCCCGCGGCGCCCACCGTGTTGGAGGCGCGACTACTGAATTGGGCCCTGCCCCTGCAGCGCAGCCGACAGCAGCTGGCTGAGCGTGGCCGGGCAGCCTTCACGCTTCAGTTGGCCGGCGCCGTGGGCGACGGGGCGGCGTGGGGCTCCAAGGCCGTGGCCTTGCGGCAGGCCGTGGCCGATCGGCTGGGATTGCCCCTGCATCCCTGGGCCTGGCATGCGCAGCGCGACGATGGTGCACGCTTGGCCGCCGAACTGGGAGTCTTGGTGGGCGCGCTGGCCAAGGTGGGGCTGGATGTGGCGCTCATGTCGCAGGCCGAGGTGGGCGAGCTTCAGGAATCGGTGGCGGTGGGCCGTGGGGGGTCTTCGGCCATGCCGCACAAGCGCAACCCGGTGGGCGCGATGGTGGCCTTGGCGGCGCTTCAGCGCGCGCCGCAGCGCGTGGCGTCCGCCATCGCGTGCATGGCCTCCCCGTATGAGCGTGGCTTGGGCCAATGGCAGGCAGAAGGCGCCGAACTGGCCGACTTGCTGATCATCGCGGCCGGATCTGCCACCGCCATGGCCAATGCCTTGGAACACGCGGCCGTCGACCCCGCGAAGATGGCCGAGAACCTGAAGGCGTTTCACGACGCCACCGGTGTGCCGCCACGCGCGATGGGCGCCGAGGCCTCAAGCCTGGACCCCGAGCGCGAGCGCCTGTGGGCCGAATTGGAATCCTGCATTTAGCCATGAGCCACGAACCCATGCCCTCGCGTGACGACGATTTCGACCGCGGCCTTCGCAACCGAACCGCCGTGCTCGGCGAAGACTGGGTACGCAAGTCTACGGAAGGCGCCAATGGCTTCAATGCCGACTTCCAGCAACTCATCACGCGCTACGCCTGGCATGAGATCTGGGGGCGCCCTGGACTGGACCACACCACGCGGCGCCTGTTGGTCTTGGGCATGACCATGGGCATGGCGCGCTGGGAGGAATTCGAGTTGCACTGCCGCGCGGCGCTGCGTGGCGGGGTGCCGCTGGACAAGATTCAGGAAACCCTCATGCAGGGGGCCATCTACTGCGGCGTGCCCGCTGCCAACACGGCGTTCAAGATCACCACGGGCATCCTGCGCGAAGAAGGCCTGCTGCCTGGGCCGGCCCCGCTGACACCGGATGTGCGCGTGCAGTTTCACCACACCTTCAGCCAGCCGCAGTTGCGGGTGGCGCTGCAGGGTGTGGCGCAGGGCCAGCCCGTGGTGCTCAGCCACGCACTGGGCCTGGACCTGCATATGTGGGACGACATCGCGGCTGAATTGGCGCGCGACCATCCGGTGTTGCGCTACGACCACCGCGGCCACGGTGGCTCAGGCAGCGGACCGGGGGCCTTCACGATGCAGGACCTGGTGGAAGATGCCGCGCGCGTGATTCATGAGTGGGGCCGTGGGCCGGTGGCCTTTGTGGGCCTGTCGATGGGCGGCATGGTCGGCCAGGGCTTGGCCATTCAGCACCCCGATTGCGTGTCTCGGTTGTTTTTGGCCAACACCACGGCCGTGTACACGCCGCAGGCCCGCGAAGCCTGGTCCACGCGTGTGCAGGCGGTTCAGGCCTCGGGCATGAGCGCTGTGGCCGATATGGTGGTGCAGCGCTACCTGAATGAGTCCTACCGTGCGGCCAACCCCGATGTGGTTCAGCGCGTGCGCGCTACGCTGCTGTGCCAGGATGCGCACAGCTATGCCCTGGCCTGTCAGGCAGTGGCCGGCGTGGACTGGCTGGATCAGCTCAACCGCATCAGCTGCCCCACCCATGTGTTGGCCGGTGCCTTGGATGCCGGTGCCACGCCCGCGATGGCGCAGGAACTGGCTCAGCGAATCCCCGGCGCGCAGCTCACCGTGCTGCCGAAGGCCAGCCACCTGAGCGTGGCGGAGTGCCCGGCAGAGTGTGTCCAATTGTTGCGGGCGTGGTTGGTCGGCGCGTAGCGTCCCTCAATGGGTTCCACAGCCTGAGCGGCCAGGGGACCCGATGCCTCTTCGTTGATCGTGGTCAATCTGGGCCTCAATGGATTGCGCTCTTCGTAGAGACTTGAACTGTCCGATGCTTCGATAGTTCGGCTCTATGAAAAATCGGGAAGTACCTGCGGGTGCGACGATCTTTGGTCGTCGCCTCAGGCAGGCGAGGAAGTGGGCCGGATTGCCACAGGATCGTTTGGGTGTGGCCATTGGCCTGGACGAGACCACCAGCAGTGCCCGCATCAGCCGGTATGAGACCGGCGTTCATGAGCCACCGATTGCCACCGCCCGTCTGTTGGCAGCGGAACTGGGCGTGCCCCTGGCGTTTCTGTATTGCGACGATGAGGACCTGGCCTTGGCGCTGCTGAACCTGGCGGCGATGTCGTGCACGGAGCGAAGGCGTCTGCAGCGCCAAATGGGTTGGGCCTGGCCGGCCTGAGGCCTGAGGCCTGAAGTCTGAAGTCTGAGTAGTAGCCCCCGGGCACTCAGGCATCGGCTTGTCTTATCCTCCGGTCTACTTGCGCATGGGGCGCAGGTGACTTGGAGCAGGCCTTGAGCAACCGCACAGCCCCCCCGTTTCGAGCCGACCACGTCGGCAGCTTTCTGCGTCCGACCTACCTGTTGGAGGCGCGAGAGGCGCACTTTGTGCGCAAGAGCCTGTCGGCCGAGCAATTGCGTGAAGTGGAAGACCGCGCCATTGCCGAAATCGTCCAGTTCCAACGCGACGTAGGGCTGCAGAGCATCACCGACGGTGAGTTCAGGCGAACCTATTTCCACATCGACTTCCTGCAGCAGATGGGTGGCGTCAAGACGGACATTCCGGTGACCGTCCGCCGTCCCGACGGCACCGAGGAACTGGCGCCCCCTGTGATTCGCGTGGTGGACAAGGTTCGGCATGTGCGCGACATCCAGCGGGCTGATTTCAACTACCTGCAGCAGCAGGTGGCGGCATGCGCGGACCCCGCATTGACGCCCAAGGTCACGATCCCATCGCCCACCATGCTGCACTTCCGAGGGGGTCGCGCGGGCATCAGCCGCGAGGCCTACCCCGAACTCGACCCGGTGTTCTACGACGATGTGGCGCAGGCCTATGCCGAGGAACTGCACAGCCTGTACCAGGCCGGATGCCGCTATGTGCAGATGGATGACACCAATCTGGCCTACCTGTGTGATGAAAAGATGCGCGAGGCCGCCCGTCAGCGGGGCGACGACCCCAACGAGCTGCCCCACCGGTATGCGCAGTTCATCAACAAGGTGGTGGACCGCAAGCCTGAGGGCATGACCTTGGCCATGCACCTTTGCCGCGGCAACTTCAAGAGCACGCATGCCGCCTCGGGCAACTACGAGCCGGTGGCCGAGGCGCTGCTGTCGGAGATGAAGCTCGACGCGTTCTTCCTGGAATACGACGACGATCGGTCCGGAGACTTCCGTCCCCTGCGCTTCCTGGGCAAGGGTAAGGTGGTGGTGCTGGGCCTGGTGACCACGAAGTTCGGTCAACTCGAAAGCAAGGACAGCCTCAAGCGGCGCATCGACGAGGCTGCGCGCTACGTGCCGTTGGAGCAGTTGTGCTTGAGTCCCCAATGTGGCTTCTCCAGCACCGTACACGGCAACAACATTGCGGTGGAAGACCAGCGCAGCAAGCTGCGTCTGGTGGTGGAAACCGCCGATGAAGTTTGGGGGCGGTGAGCATCACCGTCCTATCATGGCCAATCACAACGACATCAAGGAGACCAACATGAAGGTACGCCATCCTCTGCAACGCGCCCTGTCTGCGGTGGCGCTCTCGGGCCTGATCGCGGCAAGCGTGTCGCAGGCCCAGGCCCAGGAAGTCACGCTCAAGTTCCACCACATCTGGAACCCGCAGGCCATGGCCTCGGTCAATGTGATCGGACCCTGGTGCGAGAAGATCGCCAAGGAGTCCAATAACCGATTGAAGTGTCAGATCCTGCCGGCCATGAGCGGTGGTGGTACCCCGGCGCAACTGGTCGACCGCGTCAAGGACGGCGTGGACGATGTGGTGATCACCTTGCCGGGCTACACCGCCGGGCGATTCCCCAGCACCGAGGTGTTCGAGTTGCCCTTCATGTGCAATTCGGCCGAAGTGGGCGCCCAAGCCACCTGGGTCTACATGAACAAGCACTCCACCAAGGAATTCCCCGGCACCAAGTTGCTGGCGACCTGGGTGCACGATGAGGGCTATGTCCACACCAATGCGCGTCAGGTGAGGACGCTGGCCGATTTCAAGGGACTCAAGATGCGGGCCCCGACGCGCCAGACCAACAAGCTGCTGGCTTCGCTGGGCGCCACGCCGGTGGGCATGCCGCTGCCGGCGATCCCCGATGCGGTGAGCAAGGGCACCATCGACGGCTTCCTGCTGCCCTGGGAAGTGATGCCTTCGCTCAAGCTGCACGAGATGGTGAAGTTTCACAGCGAGACCGATCCGTCTCGGCCAGCCCTGTACAGCGCGGTGTTCGTGTTCGCCATGAACCAGGCCAAGTACGACAGCCTGCCCGCCGATCTGAAGAAGGTGATCGACAACAACAGCGGTGCGGCGCTGTCGCAGCAGATCGGCAAGATCTGGGACAACAGCCAGGCCGCTGGGCGCAAGGCCGCCCAGGACCGCGGCAACACCTTCTACACGATCCCCGGGTCTGAGCTCGACAATTGGGTGAAGGCATCGGCGCCGCTCTACGACGATTGGGTGGCCGACATGGACAAGCGTGGCGCCAACGGTAAGGCCTTGCTGTCCGAGGCGCGCGAACTGCTCACGCGTTTCCGCAAGTGATGGGTCGACCCCAGGCCTGAGCCCCCGTCATGCAGCGGTGGCTCAGTCGACTGTCTGGCGGCTTCGCGCTGGCGGGTGCTGGCGTGGCCCTTCTGGTGGCCGCCATGGCGGTGTGGAGCATTGCCGGGCGCTATGTGCTGAGCCGTCCGGTGATGGGGGATGTCGAGATCACCCAGATGGGCATCGCCTTGTCCATCTCCCTGTGCCTGCCCTGGTGCCAACTGCAACGGGCACACATCATCGTGGACTTCTTCACGCAGCGGATGGGTGAGGCCATGAACAGGGCGCTCGACGCCCTGGGCTGCGTGCTGATGGCGGTGATGGGCTTGCTGTTGGCGTGGCGCACCATGGTCGGCGCCATGTCGGTGGCCGATGCCTTCGAGCAGACGATGATTCTGGGCTTGCCCATGTGGTGGGCCTATGCCGGGCTGGCGCCTGGCCTGTTGCTCAGTGCGGTGGTGGCGCTTTGGCAGGCCGCGAGGCTGGCCGCTGGTGGGGATTCGGCGCACCCATCGGGCTCAACCTTGGAAGACGCCGCATGAGCGGAGCGGCCATTGGCCTGCTGATGTTCGGGGGCATGCTGCTGCTCATGGCCTTGCGCATCCCCATCGCCGCGGCGATGTTCATTCCGGGTGCACTGGGCTATTGGGCGTTGACCAACGACACGGCGCTGCTCAATCACCTCAAGGGGGCCTCGGTGGCGCGGCTGACGGTCTACGACCTGTCGGTCATTCCCTTGTTCCTGCTGATGGGGCAGTTCGCCACGCAGGGGGGGCTGAGCCGCGCGCTGTTTCGGGCTGCAGCTTCGCTGCTGGGCCACATCCGGGGCGGGCTGGGGATGGCCTCCATCCTGGCCGCTGGCGCTTTCGGCGCGGTGTGCGGTTCCTCGGTGGCCACGGCCGCCACCATCACCCAGGTGGCCTACCCGCAAATGAAGGCGCACGGTTACGCCGGGCGCCTGAGCACCGCCACCCTGGCCACCGGAGGCACCCTGGGCATCCTGATTCCGCCTTCGGTCCCGTTGGTCGTCTATGCGATCCTGACCGAACAGAACATCGCCAAGCTCTTTGCCGCGGCGATGATCCCGGGCTTGTTGGCCATGCTGGGCTACATCGTGGTGCTGGCCCTGATCTGCCGAGCCCATCCTGAGCTGGCGCCTTCGTCGCCCAAGGTGGGGTGGGCCGAGCGGGGGCGGGCCGTCTTGGGCGTCTGGCCCATCGTGCTCGTGTTTGTCCTGGTGTTCGGCGGCATTTATGGCGGCGTGTTTTCGCCCACGGAAGGCGCGGCGGTGGGGGCCGCGGCCACCTTCATCGTGGGCTTGGCCAGGCGCGAACTTGACGCAGCGGGCATCCGTCGCAGCTTTCTCGGGACGGCGGAAACCAGCGCCATGGTCTTCCTCATCTTCCTGGGGGCGGACATGATGAACGCCAGTCTGGCGCTCACCCAGCTGCCCGCCGCGCTGGCGTCCTATGTGGGCACGCTGGAGGTGTCGCCCCTGCTTATCCTGGGGGCTGTCCTGGCCTTCTATGTGCTGCTGGGCTGCGTCATGGATGAGCTGTCCATGATGCTGTTGACGATCCCGGTGCTGTTCCCGACCATCATGGGATTGGACCTGTGGGGTCTGACGCCGGAGATGAAGGCCATCTGGTTCGGCATCCTGGTGCTGATGACGGTGGGCATCGGCATGACCGCCCCGCCGGTGGGCCTGTGCGTCTATGTGGTCAACAACTTGGCCCGCGAGGTGCCGATGGCGGAGACCTACAAGGGTGTCATGCCCTTCCTGGCCTGGGATGTGGTTCGCCTGCTGTTGATGCTGCTGTTCCCTGTGTTGTCGCTCGGGCTCGTGCAGGCCCTGTATTGACGCGTCAGGCCCGGCGCTTGGTGCGATGGGCCACGGCAGACTGACGACGGGGACTGAAGATCAACTGCGCTTGACCTCCACCAGCGGCTTGAGCCCCAACTCGGCCTCGCTGACGCCGGCGGTGAGTTGCGCCGGTGTGAAGCGCGAACGGGCCTCATCCGCATGGGCCAAGGGCTCAACCGGCACCAAGCTGGCGCGGCAGCGTCTGGCCAGCGCCTGGTACACCTGGGTGCCCTGGCCCTTCCAGCGCACTTCGTCATCTGAAAGCTCGCGTACCACCTTGGCTGGCGAGCCCATCAGCAACGAGCGCGTCGGCACCTTCATGCCGGCACGGACGAAGGCGCCGGCCGCCACGATGGTGGCTTCGCCGATCTCGACCTCGTCCATCACCACGCTGTTCATCCCCACCAGGGCGTTGCGGCCCACGGTGCAGCCATGCAGCACGGCGCCATGGCCGATGTGGCCATCCACCTCGACCACGCAGTCTTTGCCGGGAAAGGCATGCATCACGCAGGTGTCCTGCACGTTGGCGCCTTCGCGCACCACGATTCGCCCGAAATCGCCGCGCAGGCTGGCCAATGGGCCAATGTAGACATTCGCGCCGATCCACACATCGCCGATCAACTCGGCGCTGGGGTGCACGAAGGCACTGGGGTGCACGACGGGGGACAAGCCGTCCAGGGAATAGCAGGGCATGGGAAATCCATTAATTGACCGACCGGTCGGTAAACTATACGATGCGGGTTGTGAAAGCACAACCGGTGTGCATCCCACCCACCTGACCATGACCGCCTCCCCCGCTGCCGATTCGCCCATCCTGGTTCAAGACGAGGGTGCGGTGCGCACGATCACGCTCAACCGCCCGCAGGCGCTCAACAGCTTCACCGTGCCCATGCACCAGGCCCTGCGTGCGGCCCTGGCCGAGGCCGCCTCCACTTCCAGCGTACGCGCGGTGGTGATCACCGGCGCCGGTCGCGCCTTTTGTGCCGGGCAAGACCTGGCTGAGGTGATGGACCCGCAGGCCCCGGGCGTGGGCGACCTGGTGGCCGAGCACTACAGGCCCCTGGCGCTGCAGGTCAGCCGAATGCCGGTGCCGGTCATCGCGGCCGTCAATGGGGTGGCCGCCGGCGCCGGCGCCAACCTGGCGCTGGGTTGTGACCTGGTGGTGGCCGCCGAATCGGCCTCCTTCATCCAGGCGTTTTCCAAGATTGGCCTGGTGCCCGATTGCGGCGGTACCTGGTTGCTGCCCCGCCTGGTGGGCCGTGCCACCGCCCTGGGCCTGGCGCTCACCGGCGACAAGCTTGGCGCGGCGCAGGCCAAGGCGCTGGGCTTGATCTGGCAGTGCGTGCCCGATGCCGAACTGGTGCCCGCGGTGCAGGCCCTGGCGGCCAAGCTGGCGGCCATGCCGGTCAAGGCCTTGGTGGCCACGCGGCTGGCCATGGACGCCGCGCAGCACCTGAGCCTCGAAGGGGCGCTGGGTGCCGAAGCTCAACTTCAGGCCGGGTTGGCTGTCGCCCACGATTGCCAGGAGGGCATTGCAGCTTTCTTGGCCAAGCGAGCCCCCGTGTTCACCGACCGCTGAGCGCCAGGATGCCGCGGCCGCACCCCGACACACTGCCCATGTCCCAAAACATGTCCCAAAACATGTCCCAAAGCGCCCACGCTTTCGATGAACAGGCCCTGGCCTTGGCTGCGCGCGTGCGCGACGCCATGCTGCAGGGCGACCAGGCCACCGCGCACATGGGGATCGCCATCGCGGCTGTGGGCCCGGGCTCGGCCACAGCCACCATGACCGTGCAGCCGTGGATGCTCAATGGCCACGCCACCTGCCACGGCGGCTTCATCGCCACGCTGGCCGACAGCGCCTTCGCCTTTGCCTGCAACGCCTACAACGAAATCACCGTTGCCTCGGGTTTCGACATCAGCATCGTCGCGCCTGCGCGCCAGGGCGACGTGCTGACGGCGGTTTGCACCGAACAGAACAAGACCTCGCGCACCGGCGTCTACGACGTGGAAGTGCGAAACCAGGATCAGCAGCGCATTGCGCTGTTTCGAGGCCGGTCCTACACGATGAAGGGCAAGCCGGTGGTGGCGGTCTGAAGGCCTGTGCCTCACTCCTTCCCACGACCCAAGCCCCCGCACCCGGAGAACCAAGACCATGGTGGATGTCCGCCCGCCCGCAACTGAGGAACTCGATCCGATCGAGCGCGCCAGCCGCGATGAGATCACGGCGCTGCAGTTGAAGCGCTTGCAGTGGACCTTGCAGCATGCCTACGACCATGTGCCGCACTACCGGCGCGCCTTCGATGAGAAGGGCGTGCACCCGTCGGACTGCAAATCGCTGGCCGACTTGGCCCGTTTCCCCTTCACCACGAAGAAGGAACTGCGCGACCACTACCCCTTCGGCCTGTTCGCCGTGCCGCGCCAGCAGGTGGTGCGCATCCACGCCTCGTCGGGCACCACCGGCAAGCCCACGGTGGTGGGCTACACGAGGCAGGACATCTCCAACTGGGCCGACCTTGTGGCGCGTTCCATCCGCGCCGCAGGCACTCGCCCCGGTGACATCGTGCACGTGGCCTACGGCTATGGCCTGTTCACTGGCGGCCTGGGCGCCCACTATGGTGTGGAGCGATTGGGCTGTACCGTCATCCCGATGAGCGGCGGTCAGACGGAAAAGCAGATCCAGCTCATCACCGACTTCAAGCCGCGCGTCATCATGGTCACGCCCAGCTACATGCAGGTGATCATCGAGCACTTCCAGAAGATGGGGATGGACCCGCGCGAATCCTCGCTGGAGATCGGCATTTTTGGGGCCGAGCCCTGGACCGAGGCCATGCGCACGGAAATCCAGAACAAGGCCGACATCAAGGCTGTGGACATCTACGGATTGTCCGAAGTGATGGGCCCTGGCGTGGCCAGCGAGTGCGTGGAAACGCAGGACGGCCCCGTGATCTGGGAAGACCACTTCTATCCGGAGATCATCGACCCCGAGACGGGCGAGGTGCTGCCCGACGGCAGCGAGGGCGAGCTGGTGTTCACCTCGCTGACCAAGGAAGCCCTGCCCATCATCCGCTACCGCACGCGCGACCTCACACGCCTGCTGCCACCCACGGCCCGCTCCTTCCGGCGCATTGGCAAGATCGTGGGCCGCAGCGACGACATGCTCATCATCCGCGGCGTGAATGTGTTCCCCACGCAGATCGAGGAGATCATCTTGGCCCACGAGCAGCTGTCGGGCCAGTATGAGATCCATGTCAGCCGTGATGGGCACCTCGACGAGGTGGAGGTGCACACCGAGCTTCAGCCTCAGCACGGCGGCGTCTCGGGCACCCAGCTCGACGAGATCTCCCGTTGGGTCAACCACCGCATCAAGACCCTGGTGGGCATTTCCACCCGGGTGGTGGTGCTGGCACCTGGCAGCATCAAGCGAACCGAAGTGGGCAAGGCCAAGCGGGTGTTCGACCGCCGTCCCAAGTAGCTTGCACCACTGCCTTCGTCATCCATTTTTCTGACACGCACCACAGGACGCACCATGTACACCCAAGCCATGGACACCCAGGGCCTAGAACCCGGTCATGCTCGCAAGACCATCCGCACCGCCGAGGAGGCCGTGCTGCAGGAGCGCTTCGATGAGCGCATCGACGCTGGTGAGTTCATCGAGGCCAAGGACTGGATGCCCGAGGACTACCGCAAGACCCTGATCCGTCAGATCAGCCAGCACGCGCACTCGGAGATCGTGGGCATGCTGCCCGAGGGCAACTGGGTGACGCGGGCCCCTACGCTCAAGCGCAAGGCCATCCTGCTGGCCAAGATCCAGGACGAAGCGGGACACGGTCTTTATCTGTACTCGGCTGCGGAAACCCTGGGCATCAGCCGCGATCAGATGCTCGCCGCGCTGCACAGTGGCAAGGCCAAGTACAGCTCGATCTTCAACTACCCCACGCTCACTTGGGCCGATGTGGGAGTGATCGGTTGGCTGGTCGACGGCGCAGCCATCATGAACCAGGTGCCCATCTGCCGCTGCAGCTACGCGCCTTATGCCCGCGCCATGATCCGCGTCTGTCGAGAGGAAAGCTTCCACCAGCGCCAGGGCTTCGACGCCCTGCTGACCATGATGCGCGAAGGCACCGACGGCCAGCGCGCCATGGTGCAGGACGCGGTGAACCGTTGGTGGTGGCCCAGCATCATGATGTTCGGCCCACACGATGCCGACAGCCCCAACAGCGCGCAGGGTATGCGCTGGGGCATCAAGCGGGTGTCCAACGACGAGCTGCGTCAGAAGTTCGTGGACGCCACGGTGGACCAGGCCAAGGTCTTGGGCGTGACCTTGCCCGACCCCGACCTGAAATGGAATGAAGCGCGTGGCCACTGGGATTTTGGCGCCATCGACTGGAGCGAGTTCTGGGCCGTGGTGGGGGGCAATGGCCCCTGCAACAAGGAACGCCTGGCCACCCGAGTGACCGCTTGGGAAGAGGGCGCCTGGGTACGCGAGGCCGCCATGGCCCACGCCCGCAAGCAAACCAGCCATCAGGAGGCCGCATGAGCGCCAATCAAGAATGGCCCTTGTGGGAAGTCTTTGTGCGCAGCCGCGCCGGCCTGGACCACAAGCACTGCGGCAGCCTGCACGCAGCCGACGCCGCGATGGCCGTGCAGTTGGCCCGCGAGGTCTACACCCGGCGCCAGGAGGGTGCCAGTGTGTGGGTGGTCAAGGCCAGCGACATCACCGCCAGCGACCCGCGCGACAAGGACATGTACTTCGACCCCATGGAAGACAAGGTGTACCGCCACCCGACTTTCTACAAATTGCCCGACTCGGTCGACCACATGTGACGCACCCTGGCTCACCATGACCTCCATCACCCTCAAGCCCTCGGCCGATGTGCAGTATGTACTGCGCCTGGCCGACACCGCGCTGATCCTGGCCCAGCGCCTGTCCGAATGGTGCGGTCACGCCCCGGTACTCGAGGAGGACATCGCGCTGACGAACATGTCCTTGGACCTGGTGGGGCAGTCCCGTGCGCTGCTGACCCATGCCGGCCAACTTCACGCCCGCGCCGGTGGCAAGGCCTTCGATGAGGACCAGCTTGCGTTCCTGCGCGACGAGCGCGACTTTCTGAACCCGACCTTGTGCGAGCTGCCCAACACGGCCGATGAGGCGACCCACCGCCGCAATCGACCCGGTGATTTCGCCTTCACCGTGCTGCGCAATCTGATGGTGGCCACCTGGCTCAAGCAGGTGTGGGCGAAGCTGGCTGCATCCACCGATGAGGAGCTGGCCGCCATTGCCGCCAAGGCGATCAAGGAGGCCCGATATCACCAGCAGCACAACGGTGACTGGGTGGTTCGACTGGGTGACGGTACCGATGAGTCCCATGCGCGCATGCAGCGTGCCCTTGAGCGCCTGTGGCCCTATGTGGCCGAGTTGTTCGAAGACGATGCAGTGGACGAGGCGGCTGCGCAAAGCGGCCTGGGCCCGCGGGCCAGCGAGTTGCGCCAGGGGTGGGAAGCCGACGTGAGCCCGGTATTGGCAGCCGCCACGCTTGGCGCGCCCCAAGCCAGCCCCTTCCGCAGCACCGGTCGGCGAGGCGTGCACTCTGAGCACATGGGCTACCTGCTGGCCGAGATGCAAACCCTGCAACGGACGCACCCAGGAGCCGTCTGGTGAGGGACCTGCCTGCCGCTCCAGTCATTCCGCTGGACCTAGGCGGAGCGCCCTACGCCGTGGGGCGCATCGAGCTGGCGGGACTGCCCGGGATGGACAGGCCCGAAGCGCGGGCCTGGGCGGTGCTCGAGCAGGTGTTGGACCCGGAAGTGCCAGCCCTGTCGGTGTGCGACCTGGGCATCGTGCGTGAGGTTCGGTTGGAGGCGGCGGTGCTCAGCGTCTGGCTGACCCCCACCTATTCGGGTTGCCCGGCCACCGAGGCCATCGAGTGCGCCGTGCGCGAGGCCCTGCAGCTGGCTGGCTTCAGCGAGGTGCGCACCGAACTGCGCCGGGCCCCGGCCTGGACCACCGACTGGATCAGTGCCGAGGGCCGCGCCAAGTTGAAGGCCTATGGCATTGCGCCGCCAGGGCACCTTCAGCACACGCCCGATGGGGCCGTGCCCATTCGCGTGGTGCGGCGTGAGGTCATCGCCTGTCCGCGGTGCGAGGGCACCGATACCGAACGCCTGTCGGCCTTCGGCTCCACCGCCTGCAAGGCCCTGTACCGCTGCCGCGCCTGCCGCGAACCTTTCGAACACTTCAAGCCGATATGAGCACGTCTCCTTTGTTCCATGACCTGATCGTGCGTCGCATAGAACCCGACACGACCGAGGCCGTGATCGTGACGTTTGAAGTGCCCGTCGAGCTGCGCGAGTCCTTTGGCTTCACCCAGGGTCAATACCTGACGCTGCGCAAGACGATCGAAGGACAAGACCTTCGCCGTTCCTACTCGATCTGTGCCGGTGTGGACGATGGCGAACTGCGTGTGGGGGTGCGCAAGGTCAAGGGGGGCGTGTTCTCCAATTGGATCAACGAACATCTTCAGGCTGGTGACCGCATCAGTGTGATGGCGCCCCAGGGCCGCTTCTTCGTGCCCCTGGATGCTCAGGCCAGGCGCCATCATGTAGGCATTGCTGGCGGCAGTGGCATCACGCCCATCCTGTCAATCCTCAAGACGGTGATGGTGCGTGAGCCGCACTCGCGCTTCACGCTCATCTACGGCAACCGCGCCCTGCGCAGCACCATGTTCAAGGAGGAACTCGAAGACCTCAAGAACCGCTGGATGCAGCGCGTGGTGCTGCACCACGTCTTCTCTGATGAACCAGGGAATGATGGCCCCCACGGCGCTTCGCACCTGCCCCCCGAGGGGGCGCGATCCGAGCTTGGGGCGGCCCGGCGCTCGGATCTCCCCCTCAACATGGGCCACATGAACCGCGAGAAGATCGGCGAGTTCCTGCGCACGGTGGTGCCCGCGGCCTCGATCGACCATGCCTACATCTGCGGCCCCTTTCAGATGAACGACGAGGCCGAAGCGGCCCTGCAGGCTGCGGGCGTTGCCGAAGAGCGCATCCACATCGAGCGCTTCGGTGTGGCCCAGGCGCCTGGCGCTGCCAGCGCTCAGGGCGCCGATGCGGTGATGCACCAAGCGCAGCCCGGCGATGCCGAGCGCTCGCGCATCGTCATCGTGCGCGATGGCCTGCAGCGTGAGATTGAGTTCAGCAAAGATCAGCCCAGCATTCTGGATGCCGCATCGGCCGCAGGCCTGGAGGTGCCTTTCTCCTGCACCTCCGGCGTGTGTGGCACTTGCCGCTGCAAGGTGATGGAAGGCCAAGTCCGCATGGAACGCAACTTCGCCCTGGACAAGAAGGAAGTCGAGGCCGGTTTCGTGCTGTCCTGTCAGGCCCACCCGCTGACCGAGCGGGTGGTGTTGAGTTTCGACGAGCGCTGACACCCAATGGCCAGACCGCGTGCCTCCACCTACGACGACCAGCGGGATCGCATCCTGCATCAGGCAGCCGAGCTGTTCGCCTTGCAGGGCTATGGCGGCACCAGCATGAACGAGGTGGCGCAAGCCTGCGGGGTGAGCAAGGCCGCGCTGTACCACTATGTGCGCGACAAGTCGGAGCTGTTGGCGCTGATCGCACTGACCCACGTGGGTCGCCTCGAACAGCTGACCCAGGACGTGCTGAGCCAAAGCGCGCCGGCCGAGACGCGTCTTCGCCAGCTCATCCTGCGCTTCGTCGCCGAGTACGCAGGTTCTCGCCACGAACACCGCGTGCTCACTGAGGACGTGAAGTTCCTTGGCTCCCAGGAGCAGCAGCAGGTGGTGGCTGCACAACGGCGTGTGGTGCAGGCCTTTGCCGATGTGGTGCGCGAGATTCGGCCCGAGTTGGCCGAGGCGGGTCTGCACAAGGCCGTGACCATGCTGCTCTTTGGCATGATCAACTGGATGTTCACCTGGCTGCGTCCGGCCGGCTCGATCAGCCATGAACAGATGGGCGATATGGTGTCAGCCCTGTTCTTCGGTGGCCTGGGTGAGGTGCAGCCCGCGCAGGCACACGGTATCCTGAAGACCTGACCGATCAGTTACCTTGGAAACTGACTTTCCCACTTCCATCAACCAAAGAGGAGACAAGCGATGAAGTTTTTGAAGTCCCTGCTGGCTGCGGCCTTGGCCACGGCCGCCCTGGCTGCACATGCCGACATCACCGTGGGCGTGACCGTGTCGGCCACGGGGCCGGCCGCCTCATTGGGCATTCCGGAGAAGAACACCATCGAGCTGATGCCCAAGCAGATCGGCAAGCACAAGGTCAACTATGTGGTGCTTGATGACGCCTCGGACACCACCAACGCGGTCAGCAATGCGCGCAAGCTGATCACCGAGAGCAAGGTGGACGTGATCATCGGCTCTACCACCACCCCCAACTCGCTGGCCATGATCGACGTGGCCGCCGAGAGCCAAACGCCGATGATCTCCATGGCCGCCTCGGCCCGCATCGTCGAGCCGGTGGATGCCAAGAAGCGCTGGGTCTTCAAGACCCCGCAGAACGACATCATGATGGCCATTGCCATCGCCCAGCACATGGCCAACAACGGCATCAAGAGCGTGGCCTTCATCGGCTTTGCCGATGCCTATGGCGAAGGCTGGCTGCAGGAATTCCAGAAGGCCGCCGGCATCAAGAGCCTGAACGTGGTGGCCGTTGAGCGCTACAACCGCACCGACACATCGGTGACCGGGCAGGTGCTCAAGGTTCAGGCCGCCAAGCCTGATGCGGTGCTGATCGCCGGTTCAGGCACGCCCGCAGCCCTGCCACAGAAGTCGCTGCGCGAGCGCGGCTATACCGGCAAGATCTACCAGACGCACGGTGTGGCCAACAACGACTTCCTGCGCGTGGGTGGCAAGGACGTGGAGGGCACCATCCTGCCCGCAGGTCCGATGCTGGTGGCGGCTCAGTTGCCGGCCGACCATCCCGTTCGCAAGAGCGCCTTGGCCTATGTGAACGCCTATGAGGCCAAGTATGGCAAAGGCAGTGTTTCCACCTTTGGTGGCCACGGCTGGGACGCCGGTCTGCTGGTTGAGCGCGCCGCCACCGAGGCACTGAAGAAGGCACAGCCCGGCACGCCGGCGTTCCGCGCCGCCATGCGCGATGCGCTCGAAGGTGTGAAGGAGCTGGCCGGTGCCCATGGCATCTTCAACATGTCTGCGGCCGACCACAACGGCCTGGACCAGCGCGGCCGTGTGATGGTGACCATCAGCAACGGTACCTGGAAGTACATCGGCGACTGATGAAGATCCCGGCAAGGGCCCCGACGGAAGGATTCCGCGGGGTCCTTTTTTTGATCCGATAGTTCAACTTTTGAAGTAAGTCAGTCATGATTCAAGCCCCCATCCTCCAGAGTTTCATCGCCGGCCAATGGGTCGGGCTGCAGCCGGCTGCGGCGCTGCGCAGCGCCATCAATGGTCAGGTGGTGGCCCACACCCATGCCGAGTCGCTCGACTTCGAAGCGGCCGTGCACCATGCGCGTACCGTGGGCGTGCCCGAACTGCTGAAGACCGACTTCCAGCAGCGCGCGGCCATCCTCAAGGCTTTGGCCAAGTACCTTGGCAGCCGCAAGGAAGAGCTCTATGCCATCTCGGCCCACACCGGGGCCACCCGTACCGACAGCTGGGTCGACATCGAAGGCGGTACCGGCACGCTCTTCGCCTACGCCAGCATGGGCAGCAGCGAATTGCCCTCGGGCAACGTGGTGCACGAAGGTCCGGTGGTCACCCTGGGCAAGGGCGGCCAGTTCGTCGGCACGCACATCCTGGCGCCCCGGCGCGGGCTGGCGGTGCACATCAACGCCTTCAATTTTCCGGTCTGGGGACTGCTGGAGAAGTTTGCGCCCGGTTTCCTTGCGGGCCAGCCCTGCATCGGCAAGCCCGCCACGGCCACCAGCTACCTCACCGAGGCCATGGTGCGCATGATGTTGGAGTCCAAGCTGCTGCCCGAGGGGTCGATCCAACTGGTCATCGGCGGCACCGGCGACCTGCTGGACCGCCTCAATGGCCAGGACATGGTCACCTTCACTGGCAGTGCCGATACCGCAGCCACCTTGCGCGCACGCCCGCACTTGCTGAAGCACGGCATCCCCTTCAATGCCGAAGCCGATTCGCTCAACTGCGCCATCTTGGGCGAGGACGTGTCGCCTGACGACCCCGAGTTCGATCTCTTCGTCAAGGAAGTGGCGCGCGAGATGACCGTCAAGGCGGGCCAGAAGTGCACCGCCATCCGGCGCGCCATCGTGCCGCGTCGCCACCTCGATGCCGTGGCCCAGCGCCTGCGTGAGCGCTTGGCCAAGGTGGTGGTGGGAGACCCCTCCATCGAAGGCGTGAAGATGGGCGCTCTGGCCTCAAAGGCTCAACAGTCTGACGTGGCCGACCGCGTGCGCCAACTATGGGCTGCGCCGCAAATGAGCCAGGTGTATGGCCAGAGCGACGGTTTTTCGCCGCGCGGGCAAGGCGTGGACGAGGGCGCCTTCTTCAGCCCCACCCTGCTGCTGTGTGAGCGGCCGCTGGACGTGGCCCAGGTGCACGACATCGAGGCCTTCGGCCCGGTCAGCACCCTCATGCCCTACGACGATACCGATGAAGCCCTGGCCCTGGCCGCGCGCGGGCAAGGCAGCCTGGTGGGCTCGCTGATCACCAAGACGCCCGCGGTGGCCGCGCGCATCGTGCCCCAAGCCGCGGCTTTGCACGGGCGGCTGCACATCCTGGACGCCAAGGCGGCCGCCGAGTCCACCGGTCACGGCTCACCACTGCCCTACCTCAAGCACGGCGGCCCCGGTCGCGCCGGTGGCGGCGAGGAACTGGGCGGCATCCGTGCCGTCAAGCACAACCTGCAGCGCAGCGCCATCCAAGGCTCGCCCGACATGGTGATGGCCGTGACGGGCGAATATGTGCGCGGCGCCACGGTGATCGAGTCGGATATGCATCCGATGCGCAAAGCCTTCGAAGATCTGCAGATCGGCGAAAGCCTGCTCACCGAGCCACGCACGATCACGGCCGCCGATGTGCAGGCCTTCGGTGACCTCACCGGTGACACCTTCTACATGCACTTCGACGAGGAGGCTGCCAAGGCCTCGCCCTTCGGGCAGCGCATCGCACACGGCTACCTCGTGCTGTCGGCGGCGGCGGGCCTGTTCGTGTGGACAGCGCCGGGCCCGCTTCTGGCCAACTATGGTCTGGACACCCTGCGCTTCACCAAGCCCGTGGCCCTGGGCGACACCATCCGTGCGCGCCTGACGGCCAAGCGCAAGATCGATCGCATGAAGGTCGGCGCCGATGGCAAGGGTCAGGGGGTCGTGGCCTGGGATGTCGAGGTGACGAACCAGAACGGCGAGGTCGTGGCCAGTTACGACATCCTCACACTCGTGGCCAAGCGCTGAGGCCACGCCTAGTGCGCCTCGGGCGACGCCGGCGCGCTGGCGCGTGGCGTCACCAGTTCGCGCAGGATGGGTGCCGAGAAGATTTCATCCAAGGGCCTGAAACCGGTTCTCAGGCCGCTTTGGAAGCCTTCGAAGGTCGAGCGCATGAGGTGATGCCGACTGCCGTCCAGCGCCTGCGCCACAAGGCGTGCGAGATCGGTGTTGAGGTGCACGCCTGCGTCCATGCAGCGCTGCGACAGTTGCGTCAGGTTGGCCGTGTCAAAGCGCAGCAGGTCGGCATGCACACTGGCCATTTCGGCCGTGTCCTCGCAGGCCAAGAGGCGCTGGTGAGCGTGCTCATGCCGCTTGAGCGCCATGTGCAAGCAGTCAAGCTGCGCACGTTGAAACTCTTCCCCGGCATGCAGCATCAGCATGAGTGTCTGGAGGCTCCAGGACAGGGGAAGTCGGAGTTGTCCGGCCCATCCTGGAACCGTCTCCTGCCCATTCCCACTCGCAATCCCATTCCCATTGGCCGAGCGGACCTTTAGGGAGGGCTTGGGTACGGTCGCAGAGGCGCCGGCTGCTTCAGCTCGAGCGCCCGTTTCGGGAAGGCGCGAGGGTGCAGGGTTTCGCCGTGCACGGCTGCGGCTGCTGGCGGTGGCGTGGGATGGGTTGTCGGCGCGTGGCATGGGGTCTCCAACGTGGTGCAGGTTGCAGCCATCGCGTGGCTGTGCAGACCAGTATGGAAGCCCGCGCGCGGCGCGGTTTGAGCGGGGTCAGAAGCTGAGAACGCCCTGTTGAGGGCCCATCCAGACAGGCAGTGCCGCGGGCACGGCGTGGTGCCGATCGACCGCCAGGCCCGGCTCGGGGAACAGGCGATTTTCCAGGCCATAGCGGATCAGGGCCGCTGTGCTGTCGAGGTTCATCTTCTGAAGGATGCGGCTCTTGTGCGTACTGACCGTTTTGACCGACAGGTGCATGGCGTGCGAGATGTCGCTGATGCGCTGACCGGCGACGATGCACCGAAAGATCTCGAACTCGCGATCGGTGAGCCGTTCATGGCGCGGCACATCGTCCTGATGCGCCAGGCTCATCGCCACCTTTTCCGCCATGCGGCGCGACAGATAACACCCGCCCGAGGCCACCTTGCGCACGGCAAGAACCAGTTCGTCGTTGGCCGCATCCTTGGTCAGATAACCCTGCGCGCCGGCCTTCAAGGCCCGCATGGCGTACAACTCTTCGGCATACATCGACAGCACCAGCACCGCGCATCCTGGGCTCTCCTGTCGGATGCGACGAATGAGGGCCACACCGCAAAGGCCTGGCATGTTGAGGTCGATGACCGCGACACGTGCTGGTGTCGTGCGCATCAGCCCCACCAGTTGATGACCATCGTCGGCCTCGCCGACGATGCACAGATCGGTTTGGCTTTCAAGGATGCGGCGTATGCCCTCCCGTATCAGGCGATGGTCATCGGCCAGGACCAGGGATATCTCGCAACCGGTCTGCGGAAGGCTGTTACCCGCTTCAACACGCATGGGTTTTACCTTTTCAAACTGCTATAAGTTTTTATTATGCCTATAAAACGATATTTATGTTGCGATGCATCAATTTTTGTCTCGCCGACATGGCGTCGAGTCGGCAATGCCCCGTAGGAATCTTCCTAACCCTGGCGGAACTTCCCCCACCACGCACGGTCCCGAATTCGCCGGGCGAGGTGCGCAACTCGCTGATGTTCAGACCTGCGCCTTGCGGCGAACCTTCAGCCTGATCAATGCATGAACACTTGACAGGAGGAACGGAGATGGAAAACCGCATGGATGGACAGGGAGCACTTCAATCGGCCCGTTGCACAGGATCAGACCTGTTGCGATGGATGGGGCAATCTCATGAGGTGGGGCCGCGGTCGGATCAGATCGTGTTTCCAATGCGCCGCGTGCGCACCGGCACCTTGGTCACGCACGAGGGCGCACCCTTTGAGAGCCTGTACTTCATCAGTGCGGGCACCTTCAAGTCGGTCCACACCGACCCGGATGGCTACGAGCTGGTGCAGGGCTTTCTGGCGCGCGGCGATGTGATCGGCTTGGACGGCCTGAGTGATGGCGTCTATGGCGGCGATGCGGTGGCCCTGGAAGACGCCACGGTGGCCATCGCCTCGTTCCGTGAGCTGCTCAATGCAGCGCGTCAGGTGCCGGCCCTGGAGCAGCTCATCTTTCTGGCCAGTGGCCGAGAGATTCGCCGCAAGAACATGACGCTGGAGGTGATTGCTGCGGTGGGTGCCGAGGTGCGGCTGGCCCGCTTCCTGTTGCAGCTGATCGAGCGCCAGGCCGAGCAAGGGTATTCGGCCAAGCGTATGGTGCTGCGCATGAGCCGCCGCGACATCGCCAGCCATTTGGGCATTGCCCATGAAACCGTCAGCCGGTCGCTGACCGCGCTGGCCGACTGGGGCTACATCGACGTGCAGCACCGAGAGATCGAAATCCTTGACGGCGATGGCTTGGAGCGCTTCAAGCGCGTCACGCGTGGCCCGGCGATCAAGCCGCCGGGTGGGCGGGGCGGGGCCACGCGCCGGGCACGGGCTCAGGAAATGGCGCGGCTGGGTGGCTCGGTGGACGCTGCCAATGCCGATGGCCACGGCCGCGCGAGCCTGGGCTCAGGCGGCTGAGTGGCCGATGGCAGCCACCGCGCGCCAGGGGCCCGAAAGGGCCTCCAGGGGGACCTGCACCAGCCCCAGACCGTTGCCATCCAAGGGGCGGCGCGTGAGTGACTCTCGCGCCAAGCCGCGACGCATGGCATCGGCCAGGTCCCCGAGGTCTTCAGCCAGTGCGCCCACCACATCGTCCAGGGAAAGGATGCCCATGAGCTGACGTTGTGGGCCTGTCACCAGGATGCGGCGCACGCCTTCTTGCCGCATCACGGCGATCGCTTCGGCCACACTGGCCTGACCGGGCACCGCCACTGCCTTTCCGCTGATGAGCGTGCCCACGGTGATGCCCTGTGGGTCCAGGCTGCGGGCAAGGGCCTCCACGGCCAGGTCGCGGTCGGTGATGACGCCACACACGCGAACGGCGTTGGCCGTCAGACCGGTCTCTTCGGTGGTCACCACCAGCGCGCCCACATGATGTTCGCGCATGTGTTGGGCCGCTTCCTGGATGCTGCAGTCGCTGTCGATCGTGACCACGTGATGCTGGCAGATGCTTCCGACGTTGTTCATGGTGACGGTTCTCCTGATGTTGGGTTGGGTGTTGGGGGGCATGAAGGATCGATTGGGGCAGTGCTGCGCTTACCTGTCTTGTGGGCGATCAAGGTTGATGCCACCCTGCCGAATTCCATGGGAAATGGCTGCATGCGAACGCTTCGGTGTTTGTCGATGATCAAGCCCGTGGCCTGGCGGCTTTCTAGAGTGGGCTCCCATGAGCCATACCCCTGGATCCCCCCACGTGCTGAGCCCCTGGCCCGCCGATGCCTTGGCCATCGTGCCCATGCGCAACCTCGTCTTGTTTCCGCAGGCGCTCACGCCGGTGAGCATCGGCCGAGAAGCCTCGCTGCGGGCCATCGAGCAAGCACTGCAGGCGGCCGGCATGACAGACCCGCCGCCGGCCAATCTGCGTGCGCCCGATCGGGTGCCGCTGGGCTTCGTGCTTCAAAAGGAGGCCAATGCCGAGGCACCTGGTCCGAGCGACCTGTGCGAAGTGGGCACGCTGGTGCAGGTGCTCAAGGTCGAGTCGGCCAGGGCGGGTACCGAGAACTCGCAGCACCTCATGTGCCTGGGCTTGTCGCGGTTTCGGGTGCGTGAGTGGGTGTTGACCGAGCCCTTTCTGATGGCGCTCGTCGATCCCGTGGAAGATGGTCCTGCCGGTACGCAGGCCGAGGCCGCCGCGCTGCGTCTGCGCGAGCGCGCGTCCGACCTTCTCGGTCTGTTGCCGGGCGTGCCGGCCGAGCTGCTCCATGCGGTTCAGTCCACCCGCGCGGCCGGTCCCTTGGGCTACACCGTGGCCGCACTGCTGGATGCGGAGGTGGCCGAAAAGCAAAGTTGGTTGGAAATGACCGACACGGCCGCGCGCTTGGAGCGCATCCTGCGTCGTCTGGAGCACCGCCTGGAGGTGTTGCGGCTGAGCCAGGAAATCGGCCTTCGAACGCGCGAACAGTTGCAGGACCGCGAGCGCCGCGCCCTGCTGCGTGAGCAGCTGCAGGCCATCCGCAAGGAACTGGGCGAGGAGGACGGTTCGGCCAAGGAAACGGCGCGGCTTCGTGAGCGCCTGGATGTGGCCGGTCTGCCCGAAGCGGTGAAGGCTGAAGTGGACAGTGAACTGCAGCGCCTGGCGCAGTTGCCGCAGGCTTCGAGTGAACACGCCATGTTGCTGGGCTGGCTGCAGTGGGTGGCCGAGTTGCCCTGGGCCTTGCCCGTGCGCGAGGCTCAACCCGTGAGCCAGGTGCTCGCGCATGCACGCGATGTGCTGGACGCCGACCACAGCGGCTTGGACAAGATCAAGCGTGAACTGCTGCAGCACCTGGCGGTTCGGCAGTTGCGACCCGATGCGCACGCGCCCATCCTGTGCCTGGTGGGCCCGCCCGGCGTGGGCAAGACCTCGATCGGCCACAGCGTGGCCCGCGCACTGGACCGACCCTTCGGTCGCTTGTCACTGGGCGGGGTTCATGACGAGTCCGAGATTCGGGGGCATCGCCGCACCTATATCGGGGCCATGCCAGGCCTGGTGCTGCAGACGCTGCGCCGCTGCGGCGCACGCGATGCGGTCTTGATGCTTGATGAGATCGACAAGCTCTCAGCCAGCGCCCATGGCGACCCAACGGCGGCGCTGCTGGAGGTGCTGGACCCGGCACAGAACGCGACGTTTCGTGACCACTACCTGGGCCTGCCCTTTGACCTGAGCGCGGTGATGTTCATCGCCACAGCCAACGTGCTGGAGGCCATACCACTGCCGCTTCGTGATCGCATGGAGGTGATCCAGTTGCACGGCTACACCACGCAGGAGAAGCTGCAGATTGCGCGCCTGCACCTGTTGCCGCGCCAACACCGGGAAAGCGGGCTGCCCGATGGTGTGCCACGCCTGGACGACGAGGTGCTTCTGGAGGTGATCGAACGCTACACGCGCGAGGCGGGCGTGCGACAGCTCGAGCGCAGCCTGGGTGCCCTGCTGCGCCACGCGGCCTTTGGCTATGCCTTGCAGGGGCGTGCCCCGGAACAGCTGAGCGTAAGCGACTTGCCCGATATCCTGGGCATTGCGCGGCACACCCGGGAGGCAGCGCTGCGCAGCAGCCTGAGCGGCGTGGTCACGGGTCTGGCCTGGACACCCATGGGCGGCGACATCCTGTTCGTGGAAGCCACCCGCGTGCCGGGTGCCAACCGGGTGCAGCTCACCGGTCAGTTGGGGGAGGTGATGCGCGAAAGCGCGCAGGCGGCCCTGACCCTGGTGAAGGCGCATGCCGCCACCTGGGGGCTTGCGCCCAAGGAATTCCAGGACACCGATGTGCATGTGCACGTGCCGGCCGGTGCGGTTCCCAAGGACGGCCCGAGCGCGGGCCTGGCGATGTTCCTGGCCTTGGCCTCGGTGTTCACCGGACGGGCCGTTTCCCATGAATTGGCGGTGACCGGCGAGATCAGTCTGCGCGGAGGGGTGCTGCCGGTTGGCGGCATCCGTGACAAGGTACTGGCTGCCGCACGCGCGGGTATCCGCCGGGTGCTGTTGCCCGTGGGCAACCGGGCGGATTGGGCTGAAGTGCCCGCCTCCGCGCAGGCCAAGCTCACGGTCCACTGGGTGGAAACCGTGGACGAGGCGATGGCACAGGCGTTCTCAGCCACCGGCATGCAGCCGGTGCCGTCCGTGGGTCAGGCCAACGCCAAGGGGATCAGCCCTTGAGCGAAGCCTCCAACTCCTTGCAGCTGGGGGCGCACACGGCCTGGGGCTTGCCCAGTAGGCGACGCGTCTTGAGCTGGCTTCGCTGGCGGTGTTTGCCACACAGGAAGCAAGACATGGTGGTGGAGGAGAAGGGGGAGGAGGTTTCGAAGGGTGAGCCCGGGGCTTTGCTCTTGTAGCGAAGTCCGTTCTCGGCCAGCTTGGTGACAGGGGGGTTGTTCGCAGCCATCCCGCTATTGTCCTAGAAATCGCAAGTGCTTGTCTTTCCTAGGAAACACCGATGTTCCGACGGTGTTGGGCGCAGTCCACAATACCCGGTCATGAACTACCTCTTCCCCCCTGAAGCACCCGTTGGGGTGCCCGTGGCCGGCCGTGCCGAGCTGTTTCCGGTGCGTCGCGTGTACTGCGTGGGCCGCAACTATGCCGCCCACGCCCGGGAAATGGGTTTCGACCCCGACCGCGAGCCCCCGTTTTTCTTCTGTAAGCCGGCCAACGCCGTGGTGGTGTGCACCCCGGTGCAGGAGGCCGTGGTGCCTTACCCCAGCCAGACCGCGAACTACCACCACGAGATCGAATTGGTGGTGGCCATCGGGGGCCGTGGGCGCGATGTGCCCGAGGATCAGGCTCTGAGCCTGGTGGCCGGATATGCCGTGGGGCTGGACATGACGCGGCGCGATCTGCAGTTCGCCATGCGCGACAAGGGACGCCCCTGGGACATCTCCAAGGCCTTTGACCACTCCGCACCCATTGCGCCCATCGTGCCGGTGGCGCAATGCGGCCATGTGGCGCAGGCGGGCATCTGGCTGACGGTGGACGGGCAAGCGCGTCAACGCAGCGACATCACCCATCTGATCTGGAGCGTGCCGGAGATTGTGTCCACGCTGTCGCGATTTTTCGAGCTGGCCCCTGGTGACCTGATCTACACCGGGACTCCCGAAGGGGTTGCCGCGGTACAGCGCGGGCAGCTGATGCACGGTGGCATCGACGGACTGGGCGAACTCAAGGTCCGCGTGGCGTGACAATGGGCGCATGAGCCCGACCCTCCACCCCTTCAAATCGGTCAGCTACGCCGGGTCTGCGCCCGGCGTGAAGCTTTTGGTCACCGCCGCCGTGCATGGCAACGAGGTGTGCGGCACGCACGCCCTGCGCCGCCTGATCGATGAGATCGACCGGGGCGAGGTGGTGGTGGCACGTGGCCAGCTCACCCTGGTGCCGGTCACCAATGCGCTGGCTTTCCACAAGGGCACGCGCAACGGTGACCGCAACCTCAACCGCGCACTGGGCCCCGCCGCGGTGGCGCGTGAGTTTGAGGACCATGTGGCCAACTGGTTGTGCCCCTTGATGGCCGCGCACGAGGTGCTCCTGGACCTGCACTCCTTCAATGCGCAGGGCAAGCCCTTCGCCATGCTGGGCCCGCGAAACAACCGTGGCGGCACCGAACCGTTTCGGCATGCGGCCGACGAGGAAGCCTGGGTTCAGGTGCTCGGCGTGGACCGGGTGGTGGACGGCTGGCTGGGCACCTATGTGCGGGGCGTGGCCCGCCGGCGTGAAGAGGCGGGCGAGCGTGCGGGGGGCCTGGACTTGAACCCCAACTACGGCGTGGGCACGACGGAGTACATGCGCTCGATTGGCGGCCGCGCCCTCACGCTGGAGTGCGGACAGCACCGCGACCCCAACGCGCCCGAGGTGGCGTACCAGGCCGTGCGCCGCACGCTGGCGCACTTTGGCCTGACCAACGATGCGCCACCGGCCCGCGAGCCGGACATCGAAACCCTGTCCCTGCACGAGGTGGTGGACAAGCGCCACCCCGACGACCGCTTTTCGCGCGACTGGCAGAGCTTCGACGCCCTGAAGGCCGGAGACCTGATCGGTGTGCGCCAGGACGGGCAGGAGGTGCATGCGCCCGGCGATGGCCGCATCATGTTTCCCAACACGGCAGCCGCCGCTCGCCAGGAGTGGTTCTACCTGGCGCAGCCCAGCCGGCGATTGGCCGGGGGCTGATCAGGTCCGCAGTCTGGCCTGTCGGCGGGGGTGCATGACCGCTGGTTATGGCTCCGCGTTCGATCGTGATCTGCCCGCGGGCAGCGCCTTGCTACCCTGTGCCCGATGATGAAGGGGCATGCCGTTGTCCTGGGCGCCGGCGTGGTGGGCATTACCACCGCATGGGCCCTGGCTGAATCCGGTTGGCGCGTGCGCCTGCTGGATGCCCGTGGCGTGGCGAAGGGCACGAGCCTTCGCAACGGGGGGCAGCTGAGCTATCGCTATGTAGCCCCGCTGGCCGATGCGGGTGTTCCGCTGAAGGCCTTGCGCTGGTTGCTCGACCCTGACGGCCCCTTGCGCTGGCGGCCACAGGCCGAAGCCATCCAATGGCGTTGGCTAGGGCGCTTCCTGGCGCTGTGCAACGGTCGCGACAACCGAGCCACGGCCGCTCGCCTGGCAAGGCTGGGCCAATACAGCCGGGCTTGTCTGCACCAACTCATGCACGAGCAGGGCGTTCAGGGCTTTGAATGGAAACAGGCCGGCAAGCTGGTGCTGTTCCGCAGCGCCTCGTCGCTCAAGGGCGCGGCCGCGTCGATGGATGCGACCCAGCAGGCTTGGGATCGCGCACAGTGCATGGCGCAGGAGCCGGCCCTGGAGCACCTGGGGCCGCAGGTGGCCGGGGGCATTTACAGCCATGACGAAGCGGTGGCCGACTGCCACGCCTTCTGCACCAGCCTGATGGCCAGCTTGCAGGCGCATCCCAGGTTCGACGGCATGGTGTTGGACAGCGTGCAGCGCCTGGTGCCCGAGGGTGGGCGCGTGACCCTGATCGGCGCGCAAGCCACCCACGGTGCTGACGCAGTGGTGTTGGCCGCCGGCATCGCCAGCCGCCAACTGGCCTCGCCCTTGGGGCTGAAGCTTCCCCTGTATCCCCTCAAGGGCTACAGCCTGGACGCACCCATCGGGACCGAACACGTGGCACCGCGTGCCAGCATCACCGACTTCGATCGCAAGGTGCTGTATGCGCGCATCGGCCAGAGGCTGCGCGTGGCGGCCATGGTCGATCTGGTGGGCCACAGCGAGGCCATCGACCAGCGACGGCTGCAATCCCTGCTGCGGGTGGCGCGCGCGGACATGCCGCGAGCCGGTGACTATGCGGCCGCCGAGCCATGGGCCGGTCTGCGCCCGGCCACGCCCAGCGGTGCGCCCATCGTGGGGCCCAGCGGCGTGCCCGGACTGTGGCTGAACCTGGGGCACGGTGCCTTGGGCTTCACCTTCGCCGCAGGCAGCGCGCAATTGCTGGCCTCGCAGATGAACGGGCTGGCCTTGCCCGTTGAGCTGCAGGGCGACTCGTTTGCGCTCGGTACAGCCTGAACTTCAGGCTTCCCCCAGGGCAGCGCGCAGGTTGCCGGCCTCAGCGGCCAACCGCGCCTGTGCCGCCTCAGCGTCCAGCCCCAAGCGCAGCATCACCACGGCCACCTTCACCTGAAAGCCGCATTCGCGCAGGGCGGCCTCGGCCTGCATCTGACCGACGCCGCTGGCCTGCATGGTCAGGCGCACCGCGCGCTGCACCAGCTTGATGTTGGTGGCGCGCAGGTCGACCATCAGGTTGCCGTACACCTTGTGCAAGCGCACCATCACCGCGCTTGAAAAACTGTTGAGTGCCACCTTCTGTGCGGTGCCGGCCTTCAGGCGCGTGCTGCCGGAGATCACTTCAGGGCCGGTGTCCAGCACGATGCCGATCTCAGCGACGCTCACCAGGGGAGCGTCGGGGTTGTTGGCCATGCCGATGGTCAGACAACCCAATGAACGCGCGGCGGCCAGCACGCCCAGCGCGAACGGTGTGGTGCCGGAGGCGGCAATGGCGAACACCACATCCTCGGGGCGCGGACCCAGGCGGTGCAGGTCTTGCGCGCCTTGCGCACCATCGTCCTCGGCACCTTCCACCGCCAAGAACATGGCGCCGTCGCCGCCGGCCAGCAGGGCCGGGGCGCGATGGCGTGGCCAGGAGAAGGTGGGGTTGAGCTCCACCGCATCCAGCACGCCCAACCGGCCACTGGTGCCCGCACCCGCATAGATCAGACGCCCACCCCGCGCCAGGCGTTCGGCGCTTGCCTCCACGGCGACCATCAACTGCGCTGCGGCGGCCTTGACCGCTTGCACGGCCACCGCGTGATCGTCGATGAGGGCGCCCACGAGGGTGGACGTGTCATACCGGTCCAAGTCGGCATGCGCGTGGTTGGTGGATTCGGTACGGGTGGGGGACGTGCTCATGTGACCGCGTGCCGCAGGCGCAGCGTCAAGCCCGTACGATGAAGGCCCGGCGCGGCCCTTCTCGACCCACGGCATCGATCGCCTGCACCACGATGAGCTCGTCGGCCTTGCCGGCGTCGAGTGCGTGTTGAGCCTGCACCACGCGCAGCGCCCAGCTGCTTGATCCGCTGCCCGCAGGCCGGCGCCACACGAGGAAACGGCGCGCGTCCTGCGCCGTGGATGGGCCCGACTGCCCGGCAGTGGGGCTGGACAAGGCGATTCGGCCATCGGGCAGCCGGTACGCCTGTGGCGCCGATGGTGGCGTGCCCGTACCCCACCACGGCGTGGCCGGGGGCAGGGCAGCTGTGGCATAGCGGGATCGCGGCAGCTCGGTGGCCAGGCCGCCGCGGTCTTGCATCAGGGCCTGGAGGCTGAAATGGGCATGTCCGGTCGAGCCCCGGCGTTCGCGCTGCCGGTCGATCTGCCACAGAACTTCCTCAGGCGCCCACGCTGTCGGCGTGCCGTTGGCAACCGAGCTCGTGAAGAGGCCGGGCCATACATGGCGCCCCTGCGGATTGGCCGACAGCCAGTAGTCCAACAGCTTTTCGAAGGATTGTGCTGGACGGTTGCGAGGCCAGTACAGCTGCGGCACCAGCGCATCGAGCCATCCCTGTTCGCACCAGTGTTCGACATCGGCATGCAAGTGGTCGTATTGGCTGAAGCCGGCGATGCCGCTGGGCCTTCGATCGGGTCGACCGATACCGAATGGGCTGATGGTCACCTGCACCCAAGGCTTGAGCGCGTGGGTGCGTTTGTACATCTGCTCGACGAAGCGATCCACGTTTTCGCGGCGCCACTTGGCCCGGTCGGCATCGTTGTCCGAAAGCCCCGCTCGGCGGTAGCGTTTGAAGCTCTCCTGATCGGGGAAGGGGATGTCGCGGCCGTCGCTGCCCTTGATGGGATAGGGATAGAAGTAGTCGTCGACATGCACCCCATCGAGGTCGTAGCGGCGCACGACATCGCTGATGACGTTCAGGCTGTGCGCCTGGGCCTCGGGGTGACCGGGATCCAGCCACAGGAAGTCACCGTAGCGGTGGACCCACTCTGGACGCCGCCGGGCCACGTGATTCTCATGGATGGGCTGGCGCGCCGAGGGGTGCCGCGCGCGGTAGGGGTTGAACCAGGCATGCAGCTCCAGTCCGTGCGCATGGGCAACGGTAATCCACTCTTGCAGGGCGTCGAAGCCGAGCTCGGGTTGTCCGCCGGCACTCAAGTACTCGCTGGGAGGCTCCAGCTCGGAGCGATACAGCGCATCGGCTGCAGGGCGCACCTGCAGGATCAGCGCGTTCAGGCCGATGGCCTGTGCGCGCTGCACGATCTGCAGGATCTGCCCGCGCAGCACAGTGGCCGACAGGCCGGCTTGCTTGGGCCAGTCGATGTGCGCCACGCTGGCCACCCAGGCGGCGCGCCACTCGCGAAGTGGCGCTGCGGGCATGGCCGATGCCTGCAGATCGACGTTTGGCAAGCGCTGGCTGCCCGACGGAGTCCCTGAGGTTTGCGTGGACGCATCCGTCCAGGCGCTGCAACCGGTGCCCAGCAGGGTTGCTGCGGCGATCCCTGCGCCGCACGCCGACTGCTCAAGCCAAAGCCGCCGCGAAAGGCTCATGGTGCCTTGGCCACGTGGCGTAGGCCGGTCAGGGCGGTGAGGAGGGCCGCTGTCTCGGCGTCGGGTTGGCCGTCGTACTTCGAGGGCCGGTACTTCATCTGAAATGCCGCGACAACGCGCCGGGTGGGCTCGTCGAGTTCGCCGTGTTGGGCCACGACGAAGCCATGCTTGGCCAAGGCCTGTTGGAACCAGGGAACCGGTGGCACGGACGCGCCATAGAGCGCCAGCGCCTCCTGGACCGCTTCATCCTTGGGCCACCGCACCAGGCCCTCTTCGGCCAACCTTTTCCAGGGAAACAGCGGGCCGGGGTCGATCTTGCGCTGGGGTGCGATGTCGCTGTGCCCCAGCACGCGGTCGGGTCGTATCTGATGGCGCTTGACGATGTCGCGCACCAGTTCCACCACAAGCTCAACCTGCGCGGGCGGATAGGGCTGGAATTCAGTCGGGCGGCCATCGGTTCCTGCCCGGTTGCCCAGGTTGACGATTTCGATGCCGATCGAATTGCCATTGAGCATGGCGTGACCGTCCCAAGCGCTGACCCCGGCATGCCAGGCGCGTCGGTCTTCGTCGACCAGCCGATAGATGCGCGGTGTGGCCTCGTCCGTCACCAGATAGTGTGAGGACACCCGTTGCTGTGTGAGGACGCGGATGGACTGCTCCAGGTCCAAGGCCGTGTAGTGCAGTATGAGGAACTGGGCGCGGCTGTCATGGCTGACGGCCTGGTAGGTGTGGGCATCAATGCGGGGGCCGGCGCAACCGGCCAAGCCCAGAACCGAGGCCAAGGCCAAGGCGAGCGCGGCCCAACCGGCTGCAAAGGGCCGACGCAGGGCACCAAGGCGCAAGAGAGGTTGCATGCGCGCTATTGTGCGCCGGCCCCGGGCGCCCACACACCCGCTGCAGCCCTGATGCGTTCGGGCTGGATGCCAACTTCAATGCCATCCATTACCGCAAGGCATGGCCCGTGTATCGGCAACGTCTACTTATGATGGGCGCATGCAATCCATCGATTCGATCCGCAGCGGCCTCAGCGCAGGCCACCCGACCCAGCGCCGATGGCCCAAGTCACGGGCCGTTTGGGGCTTTGCGTGCCTGCTGGCCCTGGCGGGGTGTGCCCACCAGGGGCCAACGCCGCCCGCCTTTCCAGCGTCGGTGAGGGCAGCCCTGGACAAGGCCGGCCTCGACCCATCGACCCTGGCTGTGGCGGTCTTGCCCTTGGGGCATTCCGGCCAGGCCGTAGGCGGTGGTGTGGCGCTGGGCTCAGCCCCTTCATCGGGCTGGCTGCACCAGGCCGATCGGTCCATGCAGCCCGCCTCAGCCATGAAAGTGGTCACGAGTGCGGTGGCGCTGGACCGCGTGGGCCCGAACCTGCGCGGCTACACCGAGTTGCGAACCGCCGCACCCATCGAAGGGGGACGGCTCAAGGGCGATCTGCTGCTGCGCGGCGGTGCCGATCTGGAACTGGGCCTTCCGCAGTTGTGGGCCTTGATGCTGGAACTGAGAGAAGCCGGCGTGCGGCACATTGACGGCAACATCGTGTTGGACCGCCATCTGTTCCAACCGGCGCGTCTGGACCTTGGTGTGCCGCCATTCGATGAGTCCCCCGAGTTTCCCTACAACGTGATCCCGGACGCGCTCCAACTCAGCGGCAACCTGCACGGGCTGGAGCTGGTGTCCGACCGCCAGCAGGTGGTTGCCAAGCTGCGGCCTGAGCTGCCCGGCGTGCGTGTGGACAACCGGCTGACCCTGCACGCCCCGGGTTCGGTGGCCTGTCGGGATTGGAGCACCGCCGGATGGATCACGCCGACCTTTGAGCAAGACCGTGAGGGCACGGTCGTCGTGCGCCTGCAGGGTCGATACCCCACCGACTGCACACAGCGTCCGGCCCTGCAGCTCATGGAGCGCAACCTGCAGGCACAGGCGCAACTGCGTTGGGTGTGGAACGAGTTGGGTGGTCAATGGAACGGGCGAGTGAGGGAGGCGGCCCCGGGCGAATTCGCCTACACCAGCACCGCGCTCAATGGGGTGCCGGAGGCTGCGGCCAACGCCCAGCCGCCCGCGGGCCAGGCCACGCGCCTGATCGCCCGTCGTGAGGCACGCCCTTGGGGCGAGTGGCTGCGGCCCTTGAACAAGACCTCGGACAACGTGGCCACGCGCGTGCTGTATCTGCTCACGGGGCTTGAAGAACAAAAGCGCGCGCAAGGTACAGCTGGCGCGGCCGCGGCGCCCGATCGCAGCACACGAGACTGGGCCGATGCGTCAGTGCGGCGTTGGTTCACGCAGCACGGCATCCCCTTGGAGGGTTTGGTGATGGACAACGGCTCGGGCTTGTCGCGCAGCGAGCGCATCACCCCGCGCCAATTGGCGATGGTGCTGCAGGCTGCTCACGGCCAGCTGTTTTCCAGCGAGCTGATGATGAGCCTGCCGGTGGCCGGCGTGGATGGCTCACTGCGCAGTCGCATGACCGACACGCCCGCGCGCGGCCGTGCGCGCCTGAAGCCCGGCACACTGCGCAATGTGGTGGCCCTGGCCGGCTATGTGGAGGATGCACAGGGGCGCCGGTGGGTGATGGCGGCCATGGTCAACCACGACGAAGCACCCCGCCGCGGTCGACCGGTGTTGGATGCGGTGGCCGATTGGGTGGCTGCGGGCGGCGCGGCTGCAGCCGCGCGTTAGCGCCACTACGCGCCCTGCCGCCAACACGCCTGCAGGCTCAGGCCACAGCGGACTCCAGCAGCCGCACGGTGCCGGCGTTGGCGTCGATCTCGGCCTGCACGCCCAAGGGCAAGGTGAACTTGCGCTTGATGTGGCCGAACGAGGCGCCGCGGTACACCGGCACGCCCAAGCCACCGAAGTAATCCTCGAACACCTCGTCGAGCGTCAAGGTCCAGAACCCCTCGCCGGGCTTGCAGTTGGTGAAGGCGCCGATCATCACGCCGGCCACACGGTCCAGCACACCGGACAACTTCAGTGTGGACAGCATGCGGTCCACCCGGTAGATGTACTCGTTGATTTCCTCAAGGAAGAGGATCGCGCCGTCGAAGGAGCGAAGGTAGGGCGAGCCGCACAGCGAGGACAACACCGCCAAGTTCCCGCCCAACAGAGGGCCGCGCGCCAGGCCTGGCCTGATCGTCTGGGTACGGTCCTCGCGCGGGGCGGGCAGCGAACCCTTGTCGGCCTCGTTTCGCATCAGCACGGGCGTGCCCTCCATCGCCACACCCCTGAAGTGGCGCCAGCTGAATTCATTCCACTCCGACACCCCGGCCGGGCAGTGGTAGGTGACCAAGCCGGTTTGGCTGTGCACGGCATGCAGCAAGGCCGTGATGTCGGAAAAACCGCCGACAAACTTTGGCGTGCGGCGCAACTGCGCGTAGTCCAACAGAGGCAGGATCCGATTGGCACCCGAGCCACCGGTGATGGCCAGTACGCCCTGCACGTCCGGATCGGCAAACATGGCGTTCAGGCTTGCGGCCCTCTGCTCATCGGTACCGGCGAAGTGACCACGGCGCGCACGCAGTTGCGGGCTTTCCTTGACCTTGAAGCCCAAGGCGGTCAGCGTGTCATGGGCGATCTCCAGGGGTAGGCGCTCGGGTACGGCGCCGGATGGGGCCACCAGGCCGATGGTCTGGCCAGGCTGAAGCCGAGGCGGCTTGATCAGCGGGCGCGGCGGCTGAAGTGCCCGCAGCGGTGCGGTATTGGATCCGCCGCCCGCAGCGGCACCGACGATCGGCGCCTGCGCCCATGCCCGCGAGCTGATCACGGTGGCCGCACCGACCATCACGCCTGCTGCTGCCGTCAGCATCCGACGCCGATGGGGAGATTGAATCGATTCACGCCACACGCTGCAATTCCCTTCGCACCTGTTCACGGTCACCTTGATCGAAGTGCCACCACTCGGTGGTGATCCCCTGAAATCCGCCGGCTGCCATCGCCGCATACAGCCAACCCCGCTCGCGCAGATGATCCGCACTCAGGCGGCCCATGGCCAGGTGTTGCGATTCCAAGGCCGGATGCGACAACTCGCTCATCTCGTCAAAGCCGCTGCCCATGTCGCACTCGCGTCCCTGCGGATCGAGCAAGGTCACGTCCACCGCCATGCCGAAGGAGTGGATCGAGCCGCGCACCGGGTCAGCGAAATAGGCGGCCATGGGCGTATGTTGAATCTGGCGCCAGATGGCCTCCTGCACACGCTGAGGACGCAGTGCGTCCAGCACCAGCAGCCGGTAGCCTGGCCGATGGGCATCAAGCCATCGAGCCGCGCGTTGCAAGCCCATGGCCGCCGGTCTTCGCAGCCAGGCGCAGTCCAGATTCGGGTACAGGCAACGCCCGCTGAAGTTGTTTGTGCCGGCATAGCGGATGTTCACCGCGATTTCCGTCAGCGTCGACAGGTGGACGAAGTCGGGGTGATCGGCGACCGACTCGCAGGAAATCGCTGCGGGGTGCATGGCCGCACTCACTTGCTGCGAGCCCGCTGACGCGTGGCCGCCTTCACCGGCAGAGCCCCCGACATCGGAGGCTGTGTCGAGGGCTCGTACTCTTGGACACCGGCGCGGGCCAGGCAGGCGCTGGCCGATTCGCGAACCTCCTGAACCAGGCGCCGCGCGGCTTGCGACAGCGGGGCCGACACCGGCGTGAGCAGCACCAGGGGCACCAGGATGGTTGGCTCCAGGGGCCGCACGGCCACCCGGTCACGGTCGGCACTGGCGGCCGTGAAGGGGTCCACGATGGCCGCGCCGGCGCCGGCCTCGGCCAATTGCCGAGCCAGTTGATAGGTTTGCACCGAGACCATCGGATGCAGGGTCAGACCTCGTGCCTCGTACTCGGCCGTGATGCGCATGCCCAGCGGGTCGGAGGGGGCCAAGCCGATCACGGCCGCGGGCAGTGCATCCAGGCTCAGCGCAGAACGCGCGCGCAGGGCCGCTCCGCGCGCGGGGACCAGCGCCATCATCGGCGCCTGGGTCAACACCTCGGCATACACACCGGGGTGATGGGGATCGTGCAGGGCAAAGCCGAGATCAAGCTCGGACAGCACCAGTGCCTGTACCAGCTCTCGCGTGTGGTGGGTGGCGAGTTCGCAGTGGCCGTCGGCAAACAGCTGGGCCCACCGTGCCACTGCGGTGGGGACCACGGTCGCGCCCAAGGCGGGCGTGGCCGACAGTCGCACGCGTTGCTGGGGACCGGCCTTCAAATTGGCTGCCAGGCGGCGGATCGACACGAGTTCCGCATGCAGACGGTCGACTTCGGTGAACAGGCGCTGCGCCTCTGGCGTCGGATAGAACTTGCCGCGCACCCGTTCAAACAGCGCGAGGCCCAATTGGGCCTCGGCATGCTGCAGCACCTTGGTGACCGCAGGTTGGGAAATGTGCAGAAGGCGCGCGGCACCGCTGACGGTGCCTGCGCGCATCACGGCATGGAAGACCTCGAGGTGCCGCAGCCTCACCGCAGTATCAGCGGAACCGGTAGTCCAGGCTCAGCATGAAGGCGCGACCACGCGGGTCAGCCACGCGGGGTTCCCAGGAACTGCCCGAACCGAAGTTGCTGTCGTAGGTGATGGCAAACGGCGGATCGCGGTCGAACAGGTTGCGCACCATGCCGGTCAAGCGCAGGTTCTTGATGCCGGTGTAGGTCATGGCCAGGTTGTAGGTGGTGTAGGGATCCACCTTGGTCTTGAGGTCGGGCGGCGTGACCGCGCCAGCAGCCACACCGGGCAGCACCTGGTTGTTGTAGCCGCTGCGGAACACCTGTGACAGCGTGGTGATCCACGAGCCCTTCGACCGGCTGATGAAGGCATTGTGTTTCCAGCTCAATCCGAGGTCACCGGCGAAGGTGAACTGGCCCACTTCGCTCGGGCCCCAGGCAGCCGAGGACACCACGCGTGAGCGCTTCTTGAGCAGGTAGGTGCCGTCCAGGCCCGCTGTCCAGCGGGCATCCATGGCGGTGAAGCCGTTGCGCAGCGAGAACTCCAGGCCCGAGGTTTCGGTCTCGCCGGCGTTGACCCAGCGCTGATCGACGGCGATCAGCTTGCCAGCTGCGTCACGGATGAAACGGTCGGGGAAGAGGTTGTAGTTGTCGATGAGCTGCGTGAGGGACAGGATCTGGATCGTGCCCTCGCGGCGGATGCTCCACCAGTCCAGGCTCATGCTCAGGTTGTTCATGGGCTCCCACACCATGCCCAGCGAACTCATCTTGGCCTCTTCAGGGCCCAGGTCAGGCTTGCCGCCGTTGATGATGTTGGCGGCGCGGTCGATGAACGCGCAGCCTGGATCCGTGGTGTTGGGTCGGCCTGCCGGGCAGGTCTTGGGGTCGACCAGGGTGGTGCCGGTGAAGATGGATTCGGCTGCGCCGTTGTACAACTGGTTGAAGGTGGGTACCCGGAATCCGGTGCTGTAGGAGCCGCGGCCCAACCACTGCTGGCTCGGCTTCCAGCGTGCCGACGCCTTGGGGTTGGTGGTGGCGCCGAAGCCGGAATAGTCGTCGCGGCGCACCGACAGGGTGGCCTCGAAGCTCTTGGTGATGGGCAGCAGCACTTCACCGTAGAGGGCCTTCACTTCACGCTTGGCGCCCAGCAGGACGTTGGATTGGTCGAAAGGCGCGGCCACGATCACGCGTTGCGCGGCCAGGTCACGCTCGTCGCCATTGAAGCGGTAGCGCTCGGTGCGCATGTCCGCGCCAACGGCCGCCATGATGTCGCCACCGGGCAACTTGGCCACGGGGCCCGAGGCCGAGAAGTCGATCTGCTGCATCGAGAAGCGTCCGCCGTAGAGCACCACGCCCTCGGCCGAGGCTTCCTGCAGGGCCGCCAGGCCGTCGGCGCTTTGCGTTTGGCCGGGCAGCAGGAAGGGGTTGATGCGTCCGCTGTTGAGGGCCGGGATGATGCCCGCGCCACCATCAGAGGCGCCGGTAGCGGTCGTGCCACGGTAGTAGTAGCCGGTGCCCAGGCGGGACTTGGCTTCGCTGGAGGCCTGGATCAGGCCGGCGCGGTACTCCCAGCCGCCACCCAGGGGACCGTCGGCCATGATGGCCCAGCGCCGCGTGGAGGCTTCGGTCTCCAGTTCGCGCGGGCCGCATTCGATGCAGCGCCAACGGTAGGCCAGGGGTTGGCCCCGCTGGGTTTCCGTGATCTGACCCGGGAAGGCCGCCAGCAGGCGGTTGAACACCGCGTCATAGGCCGCCTGAGAGGCCGCGTTGCGCGGGAAGCGCAACTGCTGCGTGGTGGTGTTCGGCGTGAGCTGGACGTGCGAGAAGCGCTTGGCGGAATCCGTCTGGCTGCCGACGAACTCGGCAGCAATCTGGTGGTCACCCAGGCGGAAGGTACCGCGCGTCACCAGGCTGGTGTCGCTCACCGGTTGCTGAAGCACCGCGGCGCGTCCGGTGTCCCAGGCGCAGGACAGGGCGGCCGTGGGTACGTTCCACAGCAACGCGTCATAGGGCGCTTGCCCGGCGATCGCACCGCAACCTTCGGCGCCCGGCAGGTCCAGCACGTTCAGGCCACCGGAGGCCCGTACCGTGGTGCTGCCAGGAATCAGCGGCGCCGAGGCCGTCGTGGGGAACAGCGTGCCGGCCAAGGGGAAGATGGTGGCGTGGGGTGTGCCACGCGTGTCTACGCTGAGGCCCCGGTTGGGCTGGAAGGTGTTGACGAAGTCGCGCTGATCGCCGCGGAGCACCTGGTGTTCACGCACCGCCAGGGTGGCCATGATGTTGAACTTGTCGCGGTTGAGATCGCCCGTGCCCGCCACTATCGAGCTGCGGTAGACGTTGCCGCCGCCGGCTTGGGTGACATCGGCCGAGCCTTGGACCGCGGCGCCCTGATAGTCGTTGCGCAGGATGAAGTTGATCACCCCGCCGATGGCGTCCGTGCCATAAATGGAACTGGCGCCGTCCTTGAGCACTTCAATGCGCTGGATGGCCGCCATCGGGATCTGGTTGAGGTCGACCACGCCGCCGTTCAGGCCGTGAGACGCCACGCGCCGACCGTTGAGCAGGATCAGGGTCGCGTTGCTGCCCTGGCCACGCAGGTTCGCACTGGTGGCGCCGTTGTTGCCGCGCTGCGCACCGCCCACCACGTCGGCGTTGGAGGCCAGGTTGTCCAGGCCGTTGCCGTTCGTGGACAGCCACAGCACCACCTGTTCGGCGCTGGTCAGACCCTGCTGCTCGATTTCCGAACGCGTGATCACCTGCAGGGGCAGGGACCCTTCATTGGACAGGCGCTTGATGCTTGAGCCGGTGACCTCCACCTTCTGTTGCTGGGGGTTGGTCTGTTGGGCCAAGACCGGGGAAATCAGGCTGAGTGCTGCGAGAGCCTGGACGATGGGCTTGAGTTTCATGCGGATCTCCTACGCATGGCCCAGTTGAGGGCCGGGTGCTTAACCAAAAAAATGTAACGCAGCACCACCGGGTGCTGCGCGAATGCCCGGCTGACGAATCAGTCGGAAACCATAAGTCAAGGTTATGGCATAAGACGACCAAGCTGCGGCGCCAGCCTGCGCGCACTTCAACGGCTTGGCGCGCTTCTAGGGGAAAACACGAGGATTCGGTGTTGCCCGAATCGAACACCTTGCGGCCCACGCCGATGGGCCAGACGATTCGCTGGATCAGCCCAGTCGGTCGGCCAGCCAACGGTCGATGCGTGCGCCGAGGTCGGCGATGCACCAGTCGGTGGCCAGATTTGGATGCGGCGCATGCCGTGACCCCAAGGTGCTGAGCAGCGCCACCAGGTAGCGGCGCCCACCGGGAGCGCGACCGCGCACCAGCCCGGCGTCCGACAGGTAGTTCTCCGTGGTTCCTGTCTTGTGGGCAAATCGCACCGTGGCTTGGCGCTGGACAGACCTCACGTCTCCTGGCCAGGTGCGATCGGCCGCCTTCACACGGCCATCGCCTTGTATCCAGCGCTCGGGCACCTCGGCCGGGATCCCGGCGCGCCAACCGGGCATCCCGACTGCGATGGACGTCGACAGCGCCTCGTGCAGGGCCTGCTCATCGAGCAGCCGCCAGATCGGTGCGGCCGCCGCGGGCCGCATCAGGGGACGGTGGGAAGCCGGCAACCAGGGGGGTGGCAGGACATCGGGCATCACCGCGGGCAGCATCAGCCACAGCAGGCGCACCGTGTCCCAGGCGGTCATCTGTAGGTGTCCCACGCCCGCACCATCGCGGTTGAGCCAGCCGCCGTCGGCCCGGGTATTGGCCAGGCGAAGGGTGGACAAGCCCGCGGCGGTGAAGGCTTCGTGCAGGCCGTTGCGCACTTCCTGTCCAGCGGCATTGCGCTCGATGAGTCCCCGCGCATGGAGCAAGGCCACCAGGGCGCTGGTGTCGTCGTTGCGGCTTTCGGTGATCATGCGGTCGGCCCACTCGACGACCGGTCGTGTGGTTCCGCTCCAGGCCCAGGTCTCGTTCCAATCGGCCTGGCCCTGGTCCACCAGCAGGCCCACGCCCACGGCCACCATCAGCTTGATGAGTGAGGCGGGGTATGGGGCGATCGATTCGAAGGGACCACTGCCCTGCAGCGTGCGCAAGCCTTGCAGGCGTGTCCAATCGGCGCCGGGCTGCCAGGCGATCGATCGCCTTTGTTCGTCGCTTGGATCCACGAGGTAACGGATGTCCTGCACCGGGCCGGCATCAGCACCGATGCGGGCCACCACGCCTTCGAGGTGGCCGCGCGTGACCAGCACGTTGGCCCACACGGGCGGCGCGCCATGCGGGAAGGCCACCACCGCCAAGTCCAGCGTGGGCGGGGGGTCGAAGGCAGGCGCTTGGGCGAGGCTGGCCCTCAGGGCTTCGCGCAGTGCCGCGGCCAGTTCGGCATGGGTGAAGCCTCGTTCAGCCATAGAAGGCGTATCCCACCAGGATGGCGCCGATCAGCCCCACCGCATCGGCCGTCAGTGCGCAGCCCAGGGCGTGGCGCGTCTTCTTGATGCCCACGCTGCCGAAGTAGACCGCCAGCACATAGAAGGTGGTTTCGGTGGAGCCTTGGATGATGCTGGCCAGCCGCCCTTCGAAGGAGTCGACGCCGTAGGTCTTGAGCACATCGACCATCAGGCCGCGCGCGCCGCTGCCCGACATGGTCTTCATCAGGCCCACCGGCAGCGCGGGCACAAACTGGTCGTCCAGCCCCAGTGCACGCACACCCGCCCCGATCGCCTGCACCAGGTAGTCCATGCAGCCACTGCTGCGGAACACCGAAATCGCCGCCAACATGGCCACCAGGTAGGGAATGATCTGCACCGCCACGCCGAAGCCTTCCTTGGCACCGTCCACGAAGGCCTCGTACACGTTGATGCGCCGCACCGCGCCCACTGCCACGAACAGCACGATGATGCTCAGGATGACGCCGCTGCCCAGCACGGCGATGGCCTTGCTCATCTCGGCAGCGGGCAGGCCGTTGAGCCACAGGTACAGCGCACCCATCAGCGCCGCAAAGCCTCCGAAGAAGGCCACCACCGGTGCGCACAGCAGGTTGATGCGCTGCACCCAGGCCACCGCCAGCAAGCCGGCCACGAAGGAGATGAAGGTACCGATCAGGGTGGGCAGGAAGATGTCGGCGCCGTTGAAGTTCGTCAGGCCTTGTTCCACCGCCAGGCTCTGGCGGATGGCGATCACCGAAGTGGGAATCAGGGTGATGCCGGCCGTGTTGAGCACCAGGAACATGATCATCGGATCCGAGGCGGTCGACTTGTCCGGGTTGATCTCCTGCAACTCCCGCATGGCCTTCAGGCCCAGGGGCGTGGCCGCGTTGTCCAAGCCCAGCATATTGGCCGAGGCGTTCATGGTGATGCTGCCGCTGGCTGGGTGTCCGTCAGGGATTCCCGGGAAGATGCGGCGGAAGAAGGGCGCCACACCGCGCGCGAACACCTCGATGACACCGGCCTGCTCGCCGATCTTCATGATGCCCAACCACAGCGTCATCACGCCCACCAGACCCAGCGAGATGTCGAAGCCCGTCTTGGCCATGTCGAACAGGCCGGTGAGCATCTGACCGAAGAGCGCGGTCTGGCCCATCATCACCTTCACCGCGGCCACGGCGAAGCCGATAAGGATGAAGCCGATCCAGATAAAGTTCAGGGCCATGCGCAGATCCGGGCTGTAGGAGCGCGCAGTATAGGAACGCCCCTGAGCCGGTGAGAAATCTGGCCCCATACCGGCCAGCGAGCGCTCAGGTCTTGTGCCCCAACAAACGGAACAGGCCGGCGCCGTCGGTGGCGTAGAACACGAGGGCAATGGCCCCCAGCAACACCAACAGCATCCAAGACGACTGCCAGCGACGTGTCGAGCGTCGCGCGGGGGGCGCTTGTCGCGACCGAGTCGATTGGCTTGCTTGGGTCGGTTGCCGTGCAGCCGCCGCAGGCAGCGCATCGTCCGTCGGTTCGGTGTGCACCAGACGCCAGCGGCCATCGTCCACCCGCTCGGGCAACACCTTGGCCACCCCGCTGGGGTGGA
>Ga0082207_1000114_pt1 | contig 47395 bp, 36 predicted proteins | sample LakMenEpi10Aug09_FD_71540 | JGI IMG/M metagenome (GOLD analysis project Ga0082207, IMG submission 71540) | reverse complement strand
CCACGCAGTTGCCCAAGATGGCTCTGGCCATTGGGCAAGGCGCACCGCGCGCGCCGGGACAGCGTCCTCGCCTGATCGGCCACACCCAGCCTCGACGCATTGCGGCCTCCAGCGTGGCCAAACGCATTGCCGAAGAAATGCGCAGCCCCTTGGGCGAGGTGGTGGGCTACAAGGTGCGTTTCCAGGACCGGTTGCAGCCCGGTGCGCGCGTCAAGCTGATGACCGATGGCATCCTCTTGGCCGAGGCGCAGGGCGACCCGCTTCTGCGTGCCTACGACACGATCATCGTGGACGAGGCCCATGAGCGCAGCCTCAACATTGATTTCCTGCTCGGGCACTTGCGCCAGATCTTGCCCAAGCGGCCCGACCTCAAGGTGATCGTCACCTCCGCCACCATCGACGCTGAGCGCTTCGCGCAGCACTTTGCGGGGCCGGCAGGGCCGGCGCCAGTATTCATGGTCAGTGGGCGCACCTACCCAGTGGAGGTGCGCTGGCGGCCGTTTGAAGAGTCCAAGGATCGAGATCTCCAGGACGCCATTGCCGAGGCGGTGGATGAGCTCTGGCGCGGTGGTGCGCAAGGCGGCGACATCCTCGTGTTCCTGCCAGGAGAACGCGAGATACGCGAAGCCGCGGACCACCTTCGCAAGCACCTGGCGCACCACCCGGTGCTGCGCAGCGCCGACATCCTGCCTCTGTTCGCACGCCTGAGCCAAGCCGAGCAGGACCGCGTGTTTTCCGCCAGCAACGGGCGGCGCATCGTCTTGTCCACGAACGTGGCGGAGACATCCTTGACCGTCCCAGGCATCCGCTACGTGATCGATGCCGGCACCGCGCGCGTCAAGCGCTACAGCTACCGGAACAAGGTGGAGCAGTTGCAGGTGGAGGCCATCAGCCAGGCGGCTGCCAATCAGCGAGCTGGGCGATGCGGGCGGGTGGCTGCGGGCGTGTGCATACGGCTGTATGACGAAGCAGGATTTGCAGCGCGACCGGCCTTCACGGATCCCGAGATCCTGCGCAGCTCACTGGCCAGTGTGATCCTGAGGATGAAGAGCCTGGGGCTGGGTGAGGTGGAGGACTTCCCCTTCCTGGAAGCCCCACCGCGCAAGGCGGTGGCCGATGGCTATGCGCTCTTGTCTGAGCTGGGCGCCGTGGACGAAGACAACGCCCTGACCGAGTTGGGAAGGTCCTTGGCACGCCTTCCGCTGGACCCGAGGATCGGCCGCATGATCCTCAGTGCGCAGCAGCAGGCCTGCCTGAGCGAGATGCTGGTGATCGCCAGCGCCATGAGCTGCCAGGACGTGCGTGACCGGCCCTTGGAGGCCCAGGCAGCGGCCGATGCCAAACACAAGCCCTTCGATGATGAGCGCTCAGAGTTCATCGGCACGCTCAGGCTGTGGCAGTGGATCGAGGAGGGCCGTGGGCATGGTGCGGTGCAGGCCACCCACAAGCTGTCGCACCGGCAGCAGGAGGCACGTCTGCGCGATCAGTTCATCAACCCGCGGCGGGTCCGCGAATGGCGCGATGTGCATTCGCAACTGCATACGGTGGTGGCCGAGCATGGTTGGCAGCTGAACACCGCACCGGCCACATACGAACAGCTCCATCTGTCGCTGTTGTCGGGGCTCTTGGGCAATATCGGTCTGAAGGCCGATGACGACGATCACTACCTGGGCGCGCGCGGCATCAAGTTCTGGCGGCATCCCGGTGCCCACCTCAGCCGCAAGCCGGGCCGTTGGATCATGGTGGCTGAATTGGTGGAGACCACCCGGCTGTTCGGTCGAGGCATCGCCGCCATCGAGCCGCAGTGGGTCGTGCAAGTGGGCGGGCACCTGTTGAAGAAGCAGCTGCTGGAGCCGCACTGGGAGCGCAAGGCGGGTGAGGTGGTGGCGCTAGAGCGGGCCACGCTGTACGGCTTGCTGGTGTATGCCAATCGACGCGTGAGCTTCTCCAAGCTGGACGCTGCGCTGGCCCGGGAGATCTTCATCCGCGAGGCCCTGGTGCAGGGGGACGTGCCACCCGAGTGGGACCAGCGCTTTGCCTTCCTGCCACACAACCGAAAGGCCATCCGCTCGGTGGAGGCACTGGAGCACAAGTCTCGTCGCCAGGACCTGCTGGTCGACGATGCCCTGATCGAGGCCTATTACGGCGAGCACCTTGGGCAGGACGTGTGCAGCCTGCCGACGCTGGAGCGCTGGTACCGCGTCGCCAGGCGAGACAACCCCGATGTGCTCAAGCTCACCACCGAGGAGCTGATGCGCCACGAGGCGGCGGGCATCACGACACAGGCATTCCCCAAGATGATCCGCCTGGGCGGGGTGGACTGCGCTGCCGCCTACCTGCACGAGCCGGGCGATGCGCGCGATGGCTTGACGGTCACGGTCCCGCTGTACGCCCTGAACCAGGTGCAGGAGGCGCGCTGTGAGTGGCTGGTGCCCGGCATGCTCAAGGAGAAGGTGCAGGTGCTGTGCAAGTCGCTGCACCAGAAGGCACGCTCGCGCCTGGTTCCGCTGCCGGAGTTTGCGGCCGAGTTCTGTGAGTTGGCGCGCTTTGCAGACGGCTCGCTGATGGACGCCCTGCTCAAGGCGGTGCGTGACCGGACGCAGCTGGCGGTGCAAAGGGCGGACTTCAAGGTGGAGCAGCTGCCGGCGCACCTGCTCATGAACCTGCGTGTGGTGGACGAACATGGGCGCCAGCTCGGCATGGGACGGCATGTGGCCGCGCTCAAGGCGGACTGGGGCGCCCAGGCCCGTGGCGCCTTCCAGGCCCTGGCCGCCTTGCGCTTGGCGCCAGCTGAGGATCGTGCACCGTCGGCGGCGTCGACCACATGGGTTCAACCATCTGCCACCGCTGAACCTGGCGGCCATCACGCGGTCAAGGGGGATGGTCCAAGGACCGAGGCCAAGGCCAAGGCGGTTGGTGCCTCAACGACCGGCCCCTCTGAAGATCGGCTGTACACCGCCTGGGACTTCGGCGAGTTGCCTGAGCTGATGGAGATCCGCCGCAAGGGTCAGGTTCTGGTCGGATTTCCGGCGATCGTGGACCAGGGCGCCGGCGTGCGCATCGAGGTGTTTGACGAACCCGAACAGGCGCACGGCCTTCACCGCCAAGGGCTAAGGCGCCTGATTGCCCTGCAGATTCGAGAGCCGCTGAAGTTCCTGGAGAAGAACATTCCCGACCTGCAGCGCATGGCGGTCGCCTACATGCCCCTGGGAACCGAAGCCGACCTCAGGGAGCAGATCATCCAATTGGCCTTGGACCGTGCTTTCCTGGGGGATGCATTGCCCCTCGATGCGGGCTCATTTGCACGGTTGGTGGAACAGGGGCGCCCGCGCTTGAGCCTGGTGGCACAGGAGGTGGCAAGGCTGACCGGACAGGTGCTGGCCGAGTACGCAGCAGCCTTGCGCAAGCTGCGTGACGCCAGGCTGCCCAAGGAAGCGCATGAGGACATTCAGGCCCAACTGCAACGCCTGGTACATCGTCGGTTCATCACCGAGGTACCCTGGCTGCAGCTCCAGCATCTGCCCCGCTACCTCAAGGGTGCCGTGATGCGCATGGACAAGCATCGAGGCGATGCCGCCCGTGACCAGCAGCGCCTTTCGGAGTTTCGGCCCCTGGAGCAGCGCTGGCTTAGGCGGCTGCAGGAGCTCAAGGGTCGGCGCGATGACCGGCTCGAAGAGTTCCGCTGGATGCTTGAAGAACTGCGCGTGAGCCTGTTTGCCCAGGAGCTTCGCACTCCGCAGCCGGTCAGCGTGAAGCGCCTGGAGAAGGTGTGGGGACAGATGCAGAGCTGAGTTCTGCTTGGCCCGCGCCGGGGGCCTGGCTCAGCGGCTGAAGAGCTCCAACAGGCGATCCAGGCCGCCGTCCTCGATGGCCACCATGGCCTGTTCGCGCACCCGGGGCTTGGCGTGGTAGGCCACAGAAAGTCCGGCCACACCCATCATGGGCAGGTCGTTGGCACCGTCGCCGACCGCGATCGCCTGGTGCGGCCCAAGCCCATGGCGTTCACAGGTGGCCAGCAGCATGCGACGCTTTTCATCGCCGTCGCAGATGTCACCCCAGGGCTGGTCCACCAGGGCGCCGGTCAATCGGCCCTGGGCCACCTCCAGCACATTGCTGCGTGCGTCGTCCAAGCCCAGTCGCTCACACACTGCATCGGCAAAGTAGGTGAAGCCACCGCTGACCAGCAGGGTACGAAGGCCCGCGGCCTTGCAGGCCTGGACCAAGACCTGGGCGCCAGGGTTGAGCTGCAAGCGTTGCTCGAGCACCTGTTGCAGCGCTTCCACAGAAACGCCCTCCAGCAAGGCCACGCGTCGGCGCAGACTGTCCTTGTAATCGGTGATTTCTCCCCGCATGGCGGCCTCGGTGATGGCCGCCACTTCGGCTTTGCGGCCTGCTGCATCGGCTATCTCGTCCACACACTCGATGTTGATGAGGGTGGAGTCCATGTCAAAGGCGATGAGGCCGAAGTCCTGCAGGCGAAGCGGCGGTGAAACGCCCCGGAGGGTGAGGCCAGGGCGATAGATGGTGCGTGCAGTGGACATGGCGTTTGGCAGGGTCGCGGGGTCGTGGGCGAAGTCGGTTGGGTCGCGGTCTCATGCCGTGCCGGCGTGGCTCGTGTCGGCCTTCGGCGTGTCCAGGGCGCGCAGGGTGTGGCGCACCAACTGTGCCCGTTCGGCCGCGCTTTGGGTGGCACGCTCGATGCGCAACTTGTCGTTGCCGGCCAGCTTGATGTCACGGTGCCGCTGCACCAATTCAATGATTTTCAGGGCATCCACGGGCGGGTTGGGCCGGAAGGTGATGTGCACCAGGCGTGGCCCGGCGTCGACCTTCACCACGCCCCAGGCTTGCGCCATCACCCGCAGTCGATGGGTGTCGAACAGCGTTTGCCCCTGCACCGGCAGCTTGCCGAAGCGATCGGTGACCTCTTCCAGCAGGGCATCCAACTGTTGCGCCTGGCGCGCGGTGGCCAGGCGCTTGTAAAGGCTCAAGCGGGCGTGTACATCGCCGCAGTACGAGTCGGGCAACAGGGCCGGGGCGTGCAGGTTCACATCGGTACCGCCACCGAACACACCGCCCAAAGGGTTGAGCAGGTCAGGCTCGCGGCCCGACTTCAAGGAACGCACGGCCTCGGCGAGCATTTCGTTGTAGAGCTGGAACCCCACCTCCATCATGTTGCCGCTTTGGTGTTCACCCAGCACTTCGCCGGCTCCCCGTATCTCCAGGTCGTGCATGGCCAAGTAGAAGCCGCTGCCCAACTCCTCCATGTCCTGGATGGCCTGGAGCCGTTGCGCCGCCTGCTTGGTCAAGCCCTCGACATCGGGCACCAGGAGGTAGGCGTAGGCCTGGTGGTGGCTGCGGCCCACGCGGCCACGCAACTGGTGCAGTTGCGCCAGCCCGAACTTGTCGGCGCGGCTGATCACGATGGTGTTGGCCGTGGGTACGTCGATGCCCGTTTCGATGATGGTGGAGCACAGCAGCACGTTGTGGCGCTGCGCCACGAAGTCACGCATCACCCGCTCGAGCTCACGCTCGGGCATCTGGCCGTGGGCCACGGCGATCCGGGCCTCGGGCAACAGTTCGGCCAGCTTGCTGCGGCGGTTCTCGATGGTCTCCACTTCGTTATGCAGGAAATAGACCTGACCGCCGCGCTTGAGCTCACGCAGCACCGCCTCGCGGATGGTGCCGCTGCCCTCGTTGCGCACGAAGGTCTTGATGGCCAGACGGCGTTGCGGTGCAGTGGCGATCACGCTGAGGTCGCGCAGGCCCTCCAGCGCCATGCCCAATGTGCGCGGGATCGGTGTGGCGGTGAGGGTGAGGACGTCCACTTCGGCACGCATGGCCTTCATGGCTTCCTTGTGCCGAACGCCGAAGCGGTGTTCTTCGTCGATGATCAGCAGTCCCAGGCGCTTGAACTGCACGTCCTGCGAGAGCAGCTTGTGCGTGCCCACCACGATATCAATCGTGCCATCGGCCAACCCGGCCATGGCCTCCTTGACTTCTTTGGCGGTGCGAAAGCGGCTCATTTCGGCCACCTTGACGGGCCACTTGGAAAAGCGGTCGCTGATGTTCTGGAAATGCTGCTCGGCCAGCAGCGTGGTGGGCGCCAGCAGCGCCACCTGCTTGCCGGCGGTCACGGCCACAAAGGCGGCACGCAGGGCGACTTCGGTCTTGCCGAAGCCGACGTCGCCGCAGATCAGGCGGTCCATGGGGCGCGGACTCACCATGTCCTGGATCACCGCATGGATGGCCGCACGCTGGTCGGCGGTTTCCTCAAAGCCGAAGCTCGTGGCGAAGGCCTCGTAGTCGCCGGCGGCGAAGCGAAAGGCATGGCCTTCTCGGGCGGCACGACGCGCATAGAGGTTCAGGAGTTCGGCGGCCGTGTCGCGCACCTGTTCAGCGGCTTTGCGCTTGGCCTTCTCCCACTGACCCGAACCCAGACGGTGAAGCGGCGCCTCTTCGGCGCTGACGCCGGTGTAGCGGCTGATCAGCTGCAGTTGCGACACCGGAACATACAGCGTGGCCTGATCGGCGTACTCCAGGTGCAGGAACTCCGAGGCGCCACCATCGGCACCACCTGACAGGTCGATATTGACCAGCCCCTTGTATCGCCCGATGCCGTGGTTGGCGTGAACCACCGGGTCGCCGATCTTGAGCTCCGAGAGGTCCTTGATCAGCGCTTCGACGTTGCTGACTTGCTCCTGCTTCTTCCGCCGGCGTGCCGTGGGCGTGGTCGAGAACAGCTCGCACTCGGTGATGAAGTCCAGCGGGGCCTGTTCGCCCTCGCGCAGCCAGCGGAATCCTTCAGCCAAGGAGGCCGCGGTGATCCCCGCCCATTCCTCGGATACTTCAAACTCGGCCAGGGTGGCAAACGAGGGCACCGACAATCGGTGTTCGCGCAGCAGGTCGAGCAGGCTCTCGCGCCGGCCCTCGCTCTCGGCGACGATCAGGACACGGCTGCGGCCGTTCTTGAGGTGATGCTCCAACGCGGCCAGGGGTTCGGTCGCCCCGCGCTCGATGGCGACGTCGGGTAGTTTGCCCACCCAGTCCAAGGGCTCGGCGCCCCGCAGTGCCAGGCAGGCATGCGACTGCGTGCGGGCGTAGAACTCGTCGACCTTCTGATACAGCGCCTCAGGCGGCAGGATCGGACGCTCGGGGTCGTGTTGCAGGAATCGGTGCCGCTCGCGCGTGTCGTGCCAAAAGCGCTCCAGCGACTCGTCCACCGCCCCATGCAGCACCACCTGCGCCTGGTTGCCGACATAGTCGAAGACCGTGGCAGTCTCGTCAAAAAACAGCGGCAGGTAGTACTCGATCCCCGCCGTGGCCAGTCCCTGGCCGATGTCCTTGTAGACGCGGGCCTTGGTGGGGTCACCGTCCAGCCGTTCGCGCCAACGGCTGCGAAAGGCCGTTCGCGCAGCCTCGTCCATCGGGAATTCGCGGCCGGGCAGCAACCTGACCTCCGGTACGGGGTACAGGCTGCGTTGAGAGTCGGGGTCGAAGGTGCGGATGGAATCCACCTCGTTGTCGAAGAGGTCGACCCGATAGGGCACGGCCGAGCCCATGGGAAAGAGGTCGATGAGTCCACCGCGCACCGCGTATTCGCCCGGTGAAACGACCTGGCTCACATGCTGATACCCGGCCAGGGTGAGCTGCGCCTTCAGGGCGGCCTCGTCCAGCTTCTGCTTCTGCTTGAACTCGAAGGTGGTGGCGGCCAGAAAGGACGCTGGCGCCAACCGGCCCAGCCCGGTGGTGGCCGGCAGCAGCAAGACGTCGATGTCACGCGTGGCATGCAGGCGCCACAGGGTGGCCAAACGCTCGGAGATCAGATCTTCATGCGGGCTGAAGCCGTCATAGGGCAGGGTTTCCCAATCGGGAAACAGGGCCGTCTGCAGTTCGGGAGCGAACAGGCGGATCTCCTCCTGCAGGCGCGGCGCGTCTGAGGGTTCGGCGGTGAAGACCACCAGGCATTGGCGATGGGCCTTGAGCTGCTGCGCATGGCGCGCCAGCAACATGGAATCGGCCGAACCATGCGGGCGGGGCAGGGTGTAGCGCTTGCCGACGGCCAGCGCTGGAACGTTCAGGGGCATGGTGGAGCCGGATTCTAGAATCCGGCGCATGTCCGATTGGTCCACCCTGCGCGCCACCCACCGCCGTCCCCTGCGGGTGGCCCTGTTGCCCTGCGCTGGGCGAGGCGAGCGCGCAGGAGGCGGCCGCCCCAAGCAGTACGTGGAAGTGTCGGGGCGCAGCGTGGTGCATTGGACCCTGTTGGCCTTCGATGAACTGGTTCGCCAAGGCCAACTTGATGGTGTGGCCGTTGTGCTGTCACCCGGTGATGAGGAATTCGTGCAGGCCGTGCCGCCCGCGCTGCGGGAGCGCCTTCAGGTGATGCCCGTTGGGGGCGCCACGCGTGCGCACAGCGTGTGGGGTGGACTCCAGGCATTGGCCCGTGAAGGCCTGGATGAAACAGACTGGGTGCTGGTGCACGATGCCGCGCGCTGCCTGATCGAGCCAGCCGAATTGCTGCGGCTGATCGTGGCCTGCGAGGGGGATGCGGTGGGCGGCCTGCTGGCCTGCCCGGTGCCAGACACACTCAAGCGCGCCGATGCCCTTGGCCGCGTGCAGGACACCGTGCCCAGGGACCACCTCTGGGCGGCGCAGACGCCGCAGATGTTTCGCTTGGGCCTGTTGCGGGATGTCTTGGGCCGCGCGCTGCAGGCCGGCATCCCGGTCACCGATGAGGCTGGCGCGGTGGAGTGGGCGGGCCAGGCCCCCAAACTCGTGGCCGGGCCGGCCGACAACTTCAAGCTCACCTACCCCGATGACTTTCGGCGGGCAGCTGAGGTGTTGGCGCGACGATCAACCTCCATCGGTACCACCCCATGACAACTTCAGACATGCGCATCGGCGAAGGCTGGGACATCCACGCGCTGGTTCCCGGACGCGCGCTCGTCCTGGGCGGTGTGGTGATTCCCCACACCGCTGGACTGCTGGGCCATTCAGATGCCGATGCCTTGCTGCATGCCATCACGGATGCCTTGTTGGGTGCCGCGGGCCTGGGCGACATCGGCTCGCACTTCCCCGATACCGACCCCTCGCTGGCCGGCGCGGACTCGCGGCTGCTGCTGCAGCGTGCGGCGGCATCGGTGCGGGCACGCGGCTGGCGCTTGGTCAACGTGGACAGCACGGTCGTGGCCCAGGCACCCCGGTTGTCGGTCCACATCCCCGCCATGCGGCAGTCGATCGCGCAGGCCCTGCAACTGGATTCGGCGGCGGTCAACGTCAAGGCCAAGACGGCCGAGAAGATGGGGCCGGTGGGCGAGGGGCGCGCCATTGAGGCGCGAGCCGTGTGCCTGATCGTCAGGGATTAGCGCTGCCGTCGGGCACGAACACATAGCCCACACCCCACACCGTCTGGATGAACCGCGGGTGGGTCGGATCCTCTTCCAGCATGCGCCTCAGGCGCGATACCTGCACGTCCAGGCTGCGGTCGTAAGGCCCGAAGGCTCGGCCCCTGGCCAGCTGCGCCAGCTGCTCGCGCGTCAGCGCCTGCCCCGGGTGGCGCGCCAATGCCTTGAGCATGGCGTACTCGCCCGTGGTCAGGGGGACCGCCTGGGGGCCCTTGCGGAGCTCCCGGCGCTGCAAGTTGAACTCGAAGGGGCCAAAGTGGATGACCTCAGCCGAACGAGATGGGGCTCCGGGTGGCTCGGTCGTTGGACTGCGGCGCATGACGGCCTGTAGCCTGGCGCGAAGCTCGCGGCTGTGGAAGGGCTTGGCAAGATAGTCATCTGCGCCTGCCTCCAGACCGACGATCCGATCCACCTCGGTCGCTTTTGCGCTGAGCATGATCAACGGTGTCGAGTCCTGCGCGGCGCGCAGCATTCGGCACCATTCCAGGCCTTCGCCTTGGTTCAGCGCGGGGTCGAGCAGCAGTGCGCCGGTGCGACCCGGTACATGCAGCCGCTGTGCTGCGGGCACATCGGCCGCGACGATCAGCTCGGTGGCCGCATGGGAAAACTCGGCTCGCAGTTGTGCCAGGGTGGTTGGATCGTCATCCACCACCAATAGCCTCAACCGGCTGGGCTCTGACGGTTCCAGCATGCATCCTCCCAAGAACACGGGCGGCCGGCGGCCTCCGTGCTTGCGCGGGAGTTTGGCGCTGGACGAGGTGGGTGGGCTTGTGCCCGATCAAGAACGCTACTGCGCCACCCAGCCGCCGTCCACGTTGATCGCGGCGCCGCGGATGTTGGAGGCAGCCTCCGAACACAGGAACACCGCCAGTTCGCCGAGCTGCTCGGGCGTGGTGAACTGCAGCGAGGGTTGCTTTTCCCCTAAAAGGGCCTTCTTGGCCTCTTCCACGCTTACCCCTTCAGCGGCGGCACGGGCGTCCACCTGCTTTTGCACCAGTGGGGTCAACACCCAACCCGGACAGATCGCATTCACCGTGATGCCGGTGGTGGCGGTTTCCAGTGCCACCGATTTCGTCATGCCCACCAGGCCATGCTTGGCGGCCACGTAGGCCGATTTGTTGGCCGAGGCCACCAGACCATGCGCCGAGGCGATGTTGATCACGCGGCCCCAGTTGCGCGCCCTCATGCCTGGCAGGGCCAGTCGCGTGGTGTGGAAGGCCGAGGTGAGGTTGATGGCGATCACCGCGTCCCAGCGTTCCACCGGAAACTCCTCGATCGGCGCCACGTGCTGGATGCCGGCGTTGTTCACCAGGATGTCCAGACGCCCAAAGCTTGCTTCGGTGTGCCTGATCAGGTCTTCGATCTGGTCCGGGCGGCTCATGTCGGCGCCGTGATAGTCGACGCGAACCCCCGACAGGGCCACGGCGAGCACCGCGGCTTTGGCAGCCTCGGCGTCCCCGAAGCCGTTGAGCGTCAGGTGTACGCCCTGTCGGGCCAGGCTTTGGGCGATGCCCAGGCCGATCCCGCTGGTGGAGCCGGTGACCAATGCGACTTTTCCGTTGATGGACATGTGAGGATCCTTCTTGCCCTGCCGGGGCCTTGTTAGCATTGGCGCGATTATCAATTGCCGCCTCGTGTGGCTCGTCTGCGGTCGACCGGAAATGGATGAACCTCGCCTGAACCATGTGCAGTGCCTCAATACCCGTGGGCTGCACCGCATGGCCTATTGGGAGTGGGGCGACCCGACCCATCCGCGCGTGCTGGTGTGTGTGCATGGCCTGACGCGACAGGGGCGTGACTTCGATACGCTGGCGCGGGCGATGTGCCAACACTATCGGGTTGTGTGTCCGGATGTGGCGGGAAGGGGAGAGTCGGACTGGTTGCCTGATCCCATGGGCTATGTGGTCCCCGCCTACGTGGCCGATATGGTGACGCTGCTGGCGCGGCTGAATGCGCAGACGGTCGACTGGGTCGGAACCTCCATGGGGGGGCTGATCGGGATGGGCCTGTCTTCATTGCCGAACAGCCCGGTGCGCCGTCTCGTGCTCAACGACGTGGGGCCGCGCATCGAGTTTGGTGCGCTCGAGCGTATCGGACGCTACGTGGGTGAGCCCGTCACTTGGGGCAGCTTTGACGAGGCCGCTGATGCCATGCGACTGATCTGCGCGGGGTTCGGGCCGCACACGCCCGAGCAATGGGATGCCCTCAACCGCGCCCATCTCAAGCAGAACGCACAAGGCCGATGGGTGACCCGATACGACCCCTCGATCGCGGTTCCCTTCAAGGCCGTCACCCCCGAGATGGCCGCCGCCGGTGAGGCTCAGATGTGGCAGGCCTGGGACCGTATCACCGCGCAGACCCTGTTGGTGCGGGGCGCGCAAAGTGACCTCGTAACCGCACAAACGGCCGCTGAAATGTCGCGCCGCGGGCCCAAGGCGACCACGGTGGCCTTCGACGGTGTGGGGCATGCGCCTACGCTCATCGCCCCCGAGCAGTTGGAAGTCGTTGGGCGTTTCCTGCTGAACTGAAGTGGCACGACTTGCCAGGCCGAATAGACGCTCTTGAAGACCACGACCACCTCACAGCCTGCGCCCATCATGGCGCTGGCCGATCTGCAGCAAGAGGCTGAGGCCAGGGTTGATCCGGAAGGCCAAGCTGCGCTGAGCGATGTGCAGCGTGCCCGCGTCTTCGCGCAGCCATTGCTTGACGGACGGCTGCTGGACACAGGCGAGGACGCGCTCGGACACGCTGAGGGTGTTGCCGCCATCTTGGCAGGGCTGGGTGCAGCCCACAGCCTCCAGGCGGCCGCCTACCTGATCTATGCGGCTGACTTCATCCAGAAGCCCGACGAGGTGATCGCCAGGGCTTTTGGCGACAGCCATGGCGCCATGGTGACCCACACGCGTAAGTTGGTGCAGATCCAGCGCGCGGCGATGAAGGCCCAGGTGGGGGAAGACAGCAGCGCTCAGCAGACCGAGCGCGTTCGCAAGATGCTGCTGGCCTTTTCGAAAGACCTGCGCGTCGTGCTGCTTCGACTGGCCTCGCGGCTGCAGACCCTGCGCTGGCATGCCTCTGCCAAGCGGCCGTGCCCTTCCGCCCTGGCCCGTGAGTCGCTGGAGGTGTTCGCTCCGTTGGCCAATCGCTTGGGCATTTGGCAGATCAAGTGGGAACTCGAAGACCTCTCGTTTCGGTTTCTCTATCCGGACGAGTACCGCACCATCGCACGACTGCTCGATGAGAAGCGTGTGGAGCGAGAGGCCGGTGTTCTCGCCTTCGCGCAAGGGCTACAGCAGCTGCTGCATGAATCCCACCTGAACGCGCAGGTGCAGGGCCGACCCAAGCACCTGTACAGCATCTGGCGCAAGATGCACGGCAAGCGGCTGGACTTCAGTCAGGTGATGGACGTACGGGCGATGCGGGTGATCGTGCCTGACATACCCCAGTGCTACGCGGTGCTGGCGCGCATTCATGAACGGTTCGTGCCGGTGGACGGTGAGTTCGATGATTACATCGCCAAGCCCAAGCCCAACGGCTACCAGAGCCTGCACACCGTGGTGCGCGACGAACTCGGCCGCGCCGTCGAGATACAGATCCGTACGCAGGCGATGCACGAACACGCGGAATTCGGCGTGGCGGCTCACTGGGCCTACAAGGAGGCCGGTACCAAGGGCTATGCCGGAGTCGCTGCCGCCGGCGCGTTTGAGGAGCGCGTGGCCCAGGCCCGCAAGGCGGTGCTGCAGCAGCTCCTGGCCTGGGAGCGTGAAGCGGTGGACCAGGCAGCGCCGGGCTTCGAGGATCGCATCTACGTGTTCACGCCCCAGGCGGCCATCGTCGACCTGCCGGTGGGTGGTACGGCTGTGGACTTCGCCTACGCCTTGCATACGAACCTGGGACACCGCTGCAGGGGCGCACGGGTGGACGGCGCCATGGTCACCCTGAACATGCCACTGCAGACCGGGCAGACGGTAGAGATCGTCAGCGTCAGGGAGGGCGGGCCCTCGCTGGATTGGCTCAACCCCGAGTTGCACTATCTGGCCAGCCCGCGCTCGCGCGCTAAGGTGCGTGCCTGGTTCAATGCGCTTGAACAGGCGCAGACCATCGCGCGTGGTCGTGACGCGGTGGAACGTTTGCTGCAACGTGAAGGGCGAACGGCGCTCAAGCTCGACGAACTGGCCGTGCAGCTGGGTTTCAAGGCGGCCAACGACCTGTTCGAGGTGGTGGGCAAGGATGAGTACTCGCTGCGAAACATCGAACAGCTGCTGCGCCCGGCTGCTGCGCCCAAGCCCGAAGACGAGACCTTGTTGCTCAAACGCTCCAAGTCCGAGGGCGCCGGTTCAGGCGTCTTGGTGGTGGGTGTGGATTCCCTGCTCACGAATCTGGCCCGCTGTTGCCGACCGGCGCCACCCGATGCGATCACTGGCTATGTCACCAAGGGGCGAGGCGTGGCCATCCACCGGCGTGACTGCAGCAGCCTGGGCCACATGGCGCGGCAGCAACCAGAGCGTTTGATCGCGGTGGAGTGGGGCACCGCCAGAAGCGATGCACTCTTTCCCCTGGACCTGCAGGTGGAGGCTGCCGACCGCTCGGGACTGCTGCGCGACATCAGTGAAGTCTTCGCGCGTGAAAAGATCAATGTGACGGGCGTGAAGACCCAGTCGCTTCGAGACCGTTTCGGGGTCTCCGCACACATGACCTTCACCGTAGAGGTTGGGTCGACGCATCGCCTGCCATCGGTGTTGCAGGGCCTGCTGCAGGTGCCCGGCGTGCGTGCTGCCCGCCGGCGTTGAGCTATACTGAAAGGCTTCAGGCGCATAGCTCAGTTGGTTAGAGCACCACCTTGACATGGTGGGGGTCGTTGGTTCGAATCCAATTGCGCCTACCAAATACAAAGCCCCGACGCATCGGTTTGCAGAGTACCAAGAAAAACGCCCCGCACTCGCGGGGCGTTTTGCATTCCGATCCCTGGGAATCAGAAACGGTGGCGGATACCCGCACCGTAGGTGTTGCCGGTCGAGCGGCCGGGCACCTGTTCATTCATGTACACCGCGTAAAGGTCGGTGCGCTTGCTCAGCAGGTGGTTGTAGGCCAAGCTGGTGGTCTTGCTGGCCTTGGCGTTGCTGGGCTCCATCGAGCTGTACTGCGCCATGACCTTACCGTTCGGGCCCATCGGCACCGAAGCGCCGACACCCATGTGGTCGTAGTCGGTCTTGAAGGTCAGGTTTTCAACCTTGCCGACCTGAGCGAACAGCTTCACGGTCTTGAGGTCGTAGGCGGCACCGATCTGCCAGGCGTCGGTGTCGCTGGCACCCACGGAGCCAGGGGCGCCATCGCGGCGGCGAACCTCTTGCCAGGAGGCGCCGATGCTCAGCGGACCGCTGAAGCGAAGCGCGGAAATATTGGTGTTCGCACCTGGGCGGCTGCCCTTGAGCGCGTGCATCACGCTGACCGTGGTGCCGGCCATGGAGGGCAGCGTCACCTTCACCGCCTCGTTCCACCCCGTGTCGCCGCTGGCTTGTCCGGCGCTGAGGTGCAGCATCCGGATGGCCGGCGAGAAGCCGAAGGAATCGCCAAGGGCGTTGAAGATCAGGTTGTTGACGAACAGTGAGTTCGTGATGCGACCCAGCGCCACGCTACCGAATCCACCGGAGAGGCTCACGTTGGCGTTGCGTGAAAACAGGGGGTCTCCATCAAAGCGACCCGAGGCACCGTTGGTGCCGCGCAGGAAACCTTCCAAAACGGCCTCGGCCTTCATTCCGCCACCCAGGTTTTCGCTCGACTTGAGGCCGAAGTAGCTGGTGGTCATGTTGCCGCTTTGGGCCTGCGTGGATGCCGTTGCGGCGCCAGGGGCCTTGCTGTTGACGATGGACATGTCTACCAAGCCATAGAGCGAGACGCTCTGGGCTTGTGCGCCGGCACATGCAAGGGTGGCCACCGCGGCAGCCAGAAGGGTCTTCTTGATCATGGATTCGGTCCAGGTTGGGTGTGAAAGGGCTACTACTCGTAGGGATTTTATGAAGCCATCCGACCGAGCGGTCGGAATTTGAAGGTTTGGTGACGATCAGGCCTCGCAGTTTGTTGGACGCATGCCACACCGTGCTGTGTGTGCACCCGATCAGGGCTTCATTCACCACAGGACTCGCTGTGGTCGCACCGGCTTGGTGCGCGGTGGCGACTTTGGCGGCCGGCTGACAGCGGTATGCGCCTGCCGGGCCCATCCGGGCTGCGGCTCAGCCGCAACCCGGCAGGGACAACAGCTGAGCGGCCACCGCCACCGCCACGGCCGCAGGTGCCTTGCTGTGCACACCGGCCACCCCCACGGGACACACCAGTTGCGCCACGCGGCCCTCGGACAGTCCCCGGGTTAGCAGGCGGTGCTCGAACTGCATCCGTTTGGTCTTGGAACCAATCAGGCCCACCATGCCGGTGTCTGCGCGGCGCAGCAAGGCCAGCACGATGTCGAAGTCCTGTGCGTGGCTGTGCGTCATCACCAGATGGTGGGCTCCGGCGGGCGCGTGATGGGCTTCGTAGGCGGGGTCATCCGTGACGACGCAGCGCAGTCCCGGGAAGTCGGGCCAGCGTCCGTGCGCCCCATCACGGCTGTCCACCCAGTCCACCGACAAGTCCACGCCGCGAAGAATCTGAATGAGCGCCTGCGCCACATGTCCGGCGCCGTACAGCACGAGGTGGCTGGCGGGTGGCGTCACCGGCCAGCGCATGAGCGTGTCCTCATTCAGGGGCTCGTAGGCCAGTTCCACCGCCCCGCCGCAGCACTGGCCCAGGGATGGGCCCAATGCCACGCGGGCCGGTGCGGGCCAGGGCGCGCGGCCTGCCAAGAGTTCGCACGCCGTGTGCAAGGCCATCCACTCCAAGTGCCCGCCACCGATGGTGCCGATCACCTCATCTTGAGCCACCAGCATGCGCGTGCCGGCCTCGCGCGGCACCGAGCCCTGCACCGATCGAAGCTCCACCACCACCGCATGGCGCTGCTTCTCACACCACCGTGCGGCTTGCAGCCGCAATGCGGCACGGTTCATGAAGAGGCCGTCGGCGCGGCGGTGGCTTCGCGCAGCGTGCGCAGGCTGCGCAAGAGCTGCTCCGGTGTGGCCGGGACGGCAAGCGCCAAGGCGTGGGCCCTTGCCGGTTCTTCTGCACACGAGGCCAGCGCATCACGAAGGGCCATCAGCACCGAAAAGCTCAGCAGCAGTGGAGGCTCTCCAACCGCCTTGCTGCGGTGCACCGTGTCTGCAGGGTTGGCCTTGTCGAACAGCCGCACCTGCAGATGCGGCGGCGCGTCGTTGGCGCAGGGAATCTTGTAGGTGCTGGGTGCGTGCGTCATGAGGCGACCGCTCTGCGGATGCCACCAAAGCTCTTCCATCGTCATCCAACCCATGCCCTGCAGGTAGCCACCCTCGATCTGCCCGATGTCCAGAGCCGGGTTCAAGGAGGCCCCCACGTCGTGCAGGATGTCGGCGGCCAGCACCCGCGACTCACCGGTCAGGGTGTCCAGTAGAACTTCGCTGACGGCCGCTCCGTAGGCGAAGTAGTGAAAGGGCTTGCCGCTCATCGCCTGGCGATCCCAGTGCAGCCCAGGCGTTGCATAGAAGCCGTCGCTCCACAACTGAATACGGCCGACATAGGCCGCCGCCACGACTTCCTCGAAGCCTGAGCGGTGTTCGCCCGCGCGCAATTCGTCGTTGGCCAGCTTCACCTCCGACTCGGTCACGCCTTGCTTGTTCGCCCAGAAAGCCACCAGGCGTTGGCGGATGGTGCGCGCAGCGTCCTGCGCCGCCTTGCCATTGAGGTCGCTTCCGGTGGAAGCGGCCGTGGCCGAGGTGTTGGCCACCTTGGTCGTGTCGGTGGCCGTGACCCTCACGCGCGCCACCGAAATACCCAGTTCCTGCGCCACGACTTGGGCCACCTTGGTGTTCAGGCCTTGACCCATCTCAGTGCCGCCGTGGTTCACCAGCACCGTGCCGTCGGTGTACACATGGACCAGCGCCCCCGCCTGATTGAGGTGTGCCAGGTTGAACGAGATGCCGAACTTCACCGGCGTGAGGGCCAGCCCGCGCTTGAGGACTGGGCTCGTGTCGTTGAACGCAGCAATCTCTGCCCGCCGTGATCGATAGCCTGAAGAAGCCACCAACGCGTCGATCAACTCCGGCAAGATGTTGTCTTCCACGGTTTGCCCGTAGGGCGTCACACTGCGCGGCCCACCTGGGGTGCGGTCGTACAGGTTGACGCGTCGCACATCCAGCGGATCACGGCCCACACGCCGCGCCACCGCGTCGATGATGGCCTCGATCACCAGCGCACCCTGGGGGCCGCCGAAGCCACGAAAGGCGGTGTTGCTCTGGGTGTTGGTGCGGGCGCAGAACCCGTGCAGCTCCACCGCCGGCAGACAGTAGGCATTGTCGAAGTGGCACAAGGCGCGGGTCATCACCGGCGCGGACAGGTCGGCCGAATACCCAGCATTCGAGATGAAGCTCGCACGAGCGCCCATCAGACGGCCATCTCCGTCGAAGCCCACCTCCCAGTCGACTTCAAAGGGGTGACGACGGCCTGTGACCATGAAGTCGTCGTCTCGGTCCACCCGCAGCTTCACCGGCCGCAACAGGCGCCGCGCGGCGACCGCTGCCACGCAAGCGAAGATGGCCGACTGCGATTCCTTGCCCCCAAAACCCCCGCCCATGCGTCGGCATTCCACTTGCACCCGGTGCGAACCCACGCCCAGCGCGTGTGCCACCAGGTGCTGCATCTCGCTGGGGTGTTGCGTGGAGCAGTGCACCTTCATGCCCTGGTCTTCCTGGGGCACTGCGTAGCTGATCTGGCCCTCCAGGTAGAACTGTTCCTGGCCCCCGATGACCTGCGTGCCACAAAGCCGATGCGGCGCCTGAGCCAATGCGGCATCCGCATCACCGCGTCGCATGGTCATGGGCGGCACCACATACTGCCCCATCTGATGAGCCTGCCGCGCCGACAACACCGCTGCAAGCGGCTCGATCTTCAGCGCCTGCGAAGCCATGGCAGCAGCTCGGAGGGCCAGGCGCCGCTCGGTGGCCACCACTGCCAGTACCGGTTGTCCCAGGTAATGCACCACACTCTCGGCCAGGATGGGGTCGTCCTTGATGATGGGGCCGCACTGGTTGTCACCCGGAATGTCTTCGGCGCCGAGTACCGCGACCACGCCGGGCTGCGCCAGCAGCAGCGCTTTGTCGACCGCAAGGATGCGGCCATGCGCCACCGGCGACAGGCAAAGCGCGGCGTGCAGGGTGCCGGCGAGTTCGGGCAGATCGTCTACATAGGTGGCCTGGCCCGTCACGTGCAGGCGGGCAGACTCATGCGGAAGTGAGCGGCCCACCGCCCCGGAGTCGGCCAAGGCCCCCGCAGAAAGCGACCCGTTCGCGCTCATCGCCAGACCTCCAGACGCCCGGCCCCAGTGCCCGACGCCCCATCAAGGGCCGCGCTGGGATCAGGCCCCACCGAGAGCCACCACTTCTGCACCAAGGCCTGCGCCACGTCCAATCGGTAAGCCGCCGTGGCCCGAAGGTCAGACAGCGGCTGAAAATCCTGGCTCAAGGCGTCTTGTGCCGCACGGATGCCGGCCTCGCACCAACCGTGCGCCTGCAGGGCTTGCTCGGCCTTCAAGGCCCGCTTGACCGTAGCGGCCAGGCCGCCGAAGGCCATCACCACGTCGTTGAGGCTGACGGCAGTGCCTCCCGCCACATCGCCCCTTCGCGTGCTAGGCGAATGCTGCAGGGCAAACCCCGCACACACCGCCGAGATGTCGCTGTCGTAGCGTTTGGAAATCTTCCAGGCCCTCAACACCTGCCCTTCAGGTGGCAGGGGAACCTCGATCCACTCGATGAATTCGCCGGGCTGCAGATCGTTGCGTTGATAGCCCAGATAGAAGGACTCCAGGGGTAGCGTGCGACGGACGTCGCCACGGCGCAGGACCAGCCTGGCCTGCAGAGCCATCAGCACCGGGGGGCCATCGCCAATCGGTGAGCCGTTGGCCACGTTGCCGGCCAGCGTACCGGCATGCCTGACGGGGGCCGATGCAAAGCGTCGCCACAGATCGCCCAGCGCGGGCCAGCGCACGGCCAGGCTCGACCATGCTTCTTCAAGCGAGGCCGCCCCGCCGATGCGCAAGACACCCTGGTCCTCGACCACCGCCCGCAGGTCCAGCGCTTGGCCGGTGAAGACCAGGTGTCCCACATCGCGATGCGCCTTGTTGGTCCACAGGGCGATGTCCGTGGCCCCACCCAAGATCCGCGCCTGTGGGTGGCGGACCAATTCCGAAGCCAGTTCGTCGCTGCTGCGCGGCGCGCTGAACCCTCGCGACTCACCGTGCGCGGGATCGAATGCGCGGTAGCAAAGGGCAGGGCGTGTGCCCCCGCCGCCTTCCGGCAACGAATCCGTGGAGGATGACAAAGCCTGAAGCCGCAGCCGCAAGGCCGTTCGGTCCACCACCGGCCCGGTCATGTCCAGGCTGGCCTGCGCGGCATCCAGAATGGGCCGGTACCCGGTGCAGCGGCACAGGTTGCCCGACAGGGCATCGGCCCACTCCTGACGCGAGCAGGATCGAACGGGCAGCGCATCGCCGGCAAGGGAGTCAGGCGCTTCCTTCCCCGCACAGCCCCCGCGGTCTTGCAGGTTCTCCCATTGGGTCCACATCGTCATCACGAAGCCCGGTGTGCAGAAGCCGCACTGGCTGCCGTGGTGCTCCACCATCGATTGCTGCACCGGGTGCAGCGTGCCATCGGCGGCGGCAATGTCTTCCACCGTGAACAGGGCCTTGCCGTCCAGCGTGGGCAGGAACATCAGGCAGGCGTTCAGGTTGCGGATCTGCACCGTGCCGTCGCGCTGCAGTTCGGCCACGGCCACCATGCAGGCTCCGCAGTCCCCCTCGTTGCAGCCTTCCTTGGTTCCGGTGCAGCTTGCGTGTTCTCTTAGCCAGGTCAAGACGGTGGTGGTCGGAGGCAAGCCTTGCACCGTCACCGTGTGTCCCCGGTGCAGAAAGTGGATCGGTCGGGTGGTGTCGTCCATGGTGCTACGGTAGCAAACATTCGGGCATGCGCTATCCTGCGGCCGCTTACAAGCCTCATCATGGCAGAAGATACCTGGGCCCTGCGCGGCGATCTCTTGGATTTCACGCGCGAACCTGCCTGGGGTGAGCTCCATCCGGCTGAACTCCGATGGCGCCCCGACCACTGGTTGCTGATCCGGGGTTCGCGCATCGAGTCGGTGCAGGCCGAGCCTCCCGGACCCCAGTGGCGCCGCGTGGACCACGCGGGGCGGCTGATCCTGCCGGGCTTCATCGACACCCACGTCCACTGTCCCCAGATCGATGTACTGGCCAGCTACGGGACCGAATTGCTGGACTGGCTGGAGAACCACACCTTTCCGGCCGAGGCCCGCTATGCCGATGAGCGCGTGGCGCAGCACGGTGCCGAGCGCTTCGTACAGGCCTTGTTCCAACATGGCACCACGGCGGCGCTGGCCTTTTCCACGGTGCACGAGCAGGCCACCCATGCCCTGTTTGATGCCGCGCATCGCCAGGGCATGCGCATGGTGACCGGCAAGGTGCTCATGGACCGACATGTGCCGCTGGCCGTGCGTGATGATGTGCCTCAGGCGCATGCGGCTTGTCGCCGCCTCATCGACCGCTGGCACGGCACCGGCCGATGCGCCTATGCCGTCACGCCGCGGTTCGCGCCGACCTCAAGCGAAGCCCAACTCGCGATGGCTGCCGACCTGATTCGCGAGGACCCCAGCCTGTACCTGCAGACACACGTGGCGGAGAACCAGGACGAGGTGCGGTGGGTGCGCGAGTTGTTCCCTGATGCACGCAGTTATCTGGATGTGTATGCCGCCCGGGGTCTTTTGACGCGACGCACCGTGCTTGCGCACGGCATCTGGCTCAACGGAGTAGACCGCGCGCAGCTGCGCGACGTGGGAGCCACCATCGCGCACAGCCCCACCTCCAACCTGTTTCTGGGCAGTGGCCTGTTCGATTGGAAGCAGGCCCAGGAAGCCGGGGTGCGCGTGGCTGTGGCCAGCGATGTGGGTGGCGGCACGAGCCTGAACCTCCTGCGCAATGTGGCCGCGGCTTACCAGGTGCAGGCCATGCTGGGCCAACGCTTGACGGCCTGGAGCGCGCTTCATGCCATCACCTTGGGGGCCGCACAGGCGCTGGACCTCGACCATGAGTTGGGTCGGCTGGAGCCTGGGGCCGCCGCCGACATCACCGTGTGGGACTGGGCTCAAGACCCTGCCATTGCACACCGCCTGTCGCTTGCGCGCGGACTGCATGAACGCGTCTTCGCGTGGATGACCCTGGGAGACGAGAGGCTCTTGCGCTCGGTGTTGGTGGCGGGTCAGGAGAAGCGCATGCGGCTGGATGGGAACACCGGAAATCCGGACACAATCCGCTGACATGGTCTCCACCGTCGCCCCTGGTTCCCCGTTGGTGTCTGTGGACGCCGGCGGTGCAGTCGCTCGACTGAGTCTGCGCGGCATCACCAAGCGCTACCCCGCGGTGCTGGCCAACGACGCCGTCGACCTCACGGTGCGGCCCGGTGAGATCCATGCCCTTCTCGGCGAAAACGGCGCGGGCAAGAGCACCCTGATGAAGATCATCTACGGTGCGGTGCAACCTGACGCCGGAACGATCGAATTCAATGGACGTGTGGTGCAGGTGGCAGGTCCGCAGCAGGCACGCAGCCTGGGCATCAGCATGGTGTTCCAGCACTTCAGTCTGTTCGATACCCTGAGCGTTGCCGAAAACGTTTGGCTGGGACTGGAGCGTTCGATCTCCCTACCGGAAGTCGCCAAGCGCATCAGCGACAAGGCCCGCTCCTATGGGCTGGAGATCGACCCCCTTCGCCCCGTGCACACGCTCAGTGTGGGGGAAATGCAGCGCGTGGAGATCATCCGCGCGCTCCTGGGCGACCCCCAGCTGCTGATCCTGGATGAGCCCACCTCGGTCCTGACCCCCTCGGCCGTCGAGCGCCTGTTCGATGTTTTGCGCCAATTGGCCGCCCAGGGCTGCAGCATCGTCTACATCAGCCACAAATTGCATGAGATTCGTGCCTTGTGCACGGCCTGCACCGTGTTGCGTGGCGGCCGCGTCACCGGCACCTGCGACCCGCGGCAGGAAAGCGATGCATCGCTGTCGCGCATGATGATCGGAGGCGATCCGCCTCGGCTGCAGCACCGTGAGCAGGCTCAGGGTGAAGTGGCTCTGTCCGTCAAGGGGCTGACGGTTGTCCGCCAAGACCCCTTCGGTACCGACTTGCAGGACGTGTCGCTTGAACTGCGTGCCGGGGAAATCCTGGGCGTGGCGGGGGTATCGGGCAATGGGCAGCGCGAACTGCTGGCCTGCCTGTCGGGTGAAGACCGACGCGCGCCCAAGGGTTCCATCACGCTCCTGGGTCAGGAAGCCAGCCGCACGGGCCCCGGCCAGCGCCGGGACCTGGGCTTGCACTTCGTGCCCGAAGAACGGTTGGGACGGGGCGCAGTGCCCGGGCTGAGCCTGGCGTACAACACCCTGCTTACCCGTCGCGAACCTATCCAAGGTGGTTGGTGGATCGACCGCCGGCGCGCGCGCGAACTGGCTTCACACCTCATCAGCCGCTTTCATGTGCGTGCCGGCGGACCCGACTCGCTGGCGCAGTCCCTGTCCGGCGGCAATCTGCAGAAGTTCATCGTGGGCCGCGAGATCGACGCCAGGCCACGCGTGCTGATCGTGTCGCAACCGACCTGGGGCGTCGACGTCGGCGCCTCGGCACAGATAAGGGCCTCGCTGTTGGCCTTGCGCGACCAGGGAACCGCGGTCTTGCTCATCTCGGAAGAGCTTGATGAACTGTTTGACTTGGCCGACCGTCTGGTGGTGATGTCCAAGGGAAGGCTGTCGCCGGCCATGCCGCGCGCGGATGCCAACACCGAGCGCATCGGCCAGTGGATGTCTGGGCTGTGGGATGAGGGCCCTGCGGCATGAAACTGCGCCTGGAACGCCGGCTTGAGCCTTCGCGCCTGATGACCTGGGCCTCGCCGCTGATCGCGCTTGTGTTGACGACGGTGCTGGCGGGTCTGTTGTTCGCCCTGTTGGGCAAGGATCCGCTGCGCGGTCTTTCGATGTTCTTCGTGGAGCCGCTGGCCAACGGGCGACTGATGGGTGAGGTCTTCCTCAAGGCGACGCCGCTGGTCTTGTGCGCCCTGGGCTTGGCGGTGTGCTATCGAAGCAATGTCTGGAACATCGGTGCCGAAGGGCAGTTCCTGCTCGGGGCCATCTTTGCCAGCGGCGCGGCTTTGTGGTTAGGGGGCTTGGGCCTTCCCGGCAGCGCTGGCGCAGGTGGTGCCACAGTGGGCGCCACCCGAGGGGTTTATGCACCCTTGGTGCTGCTGGCGGGCGTCGCTGGCGGCATGCTGTGGGCCGCCATCACGGCAGCGCTGAAGGACCGCTTCAACGCCAACGAAATCCTGGTGAGCCTGATGCTGGTCTATGTGGCCCAGCAGTTGCTGAACTATCTGGTGTTCGGCCCTTGGAAAGACCCGCAGGGCTTCAATTTCCCACAAACGCCCAGCTTTGACCCGTCGATGCTGTTGCCGGCGCTGGGTTCAGGTACGCGCTTGCACTGGGGTGCGGTGGTGGCTCTCGTGGCGGTGGCGGGCTTTTGGGTCTTCATGTTTCGCGCCTGGACAGGGTATCAACTCCAGGTCGGTGGCCTGGCGCCGGCGGCTGCGCGCTATGCCGGATTTTCCGAGCGCCGTGCCTTGTGGGCGTCGCTCCTCCTGGCGGGCGCCATGGCGGGCCTGGCCGGTGCGATGGAGGCTGCCGGTCCGCTGCAGCGCCTCACACCGCATGTGTCCACGGGCTATGGCTTTACGGCGATCATCGTGGCCTTCATCGGTCGACTGCATCCGGTGGGTATCCTGGTGGGGGGCGTCTTGTTGTCGATGGTGCTGATCGGCGGCGAGTTGGCGCAGTCCCGCATGGGACTGCCCAATGCGCTCACCGGCGTCTTCCAGGGCCTGCTGCTGTTCCTGCTCTTGGCCTGTGACCCCCTGGTCCCCCACCGGCTGCGTTGGCGTGAAGGAGCCGCACGATGAACGAATTGGCCTTGCTGCTGGCCGCGGCGATTGCCTCCGGTACGCCGCTGGCCCTGGCCGGCTTGGGCCTGCTGCTCAATGAACGCGCCGGCGTTCTCAACCTGGGTGCCGAGGGACTGATGCTGATGGCAGCAGTCACGGGCTTTGCGGTGGCCTTCAGCACGGGCAGCGACGCCCTGGCCTTCGCCGCGGGTGCGGCAGCGGGTGCACTGGCCGCCGCGGTGTTCGGCTGGCTGGTCATTTGGCTCAACACCAACCAGTACGCCACAGGCCTGGCGCTGTCGCTGTTCGGTGCGGGGTTTTCAGCTTTCGTGGGCGTGGGCCTGGTGGGCAAGAAGTTGGAGGACCGTGGACTGAGCGAAGTGCCGGGCTTGGCCGACATCCCTTTCCTCGGGCCGGTGCTGTTCCAACAGCACCCCATGGCCTACCTCGCGTTGGTGCTCGTGCTGGTGATGGTCTGGTTTCTCTATCGAACCCGCGCCGGTCTTGTGTTGCGCTCTATTGGCGAGTCTCCCGAGTCGGCCCATGCCTTGGGCTATCCGGTGCGCACCATTCGGCTCGCCGCCGTGGTGGTGGGCGGTGCCTTGTGTGGGGTGGCGGGCGCCTTCCTGTCGGTGGTGTACGCGCCCATGTGGGTCGAAGGCCTGGTCGCCGGCCGCGGCTGGATCGCCTTGGCGCTCACCACCTTTGCCACCTGGCGACCCGCGCGTGTGCTCCTGGGGGCCTACCTGTTCGGGGGCGTGACGATGCTGCAGTTCCATCTGCAAGGGCAGGGCGTGAATGTCGCCAGCCAACTGTTGGCGATGCTGCCCTATCTCAGCACCATCTTGGTGCTGGTGTTGATTTCCCGCAACGCGACCTGGCTGCGGGTCAACATGCCGGCGTCCCTGGGTCGGCCTTTCCACCCTGGTCACTGATTTCTGGTTCCATAATCCTTTGCTGTCGTTTTCCACCCCCACCTTGACTGGAGTCCACCCATGACCCTGCGTTCCAAGCGCACCCTCATTCAACTGGCGGCCCTGTCGCTGGTCACCACCACCCTGGCCCTGACCGGTTGCGGCAAGAAGGAAGAAGCCAAGCCTGCGGCGGCACCGGCCGCGGCGGCCAAGCCCGAGCCCATCAAGGCCGCCTGGATCTACGTTGGCCCCGTGGGCGACGCCGGATGGTCGTTTGCGCACGACCTGGGCCGCAAGGCGGTGGAAGCCAAGTTTGGCGATGAGGTCAAGACCAGCTTTGTTGAGAAGGTGCCCGAGGGTGCTGATGCCGAGCGTGTGATCCGCGACCTGGCCCAGCAAGGCAACAAGATCATCTTCGCGACGTCCTTTGGCTACATGGATGCCATGCTGAAGGTTGCCGGTGAGTTCCCGGATGTGAAGTTCGAGCACGCCACCGGCTACAAGACTGCGCCCAACATGCGCATCTACGACGCCAGCTTCTACCAGGACACCTACATGGCCGGCGTGATCGCAGGCACCATGACCAAGTCCAACACCCTGGGCTTCGTTGGCTCCTTCCCCATTCCCGAGGTGCTGCGCAACATCAACGCCTTCACCCTGGGTGCCCAGAGCGTGAACCCCAAGATCAAGACCAAGGTCGTGTGGGTCAACACCTGGTTTGATCCCCCGAAGGAAAGCGAAGCCGCTCAGAGCCTGATCAATCAGGGCGCTGACGTGCTGTTGCAGAACACCGATTCCACGGCCGTACTGCAGACGGCCGAGAAGAACGGCAAGTACGCCTTCGGTTGGGACAGCGACATGAGCACCTTCGGCCCCAAGGCCCACCTGGGCTCGGCGATCGTGAATTGGGCGCCGTACTACATCAAGGCCATCGAGGAACTCAAGGCCGGCACCTGGAAGACCGAGCGCACCGTGTGGGGCGTCAAGGAAGGCCTGAACGACCTCATCAAGATCAACGACGTGGTGCCTGAGTCCGCCAAGAAGAAGGTCGACGAGATCAAGGCCGGCCTGAAGGACGGATCCTTCGAGGTGTTCACGGGTCCGATCGTCGACAACGCTGGCAAGGAGCGTCTGGCCAAAGATGCCAAGGGCGACCAGGCCTGGCGTGACAAGATCGACTTTTACGTCAAGGGCGTGGAAGGCAAGATCCCCAGCGGCAAGTAAGCCGGTGTTTCCCGTGCCACGTATCCCGGGGTTCTCTCCTGGGGTCGCGGTACGGGAGGGCCACACGCCGCCCGCCAGGCGCTCTGGTGAGGCGGCGTTTTGCTTTCGGGAGGTTGTGGCTTGATCGAGCGTCAATGGTGGTGGCCGGTGGCCACGCAAGATGAATTGAAGCGGTCTGGCGGCCAACCCTTGGCGCTGCGCGTTCTCGGCGAGCGACTGGTGTTGTGGCAGGGGGCGTCCGGCCAGGCGAGCCTGCTGGACGACCAGTGCCCGCACCGTGGGGCCAAGCTCTCGATGGGGCGTGTGTGCGGCGATGCGCTGCAGTGCCCCTACCATGGCTGGCGGTTCGGCGCGGGGGGGCAATGCCTGGCCATTCCTGCACAACCGGGCTTTGTGCCACCGGCGTCAAGTGCCGCGCGAAACCATGAGTTGAAGGCCGCTCACGGACTGTGGTGGGCCCGTCTGGCGCAGGGCGCTGAATTGCCCCAGGATTCTGAGCTCGGCGATGCCACGGGCCCCCGCGCAGGTGGGGAGTCGCAGCCTCGGGGCACGTCACTGGGCCCGCCGCCCTTGCCCATCCTGCCCGAGCGCCATCTCATCTATGGCCCATTCGATGTGGCCACGAGTGCGCCGCGTGCCGTGGAGAACTTCCTGGATACGGCCCACTTCGCCTATGTCCACGAGGGCTGGTTGGGCGACCAGGCCCACCCCGAGGTGCCGCCCTACGAGGTGCAGCACACACCAGACGGGCGACCCCTCATTGCGCACTACCGGGCCTGGCAACCACGCGCCTCGGCCAGTTCGCAGCTCGGCGCCTGGGTCGAGTACCGCTACGAGGTGCTCAGCCCCTATGCCGCCTTGCTGTCCAAGCAGGGACAGGGCGGCGGGGCGCAGGACAGCTATGTCATCTGGGCCTGTCCCCAGACCGAGACCTCGTGTCGCCTGTGGTTCGCGCAGTACACCACCGATGCACAGACACCCGCCGAAGAGCTTCGTGACTTTCAGCTCGCGATCTTTGCGCAGGACCAGCCCATCCTCGAATCGCAGGAACCCAAGGCGCTGCCCGTGTCGGGCGGTGAGGCCATGTCCGCGGCCGACCGGCTGAGTGCCGCCTATCGGCGCTATCTCAAGTCCTGCGGCATCGCCTATGGCGTGTGTTGACGCGACGCCTGCATCAGTTGCCCCTGACCCGACCCTGCGACTCGCCCCACCAACTTCAGGAAGCATCCAAACGATGAGCACGCCCGCCATTGACTTCAGCCAGATTCCCGCAGACCGACTGCTGCAGGTGGTGCACACCGCACCCAAGGCCGAGCTTCACATCCACATCGAAGGATCGCTCGAGCCCGAGCTCATCTTTGAGCTGGCCGCGCGCAATGGCGTGGCACTGTCCTACCCCGATGTTGAGGCACTGCGGGCGGCCTACGCCTTCACGGACCTGCAGAGCTTTCTGGACGTGTATTACGCCGGGGCCAGCGTGCTGCTCAAGGAGCAGGACTTCCACGACATGGCCTGGGCCTATCTGCAGCGTGCAGCCCGCGATGGCGTGGTCGCCGCTGAACTTTTCTTCGACCCCCAGACCCACACCGATCGGGGCGTGCCCATGGGCGTGGTGATTCACGGCCTGAAGGGGGCCTGCGAGCGGGCGCAGCGGGAGCTTGGCCTGCGCGCTGAGCTGATTCTGTGTTTTCTGCGCCACCTCAGTGAAGAGGCGGCTATGCAGACCTTGGAGGAGGCCTTGCCCTATCGGGAGCACTTCATCGGCGTGGGGCTCGACTCCTCCGAGAGGGGCCATCCGCCCGAGAAGTTCGCCCGCGTGTTTGAGCGCGCAGGCGAACTCGGCTTGCACAGGGTGGCGCATGCTGGCGAGGAGGGTCCGCCGGCCTACATCACGGCGGCCCTGGATGTGCTCAAGGTCGAGCGCATCGACCACGGTGTCCGCTGCACCGAAGATCCCATGCTGGTTCAGCGCTTGGCCAAGGAAGCCATGCCCTTGACCGTGTGCCCGCTGTCCAACATCAAGCTGTGCGTGTTTCCGGATATGGCCGCGCACAACCTGCCCGCTTTGCTGGATGCAGGCCTGATGGTGACGGTCAACAGCGACGACCCCGCCTACTTCGGTGGCTACCTCAACGACAACTTCAGCGCCTTGCTGAAGGCCCATCCCCAACTGCAGGCTCGGCACGCGTGGCAGCTGCTGCGCAACAGCCTTCAGGCCAGTTTTGCACCGCTGGCGCAGAAGCAGGCGTGGCTGGGGCGGCTTGACGCCCACTTCGCCCAGGCGGCGGGCAAGGGCTTACCCTAGGTCTTGAGTATTCGATTCTGTATACAGTTTGGCGCACACTTCCCTGGCCAAGCGTATCCATGTCTCGCGCCACCCCTGGCATCACCCAGACCACCACACAGCGCATCGTTGACTCGATCACGGCGGCCATCGTGGAGCGGCGCCTGATGCCAGGGACCAAGCTTGCCGAGCAGCGGCTGGCCGACATCTTTTCGGTGTCCAGAACGGTGGTACGCCAGGCGCTGAACCAATTGAGCCGTGATCGGCTCATCACCCTGGAACCCGCACGCGGTGCCTTCGTGGCCACCCCCAGCGTCGAGGAAGCGCACCAGGTGTTTGAGCTGAGGCAGTTGCTTGAAGGCGCCATGATGCGCTTGCTCGTGGAGCGCATCACCACGGTGCAAATTGCCGAGTTGCGTGCGCACCTGAAGGCCGAGCAGGAGGCCATTGCCTTGAACCACGTGGCCGAGCGCACGCGGCTTCTGGCCCATTTCCACAGCCTGTTGGCCCGCATGACCGGCAACCAGGTGTTGGAGGAGCTGCAGGCCGATCTGCTGTCACGCTCCAGCCTCATTTCCCTGATGTATCAGTCTTCGCAGTCGGCTGCCGAGTCATCGGCCGAGCACAAGGCCATCGTCGACGCCTTGGAGCGTCGCCAGCTGAAGGTGGCTGTGGAGCTGGCCGAGTCCCATATCGAGCAGGTCGAGCGCAACCTGAGGCTTGATCCCCGCGCCCCCGACCTCGCCGAGGCCCTCAAGGAGCACGTGTGAGTCGGCCCAAAGCACCACGTTGGGGCGGCAAGCTGCGCACATCTTTTGCTTCCACCCAGTTGTACCTTTCCATCACCCAGGAGCTCTCATGAAACTCAATCCCATCCGCCGCCGCCTGCTGGGCGCACTGACCGCTGCCGCCACGGTCGGCGCCATGGCCATCACTCCCGTGGCCGCACAGGCCCAAACACCGATCAAGTTCCAACTCGACTGGCGCTTCGAAGGTCCGGCGGCGCTGTTCCTCGGGGCCTCGGCCAAGGGCTACTACAAGGCTGCGGGCCTTGACGTGACCATCGACGCGGGCAACGGTTCGGGCGGCACGGTGCAGCGCGTGGCCTCCGGTGCCTACGACATGGGCTTTGCCGACCTGGCCGCGCTGATGGAGTTCCATGCCAACAACCCCGACGCACCGAACAAGCCGGTGGCGGTGATGATGGTCTACAACAATACCCCGGCGGCCGTGCTCACGCTGAAGAAGACCGGTATCGCCAAGCCCGTGGACCTCAACGGCAAGAAGCTGGGTGCTCCGGTGTTCGATGCTGGTCGCAAGGCCTTTCCCATCTTCACCAAGGCCAACAACCTGGGCAACGTCACCTGGGTCAGCATGGACCCGCCCCTGCGTGAAACGATGCTCGCCCGTGGCGAGGTGGACGCGATCACGGGCTTCTCCTTCACATCCTTGCTCAACCTGGAAGCGCGCGGCGTCAAGACGGCTGACATCGTCGTCATGCCCTATGCCGATTTCGGTGTGAAGCTCTACGGCAACGTGATCATCGCCAGCCCCAAGATGATCAAGGAGAACCCGGCGGCGGTGAAGGCCTTCCTCAGTGCCTTCGCCAAAGGCGCCAAGGATGTGATGGCCAATTCCGATGCGGCCATTGACTTCGTCAAGGCGCGCGACGGCATCATCAACGTCGAGCTCGAGAAGCGACGCCTGCGCATGGCCATTGACGCCGTGGTCGCCAGCCCCGACGCACGGGCCGAGGGTTTCGGACAGGTCGTGCCGGGTCGCCTGGCGCTGATGGCCTCGCAGGTGTCGGACGCTTACGCCACCAAGACCCGCATCAACCCTGACGCGGTCTGGACCGACGCCTTCCTGCCTTCCAAGGCCGAGCTCAACATCCTGCCGCCGGCCAAGAAGTGATGAGCACGACCGCCGCCCAACCCTTCGTCGACTTTCAGAACGTCTGGCTGGCCTACAACGACGAACTGCTGGCCAAGCATCAGTTCGCCGTCGAGGACATCTCCCTGCAGGTGATGCCGGGCGAGTTCATTGCCATCGTGGGTCCCTCGGGCTGCGGCAAGTCCACCTTCATGAAGCTCACCACGGGCCTGAAGATGCCCAGCCGGGGCAGCATCCGGATTGCCGGCCAGCCGGTCACGGGTCCGCTCAAAATCAGTGGCATGGCGTTTCAGGCGCCGAGCCTGCTGCCCTGGCGCACCACGCTGGACAACGTACTTCTGCCGCTGGAAATCGTCGAGCCCTACCGGTCGCAGTTCAAGGCGCGGCGCAAGGAGTTTGAGGAGAAGGCGCGAGGCCTGCTCAAGAGCGTGGGCCTGGGCGGCTACGAAGACAAGTTCCCTTGGCAGCTGTCGGGCGGCATGCAGCAGCGCGCCAGCATCTGCCGTGCCCTGGTGCATGAGCCTCAGATGCTGCTGCTTGACGAGCCCTTTGGCGCCCTTGACGCCTTTACCCGCGAAGAGCTCTGGTGCGCGCTGCGGGACCTGCACGCGGCGCAGAAGTTCAACGTCATTCTGGTCACGCACGATCTTCGCGAAAGCGTCTTCCTGGCCGATACCGTGTACGTGATGAGCCGAAGCCCGGGACGATTCGTCGTTCGCAAGGACATTGATCTGCCCCGTCCGCGTGACCTGGAAGTCACCTACACCCCTGGGTTCACCGACATCGTGCACGAGTTGCGCGGCCACATCGGCGCCATTCGGCAACCGGTGGGGCACGGCGGTGGCCTGCCGCAGTGAAATGCGATTCACGCCAACGACGCCGCCCTGATCCTGCTCGAACCCGGAGCCCCGCATGAAGATTTCAAAGACCACTGAACGCTGGTCACCGCTGATCGTGCTCGCAGGCATTCTGCTGCTGTGGCAAGCCTTCGTCAGCGCTCTGGCCATCCCTGACTACATCTTTCCGGGACCCTGGCAGATCGCGGGCGAATTCATGGAATTCAAGGGGCCCTTGCTGGAGGCTGCCTGGAAGACCTTCTGGGTCACCTTGTTGGGCTTTGGGCTGTCGATCGTGGTGGGTGTGCTTTTGGGCTTTCTGATCGGATCTTCCCGGCTGGCCTACACCGCGCTGTACCCGCTGATGGTGGCCTTCAATGCCGTGCCCAAGGCGGCCATCGTTCCTATCCTGGTCGTGTGGTTCGGTATCGGCTTGGGCCCGGGCATCCTCACAGCCTTCCTGATTTCCTTTTTTCCGATCACGGTGAACATCGCCACGGGATTGGCGACCCTTGAGCCGGAACTCGAAGACGTGCTTCGCGTGCTGGGCGCGCGCCGGTGGGATGTACTCGTCAAGGTGGGCCTGCCGCGGTCCATGCCCTATTTCTACGGCTCATTGAAGGTGGCCATCACCCTGGCCTTTGTGGGCACGGTGCTGGCCGAGATGACCGCTGGCGATTCGGGCATCGGCTACCTCATGCAAACGGCTGGATCGCAGCAGCGCTTGCCCCTGGCGTTCGCAGGTCTCGTGGTGATCGGTGCCATGGCCATGGCCATGTACGAGCTCTTTTCGTTCGTGGAGAAACGCACCACGGCCTGGGCCCATCGAGGTTCGCAGGCGGCCTGATTCGCCAGGTCGGTGCCACCGGCCCGGCGAGTAAAGATCTGTGTAGGGCCGGCTCACACGCTGGCGTGAGGGTTAGACTTTGCAGCCCCGGGCCGGGCGTGGGCGTCCCTCTGCATCTGCATCTGCGTCTGTATCTGTGTCTGCGTCTGTATCTGTGTCTGCGTCGCACGCGTTCTGCCCACCGTTGAGCCAGCGAGGATGATCTGCATGAAGAGTGCCTACACCCGTTCCCTGTTTGAGCGTGTTCCAGCCGTGATGGCGCTGGCCCTGGCCGCCGGGCTCGCAGGCATGGCCCATGCACAGGTGCCTGCCGCACCGATGCCCTCCGAGGCCCCGCCTGCCGCCGTGCCCTCCCGGGCGCTGGAACCCATGGTGGGTGTGGCGCAGGCACCGGCGGTGGTACAGGCCCCGACCCTGAGCACCGCACGTGTGATTTCAGTGACGAGCGTGGCTCAGCCTGCCTCGGCCACCCGCCTGGTGTGCACCGATGCAGCCGAGGTGCCGGCACCCACCAGCGGGGTTGGCGCGGTGGCGGGTGCCATCGTGGGTGCTGCCGTTGGCAGCCAAATCGGCGGCGGCAACGGCAACGCCCTGGCCACGGCGGCAGCAGCCGTGGGCGGCGCCCTGGTGGGCGACAGAGCAGAGCAGGGTGGGCGTACGCAAACCGTTCGGCGCTGCGTCACCCACAGCGGCACGGGCCCCAGCGTGGTTTACCAAGTGGTTTATGAATTCGCGGGCCAGCCTTACAGTACCGTGTTGCCCTACCACCCCGGGGCGTCCGTGCAAGTTCAAGTGATGCCTGTGGAGACCAACGCCGTGGTCGGTGCACAGACCACCCCCCCGGCACCGCCGATGGCGATGTCAGCGCCGCCAGCGCCTGCACCAGGCCAGGAGGCGCAGGTCGTGGGCGTGGTTCCCGTCATGCCTTCGGCAGCGGTCATGTCACACATCGTGGTGGTGGCCGCGCCCTCCTACGGCTACTACGGTCCCTATGGCTACAGCGCCTATGCGCCCTATTGGGGCGCGCCGGTGGTGGTGGGCGTGGGCGCAGGCTGGGGCCGTCCACACCGCGGCTGGCGTGGCCATCGTCGGTGGTAAGCACCAGGGACTGATCGCCCGGTCTCCCGGCCGCGCGGGGCCAATCGGGCAGTGCCGTCTTGGGCAAGGTTCTTAATGGAGGACCGTGCGCCGTGCCAAGTGACGGCGAGCGCGGGAAGCGAGTTGGCCGCACTGGCGCACAGTCATGCCCCCGACCAGACGCTGCCAACGCAGCTGAAGGGTGGGCTGTTCCCACAGCCGCGACAAGGCCCAAGCCAGGGTGTGTGAGTCGGCTGCCACCTGCAGGTGCTGGGGTGAGCCCATAGAGAGGCGGCGCGCCAGCAGGGTGTGCGTCACCAGGTGCCAGGCCATACGATGCGCAGCCGGAACCAGATGCCCGATGGCCATCAGGCGCTGCGCCGGTTCCTCATGCACAAAGATGTCGGTCAACAGCTGACGAAGGTCGGCCGCAGCCTGCTCTTTGTCGTTCACCGGGCAGGCGCAACCGCTTTCGCCGGCGAATACGAGACTGAACTGCGTGGGTGTCGGGTGATTCATTGCAGGCTCCTAAGGCTGGTGTCACCATGGTGAAGTACCGGTGGCTCAAATCGTGAGCCACCCCGCGACGATCGGTGCTACAGCTTTCGAAGTGCTGCTCCGCCCCATGCCGTCAGAACCTGTGGGGGCAGCCGACTGGAGCCATGAATGAGCAACACCGACCGCCTGTACCGCATCGAAAGCCTCATCAAGCAACGTGGTCAGGTGACGCTGGAATCGCTGATGGCAGAGTTGGAGGTGTCCCGCGCCACGCTCAAGCGGGACCTGGCCTACCTGCGAGACCGAATGGGCGCACCCATCGAGTACGACCGGTTCCTCGGCGGCTACACCTTGCGGCAAGAGGGCCAGGACGGTCGCGGCGACAAGCACGAGCTGCCGGGCCTGTGGTTCAGTGAGCGGGAGTTGTACGCCCTGCTGACCGCCCACCAGTTGCTCAGCGACATCGATACCGACGGTGTCCTGAGCCGTCACCTGCAACCGCTGCTCGCGCGTATCCATACCCTGCTGGACACCGAGGGCCTGCAGGCCGCCGACGTGATCAAGCGCGTGAAGATCCTCACCCCGGCCAAGAGGCCAGTGCCCAGCCAGTGGTTCGAGCGGGTCACGGAAGCGCTGATCAAGCGAAAGCGCCTGGAGATGGTCTATCTCACCCGAAGCCGCGGTCAATCCGGTCAGCGCATGGTCTCTCCACAGCGTCTGGTGCACTACCGCGCCACTTGGTACCTCGACGCCTGGTGCCACAAGGCGCAGGGGCTGCGCAGATTTGCACTGGACGCCATCGAAGACGCGCGGGTCAGCGACGAGCGGGCGAAGGATGTGTCCTTGAAGACGGTGCAGTCGGAGATGGACGCGGGCTATGGCATCTACGCCGGGGCCAAGCCCCAGTGGGCCGTGCTGATGTTCGAACCCCAAGCCGCCCAATGGATCTCACGCGAGCAGTGGCACCCGCAGCAGCAAGGACAGTGGCGGGAGGATGGCCGCTATGAGCTGCGCCTGCCGTATGTACAGGAGACCGAGGTGGTGATGGATGTCCTCAGGCACGGACCAGAGGTCACAGTGCTCTCACCGCCTGCCCTGGCTAAGCGCGTGAGGGAGGCACTGAACGCCGCTGCGGCCCTCTACCGCTGAGGTTGGCGCTCAGCCCTTACCCTCGGTGGGGCTGTCGCTCGGACGCTGCGACCATTGCGGGCGGCGCATCTCGAACCGGTCTTCTTCACGCAGCGTGAAGTAGTCGCCCGCCCCACCGCCGCGCAAAACCGGCCGACCCAAGATGGTCCGGTAGACGCCATCGACGATCAAGGCCTGGTCGATGTGCACGCCCACCACTTCGCCGAACACCATCCAGGTGTCGATCGGCGTGCCGTCTGCGCGCTGCAGACGGTGGATCTGGGTGAGCCTGCATTCGAAGGAAACCGGGCTTTGCGCCACGCGCGGCGCGGCGATCAGGCGCGACGGTGCGGGTGACAGACCGGCCAACTCGAATTCATCGACGTCCGGCGGCGCATCGACGCAGGTCTCGTTCATGGCCGATGCCAACTCGCGGGTAACCAGGCTCCAGGCGAACTCGCCGGTGGCCTCGATATTGCGCAGGCTGTCCTTTGCGCCGATGCTGGAAAAACCCACGATCGGCGGCACATAGTTGAATCCGTTGAAGAAACTGTAGGGCGCGAGGTTCAACACCCCTTGTGCCGAGCGGGTGGAAATCCAACCGATGCTGCGCGGCCCCACGATCGAATTGAAGGGGTCGTGCCGCAGGCCATGGCCCAGTTGCGGCTCGTAGAAATGCTCGCTGCGTTCGTTCGTCATGGATGGCGTCTCACTCCCAGCGTTCGCCCACGATGGGCCCGGTACCGCTGAAGCGGTCCAAGGCCAGGTAGATCACGGGTGTGATGTACAGCGTGATGGCCTGCGACACGATGAGTCCGCCGACCACAGCCAAGCCCAGGGGCTGGCGCAATTCGGCTCCCGCGCCGATGCCCAAGGCGATGGGCAGTGCCCCCACGAGGGCAGCCAAGGTCGTCATCATGATCGGACGAAAGCGCAGGATGCAGGCCTCACGGATGGCCACAGCGGGGCTCATGCCCTGGGTGCGCTGTGCATCCAGGGCAAAGTCGATCATCATGATGGCGTTCTTCTTGACGATGCCGATCAGCAGGATGATGCCGATGGTGGCGATCAGCGTGAGCTCCATCCCGAAGGCCATCAGGGTCAGCAGTGCCCCAGCAGCGGCCGACGGCAGGCCGGCCAGGATCGTGAGGGGGTGGATGTAGCTCTCGTACAGCACGCCCAACAACAGGTAAATCACCAAGAGAGCGGCCACGATCAGCACGGCCTGTCCTTGCTGCGAACTCTTGAAGACCGCTGCATCGCCACCGTACTTGGTCACGATCGAGGGCGGCAGGCGGATCTCGTTTCGGATCTGATCGATGCGGTCCGTGGCGTCACCAAGCGCAGCGCCGGGCGCCAGGTTGAAGGACAGGGTAACGGCCTGCAGTTGCCCCACGTGGTTGACCGCCGTGGGGCCCACCGTGCGTTTGACCGTTGCCAACGCACTCAAGGGCACCAGGGTGCCGTTGGCGGCGCGCACCGAGATTCCTGCAAACGCCCGTTCGTCCACCTTGGCTTCTGGAGCGAACTCCATGATGACCCGATAGGTGTCCACTGGTGTGAAGATGGTGGAGACCTGGCGTTCGCCCAGTGCGGTGTAGATGGCCGAGCGGATGACATCCATCGGCACACCCAGCGCATTGGCCTGTTCACGGTCGATGTTGAGGGTAGCCTGAAGGCCGCGCAGCTGCGCGTCGGTGGTCACGTCACGAAATAGAGGATCGGCCCGGAGCTTTTCCTGCAGACGGTTGGCCCAGGCATCCAACTCCGAAGGCTCCACGCTTTGCAGCACATACTGATAGCGGGCCTTGCTGGGCCGACTGCCCACGTTCAGGTTCTGCACCGGCCGCATGAACACCGCGATGCCCGGGATAGCCCGGGTGCGCTTGCGCAGGTCCTCGATGACCGCCTTCGCCGACTCTCGCTCGGCGCGGGGTTTCAGGTTGACGAAGAGTCGCGCATTGTTCGGCGTGGCGTTGCCGCCCACGACGCTGTTCACCGTGGCCACTGAAGGGTGCTTGAGAAATACCTCGATCACCTGCTGCTGCAGTGCCAGCATCGCCTCGATCGATACGTCCTCGGCAGCCTCTGTGGTCACTTGCACCTGGCCGATATCCTCCTCGGGAAAGAAGCCCTTGGGAATCACATAGAAGACCCAGGCCGTGGCCACAAAGGTGCCCAGGGCCACGCCCAGCACGGTCTTGCGCCAGCGCAGCGCCATGTCCAGGCTTCGGGTGTAAGCGCCCAAAACCGAATCAAACCCGCGCTCGAAGGCGCGAACCACCGCGCCAGGCGGTTTCTTGTGCGCCTCGTCGGTCAGGAAGCGCGCGGCCAGCATCGGCACGAGCGACAGCGACACGAAGGCCGAGGCCAGGATCGCCAGGCCAACGACCACAGCGAATTCATGCAGCAGCAGTCCGATCACACCTGGCATGAAAAACACCGGGATGAAAACCGCCACGAGCGAGGTCGAGATCGAAATGACGGTGAAGCCCACTTCTCGTGCGCCCCGCAGGGCAGCCTGGAAGGGGGGCTCCCCGTTCTCCACATGGCGCACGATGTTTTCCAGCACCACGATGGCGTCATCCACCACCAGGCCCACGGCCAGCGTCAGGCCCAGCAGCGAGATGTTGTCCAGCGAATAGTTCAGGCCCCAGAGCATGGCCATCGCCCCCATCAGGGACACCGGCAGCGAGAGGCTGGGGATGGCCGTGGCCACGAAGCGGCGAAGGAACAGAAAGATCACCAGCACGACCAGAACGATGGTGCCGATGAGCGTGAGCGTCACATCGTGCAGGGCCTCGCGAATGGATACCGAGCGGTCGTTGGTCACACGCATGGCGATCGACGCGGGCAGTTGGGCCTTGAGCTCTTCCAGTTGGCGCTTGGCCGCATCCACCACTTGGACCGTGTTCGCATCTGGCAGGCGGAACACCGCCAGTGAAATCGAGGGCTCGCCGTTGAAGCTGGCGAAACTCTTGACCGATTCGAAGCTGTCTTCCACCCTGGCCACGTCCCGCAGTCGCACCGGCACTCCGCCTCGGCTGCTGATGATGAGGTCGCCGAACTCCGCCGCGCTGCGCAGTTGACGGTTGGCCTGGACGGTCAGGATCTGCCGCGGTCCATCCAGGGTGCCCAGCGGCGTGTTCACATTGGCCGCAATCAGGGCAACCCGCACATCGTCTACCGTCATGCTGCGGCCCTGCAGAGCCTCTGGCAGCAGGCGTACCCGCACCGCATAGCGCTTGGCGCCAAACACGCTGATCTGGGCCACGCCGGCCAGCGTGGACAGGTTCGGCACGATCACCTGGTCGGCATAGGCCTGCAGGTCACGCGTGTCCAGGGACGGTGAGTTCAGCGTGACGAACAGCACCGGTGAGTCCGCCGGGTTCACCTTGCGGTAGCTCGGCGGCGAGGTCATCTCCAAAGGAAGGGCCCGTTGTGCACGAAGAAGAGCCGCTTGCACATCCACCGCGGCCGCATCGATGTTGCGGTTCTCCTCGAACTCGATGGTCACGCTGGTTTGTCCGAGCGTGCTGGTGGAGCTGATTTGCGCCACGAAGGGAATCGTCTGGAACTGCTGCTCCAGCGGCAGCGCCACGGCTGTGGCCATGTCCTCGGGACTGGCGCCGGGCAGGTTGGCAGACACGTTAATGACCGGCGTGTTGTAGCTGGGCAGGGCCGCCACCGGAATGAAGTTCAGACTCAGCGCACCGGCCACCACGATGGCCAGGTTGAGCAGCACCGTCATCACCGGACGGCGGATGAAGATCTCGGAGAGGTTCATCGCGCGCTTACTTCCTTGGCGGCGCCCTTGTCGGCCTTCTCGCCAGCCTTGCCCGATTCACGCCCGCGGTCGACCACCTTGCTGCCATTGCGAAGGTTCTGCCGGCCTTCAAGCACCACACGATCGCCTGCCGAGATCCCCTTGAGTGAGGCCAAGCCATCGCTGATCGCCATTACGTCCACCGGCTTGGCCTGCGCCACTCCCTCGTCGTCCACCACAAACACGGTTCTTCCGCGGGCCCCTTGGACCACGGCCGCGATGGGCACCACCACCCCATCGTCGACCGACTGAAGCTTCATCCGCACCTTGACGTAAGCACCCGGCCACCAACGGGCATCCCGGTTGTCGATCTCGGCCCGTACCCGAACCGTGCCCGATGCCGCGTCCACCGCGTTGTCCACGAAGACCAGTGGCGCGGCGGGACCGGGCTTGGCCCCGGGAGGCTCCTCCGCACCGCGCACCTCGACCACGGCGGCGCGGCTTTTGAGTGCGGACAGGGCATCGCCCAGGTGGCGCTGTGGCAGTGAGAACGAAACGAGTACGGGGTTCATCTGACTGATGGTCATCAGGGCCGCGCCTCCCGGGCTCACATAGGCTCCCGGGTGTACCGTGATGGCACCTAAGCGACCCTCCTGGGGCGCCGAAACCGTCATGAATGACAGGGCCACCTGGGCCGCATGCAGTGCTGCGCGCGATGCGGCCACGGCGGCGTCCTGCGTCTGCACGGCCGTGCGCTGCACGTCCACGGCCCCCTGGGAGATGAAGTTCTGCGCCAGCAGGTCCTCGCTGCGCTTGAGTTGTCGCCGGGCATCGGCCAGCGCGGCCTCGTCGCGCAGCAGCTGCGCTTGCGCGCGCTCCAGCTGCGCGCGCTCGTTTCGGTCATCCAGTCGAAACAGGGTCTGGCCCTGGCGCACCGTGTCGCCTTCACGGACCAACACCTCGCGGACGGTGGCGCCTACCTGGGCGCGCACATCCACCGTGCGCCGGGCCGTCACGGTTCCGGTGATGTCCAGTCCAATGGGCAGGCTGCGCTTTTCCGCCTTGATCAACGTGACCGAAACCGGGCCGCCACCGCCAGGTGCCCGGCTGGGAGCAGCCCCACCGGCTACGGCAGGCGCCGGGGTGACCGCCGGGCCAGGCGCCGGTGCCGCCCCAGCCGAGGGTGCAGCAGATGTTCCGGTGGCCGCGCCGGGTGCCGGATCGCCGGCCTTGCCGCAGCCGACGGTCAAGCCGGTGGCCACGAGCGTAATCAGGGCAAGGGCAGCGGCCTTCACGGTCTTTGGTTGATCTGTCATGGAAGGTCTTCGTGGGGGTCAATTGCAACGCGTCAGCACCCACACCAAGTGCTGACGCGGGCGGGGATCAAGGCTTGGGAGGTGACCGATCACGGCTTGACCACGTTGGTCATCACCAATTTACCCTTGACGGCGCGCGAGGCCATCAGCGCATAGGCCTGGGGGATGTCGCTCATCGGTAAGACACGGTCAATGGCGGGCTTGATGAGGCCCTGGCGGTACCAGCCCAGAAGCTGGGCCAGTGCACCGCCGAAGGCCTGCGGTTCGCGACGAACGAAGTCGCCCCAGAACACACCCACGACCGATGCACCCTTGAGCAGTGCGAGGTTCCAGGGAAGGGCCGGGATGCCGCCGCCGGCAAAGCCGATGACGAGGTAACGACCGCGCCAGGCGATCGAGCGAAAGACCGGTTCGGCCAGGGCGCCGCCGACCGGGTCATACACCACGTCGGGGCCTCGACCATCGGTCAGGGCCTTGAGCCGTTCGCGCACGTCCTGCGTGGCGTAGTTCAGGGTGTCGTCGGCCCCGAGCTGCCGGCAGAAGGCAGCCTTCTCGTCGCTGGAAACCCCGGCGATCACGCGCGCTCCAGCGGCCTTGGCCACCTGGATGGCCGACGTCCCAACGCCACCGGCGGCACCCAGCACCAACACGGTTTCACCGGCCTTCAGGGCGGCCCGATCGATGAGTGCATGATGGGTCGTGCCGTAGGTGAAGGCGAATGCCGCAGCGTCCTCGAAGGGCACTTCGGACGGCAGCGGCAGACATTGCGACGCCGGCGCCAGGGCGTGTGTGGCGAAGCCGCCGGCAGCCCCGATCACGGCCACATGCTGGCCGATCGGCAAGTGATTCACGCCTTCGCCCACGGCCTGCACGACACCCGAATACTCCGCACCCGGCACGAAGGGCAGTGGGGGCTTGATCTGGTACTTGTTCTCCACCGTCAGCAAGTCGGGGAAGTTCAAGCTTGCAGCCCGCACGGCCACCAACACCTGACCGGGCGCAGGGTGTCCCAACTGCAAGGGCTTCCACTGCAGCTGATCGGCCCCGGTGGGTTGTTCGCAAAGCCATCCGTGCATCGTTGTCCTCGGTGTCCAATCGTGATCTTGCTGCAGGCTGAGCGCAGGCCCTGCCTACAATGCAGCGATGCGTATTCTCATCGCAAACGACGACGGTTACCTCGCACCTGGCATTGCCGCCCTTGCCAAGGCCATGCAGGGCTTGGGCACCATCGATGTGATCGCACCGGAGCAGAACGCCAGCGGCACGTCCAATGCACTGACGTTGAACCGTCCGCTGTCGGTCTACACCGCAGCCAACGGCTTCCGCTACATCAACGGTACCCCCTCGGACAGCGTGCATGTGGCCTTGACGGGGCTCCTGCCACGTCCCGACCTGGTCGTATCGGGCATCAACCAGGGTGCGAACATGGGTGACGATACCCTCTACTCTGGAACGGTCGCAGCGGCCATGGAGGGCTTTCTCTTCGGTGTGCCGGCGATTGCGTTTTCGCAGGTCGACAAGGGCTGGTCGGAACTTCAGGCTGCGGCCGATGTAGCCCGCGCCGTGGTGCAGCGGGTGATTTCGCAGCAGCTGCTGGGGCGCCCCTTCCTGCTGAATGTGAACATTCCCAACCGGGCGGACGCCGCCAGCTTGCCCTGGCGCATGACGCGGCTGGGTCGGCGTCATGCCAGCGAGCCGGTGATCCGGCAGACGAGCCCGCGGGGCGAATCCATCTACTGGATCGGGCCGGCCGGCGATGCGCGTGAGGCTGGACCCGGTACCGACTTCCATGCCACGGCCCACGGTGCCGTATCGATCACGCCCTTGCAGGTCGACCTGACCGACCACGCGCGATTGGGCGAGTGGTCCGGGCCGCTGGGTGCCCTGGCGGCCTCTGCGCCATGAGTGGATCCGGCAGGCCGCCCGCGCGACGTCCCCGTTTTCCGGCGGCCGCAGCCAGCCCGCCCGCAGCCGTGACCGCCACGCCGCGCGGACAGGTCTTGCGGCCTCAGCGGCCGGTGCAGCAGGCTGCGCAGGACGCCGCCCGTCAGGTTGCGCCATCGGGTGTGGGACTGGATTCCGAGGCCGTGCGTCAGCGCATGGTGCAGCGGCTGCAACGCGGCGGCATCCAATGTGAGCCGGTGCTGCAGGCCATGGCACAGGTCCCCAGGCACCAGTTCGTTGATTCCGCCCTGGCCGCTCAAGCCTATGAAGACACCAGCTTGCCCATCGGCCTGGGACAGACCATCTCGAAACCTTCGGTCGTGGCTCGGATGTTGAGTCTGCTGCATGAGGGACACCGTGCACGAGAGTTGGGGCACCTGGGCAAGGTCTTGGAAGTCGGCACAGGTTGCGGCTACCAAGCCGCTGTGCTGTGTCTGCTGGCGCGGCAGGTCGTGTCCATTGAGCGGCTTGCGCCTCTGCATGAGCAGACGCGTGTGCGACTGGCCCCCTGGCGCGCACGAGGCCTGATGCTGATCTGGGGTGACGGCCGCCTCGGGCATGGGCCTTCGGCGCCTTACGACAGCATCGTGGCCGCGGCTGGGGGCGACGAGGTGCCGGGCGCCTGGTTGGAACAGTTGGCCGTTGGCGGCCGTTTGGTGGCGCCGGTGCAATCGGATGCGCATGGGGGACACATGCTGCTGGTGATCGACCGATCCGAAAGCGGCTACTCCCGAATGCTGCACGAACCCGTGCATTTCGTGCCCCTAAAATCCGGCGCGCAATGAGCCGTATGTCCATGAAATTCCAGCTTTGGCCGATGGTGTCGGCATGGCTGCTTGCCCTCATGCTGGCCGCATGCGGCAGCCCTGCCAAGCGGACCGTGGTGGTGGAAGATCGCCCGGTGGGGCGCGCCTCCCCGGCGTCAGTCCCATCGGCGGCCACCATGAAGCCCGGTGCCGGTGAAGGCGTCGCGGCCGTCTCGAGCGGGGTACCTTCCTCGGGCGACGCCGCTTCCAATGCCGGCAAGCCGGGCTTCTACACGGTCAAGCCGGGCGACACCCTGGTGCGAATCGGACTCGACCATGGCCAAAACTGGCGCGACATCGCGCGCTGGAACCAGATCGAGAACGCCAACCTCATTGAAGTGGGTCAGGTGCTGCGGGTACGCCCGGAGCCCCAGCCCGTCAGGCCGATGGTGCGGCCGGCCGACAGGGCTGACCGTGCCGTGGCGCCCGGTTCGGCTGCACCCAGCAGCCCCGCACCCACAGCCTCGACGTCGGCACCCATGCGGCCCAGCGGTTCGGCCGTGCCGTCGGCAGGAGACCCCAGCCGTGAATCCGCCACCGAACCCGCGTCGGCTGAGGTGAACTGGGCTTGGCCTGCAGCCGGTGCGGTGCTGCAAGGATTCGATGAGCAACGCAACAAGGGCCTGGACATCGGCGGCAAGGCCGGTGACCCCGTGTTCGCCGCCGCCGACGGCCGGGTGGTGTACGCCGGATCGGCGCTGCGGGGCTACGGCAACCTCGTGATCCTCAAGCACAACGGCACGTTCTTGAGCGCCTACGCGCACAACCAGACCTTGCTGGTCAAGGAAGATCAGGTGGTCAAGCGTGGCCAGAAGATCGCGGAGATGGGCAATACCGATGCCGAGCGGGTGCAGCTGCACTTTGAGATTCGGCGCGACGGCAAACCGGTGGATCCCGCACGCTACCTGCCCGCCCGATGAGGCGAAACGCCACCCCGCCTTCACCCAGCGATTGGCTGCAGGTGGAGTCCCTGGACCTTGAGGGGCAGGGCGTGGCCCACGACGCCCAAGGTAAGGTCGTCTTCATCGAGGGCGCCTTGGCGGGCGAGACCGTGCGTGCGCTCATCCAGCGGCGCAAGAACAACTGGGAGCAGGGTGAGGTGCACGAAATCGCGCGCCCGAGTTCCCTTCGCGTGCCACCGCGCTGCCCGCACTTCGGGCTGCAGCGCGGCGCTTGCGGTGGTTGCAAGGTGCAGCACCTGGAGCCCACGGCCCAGGTGGCCGTCAAACAGCGCGCCCTTGAGGACAACCTGGCCCACCTGGGCAAGGTCAAGCCCGATCAGGTCCTGCGGCCGATCGAGGGGTCCGCTTGGGGCTACCGCCACCGTGCACGCCTGTCGGTGCGCCATGTGCCGGCCAAGGGGGTGGTGCTGGTGGGTTTCCATGAGCGGCAATCTCGCTATGTCGCCGACATGGGCTCCTGTGCCATCCTGCCGCCGGCCGTCAGCGCACTGCTGATGCCCTTGCGGGACCTGATCGGTGCGCTCCAAACGCGCGACCGCCTTCCCCAGATCGAACTGGCCGTGGGTGAATCAAGCCAGCCCGACGGCACGTTCGGCCCGAGTGTGGCACTGGTGTTGCGCCACCTGTTGCCACTGCCCGAGCACGATGTCCAGCGCCTGCTGGCGTTTGCCGCCGAACAGTCGGCCATCGGCTTGACTTGGTGGTTGCAGCCGAAGGGACCGGACACCGTCCATCGCCTGGGCGGCAGCGGTGAGGCCGGCATGGACCTCGTCTACCGCCTTCCCGAGTTTGGGGTGGTGATGCCCTTCAAGCCAACGGATTTCACGCAGGTCAATCCCGGCATCAATGCGGTCATGGTCGGGCGCGCCCTGCGCCTCTTGGCCGCAAAGCCCGATGAGCGCGTCATCGACTGGTTCTGTGGCTTGGGCAATTTCACGCTTGCGCTGGCGCGGGCGGCACGCGAGGTGATGGGCATCGAAGGCAGTGCCGCGCTCGTGGAGCGGGCCCAAGCCAATGCACGGCTGAACCGGCTCGAGCAGCAAACCACCTTCGCCGAACGCAACCTGTTCGACATGAGTGCCGAGCAGTTGATGGCCGATGGCCATGCCGACAAGTGGTTGGTCGACCCTCCCCGTGAAGGGGCACTGGCACTGTGCAAGGCCTTGGCCGATGCCAGCGCTGCGCCAAAGTCAACGGGCTGGAAACCACCGACGCGGATCGTCTACGTGAGCTGCAACCCGGCCACCCTGGCCCGGGACGCGGGCCTCCTGGTCCACCAGGGCGGCTATCGCTGCACCCATGCCGGTGTGGTGAACATGTTCCCCCACACCGCACATGTGGAGAGCATGGCGGTGTTCGAGCTGGATTAGTCGCCCAATCTCCCAATCGCGCGGACGCGCAGTCGCCCAGTTGCGCAGCCGCCCGCTTCACCAAAAAAAACGCCCGCAGCATGGTGCGGGCGTCGTGCGGGAGGTGAAGATGCTCAGTCGCGCTCGCCACCGAAGATGCCGAACAGGGCCAGCAGACTCTGGAACACGTTGTAGATGTCCAGGTAGATGGCCAGCGTGGCGCTCACGTAGTTGGTCTCGCCACCGTCGATCACGCGCTTGAGGTCGTACAGCATGTAGGCCGAGAACAGACCGGCGGCCATCACCGACAGGGTCATCATCAGCACGCTGGACTGCACGAAGATGTTGATCAGGCCCACCACCAGCAGGATGATGGCGCCGACAAACAGGAACTTGCCCATCCCGCTGAGGTCACGCTTGATGACCGAGGCCAGACTGGCCATGCCCAGGAACACGGCCGCTGTGGTGCCGAAGGCGTACATGATGAGGCTGGCACCGTTGGACAACCCCAGGATGGCTGCCAACATCCGCGACAGCATCAGGCCCATGAAGAAGGTGAAGCCCAGCAGCAGGCCAACGCCGGCTGCCGAGTTCTTGAACTTCTCGATGGCAAACATGAAGCCAAAGGCACCAGCCAGGAAGATGATGACGCTCATCCCGGTGCCCATGCGTGCCATGACGCCTGTGGACACGCCGATCCACGCGCCCAACACGGTGGGCACCATCGACAGCGCCAACAGCGCGTAGGTGTTGCGCAGCACGCGGTTGCGCTGGGCCGGGGTGGAGGCCACGCCGCCGAAACCGTAGGCAGTTTGGATTCCTTCGTTCATCTTGCAATGCTCCTTGGTTGCAGGTGGGGGCTCAAAGGGAGCCAACCACACCATACTTTGATGCGTGGGCTCGAGTTTAGTTCCAGACGCAAGCAGGGGCCAATCCACTAAAGTACTGGGGTTTTGTCACATTTCTGGAACATCCATGAACACCAAACCCTTTCTCGCCCTTGAAGATGTGCGCCGGGTGGCCCAGGCCGCCGAAGCCGAGGCCCAGAAGAACAGTTGGGCGGTGACCATTGCCATCTGCGACGAGGGGGGGCACCTGTTGTGGCTGCAGCGCCTGGACGGCGCCCCGCCGGTGTCGGCCCACATCGCCCCGGGCAAGGCGCGCACCGCCGCCATGGGGCGCAGGGAGAGCCGGGTTTATGAGGAAATCATCAACCAAGGCCGCACCTCCTTTCTCAGCGCGCCGGCCATCGACGCCATGCTCGAAGGGGGAGTGCCCATCATGGCGCAGGGGCACTGCATCGGCGCCGTCGGGGTCAGCGGTGTGAAGTCCACCGAGGACGCGCAGATCGCCAAGGCAGGCATTGCTGCCCTGGGCCTGTAGCGAGGGCCTCGGGGATACCCTGAGCTATACTTCGAAGGTTTACCTGATCAACCGGCACGCCCAGGCATCACCCCTCGATCCACCACCCCACGACAAGGCCAAAGGACAGCGGCGTTTGCCCGTTTTCCGGAGGCCTTTCGTTCAGGTTGGGCGTGCAACTGGAGTCACCTTTGCTGCCCGTCCTGCCTCCCGCCATCCTCGCCCTTGCAGATGGCTCGGTTTTCCTCGGCCAATCGATTGGCGCCCCGGGTGCCACGGTCGGCGAAGTCGTGTTCAACACCGCGCTCACCGGCTACCAGGAAATCCTGACCGACCCGAGCTACTGCCAGCAGATCGTCACACTCACCTATCCGCACATCGGCAACTACGGTGTGAACCCTGAAGATGTGGAGGCCTCGCGCGTGTTTGCCGCAGGCCTGATCATCAAGGATCTGCCGCAACTGGCCTCCAACTTTCGCCAGACGCAGGATCTGTCCAGCTATCTGCGTGCCAATGGCACGGTGGCCATCGCCAACATTGACACCCGGGCGCTGACGCGCCACCTGCGCACCCACGGCGCGCAAAACGGTTGCATCCTGAGCCTGCCGCCAGGGCAGGCTGTGACCGAAGCCCAAGTGGCCCAGGCCCGGTCGGCCGCTCAGGCGGCCCCGAGTATGGCTGGATTGGATCTG
>Ga0082207_1000113_pt1 | contig 47482 bp, 48 predicted proteins | sample LakMenEpi10Aug09_FD_71540 | JGI IMG/M metagenome (GOLD analysis project Ga0082207, IMG submission 71540) | reverse complement strand
CGCTGCTGATCCTGATGGTCGTGTCATGGTGGGCCCGAGTGCGGCATCAACGACAGGCCCTCGCACCTGGAACTGCCGCTGAGCGGCCGGAATCGATGCAGCAGGGCCGACTGCTGCTGTGGTGTTGGGCCATGGTGCCCCTGGCCTTCGTCTGCGCGATGGCCTTGCTGGGCGGGTCCACGGTACGCCCACACTGGGCCATACCCATGGCCCTCTGGATCATCGCGGCGCTCAGCACGTTGGTACCCGAGCGAGGTCTGCTGTTCGTGGCCCGGCGGCGCTTCATCGGTCTGCTGGTGCTGGTGCAACTGATCCTGGCGGCCGAGCTGCTGTGGTCCGAAAGCCGCTCGGCTGTCGCCGCAGCGCGTTGGGGGCAACCCATGGTGCAGCGGTGGGCTAATGCCGTGGCCGAGGCGGCGCGCCTGGAGCTGGGCGGCGAGATTCGCGTGGTGATTGCGCCCGAGACAGTGGCGTCCACCTTCGCGCTGGCCGTGCGCGAGCGGCCCTATCCAGTGCTCGACGGTCGCCTGGAAATCAGCCCCTGGGTGCCCAACGGCCTGATCGAGCGATGTGGCGTGTTGTTCATCGTATTTGAGCCGCCCGGGCCGGGTCGTCATCCGGTACCCGGGGGACCAGCGGAAATGATCTGGCGAACCGTGCCAGCGCTGGATGGAAAGGGGTGCCGGGGCAACGACAAGGCACCGTGACCGCCACCGGTCTGCCGCCTCAGCGCTTGCGCGAAGACAGCGCAATGCCACCCACGATGAGGCCAAAAGCCATCAAGTGGTAGCCCTGAGGCCACTGCCCCAGCAGTGCACCTTGCATCAGGCCGGCGAACAGGGGTGTGAGGTTGCCGAACAGCGCGGCCATGGCGGGGCCGGCCTGGGCCACGCCGATGCCCCAACTGCGGTAGGCGATCAGCGAAGGCCCGATGGCGGTGAACACGATGGCCGCCACCACCCCGGGTGACCATTGAACGGCTGCTGGCGCGATGACTGCCTCGGCACCAGCCGACAAGGCCGCCCAGCCGATGCCAAACAGCGTCTGCACCAACAGGAACCCAGCCCAGTCATCACGCGGCTTGGGGATACCTGTCTGCAGCGCCACCGGTGGCTTGGACAGCATCCAGCTGTAGAAGCACCACGAGATGATGGCGCCGATCATCATGACGTCGCCGGGCACGAAGGCAATGTCGGCCAATCGGGCCGGATCTCCGCGCGAGAGCACGAGCAGCACACCAGCCAGCGAGCAGCCCGCGCTCACCATCTCGTGTGGCTGTGGCTTCTGACCATAGAACAGTGCACCGATGGACAGCATCCACAGCGGTGAACTCGCCGCGATCAGCGTGACGTTCAGTGGGGTGGAGGTGGTCAGCGCCAGGTACTGCAGCGCGTTGTAGGCGCCCACACCCAACAGCCCCAGGATTGCCAGCGGCACTCGCCGCTCCCACAGCGCCGCGCGCTGCTCGGCCGTCTTCAGCGCATGCCACCCCAGGGGCAGCAGGATCACGATCGCCAGTGTCCAACGCAGGAGGTTGAGCTGCAGCGGCGGCACCAGCCCCACCATCAGGCGGCCCACCACGGCATTGCCGGCCCACATCAGGGGAGGCAGCAGCATCAGCAGCACCAGGCGTGCGTTCAAGGCGTTGGTCATGGACGCGCGATTATCGACCTGCGTTCGGTTTCACGATGGGTGGGCCGTGCGCATCATGGCAAGCCTGCGATCAGCCGATAGCAACGCGGGGTTGAAGCCGAAGTGGCACACTTTGGCGCGCCACATTCGATTTCACGGAGACACCATGCCCACCACCATCCGCGCCATTCAGATTGCCGAGTTCGGCGGCCCCGAGAAGATGCAGGTCGTTCAGCGCGAGGTGGGCGAGCCCGGCCCCGGCGAGATCCGCATCCGCCACAAGGCCGTCGGCCTGAACTACATCGATGTGTACATGCGCACCGGCCTGTACCCCAACAACCTGCCCATGACCCTGGGCATGGAAGGTGCCGGTATCGTCGAGGCGGTGGGAGAGGGCGTGACCCACCTGAAGGTGGGCGATCGGGCCGCCTATGCCAGCCAGCCCCCGGGCAGCTACTGCGAAGCGCGTGTGATGCCGGCCAAGTGCGTGGTGCAACTGCCCGAGGCCATCAGCTTTGAGGAAGGCGCGGCCATGATGCTCAAGGGCCTCACCGTACAGTACCTGCTGAAGAAGACCCAGCCCCAGGGGGGCCTCAAGGCCGGCGACTTCATCCTCTTTCATGCCGCCGCTGGCGGCGTGGGCCTGATCGCCTGCCAGTGGGCGCGTGCGATGGGCCTGCAGCTCATCGGCACGGCCGGTGGCGCCGACAAGTGCCAGCTCGCACTGGAGCACGGTGCGTCGCATGTGATCGACTACCGCAGCGAGAACTTCGTCGAGCGCGTCAAGGCCATCACCGGCGGCAAGGGGGTCCGTGCGGTATACGACTCCATCGGCAAGGACACCTTCGAAGGCTCCTTGGATTGCCTGAACCCCTTCGGCCTACTGGCCACCTATGGCAATGCCTCCGGCCCGGTGCCGCCCTTCAATCTGGGCGCCTTGGGCCCCAAGGGTTCGCTCTATGTGACGCGCCCCACGCTGTTCACGCACCTGGCCACGCGCGAGAGCACCCAGGCCATGGCCGATGACCTCTTCGGCATGGTCACCAGCGGCCAGGTGAAGATCCGCATCGACCAGCGCTACCCGTTGGAGCAGGTGGGCCAGGCGCACGCTGACCTGGAGTCGCGCAAGACCACCGGCTCGACCGTGCTGCTGCCCTGATCTGGGGCCCGTGCCGCGGGCAAGGCAAGCGCCTCCCGCCAACGCACTTCACAAGCGGCAAGGCAGGGAGGCCTCAACGACCTCGCCGCACCCGCAGAACCTCGTCCAGGATCAGGCAGGCAGCGCCCAAGGTGATCGCGCTGTCGGCCAGGTTGAAGGCGGGAAAGTGCCAGCCCGCCGCGTGGAAGTCCAGCATGTCCACCACATAGCCGTGCACGGCCCGGTCGATCACATTGCCCAGCGCACCGCCCAGGATCATGGTGATCGCGAAGCAGAACAGGCGTTGGCCGGCATGGCGGTGCAGCATCCACACGATGAAGACCGAGGCCACGATGCCGATGCCGATGAAGAACCAGCGTTGCCAGCCCGAGGCGCCGGCCAGGAAGGAAAAGGCCGCGCCGGTGTTGTGCACGCGAACGAGGTTGAAAAACGGGGTGATTTCGCGCACATCACCCCAGGCGAAGGCGCCCAGGGTCAGCACCTTGGTGAACTGATCCAACACGATCACCATCAGGGCCAGCGCCAACCAGCCCGGCAGCCCGCCGCTCAGGCGTTTCTTGCCGCCGCTCATCGTCAGGCCACGCGGCGCACTTCGCCGGCGCCGTGCAGGTTGCTCACGCAGCGGCCGCAGATGCCGGGATGCGCGGCATCGGCACCCACATCCGCCCGCCAGTGCCAGCAGCGCTCGCATTTGGCGTGTGCACTGGGCATCACCTGAACCGCCAGTTCCGCGCCGGGGACAGCCTGTGCGGCCGAGGTGATCATCACGAACTTCAGGTCATCACCCAGGCTGTGAAGCAGCGCCAGGTCTTGCGGTGGCGCGTGCACCACCACCTCGGCCTGAAGCGAAGATCCCACCTGGCCCTGCGTGCGCACGTCCTCGATGGCCTTGTTCACCGCCACACGGATATCGATCACTCGGCTCCATTTGTCCAGCAGGGCGGCATCGGCAGTCGGCAGTGCCCAATAGGTTTGGGTGAAGATGGAGTCGTGATGGCCTTGGCCTCCATGCAAAGCCCAGGCTTCTTCGGCGGTGAAGCTCAAGAAGGGCGCCATCCAGCGCAGCATTGCATGGGTGATGTGCCACAGTGCGGTCTGCGCACTGCGCCGCGCCAGGCTCTTCGGTGCCGTGGTGTACAGCCGGTCCTTCAGCACGTCCAGGTAGAAGGCGCCCAGGTCTTCCGAACAGTACACCTGCAGCTTGGCCACCACCGGGTGGAACTCGTAGACCTGGAAGTGCGCCAGGATCTCGTCCTGCAGCTGCGAGGCCCGCGCCAGCGCGTAGCGGTCGACTTCCAGCAACTGGTCGACCGGCACCGCGTCCACGGCGGCATCGAAGTCGCTGGTGTTGGCCAAGAGGAAGCGCAGCGTGTTGCGGATGCGGCGGTAGGCATCCACCACGCGGGCCAAGATCTTGTCGTCGATGCCCAGGTCGCCGCTGTAGTCGGTGGCCGCGCACCACAGGCGCAGGATCTCGGCGCCGTACTTCTGATACACCTGCTGCGGCTCCACGCCGTTGCCCAGGCTCTTGCTCATCTTGCGGCCCTGGCCGTCCACCACGAATCCGTGCGTGAGCAGGCCGCGGTAAGGGGCGCGGTCGAAAAGGGCGCAGCCCAGCAGCAGCGATGAATGGAACCAGCCGCGGTGCTGATCATGGCCTTCCAGGTACAGGTCGGCCTCGGGGCCTTCCTCGTGGAAGCCGCCCGGGTGCTGCGCACGAAGCACATGCCAGAAGCTCGAGCCCGAATCGAACCACACCTCCAGGATGTCGCTGCTCTTGCTGTATTGCGCCGCCTCATCGGGGCCCAGGATGTCCTGCACGCCCACACGGCTCCAGGCCTCGATGCCACCCTTTTCGACGATATCGGCAGCCTGGTCCAGGATCTCCATTGTGCGGGGATGCAACTCGCCGCTGTCCTTGTGCAGGAAGAAGGGCAGGGGCACACCCCATGAACGCTGCCGGCTGATGCACCAGTCGGGTCGATTGGCAATCATGTCCCGCAGACGCGTACGGCCGTTTTCCGGGTAGAAGCTCGTCCGGTCGATGGCGTCCAGGGCCAGCTGACGCAGGGTCTTGGGTGCCTTATCCCGTGTGAACACGCCCGCAGTTGACCCATTGGCTTCGTCCATGCGCACGAACCACTGCGCGGCCGCGCGGTAGATCACCGGCGTCTTGTGCCGCCAGCAGTGCGGGTAGCTGTGCTGGATGTCGGTCGTGTTGAGGATGCGGCCGGCCGCGCGCAGCGTGTCGATGATGGCGGGGATCGCCTTCCAGATGTGCTGACCACCGAACAGCGGGAAGTCAGGCGAGTACACCCCCCCGCCTTGCACCGGGTTGAGGATCTCATCGAGCTTCATGCCGTGCTGCACGCAGGAATTGAAGTCGTCCAGGCCATAGGCTGGCGAGGAGTGCACGATGCCGGTGCCGTCTTCGGCGGTGGCGTAGTCGGCCAGGTACACCGGGCTGAAGCGGTCATAGCCGGCGTCGGTTTCGGCCAGTGGGTGCTTGAAGCGGACGCCGCCAAGCTTCTCTCCCAGGGCGGTGGCCAGCACCTTGCCCTCCAGGCTCCAGCGCTCTAGGCACTTCTCGACCAGCGAGGTCGCCATGATCAGCAGGCCGCGCTCGGTTTGCACCAGCGCGTACGCCAGGGCGGGGTTCAGGTTCAGGGCCTGGTTGGCCGGAATGGTCCAGGCGGTGGTGGTCCAGATGACCGCAAACGCTGGCTGTGTCAGTGCGGGCAGGCCAAACGCGGCCGCCAATCGCTCGGGCTCGGCACAGGGGAAGGCCACATCCAGCGTAGTGCTCTTCTTGTCGGCGTATTCGATCTCGAACTCGGCCAAGGACGAGCCGCAGTCGAAGCACCAGTGCACCGGCTTGAGCCCACGGTACACGAAGCCCCGCTCGATCACACGCTTGAAGGCACGGATCTGCGAGGCCTCGTTGGCCGGGTCCATGGTGGCGTAGCGATGGTTCCAGTCGCCCAGAACGCCCAGGCGCTTGAAATCCACCATCTGCTGCGCGATCTGCTCGGTGGCGTAGGCGCGGCTCTTGGCCTGCATGTCGTCGCGGCTCAGGCTGCGGCCGTGTTTCTTCTCGATGGCGTTTTCGATGGGCAGGCCATGGCAATCCCAGCCTGGCACGTACTGAGCGTCGAAGCCGGCCAGCTGCCGTGCCTTGACGATCATGTCCTTGAGGATCTTGTTGGCCGCGTGTCCCATGTGGATCTGGCCGTTGGCATAGGGCGGGCCGTCGTGCAGCACGAACAGGGGTTTGCCACAGCGTGCCTCGCGCAGGCGTGCATAGCGCCCCTCTTGCTCCCACTGGCCGATCCAGGCCGGTTCGCGCTTGGGCAGGTCGCCGCGCATGGGGAAGGGGGTATCCGGCAGGTTCAGCGTGTGGCGGTGGTCGCCGCCTTCCTGGCTGGGGGCGGCCGTGCCGCTGCGGGTCTGGTCGTTCATCGCTTCGTTCGTGGCGGGTGCCGGTGTCATGGGTGCCGTCTGTGGCAGCGCCACGCCGGCTGGGCGGGTGGGGGTCACCGGTGGGGTCGCAAGCGTCGCCGGTGGAGCAGGCTCAAGTGCGCGGCGGAAACAGGCAGCAGCATCGGGCGGCTTGCAAGGCTTGGAAATTCAAGCCCGACGCGCCCCGCAGCCCGCCGGGCCGCGTTCAGCAGCGAATTCGGTCGCGCGTGGTTTGCCGCCGGGTGCAGGCGCCGTGCGGTTCCGGCTCTTGGGCGGGCCCATTAGGATGCATGTCGTGAGTGTACCGTCAGCCTGGAGTCACCTCTTGAACAAGCCCGCGGTGCTGGCCGTGACGGTGGTGGCCGCCGTCGGGCTGGGCGCGCCTGGCGGCGTCGGCGCGCAGGGATTGGAACCCGCGGGGCAGGCTGCTGGCCTGGCGCCACTGTCTGCACCGCCGAACTTTCGGCTGGGCGCCTTGGGGTTGTCGGCGTCCTGGCGACCCGAGTTTGCCGGTGCGGCCCGCTCAACATGGGCCTTCACCCCCAACCTGATGCTGCAATGGGGGCGTCTGACACTGAGCAATGGCGGCACCCTGGCCAGCCGCGCCGGCGAGCCCACTGAGGCGGGCCTTGCCGCTGACCTTCTGTCACAAGACCGGCTAAGCCTGCGCGCGGCAGTGAACGTGGAGCAGGGGCGCAAGAGCCAGGAGATCGAACGCCTTCGCGGCTTGCACGACATTCCTGCCCATCTGCGTGGTCGTGTGCAGGCGGCGTGGCGCCTGCATCCCCGTTGGGACCTGGTGGGCGTGTGGCGCGGCGACCTCACCGACCGAGGCACGGGCAGCAGCGCCGAAGTGGTCATCGTGCACGAATGGCGGCCCGAGTTTCTGGACCATCGCCGTTGGCGCATTTCGGGCGGTCTGGCGGCCCAATGGCGAGATGCCCGGCAGGCCAACCTCCATCATGGCGTCACCGACGAAGACGCTTTGCGGACGGCCTTTGCCGCCTACCGGCTTGGCGCAGGCTTTACCGACGCGCGGGCCTTTGCCAATTGGCGTCGTGAACTGGACGGGTCCTGGGTCGCCTACGGTGCGCTGGCCTACGAAGCCCTCTTGCATGAGGCCGCGCGCAGCCCCATCGTGCAGCAGCCGCGCGCCTTCTCCTTGAGTGTCGGCTTGGGCCGGCGCTTCTGATCAACGCCCGTGGGGTATCACCCCAGGCCGCTTGCGCGCAGCCACGCCCGGGCATCGACCACGTCCTGCGCAATGCCCGCTTCCAGGGCCTGCAGCGACTCGTAGCGCCGTTCATCGTGCAGCTTGTGCAGCAGGTCCACGCCCACCACGCGCCCGTAGCCGCCATCGCGGGCCAAGGGCCAGCGCAGACAGTGCACCTCCAGCAGTACGCGCCCGGCGTCTTCCACCGTGGGCCGCACGCCCAGGCTGGCCACCCCCGGCAAGGGCTGCGCCGCCAGCCCGTGCACCTGCACCACGAAGATGCCCATGGCCGCTGGCTTGGCGTGCGGCACGCGCAGGTTCAGTGTGCGAAACCCGTCATCGCCGCCATTGGAGCTTGCGCCCAACTCCCGCCCGAGCTTGCGGCCGTGCACCACATGTCCGCTGATGCGGTAGGGGCGGCCGAGCAGGGCCGCCGCGCGCGCCATGTCGCCCTCGGCCAATGCCTGACGCACAGCCGAACTCGACACGCGAAGGCCATGCACTTCGTAGCTCATCATCCGCGATACATCCAGCCCACGCTCGCCCCCATGGGCATCCAGCAGGGCGTAGTCCCCCGCTCGCTTGGCGCCGAAGCGGAAATCGTCGCCCACCAACAGGTAGCGCGTGTTCAAGTCGCCCAATAGCGTGCGTTCGATGAAGTCGGTGGGACTGAGCGCGGCCATGCGTTCGTCGAAGCGTGCCACGACCACTTCGTCCACCCCGCAGCGCCGCAGCTCCAGCAGCTTGTCGCGCAGCGACCCCACTCGTGAAGGCGCGCGCTCGGCCTGGCCCGCCAGGCGGGCAAAGTAGTCCCGCGGGTTGGGCTCGAAGGTCATGACGCAGGCCGGCAGACCACGCTGCCGCGCCTCGCTGCACAGCAAGGCCAGCATGGCCTGGTGTCCGCGGTGCACGCCGTCGAAGTTGCCGATGGTCAGGGCGCATGGCGGGCTCGCGTCAGGGCGGCGGGCGCGGTAAACCTTCATGGCCGGATTATCCGGTCAAGTACCTGCACGCCCTCCGGGCAAGGCAGGGCGGCTAGACTGGCGTTTTGATCGGCTGCGCACGCATGTCCTCTTCACCATTGATCGTCGGTTTGGGTGGCACCCCGCGTGCCGACTCGACCACCGAACGTTGCCTGCGTCTGGCCCTGGATCGCGCACAGGACCTGGGCTGCCGCACGCGGATGATTTCAGGGCCCACGCTGCCCACGGACATCTACGAATTCGACCCTGCGGTGCGCACGCCCGAGGCGGCTGCCCTCATTCAGGCGCTGCGCGATGCCGATGGTCTGATCCTGGCTTCGCCCTCGTACCACGGATCGATCTCCGGCCTGTTGAAGAACGCGCTGGACTACGCCGAAGACCTGCGACAAGACAGCCGTGTGTACCTGCAAGACCGTGCGGTGGGTTGCATCGTGTGTGCCGAAGGTGCGCAGGCCCTGGGCTCCACCCTCATGGCCATGCGCTCGGTCGTGCACGCACTGCGCGGTTGGCCCACGCCCTTCGGAGCAGCGGTTCACACCGCCGTTCGGCCCTTCGATGCCGAAGGCCGGGTGGTGGATGAGGCGGTTCGACGCGCCTGTGAAACCGTCGCTGAGGAGGTGGTGACCTTCGCGCGCCGCTGGACCGCCTGAGGCGAGGCTCAGCCCGGTTATCCGGGGTTGGGTTCAGCTCAGTCGAACCGATTCGCGCAGCGCGGCCTCTTCCTGAGGCGTCAGCCAGCGCCATTGACCTGGCTCCAAGGACGGTTCCAATTCCAGCGTGCCCATCTGCAGGCGGTGCAGGGCCTCCACCCGGTTGCCCACGGCCGCCACCATGCGCTTGACCTGGTGGTAGCGCCCTTCTCCAATGGTCAGGCGCATGGCAGGCCCGCTTTCACCCCTTAGGGGTTCGACGGCCAGTGCCCGCACGGCTTGGGGGTCGTCGTCCAGCACCACGCCGGCCAGCAGGCGGGCGGTCACATCGTCTGCCAGTTCGTGCTTGCAGCTCACGTGATACACCTTGTTTGCATGCCACTTCGGCGATGTCAGGCGGTGGTTGAGTTCACCATCGTCGGTCAGCAGCAGAAGGCCCGTGGTGTCTTCGTCCAGACGGCCGATGGGCTGCAGCCCCCTCAGGCGCAGAGGAGTGGGCAGCAGGCTCATCACGCTGGGGTGGTGGCGGGGCTTGAGCGAGCACTCGTAGCCGCTGGGTTTGTTGAGCATCACCACGGCACGTTCGCGGTACGGCCACTCGCGTCCGTCAACCACGAAGGTCCACAGGGCTGGCTGCGCAGCCAGCTCAGGCGCGACCAGGTCGGCCATCGCAGCCTCCGGATCCTCCACCACCACGCCGCGCACGGACACGCGCCCCAGCCGAACCAGGGCTCGGCAGTCTCGACGGCTGCCGAAGCCCTGCGCGTGCAACGCACCTTCCAGGCTGAGCGCGCCGCGGCCGCTGCCTTGGCCTCGGCGCTTCAGGCGAACACCCCGGCGGTTTCCTGCATGCGCTCGCTGACCTGGCCCAGGTGGTGGACCGTGTCGCCCCAAGCCATCTCGATCATCGTGAGGCGCTTGAAGTCGTGGCTGGCGCTGTATTCGTCGGTCACGCCGATGCCGCCGTGCAATTGGATGCACTGCTGGCCCACGAAGCGCACGCTTTGGTTGATCTGCACCTTGGCTTGGCTGAGGGCCCGTCGCCGCTGCTCGGCCGGCTCCCCCAACTTCAGCGTGGCGTAGAAGCTCATGGAGCGGCCCAACTCCTGCTGCATCTTCACGTCGGCCATGCGGTGCCGCAGCGCCTGGAAGCTCGACAGCGCCGCACCGAACTGCTTGCGCGTGTTCATGTAGTCCACCGTGGTGGCCACCAGGCGATCCATCACGCCCACCGCCTCTGCAGCCAAGGCGGCGATGCCGATGTCCTGCGCCAACTCGAGGGCCTCCAGGCCCTCGCGCGTGATCAGTGCAGCGGGGCTGTCCTGCATCGCCACCTCAGCAGCACGTGCGCCGTCTTGCGTGGGATAGCCGCGTACCGACAGACCAGCCGCATCGCGCTTGACCAGGAACAGGGCGATGCGCCCGTCGAGCACGGCCGGCACGATGAAGGCATCGGCCTCATCACCCGCGGGCACCACGCTCTTGTGCCCGCTCAGTCGCCAACCGCCACCATCGCCACCACCGCCACCATCCGCCCTGGCCGTGGCGGTGCAACGCGAGAGGTCGTAGCGCGCGGCGCGCTCCTGATGCGCCAGCACCACCAGCGCCGAACCGTCGGCCACGCGCGGCAGCCAAGACGCTGCCAGCGTGGCGTCCCCGCGCTGCAGCAAGGCCGGTGCGATCAGGGCACCTTGCGCATAGGGGGCCGACACCAGGCCGCGCCCCAGTTCCTCCAACACCACCATGGCCTCCACAGGACCGAAGCCCATGCCACCCTGCGCTTCGGGCACGGCCAGTGCGGTCAGGCCCAGTTCGGCGAGTTCGCCATATACCGCGCGGGCCGCGCCACCGGCCTTGGCCAGCGCATGCCGACGCTCGAACCCGTGCTCCTTGCTGACCCAGCGCGACACCGCCTCGCGCAGTGAAACCTGATCATCGGAAAAATCGAAATCCATGGCCTTGTCTCCCTTCAGCCCAGCACGGTCTGCGCCACGATGTTGCGCTGCACCTCGTTGCTGCCGCCGTAGATGGTGGTCTTGCGCATGTTGAAGAAGGTGCCCGCCAGCGGCGCACAGTGGGCAGCGCCCACATGTTCACCCTGCCAGCCAGCCTCCATCGCTTCGCTGATGAAGGGCGTGGCGAAGGGGCCGGCGGCCAGCATCATCAACTCGCTGTAGCGCTGCTGGATCTCGCTGCCGCGGATCTTCAGCAGCCCGGCCACGTCCAGCGACTGCTTGCCGCTCTTCTCGGCGCTCAGCACGCGCAGCACCATCATCTCCAGGGCCACGATGTCCACCTCGAGCTGTGCCACCTGATCGCGAAAGCGAAGGTTGTCCCACACGCCTTCGGCCTTGGCGATGCGCTTGACCCTCTCGAGTTCGCGCTTGGCCCGGTTCACATCGGCAATGTTCGTGCGCTCATGGGCCAGCAGGTACTTGGCGTAGGTCCAGCCCTTGTTCTCTTCGCCCACCAGGTTTTCGGCGGGCACCTTCACGTTGTCGAACCACACCTCGTTGACTTCAGGCTCACCGTCCAGCAGAACGATGGGGCGCACCGTCACCCCGGGGGTCTTCATGTCGATCAGCAGGAAGGAGATGCCGGTCTGCGGTTTGCCTTCTGAGCTCGTTCGCACCAGGCAGAAGATCCAGTCGCCATGCTGGGCCAGGGTGGTCCAGGTCTTCTGGCCGTTCACGATGTAATGGTCGCCCACGCGTTCGGCACGGGTCTTGAGCGACGCCAGGTCCGAGCCTGAACCGGGTTCGCTGTAGCCCTGGCTCCACCACACCTCGCCGCTGGCGATGCCGGGCAGGAATCGCTGCTGCTGCTCGGGTGAGCCGAAGGCCATGATCACTGGGGCCACCATGACGGGGCCGAAGGGAACCACACGCGGCGCGCCGGCCAGGGCCAGTTCCTCTTCGAAGAGGTGACGCTCCACCGCGTTCCAGCCTGGGCCACCGAAGGCCTTGGGCCAGTTCCAGCCCAGCCAGCCCTTGGTGCCCAGAATCCTGGCCCAGCGCTGGTGGTCCTCGCGGCTCAAGCGCAGCGCGTTGTGCACCTTGTGGCTGATGTCCTGGGGCAGGTGTTGCGCCACCCAGTCGCGGATGCTGGCGCGGAAGGCCAATTCCTCGGCGGTGAAGTTCAGGTCCATGTCGAAAGGCTCGAAGGGCAATGAGGCAAACCGGGGTTTTAGCACGACCGTGCGGTGGTCTTGACCGTGTGGCCCCACAATCGCGCTGCGCTTGCCTTCAGACACAGCACAAACGATGGGATCCTTCACCGAAAGCTTGCATCTGGCCTGGGACATGGCCACCCGGTGGGACCCCGCCCTGTGGCAGGTGGTGGCCTTGTCGCTGCAGGTCAGCGGCACCGCAACCCTCATCGGTGCGGCCATTGGACTCTTGGCCGGCGCATGGCTGGCCGTGGCGCGTTTTCCCGGCCATCGCCTGGTGGTGGTGGTGCTCAATACCTTGTTGGCGCTGCCCTCGGTGGTGGTGGGTCTGGTGGTGTACTTGCTGCTGTCGCGTCAGGGACCGCTGGGGTCCTGGGGCATCCTGTTCACACCCACGGCCATGGTGCTGGCTCAGGCAGTGCTGGTGGTACCGGTGGTGACTGCCCTCACGCGCCAGCTGATCGCCGATGCTGCGCACGGCAATGGCGAGCAACTTCGCTCCCTTGGCGCGCGGCCGGTGGCCGTGGCCGGTCTCCTGCTGTTGCACGAGCGCTGGGCGCTGCTCACGGTGCTGCTGACCGCCTTCGGGCGCGCGGTCAGTGAAGTCGGCGCGGTGATGATCGTGGGCGGCAATATTGCCGGCGTCACGCGCGTGATGACCACCACCATTGCACTGGAAACGAGCAAGGGTGACCTACCGCTGGCCTTGGGCCTCGGCATCGTGCTGTTGTCAGTGGTGGCGCTCATCAACCTGGGGATTGCCCTGCTGCAGTGGCTGCAGCGTGAGCAGGAGGCCGCGGGAAAGCGCTCGTCCGATGATGCTGCCCCGGCAGGGGCTGCCCCATGAGCGCGGCTCCTCTCATTCGACTGCGCGGTGCAGGCGTGTCCTTTGGCGAGCGACGCGTGCTGCATGCCCTGGATGTCGATGTTCACCCCGGCGAGCGCGTGGCCCTCTTGGGCTCCAACGGATCGGGCAAGACCACGCTGCTGCGGCTCCTGCATGGTCAGCTGCCCCATGCCGGTACGCGACAGGTGCAGACCGATGCGCAAGGCCGTGAGCCTCGTCAGGCCATGGTGTTCCAGCGTCCCTTCCTGCTGCGACTGTCGGTGTGGTGGAACCTGATGATCGCGCTGTGGCTGGGGGGCGTGCCGCGCGCGGATCGGGCAGACAGGGCCCGCCAGGCCTTGCAGCGCGTGGGCCTCTTGGAGCATGCAAGCCGCCCGGCTCGCGTCTTGTCCGGTGGGCAACAGCAGCGCTTGGCCCTGGCCCGCGCCTGGGCCGTGCGTCCGCAGTTGCTCTTCCTGGACGAGCCCACGGCGAGCCTTGACCCCGCCGCCAAGCGCGACGTCGAGTCCTTGATCGAAGAGTTCGCCGGCGAGGGCATGACGCTGATCATGAGCACGCACAACCTCGGGCAGGCCAAGCGCCTGGCCACGCGCGTTCTCTATCTCGAGTCCGGGCGCTTGGTCGTGGACCGACCGGTGCAGGGCTTTTTCCATGAGCCCCTGCCGGAGGCGGCAGCACAGTTCCTCAGCGGTGAGCGAACGTGAGTGTGAACCCGGTCGGTCATGCCCACCATCGGCCCGCTCGGATCGTGTCCCGTGACCCTCTCACCATGATTTGTCGTTCCATGCGATCTTCCGTCCTGACCCCAGCCGCCCTGGCCCCCGCCCATGGCAGGACCATTCTGAACAGCCTGTTGGTCGTCGGCCTGGTTCCCGGTGTGGTGATGGCGCAGACCGCTCCAGCCCCACAGGCTGAGGCGGTGGTCATCAGCGGCTCCCTGATCGAGCGCACGCTGCGCGACGCGCCGTACGCCATCAGCGTCATTGACCAACAGGACATCCGCGCGGCCGGGGCCATGATCAACGCCAGCGAAGCCCTGCAGCGCCTTCCGGGCCTGGTGGCCAACAACCGGTCCAACTTTGCGCAGGACCTGCAGATCAGCTCGCGCGGCTTCGGCGCGCGCTCGGGCTTCGGTGTCCGAGGTTTGCGCATCGTGGCCGATGGACTGCCGGCCACCGGGCCCGATGGGCAGGGGCAGGTGTCGCAATTCGACCTCGCTTCAGCGCAGCGCATCGAGGTGCTGCGCGGCCCCTTCTCGGCGCTGTACGGCAACAGTTCGGGCGGCGTCATCTCCATCGTCAGTGCCCCCATCACGGCCAACTCCTTCCGCTTCGAAAGCGACGCGGGCAGCTTCGGACTGCGGCAGAACCGCATTGGCGCCCAGGCCAAAGGGCAGGGTGGGTGGGAAGTCAGCGCTACCGCTTCGCAGGCCGAGCTCGATGGATTCCGCCCGCAAAGCGGTGCCGTCAAGCAACAGGCCAATGCCCGCTTGGGTTGGCGTGGCTCGAACGACGATGTCACGCTGCAGGTGGGCTACCTCAACCAGCCGGCCGATGATCCCTTGGGACTGTCGCGTGCGCAGTTCGATTTGGGCCCGCGCGAAACCACGGCCCAGGCCCTGCAGTTCGACACGCGCAAGACCTTGGACCAAACCCAGGCCGGGTGGTCATGGCGCCATCGCTTCGACCAGGGCGCGCTGCGTGAGACCCGCTTGAGCGCCTACAGTGGCCAGCGTTCGGTGGCGCAGTGGCTGGCCATCGCGCCGGCTACGCAGGCCAATGTGCGGCATGGCGGCGGCGTGATCGACTTTGACCGTCGCTTCGAGGGGCTGGAAGCGCGTGCACGTTGGGAGTGGGACTCGCTGGGCCTGGTGGCCGGCGTGTCCGCCGATCGCCAGCGAGACGACCGTCGCGGCTTTGAAAACTTCACCGGCACCGCAGCCGCCCAACTGTTGGGTGTGGTGGGCCGACTGCGTCGTGATGAAGTCAACCAAGCCCGCTCGCGCGACGTCTTCGCGCAGGCCGAGTGGGTCTTGGCTCCCCGCTGGATGCTGCTGGCCGGTGCCCGCAGCGGCCGCGTGGATCTCAGTGCCCAGGATGCCTACCTTGGCAACGGCAACGATTCGGGTCAACTGCGGTTCGGCTACACGAACCCGGTCATGGGCCTGCGCTGGCAGGCCGCGCCGGGGCTGAACCTTCACCTGAGCGCCGGCCGTGGTTTCGAGTCGCCCACCCTGGGTGAGTTGGCCTACCGCGCAGACGGCACAGGCGGATTCAACACGGCCCTGAGGGCGCAGACCAGCGCCCAGTGGGAAGCCGGCATGAAGTGGCGCACGGGCCGAGCCGATATCGATGCAGCGGTCTTCGAGGCCCGGACCGACAACGAGAGCGGCGTGGCCACGACCGCCGGTGGCCGGTCGGCGTTCCAGAACGTAGGCCGAACCCTTCGACGCGGCGTGGAGCTTGGCGGCACGTGGCGCCTGGACCGTCAGTGGCAGGCGCGTCTGGCGGCCACCGTGCTGCAAGCGACCTACGAGGACCGCTTCCTCACCTGCGAGGGCATTCCCTGCACCACACCCACGGCGGTGGTGAATGCAGGCAATCGCATCGCTGGCGCGCCGCGCGCCTGGGCCTATGCGGAGTTGCGCCGAACGGACGCCGTCTGGGGTGACGCCGCACTGGAATGGCGAACCGTCGGCTCGGTGGCCGTGAACGACCGCAACACCGACTTCTCCGCTGGGTATGCCCTGACGGCGGTGCGCTGGTCCAAGGGATGGCAGGTCAGTGGCCGTTGGCGCCTGGAGTCGCTGCTGCGGGTGGACAACGCCTTGAACCGCCGCCACGCGGCCAGCGTCATCGTGAACGACGCCAACGGGCGCTTCTTCGAGCCTGGTGCGCCGCGCAACGCCCTGCTCAGCCTGCGGCTTTTGACCCCGCTCTAGGGTAAAACCTAGGTGGTGGGGGCTATACGATGCCCTCAACATACGTTGTTGAGTTCATACCTTCACAGCCCCCCGAGGACGTCCATGCAAAAGACCCTGCACATCAACCCGGAGAAGTGCACCGGTTGTCTCCAGTGCGAGATGGCCTGCTCGTTTGAAAACTACGCCACCTACGCCCCGGCCAAGTCGCGCATCAAGGTGTTCGATTTTCATCACACCGGCCGCAAGGTTCCCTACACCTGCACGCAGTGCGACGAGGCCTGGTGCCTGCACGCCTGCCCGGTCGAGGCCATCACGGTGGACAAGGCCACTGGCGCCAAGGTCGTCAACGAGTCCACTTGCGTGGGTTGCAAGGTCTGCACCATCTCTTGCCCCTTCGGCACCATCAACTACGTGCAGGAAACCGGCAAGGTTCAAAAGTGCGACCTGTGCGGTGGCGACCCCGCCTGCGCAACAGCTTGCCCCACCGGCGCCATCACCTACGTCGACGCGAACTGGACCGGCCTGAACAAGATGCAGGCCTGGGCGGACAAGCTGGGTAACCAGCCCGCCGCCTGATCCGCCGATCCACCGCCAAATTTCCCTTAGGAGTCAACTATGAGCTGGGCAGGAAAAATCCTCCGAGTCAACCTTGCGGCCGGAACGTGCAAGTCCGAACCGCTGAACATGACCTGGGCCAAGCAGTACCTGGGCTCTCGCGGTCTGGCCACCAAGTACATCGTTGAAGAAGTCGACCCTAAGGTCGACCCGCTGTCCGCCGACAACAAGATCATCTGGGCCACGGGCCCGCTCACGGGCACCATGGCCTCTACCGGCGGCCGCTACACCGTGGTCACCAAGGGCCCGCTGACCGGCGCCATCGCCTGCTCCAACTCCGGCGGCTATTGGGGGGCTGAGCTCAAGATGGCCGGCTACGACATGGTCATCTTCGAGGGCAAGTCTCCCAAGCCCGTCTACCTCTTCATCGAGGACGACCACGTCGAGCTCAAGGACGCGGGCCACCTGTGGGGCACCAGCACCTGGAACACCGAAGAAGTCATCAAGAAGCAGCACCAGGACCCGCTGATCCGCGTGTCGTCGATCGGCCTGGCCGGTGAGAACCAGGTGCTGTATGCAGCCGTCGTGAATGACCTGCACCGCGCGGCCGGCCGCTCGGGCGTGGGCGCCGTGATGGGCAGCAAGAACCTCAAGGCCATTGCCGTGCGCGGCACCAAGGGCGTGGGCAACATCGCCGACCCCAAGGCCTTCATGCAGGTCACCTTCGAAAAGAAGAAGATCCTGGCCGACAACGCCGTCACCGGTCAGGGCTTGCCCACCTACGGCACCCAGGTGCTGATGAACGTGATCAACGAGGTCGGCGCACTGCCCACCCGTAACCACCGCGACAGCCAGTTTGAAGGCGCCAAGGACATCTCGGCCGAAGCCATGGCCACGCCGCGCAAGAGCGACGGCAAGGCACAGCTGGTCACCAACCAGGCCTGCTTCGGTTGCACGATCGCGTGCGGTCGCATCTCCAAGATCGACCAGACCCACTTCAGTGTGGAAAACAAGCCGCAGTACTGGGGCGCCACGGGCGGCCTGGAATACGAAGCAGCCTGGGCCCTGGGCGCGGCCAATGGCGTGAACGACCTGGAAGCCCTGCAGTACGCCAACACCATCTGCAACGAGCAGGGCATGGACCCCATCTCGTTTGGCGCCACCATTGGCGCAGTGATGGAGCTCTACGAGATGGGCGTGCTCACCAAGGAGCAGATCGGCATCGAGGCCCCCTTCGGCTCGGCACGAGCCCTGTGCGAACTGGTGGACATGACCGCTACCGGCAAAGGCTTCGGCGTGGAAATCGGCCAGGGCTCCAAGCGCCTGTGCGCCAAGTACGGTCATCCTGAGCTGTCCATGAGCGTCAAGGGACAGGAATTCCCCGCCTACGACGCCCGGGGCATCCAGGGCATGGGCCTGACCTACGCCACTTCCAACCGTGGTGCCTGCCATCTGCGCAGCTACACCGTGGCTTCCGAAATCCTGGGCATCCCGGTCAAGACCGACCCGCTGGAGCACGAAGGCAAGGCCGAACTCGTCATGGCCTTCCAGGACGCCACGGCCGCCTTCGATTCCGCTGGTATCTGCATCTTCACCAGCTTCGCCTGGGGTTTGGCCGACGTGGCGCCGCAGGTGGCCGCGGCCTGCGGCCCTGAGTTCACGCTCGAGAACATGGCCCTGATCGGTGAGCGCATCTGGAACATGGAGCGAGACTTCAACAACCGAGCCGGCTTCACCGCCGCCGACGACACGCTGCCCAAGCGGCTGTTGACCGAAGGCGCCAAGACCGGACCGGCCAAGGGCCTGCCCTCCAAGCTGCCCGAGATGCTGCCCAAGTACTACGCCGCGCGCGGCTGGAACCCCGACGGCACCATCAAGCCGGAAACCCGGGCCAAATTGGGCCTGTGATGGTCTTGGGCTGAAGCCTTGACCGTCATCCACTGTTTCTGATCCGACAAAGGCGGTCCTGTACCGCCTTTGTCCTTGTTGGAGTACCCCCATGAAGCACGTGATCCTGGGTGCCGGCCCTGCCGGCGTCATCGCCGCTGAAACCATCCGCAAGCATGCACCACACGACAGCATCACCCTGGTCGGTGACGAGCCCGAGGCGCCGTACTCGCGCATGGCCATTCCCTACCTGTTGATCGGCAACATCCCAGAAGCCGGCACCCACCTGCGCCACACGGCCGATCATTTCGCCAAGCACCGCATCGACGTGGTGCGTGGCGTGCGAGCCCAGTCGATCAACACGCAGGCGCAAACCGTCAAGCTCAGCGACGGCCGCGTGCTGCCCTACGACAAGCTGCTCGTGGCCACCGGATCGCGCCCGGCGTCACCGCCCATCACCGGCATCAACAGCCCCGGTGTGCACAGCTGCTGGACCCTGGCCGATGCACGGGCCATCATGGAGCGTGCCAAGCCCGGCGCCAAGGTGGTGCAGATGGGTGCGGGCTTCATCGGCTGCATCATCATGGAAGCGCTGGCCATGCGCGGCGTGCAGCTCAGCGTCGTGGAGATGGGCGACCGGATGGTGCCGCGCATGATGGGCCCCACGGCCGGCGGCATGATCAAGGACTGGTGCGAGCGCAAGGGTGTGAAGGTCTACACGGGTGCCCGCGTCGAGTCCATCGGCGCGGCTGGGGCCGCTGCCGGTAACGCGCACCCCGCCACCACGGCGTCGCCCGCTGCCACCAGCGAACCGAGCTTCTTCGGACGCTTGGCGGCCTTGTTGGGTTTCGGCGATGGTGCATCGAACACTGGTACCGCTTCGGGTGGTGCATCCACCCCCGGCGGCGCCGGCCTCATGGTGCGCCTGTCCACTGGCCAAACGCTGGAGGCCGATCTCGTCATCAGCGCCACCGGCGTGAAGCCCAATGTCGACTTCCTGCAGGGCAGCGGGGTCACCATCAACACCGGCATCGTCACCGATGCGCGCATGGCCACCAACATTCCGGGCATCTACGCCGCGGGTGATTGCGCCGAAGCCTTCGATTCGCCCTCGGGCACCCATGTGGTGAGCGCCATCCAGCCCAATGCGGCCGATGAAGCGCGAATCGCTGCGCTGAACATGGTGGGCCAGGCAGCCACCCTGCAGCGCGTGCCGCAGATCAACGTGCTGGACACGCTGGGGCTCATCTCGGCCAGCTTCGGCCAGTGGCAGGGTGTACCAGGCGGTGAGCACGTGGAACTCACCGACCGTCAGGCCGACCGCCACCTCAGCCTGCAGTTCAGTGGAGACCGCCTCGTGGGCTGCAACAGCATCGGCTGGACCGAGCATGTGGGCGTGATGCGTGGCCTGGTGGAGGGTGGTGTGAGCCTTGGACCCTGGAAGGAGAGCCTGCTCAAGGACCCGACCAAGCTGATGGAGGCCTACCTCGACCGGGCGCAGGGTGCTTCCACCCATGCCTTGCTCAAGGCCTGATCGGTCACTCGGCCGTACCATCGGCGCATGAAGATCACGTTCAAGCTTTACGCGTCGCTGGCCCAACACCTGCCGCCCGAGGCGGCGGGTGGCAACGAAGTACGCCTGGAAGTGGCGCCGGAGTCGACGATCGCCGACATCATTGCGCCATTCAACCTGCCGATGAAGCTGGTGCACCTGGTGTTGATCAACGGTGTGTATGTGGCACCCGAGGATCGTGCCACGCGCATGCTCAAGCCAGACGATGTGTTGGCCATCTGGCCACCCATCGCTGGCGGCTGAACAGGCCGGTGCGTGCGCAGAGGCTGCGGGTGCAGGCTGACTATGCGGCGCGATTCGTGCGCGAGATGGGATGCACGGTAGATGAGCTGCGGGCGTGGCTGCCTGGCGCCAGCCGCGGGGCGGCCATTGAGTGGTTGGGCACGCACGCCGCCTATGTGGATCTGCGGGCTTTTGCGCCATCGTCGCCATCGTCGCCCACGTCGGCTTCACCCTTGCAACTGCACCTTGTTTGGACACCGCTGACGCCGCGCCGAATCGCCTTGATCACGCTGCCGCGCCTGCAGGTCAGCTTCGACTTCGGATCGGCTGACGAGGCAACCCGTCATCGCTACATGCGGCACTTCGACCTGTACACGCAGCGCGGTGGCGGCTGATCACGCGCCACGCTAGTCGTTGACTGTGGCCCGCACCTCCTGCAGCGTGGTGAGGCCCTGCAACACCTTTTCGATCCCGTCCTGTCGCAGCGTCACCATTCCCTGTTCCAGGGCACAGGCCTGAACCTGTGACACCGGTTGGCGGGTGTGGATCAAGCGCCTGATCTCGCGCGTGACCACCAGCAGCTCATGCAAGCCCACGCGCCCACGCAGGCCGGTGCCGTCGCAGTGCGAGCAGCCCCGGGCTTGCCAGGTCATCAGGGTGCCCTTGGGTGCCAGGCGGCTCGTCCAGTCGGCCAGCAACGTTGCTTCATGCGTGCCGCGCTCGCGGTGACCCGCATGCAGGTAATCCGCCAACAGTTCATCCAGCTCACGGTGCGAGGCCGGGCGGCCATGGCGGCACGCCGTGCACAGCCGGCGCACCAGCCGTTGACCCATGACCGCCAACAGCGAATCACCGAAGTTGAAGGGGTCGAGGCCCATGTCCAACAGGCGCGTGAGCGTCTCGGGCGCGCTGTTGGTGTGGATGGTGGACAGAACCAGATGCCCGGTGAGTGCGGCTTCCACTGCCACGCGGGCCGTCTCGCGGTCGCGGACTTCGCCCACCATGATCACATCCGGATCTGCCCGCAGAAAGGACCGCAGGGCTTTTTCAAAGGTCCAGTCGATGCGAGGGTTGACCTGCACCTGGCGCAGACCCGGCTGGGTGATTTCCACGGGGTCTTCGGCTGTCCAGATCTTTCGATCGGCGGTGTTGATGTGGGCCAGGGCCGAATGCAGGGTGGTGGTCTTTCCGCTGCCCGTGGGGCCGGCGCACAAGATCAGGCCATGGGGCCGCTCCACCGCTGTCTTGAAGCGCTCCAGTTGGCGGGGCTGGAGGGCCAGCTGCTCCAGGGGCAGGGGCTCGGCGCGGCTGAGAAGTCGCAAGACCACATCTTCCAGGCCCTGTGTGGTTGGCAGGGTGACCACGCGCAGCTCCAGTGGGTGGTCGGGCGAATGGCGCGCGAAGTTGATCTTCCCATCCTGCGGCCTGCGGCGCTCGGAAATGTCGAGCGAGGCCATGATCTTGATGCGCGCCACCAGTGCCGATCGAAGCGTGTACGGGAGCTCCAGATACAGGCCCAGTCGGCCGTCGCGCCGAAACCGGATTCGCACCGACTCGCGGCCAGGAAGGGCCTCCACGTGAATGTCCGACGCACCTTGGGCATGGGCATCGATGATCGTGTCGTTGATCAGCTTGACCAAGGCGTTGCCGTTCTCGTCGGCCAACAGCGGCTCATGGGCGGATTCGTCCTGATCTGCCTGCGGCTCCACGCGAGCGAGCCACCGGTCGGCCCGTGCCACATCGGCAGCCCCTGGCGCCATGGGCCTGACCTTTTCCTGGGCGCTGGCCAAGGCGATCAGGCGCTGCCGAATCAGCTCCCCATCGGCCAGCAGCGGCCGGATCCTGCACTCGCTGGCCCAGGCCAGCTCATCCAGGTCTGCCTGTCGCTTGGGGTCGGCCAGGGCCACGAAGAGTTCGCCGTCGCGCAGTGTCAGGGGCAGGGCGTTCAAGCGCTGCAGGGTCACCATCGACACCCGGTGCAGGGCAGTCGGCTCCATGGGGTATTGCGCGGCATCAACCGCCACATCGCCCAGCGGGATGTTCAACAAGGTTTCACCCAGGCCTTGAACCGGCCGGTGGCGCTGGGCCTCGAGCGCCGCCATGAGTTCATCGCGGTCCCGCGCGACCGTTGGGAACAGGCGCGCTGAGGGGCTGGTCACCGTCATGGACCGATGGTCCCATGACCGGCGTGCGTTGTGCAGGCTGCCCACCCCTCAGGGGGATGAACTGACCCTTCGCGGCAGGCCCGAAGGCGTGCGCCTTACTCCCGCCGTGAAAACTGGATCACGATGACCGGCGGCACGCGGCCGTCGACATCGCGTGGCAGCACTTCGGCCTTCTCCACGGCCCTGACCACGGCGGCATCCCATTCGGGCGACTCGCTCTTGCGCAAGAGACGCTGGCCCAAGATGGCGCCCGTGGGCGACAGGCGCACCTCGACCTCGGCCACCGGATTGCCGGGCAGCGTATCGGGGTACACGATCAGCGGCTTGATGCGGGCCTTGATGCGGCCGGCATAGCCTGCCGATGGGCCGCTGCTTTGCGCGGCGCCGCCAGTGGCTTCGGCACCACCCGAGGCACCTGCCATTCCCTTGATGCGCGCCAGGTTCTCCTGGCGCAGCTTTTCTGCGCGTTCCTCGGCGGCCTTCTCAGCCTTCTCGGCTTTCAGCCGCTCACGTTCCTTTTGGCGCTCGCGCTCCTTCTGACGTTCCTTCTCCTTCTCGCGTTCCCGTTCGCGTTCCTTTTCCTTCTCGGCTTTCAGCCGCGCCTTCTCCTTCTCGGCCAGCTCGCGACGGCGTTCTTCGGCGGCTTGGCGCTCACGTTCCTTCTTCTCGGCTTCGCGGGCCTTCTTCAGCGCAATGTCGGCTTGCGGTTCGGCCTTCGGGGTGGGCGCGGGTGGGGGTGGGGCGCGGCGCTCGGGTTCGGGTTGCGGCGCCGGCGTGGGCTCGGGTTCCTGTTCGCGTGGGGCGGCGTCCTGCGCTATCGGGCTCCAAAGCTCGGCCATCACCGGCGCTGGCGTGCTCGCGCGCCAACTCACCGCCAGGGCCAGTGCTCCCACCAAACCGATGTGCACGAACAGAGCCAGCAGCGCGCCGCTGCGCATGCCCTGCAGGGCGCGCGGTCGAAAGGGATCGGCCAATGCCAGAGCCGGGGCCTGGACCGTCATGCCTCAGGAACCCTGCTGTACCGACAGACCCAGTCGGACCACGCCTGCCTTTTGCAGCGTGTCCATGACCTTGACCACCTCGTCGTACTTGACGTTGCGGTCGGCCGAGATGACCACGGGCACCTGGGCCTGACCGGCCTGCAGGCGCCGCACCTGGGCGCTCAGGTCGGTGAGCGTGGCCGCCTGGCCTTCTTCGCCCTCGCTGCGCACCTTGAATTGCCCGTTCTTGTCGACCACCACCTCCACCACCTTGGGCGGGCGCTGCTGCGACTGCCCCACACTGGGCAAGTCCACCACGCCGGTGGTGATCAGTGGCGCACTGACCATGAAGATGATCAGCAGCACCAACATCACATCGATGAAGGGCACCATGTTGATCTCGGCCATGCCGCGGCGGCGTCCACGGCCCGAGCGCCCTTGGACCGCAGCCATCAGAGGGCCCCGGCAGTGCCGCCGGTGGACACAGGCTGCGCGGCGCTGCGCTGCAGGATGTTGGAGAACTCCTCGATGAAGGTTTCCAACTGGATGGCCACGCGGTCGATGTCGCGTGAGAAGCGGTTGTAGGCGATCACAGCCGGGATCGCGGCGAACAGGCCGATGGCGGTGGCCACCAAGGCCTCGGCGATGCCCGGCGCCACCGTGGCCAGCGTCACCTGCTGCAGGTTCGACAGGCCCACGAAGGCGTGCATGATGCCCCACACCGTGCCGAACAGCCCCACATACGGGCTGACCGAGGCCACTGAACCGAGGAAGCTCAGGTGGCTCTCGATGGTGTCGAGTTCGCGTTGATAGCTGGCCCGCATCGCGCGCCGCGCACCGTCAAGCTGTGCGCCCACATCCAGGCGACGCTCGCGCAGCTTCATGAATTCGCGCATGCCGCTGGCGAAGATGCGACCCATGGGAGCCGTGGGGGGTTGGGTACCCGCGGCCTGGTAGAGGTCCTGCAGGGAACGGCCCGACCAGAATTCACGCTCGAACCCTTCGTTCAGTACCCGCACACGGCGAAGGCCGATCACCTTGCCGAAGATGACCGTCCAGCTCGTGAGCGAGACGATGAGCAGGCCGGCCATCACCAGTTGCACCACCAGGCTGGCCTGGGTGACAAGGGTCAGTATCGAGAGGTCTTGGTTCATTCGGAAGTCCAGGGCTGGCGCAACAGGGCCCGGTCGGCGGCGGCCAAGCGGCGGATGGCCTCCTGCAGGTCGGGCAGGGAAGAGGCGAAGGACAGGCGCACATGGTCCTTGGCCAAGGCGGGGCCGAAGTCGCGGCCCGGCGCGAGCGTGACCTGCGCATGGTGCATCAACTGCAGGCACAGGTCCCAACTGTCGGGTGCGATGTCGGTGGTGCGGATCCATGCGTAGAACGCGCCATCGGGTTCCACGGGCACCGGCCATCCAATGGCCTGAAGGGCAGGCACCACGGTGTCACGTCGACGCTGGAACTCGCCGCGGCGCTGTTCGTACTCACGCAGTGATTCGGGCTCGAAGCAGGCCAGTGCCGCGTGTTGTGCCACGGTGCTGGCGCAGATGTAGAGGTTCTGGGCCAGGCGCTCCAGGGCCGCAACAGCCTCAAGGGGCGCCACCAGCCAGCCCAGCCGCCAACCCGTGAGGCCGAAGTACTTGCTGAAGCTGTTGACCGAGATCACATCCTCACCCAAGGCCAGTGCGGTTTGGCCGTATCGGGTGTCATAGCTCAGGCCCAGGTAGATCTCATCGACCACGGTCCACCCGCCCAAGTCCCGACCGGCCTGCACCAATGCCTGCAGTTCAAGAGGGTCGATGGAGGTACCGGTGGGGTTGGAGGGCGAAGCCAGAAGGGTCCCGCGCGTGGCCGGGTTCCAGTGCGCTCGCAACTGCTGGGCCGTCGGGGCGTAGCGCTGCTGCGCCGTGGTGGGCACCAGGCGGGCCTGGCCGCCGGCAGCGGTGACGAAGTGGCGGTTGCAGGGGTAGCTGGGGTCGGGGCAGATGACCTCATCGCCCGGCTCCACCAGGGCCAGCATCGCCAGCTGCAGCGCAGCCGATGCACCGGCCGTGATCACGATTCGCGCCGGGTCCACGTCCACCTTGAAGCGCTGCGCATACCAACGCGATATCGCTTGTCGCAGCGCGGGCATTCCGGTGGCGGCGGTGTAGGCGGTGTCACCCCGGGCGATGGCGGCCCCGGCCGCGGCCTGTACCCGCTGGCAGGCGGTCAGGTCGGGTTCGCCGATGTTCAGAAACAGCATGCGCTGGCCACCCTGGGCGCTGTCGCACATCGGGGTGCGTGCCAGCGCAGCGGCCCGCTTGGCCACCTCCATCACATAGAAGGGCTCGATGCGGTCGACGCGAGACGTCAGTCGCATCCGCGTGACCCTCAGACGCGGGCAGCCCTGGCGGCCTGCACCTCGACGGGCCGAAGGTCGGCTGCGGTCTTGTCGAGCACGCCGTTGACGTACTTGTGACCGTCGGTGCCACCGAAGGACTTGGTGAGTTCCACCGCTTCGTTGATCACCACGCGGTAGGGAATGTCCACGCAGTTGCTCAACTCGAAGGCACCGATCATCAGCGCCGCATGCTCCACCGGCGACAGCTCAGCCGTGGGGCGATCGACATGGCGCGCCAGGGCGGCGTCGAGCGTGGTCGACTGGTCAATACAGCCATGCAGCAGGGCCTCAAAGTGGGCTTGGTCGCAGCCGGCGTGAACCTCCTGCTCTTCCACATTCACCTGGATCGCAGCCGCGTCTTCGCGTGAGATCAGCCACTGGTACAGGCCCGTGAGCGCAGCTTGCCGCGCGCGTCGCCTGGCCGAGCCATTGGCACCGCGGCGCGAAGGGGCCTTGGAGGTGTTCATGCCTGAGGGTTTCCGGATTGATCGATGGCCGCGCCGTCCTGGTGCAGGGCCGAGAGTCGCTCCAGCAGCCGCGCCATTTCCACCGCCACGACCGCTGCGTCGCGTCCCTTGTCGTGTTGACGTGCCTGGGCCTGCAACTGGTTTTCGACCGTGAGAATGGCGTTGGCCACTGGAATGTGGTGGTCCAGACCCACGCGCGTGACGCCGGCGCCGCTTTCGTTGGCCACCAACTCGAAGTGGTAGGTCTCGCCGCGGATGATGCAGCCCAGCGCCACCAGGGCGTCGAACCGCGCGGTTTCCGCCAGGCCCTGCAGTGCCAGGGGCACTTCCAGCGCGCCCGGCACGGTGACCGTGATGATGTCCTGATCGGCTGCGCCCATCTCAAGCAGCGTGGCGCGGCAGGCTGACTCCAGTGCAGTCGTCACCGATTCGTTGAACCGCGCACGCACGATCCCGATGCGCAGTCCGCTGGCATCCAATCCGCTTGTGCGGGCATCGCTTCCGCCTTGCATCAGGCGCTCCCGCCGACGGCGCTGGCCTGTGTGCGGTCCGTGCAGGGCAGGAAACCCGTCACCTCAAGCCCATAGCCGGTCATGCTGGGCATGCGGCGCGGATTGGACATCAGGCGCATGCGCTGCACGCCCATGGCCCGCAGGATCTGCGCGCCCACGCCGTAGGTACGCAGGTCCATGGCCGAGCCGGTGGCGGCCCCTGCAGGCGCACTGACTTCGGTCGGCAGCACGCGGCCCAACACGGCTGCCGCGTCCTCACCCGCATTGAGCAGCACCGCCACGCCGCGGCCTTGTTGCTGCAAGGCGGACAGTGCCGACGGCAGGGGCCAGGAGTGACGGGTGGCACCGGTATCCAACAGGTCCAACATCGACAGGGGTTCGTGCACGCGCACCCATACCTCGTCCTGCTCGGACCAATGGCCGCAGCTCAGCGCCAGGTGTGTGCCGCCAGTGCGGTCGCGGAACACGGTGCAGTCGAAGCGGCCCTGTGCCGTCTGCAGTTCACGCCGGCCCACGCGCTGGATCAGCGACTCGTTGTGGCTGCGGTGCTGGATCAGATCGGCAATCGTGCCGATCTTCAAGCCATGTTCGCGCGCAAAGACCTCCAGATCGGGCAGACGCGCCATGGTGCCATCGTCGTTCATGATCTCGCAGATCACGGCGCAGGGGCTCAAGCCGGCCATCGACGCCAGATCGCATCCGGCTTCGGTGTGCCCCGCGCGCATCAGTACGCCGCCGTCCTGGGCCTGCAAGGGGAACACATGGCCGGGTTGCACCAGGTCGCGCGCTTGGGCATTGGGTGCCACGGCTGCCTCAATCGTGCGCGCGCGGTCGGCGGCCGATATTCCCGTGCTCACGCCGGTGGCCGCTTCGATCGATACGGTGAACGCCGTGCTGTGCTTGGTGCCGTTGCGCGCAGCCATGGGCGGAAGCTGCAGGCGTTCGCAGCGTTCGCGCGTCAGGGTCAGGCAGATCAGGCCGCGCCCGTACTTGGCCATGAAGTTGATGGCCTGGGGTGTCACGTGGTCGGCCGCCAGCACCAGGTCGCCCTCGTTCTCGCGGTCCTCTTCGTCCACGAGGATCACCATGCGTCCGGCGGCCAACTCGGCCACCAGTTCGGGTATCGGGGATATCGGCATAAGCCGGTGATTGTAGGTGGCCCGCCGTCGCGAGGCGGTCTTGGCGGCCTGCCCATGAAGCGGCCATCAAACGGCCATCAAGCGGCCCAGAATCAGCGCGGTGCGGGGTAGGACGCCTGTCCTTGGGCCGTCAGCGCACGCAGGCGCAGGTCTGCACCCACTGTCTGGCAGTCGATGAACGCCAAGGGCACGTCCTGGTCGAGCGCTTCCAAGGGAGGGTCGAACACGGCGGCCAGTCCGCGGCCGCGGCCCAGCAGCCGCGGGGCCAGGTACACGAGCAGCTCGTCCACCACACCGGCGCGCAGCAGTGACCCATTGAGCTTTTCGCCGGCTTCCACGTGCAGTTCGTTGATGCCGCGTGCGGCCAGATCGCGCATCAGCGCAGCCAGATCCGTCTTGTCGGCCGCGCCCTCGCGGGCGCCCGCTTGGGCGGGTTCACCTGCGGCCACCGTGGGCAGCACCGCCACCTCCACGCCCGGCAACTGCTGCAAGGCCTGTCGCGTCGGATGCGCCTGGTCTTGTATGGCGGTGTACACCAGGGCCCGACCCGGCGCCTGAAGGATGCGTGCGTCGGGGCTGATGGCCAGGCGTGAATCCACCACCACGCGCAGCGGCTGAATGGGGCAGGGCGCCTCACGCACATCCAGGCGAGGGTTGTCGTCACGCACCGTACCGATGCCGGTGAGCAGCGCGCCGGCGCGGCGGCGCCAGTGGTGGCCATCGATGCGGGCCGCTGCGGTGGTGATCCATTGGCTGCGTCCGTTCAGCAGTGCGGTGGTTCCATCCAGCGAGGCCGCTACCTTCAGGCGTACCCAGGGCCGCCCACGTTCCATGCGCGACATGAAGCCGATGTTCATCGCGCGAGCCTGCTTGGCCCATTCGCCCTCATGCACCTGCACTTCCACGCCTGCCCCTCGCAAGGCCTGTACGCCTCGGCCACTGACCAGTGGGTTGGGGTCCAGGCAGGCCACTTCCACGCGCGCCACGCCGGATTGAATCAAGGCCCCACTGCACGGGGGCGTGCGCCCGTGATGACTGCACGGCTCCAGGCTCACCCAGGCCGTGGCGCCGCGCAGGTCCAGGCCACTTTGTGCGGCCTGCACCAATGCGTGGGCCTCGGCGTGAAGGCCGCCCGCCGCATGGGTGTGGCCTTCAACCCTCTGCCCCGAGCGCGTCACGATGACGCAACCCACGCGCGGGTTGGGGTCGCTCAGCCCGATGGCCTGTTCGGCCAATTCCAGGCAGCGCCGTGCCTCGGGGCTCATGGCTGAGTGCAGCCACGCGTAGGCCCAACGGGCCCAGGCGACGCGGTCGTGTGCATTATCGAATTCTAGGGGCCGAACCCCACGCAGCCAGGTCGTCGCGGCGAAGCTTCAGTACACCCGCGGGCTCGGCGCCCAATAGCTGCGCAGGCTCAGCGACCGGGCTGTTCCCCAGGGGTCGTGCCAGCTCGCTGTCCACACCACATGGGCCCCGCGCAAGGGATCGTTCGATGCCGGTTGTGCGTACCGGGTCTCCTGCAGCAGCAAGGTGGTGCCATCGGGCAGGGTGAGTGTCCTTGCGCCCAGGGGTGCCGAAGTTGGCTTCCCGATGTCGGCCAGCGAGCCCTGCTCCGATGCGTTTTCCAACGCCAGTGCCGCCGCGCGCGTCTGAGCTGCTGCCCGCTCGGTCTGCATCAGCCACACCGTCCACCTAAGCAGTGCGGCGGCCCCGGTGCTCCAGACCAAGGCGGCCACCAGGATCGCCACCAAGGCCGCTCCGCGCTGTGAGGCGCGGGCCGTTGGTGGGCGCATGGCCATCAGAGTCGGTCGTCCCACCAGGAGCCCACCACCATGCGCCACACGGCCTGGCTGTCCTTGCGCAGGACAAGCTGTTCACGCCAGGTGTGGGCCACGCCGCCAGGCCCGAACCCATGGGCCAGCACGACGAGCCTCATGAGCCCGCTGTTCGCCACGGCCCCGCCCTCGGCCTGAAATATCCACTCCAGTCGCCCCGCAACCGCCGAGCCGGGTGTCTGGCCCGGCGGCGATGGGGCGGCCGCACCGTCGCCACCGGCCATGCCCGTTCCACAACGGCACGACCACGGGCGGGGTGGCGATGAGAGGTCGGTGGCCTCATGCACCTCGCAGCTCAGCCATGCGCCCTGCCGCTCGGCCAGTTCGGCCAGTGCGGCGAAGGGCAACACGCCTGGGCCGGAGGGGGCGACCCTGCAGTGCGCGTCCAGTGAGCGCGGGTCCTCCAGGCGCGCCAGGGCCCACATGAGCCCGCCTTGCCCCAGGGCTTGCGCCTGCACGCGTGCCCACTGGGCGGCCGATTGCCGCGCGTGCTCGATGACCAGCCGGTGTGCCGCCAAGGTGGACACCGACACCATCAGCAGCACCGCCACACACAGAAACTGTGCGATCACGGTGTGCTTCCAGGGGCGGCCATGCGATTGGCATCGGCCTCACACGACAGCAGCCCGAGGTTTCGCGGCCTGATGCTCAGGGCCCAGGTGGCTGCCGCTGTGTCCGATGCCGCGGCCGGTGTCGAGGAGAAGGTCGGACCGGCCTGCAGTTGCAGGCGGATCCACGGGCTGCAGTCACCGGATTGGCCCTGGGTCACCTGCCACCCCCGTACGGCCAGCACCCTCGGGTCGTTCAAGGCCTGATGGGCAGTGGCCCCCAGGCTGCGGTGCGCGATCACACCCTCCTGAACCCGCAGGCCCGATGTGCGTGTGCGGTCTGGTGATCCGCAGCGGTCGCATAGGTATTGGATGGAGGGCGTGCGGCCGTGGTCCAGCAGCAGTTGATCGTGCGCAGCGCTCGGCCCCGCGAGGTCGCGTTGGCCCGCCACCCTCAGTTCCGAGCGCAGCACCTGCATCACGGCATGCCGGTCCTGTTCCTGCGCATGGCGCGCGATCAGACCGTGGAGCAGCTGCCCCTGGTGCGACAGCAGCCACACGGCCGCGGCAGTGACCATGATCCCCAATGCGCTGGCCAGGGTCCATTCCAGCAGCGCGGCTCCCCCTTGGGCCTTGGCCCCAAGGGAATCAATGCGGCCAGCACTGTCGTGGACGGTCCTCGGTGAGCGCGCCCGACGCATCCGCGGCCAGGAGCACCGTGAGCCCGGACTGCACGGACACGGCCATCTGCACGCATGGGCCGTCGTGTGCCTGTGACGATCCTGGCTGGGCCGTGGCCACCAGGGTGTAGCCGGTACCCGAGGCCCCAAGGATCGACAGGGTGTAGTGGCCGTTATCCGACCAGGCGCTTCGCCCCAACTGCGCCGGATCATCCGCATAACGGGGCGCGGTGCTTCGGTGGCGTTCCTGGGCCAACTGCAGGGCTGACAGCGCGGCGATGGCGTCAATTCGGCGCCCTTTGTGAACCTGTTCGCGGTACGACGGGATGGCCGTGGCCGCCAGCAGGCCCATCATGAGCAAGGCCACCGTCATGTCGATGGCGGAGAACCCGCGGCGCCTGTGCGTGGCCCCGGGTGCTGTAGTTGCCACGGACTTGCCCCGGCGCAGCCCGGGTGCGGGGGTGTTGATCGTCATCCGCATTCCTCAGCATGTGGACACACCCTGAACCATGCCCCCGGGCGAACACACGCGCAGCCGGCCCACCAGGTTCACCACGTGATGCAAGGCCCGGCCATCGGGCAGTTCAAGCCGAAGCGTTCCGGTGGGGGTGACCGTTCGATCGGTGGGGCTCCACACCAGGCTGGTGCTGCTGGCCGAGGCGGCCAGCGCATGGGGCAGGGGTGGGGTGGTGCCCAGGCGCTGTGCTCCGCTGCTGCAGGGCGAACCCGCGCAGCCGCTGCACGCGCCGCGCGCACCCGTGTGCAACACCAGGCAGGGCGCCGTGCCGGCTTGGAACTCCAGCCGTACCGGGCGGTTGAGGGTGAAGGCCCAGTGCCGTGCCGACTGGATGAGTGCCGACCAGTGCGACGACGCGGCCTTGAGGCGGCGCATCTCCAAGGCGTCCCGCAAGGGGGGCCACAGCGTGGCGCTGGCCACCATCACCAACACCATCACGACCAACACTTCCAGCAGGCCGAACCCTCGGCGGGCCCGAGCCAAGCGACCACCGCGCCAGGGCGGTGCCTCGGTCATCAGGTTGCGGGTATCTTGGCGGTGCGGTGCATGGGCTGGCATGCCAGCACTGTAGGCAGCCGATGAACCGCACGCATCGCCCTGGCGGGGGCCCCGCTTGGGGGTCAGATGTCCTTGATCAGCTTGCGGAACGCGTCCACGTCTTCGAAGCTGCGGTACACCGAGGCAAAGCGCACATAGGCCACCTTGTCGATGCGCTTGAGTTCGCGCATCACCAGTTCGCCCAAGCGCGAAGACGAGACCTCGCGCTGCGCGCTGGACAGCAGTTGCTCCTGGATGCGCTCCATGGCGTCGTCGATTTGCTCGACGCTCACCGGTCGCTTGCGCAGGGCCAGCTGCATCGACGCCCGCAGCTTGGCGGGCGTGAACTCCACGCGCGCACCGTCCTTCTTCACCACCACCGGCATGGCGATGTCGGCGCGCTCATAGGTGGTGAAGCGCCGGTCGCAGCTCGCGCACTTGCGCCGCCGCCTGACCGCATCCCCTTCATCGGAGTCACGGGTCTCCACGACCTGCGTGTCACCGTTGGTGCAGTAGGGGCAGCGCATCGCTCAGGGGGTCAGCGGTACACGGGGAAGTCGCGGGTGAGCGCCGACACCCTGGCGCGCACGGCCTCGATGTTCGCCTCGTCGTGCGGCTTGTCCAGCACATCGGCGATCAGGTGGGCCGTCAACCGAGCTTGCTCTTCCTTGAAGCCTCGCGTGGTCAGGGCCGGCGTACCCAGGCGGATGCCGCTGGTCACCATGGGTTTTTGCGGGTCGTTGGGGATGCCGTTCTTGTTGCAGGTCATGTGGGCGCGGCCGAGGATGGCCTCGGCTTCCTTGCCCGTGAGGTTCTTGGGGCGCAGATCGACCAGCATCACATGGCTTTGCGTGCCGCCGCTGACGATGCGCAGGCCGCGCTCGATCAGGGTCTGCGCCAGCACCTTCGCATTGGCCACCACCTGTTGCTGGTACTGCTTGAACGATGGCTGCAGGGCCTCGTGGAAGGCCACCGCCTTGCCGGCGATCACGTGCATCAGCGGGCCGCCCTGGATGCCGGGGAAAATCGCGCTGTTGATCTTCTTGGCGATGTCTTCGTTGTTGGCCAGGATGATGCCGCCGCGCGGACCACGCAGGCTCTTGTGGGTGGTGCTGGTGACCACGTCGGCATGCGGCACCGGGTTGGGGTACACGCCGGCCGCGATCAGGCCCGAGTAGTGCGCCATGTCCACCATGAAGTAGGCGCCCACGGCCCTGGCCACACGCGCGAAGCGCTCGAAGTCGATGTGCAGCGAGTAGGCCGAAGCACCCGCGATGATCAGCTTGGGCTTGTGCTCATGGGCCAGACGCTCCATGGCCTCGTAGTCGATCACTTCCTGCGCATCCAGGCCGTAGCTCACCACCTTGAACCACTTGCCGCTCATGTTCAGCGGCATGCCATGCGTGAGGTGGCCGCCTTCGGCCAGGCTCATGCCCATGATGGTGTCGCCGGGCTGCAGCAGGCCGAAGAACACGGCCTGGTTGGCCTGGGATCCGGAGTTGGCCTGCACGTTGGCGAAGTTGGCGCCGTACAGCTGCTTGAGCCGGTCGATGGCCAACTGCTCCACGACGTCGACATGTTCGCAGCCGCCGTAGTAGCGCTTGCCCGGATAGCCCTCGGCGTACTTGTTCGTCAGTTGCGAACCCTGGGCCTGCATCACCGCCGGCGAGGTGTAGTTCTCGCTGGCGATCAGCTCGATGTGGTCTTCCTGCCGGTGGTTCTCGGCCTGCACGGCCGCCCACAGTTCAGGGTCGACCAGGGCCAGGGTGGAGGTGTTGCGGTCAAACATGGTGGCGTTTCTCGTCTGGGTAGGTAGGGCACCACGGGCCATCATGATGACCCGCGTGCTGCCCAGGCGCACGGCTGGATGCGCGCCGCTCGAAAGCGAACGCCCGCGCTTCACGGTGTTACCACCTCGGCAGCCCCATCGGGTGATGTGGGGGCGCCTATCGCCAGTCACGCGGAAACCCGATTTTAGACGGACGGGCCTGGCGGCGGCGTCCGCGGGGCTGCCGCGGCGTGCGTGGACTTCAGCGCCCGTCCTGCACCAGGGCCACCTTGGTGGCCGCCGCTGCGGCGTTGGTGCCCACCGGGTGCACCAGGTTGTGCGGCATCGATTTGCCTTGCGCCACCTGTTGAAGGGCGCGGTGTTCGGCCAGCACCTTCTGCGTGTAACCGTTGTCGTCGCCACCCGGGTGGGTCACGCCCACATAGCAGCGCAGTCCTTCTTCCAGCCCGCCGTTGCGCGACACGCAATCGCGCAGCACCTGCACGCCCACTCTCAGGTTGGTCACCGGGTCGAAGGCCGCATGCGCGCCACCGAAGGCCTGGTACTTGTCGTCATGCACGCGCGTCATCACCTGCATGAGCCCCTGAGCGCCCATCGGGCTTTGCGCAAAGGGATTGAAGGACGACTCCATGGCCACCACCGCCAGGATCACGGTGGGCTCCAGCTTGCTGCGCGACCCCAAGGACCAGGACTCGTGGACCAGGCGCGACACGGGCTCCATGGCCACGCGGTAACGCTTGCTCAGCCAGGCCGCCACAGCGGCCTGCTCGCGCGTGAGCCGTTCAGGCTCCAGCGCGGTGGCCCGCTTGCTGGCTTGCGGCTCGGCCAGGGCGCTCAAAAGATTGCCGTCTTGTTCGGCCCGCTGCTCCAGTCGGTCCTGCAACCAGCCAAGGGCCAGGGACTCGACACGGTTGCGCATGTCCTCGGTGCCGCCCATGAAGATCAGGGCCGCGACCACGGTCAGCCCCAACAGGGCCAAGGTGTTGTGGCTCACGTCCAAAAGGCCGTGGCCCACATCGCGGGTGAACACGGCCAATCCGTCGCGCAACTGCGCCAGGCGCAGTGCCATGCGCCGCAGGGCGCTGTCAGGGGGGGCGTTCATGGAGTCCTTTTCGATCGTCGGGCGCGGCACCCGCCAAGGGAGCACGCCGGGATTCGTGAGGGGCCCAGACCCGCCTTCGGCCCGGGCAGCCAGGTTGCGGTATGCGCAGCCCTGACTTAGTATTAACCCTTAACTGTACCACTTCCCGACCGCATTCGCTGCGACGGGTTTTCCCGGCTGCGCGGCGCCTTGTGTGCTCGCGCCCGGGTAACCTCGGCACCCATGCAATACCGCGACCTGCGCGATTTCATCGCCCAACTGGAAACCACGGGAGAACTGCGCCGCATTGCCGCGCCGGTGGACCCCCACCTGGAGATGACCGCGCTCAGCGACCGCAGCCTTCAAAGCGGCGGCCCGGCCTTTTTGTTTGAAAGGCCCGAGGGCCACGGCCGCACCTGGTCGATCCCGGCGCTGACCAACCTCTTCGGCACCACCCGGCGCGTGGCCCTGGGCATGGGTGCGAACAACCTGTCCGAACTGCGCGACGTGGGGCGCCTTCTGGCCGCGCTCAAGGAGCCCGATCCGCCGCGCGCGCTCAAGGACGTGGGGCGCCTGTTCCAAATGGCCAAGGCCGTGTGGGACATGAAGCCCTCGGTGGTGCGTGATGCCCCCTGCCAGGAAGCCGTCCGTCGCGGTGAGGACATCGACCTGGGTGAACTGCCGGTCCAACTGTGCTGGCCCGGTGATGTGGCACCGCTCATCACCTGGGGCCTGGTGATCACGCGCGGGCCGCAGTCGGTGGCCACGCCGCGCCTGCGGCAGAACCTGGGCATCTACCGGCAGCAGGTGATCGGCCGGCGCGAGGTCATCATGCGCTGGCTGGCCCATCGCGGTGGTGCACTGGATTTCCGCGACTTCGCGCGCGCCAACCCGGGCCGACCGTTCCCCATGGCCGTGGCCCTGGGGGCCGACCCGGCCACCATCCTGGGCGCGGTCACGCCCGTTCCCGACACCCTCAGCGAGTACCAGTTCGCCGGCCTGCTGCGTGGAAGCCGCACGGTGCTGGTGGAGACCGAGGTGGGCGAGGGGGCCTTGAAGCTGCAGGTGCCGGCTTCGGCCGAAATCGTGCTGGAAGGCCACATCCCCCCCGCGCCCGAGGGCTACAGCGGCACCAGTGAACACGGCGTGCCCCTGAAGTCGGTGGGCGGCTACCTGCACGCGCTGGAAGGGCCCTACGGCGACCACACCGGCTACTACAACGAGCAGGACTGGTTCCCGGTGTTCCGTCTGGACCGCCTGACCCGCCGGACCGATGCGATCTACCACTCCACCTACACCGGCAAGCCGCCCGATGAGCCCGCGGTGCTGGGCGAGGCACTCAACGAGGTGTTTGTGCCGATCCTTCAGCGGCAATTTCCCGAGATCGTTGACTTCTATCTGCCGCCCGAGGGCTGCAGCTACCGCCTGGCCGTCATCAGCATCCGAAAGTCCTACCCCGGCCACGCCAAGCGGCTGATGTTTGGTCTTTGGAGTTTCCTGCGCCAGTTCATGTACACAAAGTTCATCATCGTGGTGGACGACGACGTGGACATCCGCAACTGGAAGGAAGTGGTCTGGGCCATGACCACGCGCATGGACCCGGTGCGCGACACCACCCTGGTGGAACACACGCCGATCGACTACCTCGATTTCGCTTCACCCGTCAGCGGTCTGGGCGGAAAGATGGGGTTGGATGCCACCAACAAGTGGCCCGGTGAAACCTCGCGCGAGTGGGGCCGCACGATCACCATGAAGCCCGAAGTCACCGCGCGCATGGACGCGCTGTGGGCGTCGCTGGGCTTGAACACCTGAGGTCACGTACATGAACGAGGTCATCACCCTGGGCGGCGGCTGCTTCTGGTGCACCGAGGCCGTCTTCGAGCAGGTCGAGGGCGTGGTCGCGGTGGAGTCGGGCTACTGCAACGGCCACTTCCCGAACCCGAGCTACGAGCAGGTGTGCACCGGCCAGACTGGCCACGCCGAGGTGGTGCAGGTGACCTACGATGCTGCCGTCATCCCGCTGCGCGACATCCTGGTCATCTTCATGGCCACCCACGACCCCACCACCCTGAACCGCCAGGGCCACGACGTGGGCACGCAGTACCGCTCGGGCATCTACACGCACCACGAAGGCCAAGTCGAGGTGGCCCGATCGGTGCTGGCCGAGGCGCAGCAGGCTACTGGTGGGCGCGTGGTGACCGAATTGGTGGCTCTGCGCGACTACAGCCGCGCTGAGGACTACCACCAGCACTACTTCGCCCGCAACCCCTTCCAGGGCTACTGCGCAGCCGTGATCGCACCCAAGGTGGAGAAGTTTCGAAGGGTGTTCAACGAGCGGCTGCGTACGGGCTAAGGGGCCAAGCGCTCCCGCACCCAGTGCCCGCTGTCGTCCAGCCGATAGCGAAGGCGGTCATGCAGGCGACTCTTGCGGCCCTGCCAGAACTCCCACCGATCGGGCGCCAGCCGAAAGCCGCCCCAATGCGGTGGGCGCGGCGGGTCCAGCAGGAACTGCGCGCTGTAACGCGCGGCGTTGGCCACCAGCACCGCACGCCCTCCGATCACTTGGCTCTGCGGCGACGCCCAGGCGCCGATGCGTGAATCCAGCGGCCGGCTGGCGAAGTAGGCGTCCGACTCCGCCTGGGCAACCCGCTCCACGCGGCCCTCGATGCGCACCACGCGTTCCAGCTCCACCCAATGGAACTGCAGCGCCGCATGGGGATGGGTCGCGAGTTCGCGGCCCTTGCGGCTTTCGTAGTTGGTGTACCAGACCAGGCCACGTTCGTCGCAGCCCTTGATCAACACCACGCGGGTGGAAGGACGCCCATCGGCACCCACCGTGGCCAGGGTCATGGCATTCGGTTCGGGCAGTTGGGCGCTCAGCGCCTCCTGCAGCCAGCGCTGGAACTGCCGCAGCGGGTCGGCGTCCGATGCCGCCTCGTCGAGTTCGGCTCGCTCATAGGACTTGCGCAGGTCTTCAAGGTTCATGCGCAGCAGGATACGGCATTCGCCGGGTCCGGGCAGTCCCCCGCCATCCCAACCTTCGGGTTCCTCATTAGGTAGACCTCCGCTTGTCGCATGGCCGCGCGAAGAACATCCTTGCGCTTGGCATGCCCGGCCAGGTCCGGCGCGACGGCCCTGACCACCATGACCCATCCTCAGCCCACCCTGATCGTGCTCGGCGCCGGCCGTGGCAGCCGCTACCACGGCGGCGGCCACAAGCTGGCCCGGCGCCTGGGCAATGAGTCGGTCTTCAGCCTTACCTTGGGTCGTGCCTTGGCCACTGGCCTGCCGGTGAAGGTGGTCACCACCGATCCGCTCGTGCCCCTGGTGCTGCCCTATGTGGCGCGCCGGGATGTGCTGGTGTTGCCCGACGCACAGACCGAATCGCGGCTGGGGATGGGGTACTCGATCGCCACCGGCGTGCGGGCCTCTCTCGACGCGGGCGGTTGGCTGGTGTTGCCGGCCGACATGCCGCTGGTGGAGCCGCGCACGGTCCTGCGCGTGGCGCAGGAACTGCCGCGACATGCGGTGGTGTATCCCCAGTACCAGGGCCGCCGCGGGCACCCGGTGGGCTTTTCGTCCGAATTGGTGTCAGAGCTCGTTCGGCTCACCGGCGATGAGGGCGCCAGGCGTGTGGTGGCCCGCTATCCCGGTGTCGGTGTGGATGTCGAGGACCCGGGTGTCCTTCAGGACTTCGACACCGAGGACGACTTTCGGGGCTTCGAAGGGCAGGGCGCGCCGGCCGCACCGGGCTCGACGGCACCGCTGCGCTCCAACAAGACCGCGTGAACCGACAGGCCCGCCCCATGGGGCGGATTGACGGTGCCGCCCCATGGGGCGGGTGGGGGCTTGTGTTTTGACGATGTAACCAAGTTACACAATAATCGATGAATTGGTTACATCGTCGGCCGCCGCTTTCCCTCGGATACCCAGCCCATGAGCCCTGTTCAGTCGAACCCCGTGCCTCAGCGCCTGCACCCCGTGCTGCAGGCGGTCACCGAACGCATCGTGCGGCGCAGCGCCGACACCCGCAGCGCCTACCTGGCCTTGTGTGACCGCATGGCCGCACGCCCGCGCGGGGCTGACCGCATGGGCTGCGCCAATGTGGCGCATGCCTTTGCGGCCTTGCCGGGGGCGGACAAGTTCCGCGTGGTGGCGGAAAAGGCACCTCACCTGGCCGTGGTCACTGCCTACAACGACATGCTGTCGGCCCATCAACCCTACGAAGGCTACCCGCAGGCCTTGCGCGAGGCTGCCCGCGCCAGCGGGGCCACGCTGCAGGTGGCCGGTGGTGTGCCGGCCATGTGCGATGGGGTCACCCAGGGCGAGCCAGGGATGGAGCTGAGCCTGTTCTCGCGCGACACGATTGCCCGGGGTACGGCCGTGGCGCTCAGCCATGATGTGTTCGACGGCATGCTGCTGCTGGGCGTGTGCGACAAGATCGTGCCGGGCCTGCTGATCGGCGCGCTGCACTTCGGGCATCTGCCGGCGGTCTTCATTCCGGCCGGTCCCATGAGCTCGGGCCTGAGCAACAGCGACAAGGCCAAGGTCCGCGAGCAGGCCGCGCAGGGGCTGGTGGGCCGGGACGAGTTGCTCAAGGCGGAATCGGCCGCCTACCATGGCCCGGGCACCTGCACCTTCTACGGCACGGCCAACAGCAACCAGATGTTGCTGGAGGCCATGGGCCTGCATGTGCCGGGCGCGGCCTTCGTGCACCCGCACGACGACCTGCGCGCCGCACTCACGCAAGCGGCGGTGGGCACCGTGCTGCAGGCACGCGCCGGCCAGTCGGGGCATGCGCCAATCGGTCGCGTGGTGGACGAGCGCAGCGTCGTCAATGCGATGGTGGCGCTGTTGGCCACCGGCGGCTCCACCAACCACCTCATCCACTGGGTGGCCGTGGCCCGTGCGGCCGGCATCGTGATCGACTGGAGCGACTTCGATGAACTGTCGGCCGTCGTGCCCCTGTTGGCGCGCGTGTACCCGAATGGGACAGCCGATGTGAACCAGTTCCAGGCGGCGGGTGGGCCGGCCTATGTGATCCGCGAACTGCTGCACGCCGGCTTGATGCACGGCGATGTGCTGACGGTCTCGCCACGGGGGCTAAAGGCCTACACGCAGGTGCCCCAGTGGCGCGACGGTGCCTTGGCCTGGTGCGAACTGCCGGCGCCTGTCGCACAGCCCAGCCCTGACCCGTCGGTGCTCAGGCCTGCGCACGACCCCCATGCGCCCACCGGTGGGCTGCGCCTTCTGCAGGGGCGCTTGGGCCGTGCCGTGATCAAGGTGTCTGCCGTGCCGCAAGACCGCCATGTCGTGCAGGCCCCGGCCCTCGTGTTCGACAGCCAAGAGGACCTGCAGCGCGCCTTCAAGGCCGGTGAACTCGAGCGCGACTTCGTGGCGGTGGTGCGGTTCCAGGGGCCGCAGGCCAACGGCATGCCCGAACTGCACAAGCTGACCCCGCCCTTGGCGGTGCTGCAGGGCAAGGGCCATCGCGTGGCCCTGGTCACCGATGGCCGCATGAGCGGTGCATCGGGCAAGGTACCGGCGGCCATTCATGTGAGCCCCGAAGCCGTCGCCGGTGGTCCCTTGGCCAAGGTGCGCAATGGTGATCTGATCCGATTGGATGCGGTGCAGGGAACACTGGAGGTGCTGGTGGATGAGGCCACCTGGCAGGACCGCCAGGCGCAAGTGCCTGGCCCCACATTTCAACGTGAACACGGCCAGGGCATGGGCCGCGAACTCTTCGCCGGGATGCGGCGTCTGGTCCGCACTGCGGAAGAGGGCGCCGTGACCTGGTTGTGAGCCTGACGCCCCACATGCCCATGCACCGCTGCACATTCATCACCCGCCACCCGATGACCCGACCCGATGCCCACCACCCGATGACCACCACGCAAGCCACGACATGAGCGCCCTGCACACGCTTGAACTGACCCGCCACGGTCCCGTGATTCCCGTCATCGTCATCCAAGAACTGGCGCACGCGGTGCCCATGGCGCGTGCCCTTGTGGCCGGTGGCGTGCGGGTGCTGGAGGTGACGCTTCGAACGCCCGTGGCCCTCCAGGCCATGAAGGCCATCGTGGCCGAAGTGCCCGAGGCGATCGTGGGTGCGGGCACCTTGCGCACGCCCGCTGATGTTCAGGCTGCAGTGGAGGCGGGCTGCCGATTCGGCGTGAGCCCCGGCTACACGCCGGCCTTGGGTCGGGCGTGTCGGGATGTCGGTCTTCCCCTGCTGCCGGGCGTGGCCACGGCCAGTGAGGTGATGGCCGCCGGCGAGGACGGACTGACGTTCCTGAAGTTCTTTCCCGCCACGGCAGCCGGTGGCGTGCCGATGCTCAAGGCCCTGGGCGGCCCCTTTCCCGATGTCGTCTTCTGCCCCACTGGCGGCTTGACGCCGCAGAACGCGCCCGAGTTCCTGGCCCTGCCCAATGTCAAGGTGTGCGGTGGGTCATGGTTGACGCCCCCTCATCTGATGCAGGCGGGCGACTGGGCCGGCATCACGGCGCTGGCGCGTGCTGCCTCGACCCTGTGAGCTGCTTGTCAATCCAGATCGCCAGGCCCTGGGCATTGAGCTCGACATCGAGCGCCAACCAATCGTCGGCGCTGCCGTCTCCAATGAAGGATTCCGCCACGCCATGGCGACGCAGGTCTTGCATGAGGCACTCGCGCAGTGCGCGCTTGTAGGCTTCGTGCCGCTGCGGCGCGGGCAGGGCTGCGTGCGTGTGTCCAATGGCGACCATCTCATCGATCAGGCGCAGCAGGCGACGGGCGTGGATGCGAGGCTCCTCCACCCGGCCGTAATGGGTCAGGTAGACGCACTGCGGGTCGGCCTCGATGAGCCGACCGATCGAATGCTTGAGCGCCTCGGGCTCGAACTGCACAGGGGTGGTCGTGGGCATCACCCAGGCACCGGCGGCCGTGTCGAACACGCGGTAGCTCAAGCCAAAGGTGTCCCCGGTGAACCAACCGCGTGTGGTGCTGTCCCACAGGCAATGGTGGTGGCGCGCGTGGCCGGGCGTGTCGATGAATCGCAGGGTGCGCCCATGCCAGTTCAGGGTCATGCCGTCGTGCGTGGCTTGCACACGCTCGGCCGGTACCGGCAACAGTCGTCCGTACGACCGCTCCATTTCTTCGGCACCGTAGACGGCGGTGGCGCCCGTGTAGAGCGCCGTCGGGTCCACCATGTGGCGCGCCCCGCGCTCATGCACCAGGGCGGTGGCCTGCGGCAACTCGCTCATCAGCAGGCCCACACCACCGGCATGGTCCAGGTGCACGTGGGTGGGAATCACATGGTCGACCGCTGAGCGCTCGAGGCCCAGTGCCGACAAGGCCTGCAGTAGGCGGGGCACGCTGTGGTTCGTGCCTGTGTCCACGAAGGCCGCGCGGCCTGCCTGAACGATCAGGTAGGCCGCATCGAAACGTGGCCGGTGAAACCCCGTGTCGATGGCGTAGACGCCACCACTCAGTGGCTCGACGAAATCGGGCAGCTGCGAAGCCATGTCGGCCCTGTCAAACTCACCCGACCTGTGCCCACAGGCGGGCAACCTCGGCTGCGCCTTCCTTGCCGCCAACGCCCTTGAGCGTCTGCGCAGCCTTGGCCTTCTGGCCAGCCTTCAACTGGGCCAGGCCCAAGCGCAACTTGGCGTCGTCCGGGCGCTTGAGGCCACCCATGGCGATGGCCTTCTCCAACAGGGGAATACCGGTGTCGAGCTTGTTCAGTCCGATCAGGCCAATGGCGATCTTGGCCAACTGGTTGCCGTCCTTGGCCGCCTGCGCCTCGTCCAGGCCAGCCTGCAGGCTCTTGCCCCCTTCGGCCATCTTCTTGTCGGCCAACTCCATCAGACGCTTGTGGCGGTCGGCCTCTGCACCCACACCCAGCACCTTGGCCGCATAGCCGCGCTCCATGACGGACTTGGCTTCCGCCGGCTGATCCGCCTGCAGGGCCAGCTGGGCCATTTCAAAGTATTCGTCTGCCTTGGTGATCAGGCCCTGGTTCAGCTTCAGCCGCATCACATCCAACGCGAAGCGCTCGGAGAATCCGGGCTTGCGCTGCAGGCGAGCCAGGTAGGCCTTGATGTAGTCCTTCTTGGGGTAGTAGGTGGCGAGCTTTTCCAGTGTGGCGACGTTGCCCGCGTTGTTGCCCGTGCGCAGCTGGGCATCGGCCAGGCGCAACAGGTCGTCTTCGGCCGGCTTGCGGCCGGCTTCCTCAGCGGCGGCCACAGCCGCAGCGGTGTCCTTGGCGATGGCGTTGTAGTCGCCGCTGGCACCCTGCAAATAGGCCTGCAGCTGCTTCGTGGTGGCACTGCTGTAGCCACCGGCCTGCGCCTTCTTCAGCCAGTCCGCGGCGGCCGCATTGTTCTTGCCCTGCGCGTGGGCCGAAGCCAGCTGCTCGGCGATTTGGTTCTGTTCGGTGCCACTGGTGCGGGGGTAGATGGCTTCCAGCGCAGCAATGGCCGCAGCGTTGTCGCCCGCGCGTTGTGCTGCGGCGGCCTTCATCCGATTGACGGTCAGTGCCTCGGCCGGGGTGAGGCCCGACACGGCCTCGGCCTCGCGCACCTTGGCCAGGGCTTCGCGACCCTTGCCGGCCTTCAGAAGTTCACTGGCCTGTTGCAGCGGGCGGCCAACCTCGGCACGCACCGCATCGGCGTGAACAGGACCGCTCAGCACGGCCATCAGCGCGGCGGCTGCGATAAGGTGGTTCAGGTGAAGCGAAGACTTGTGCATGTGAACACTCGAGGAATGAACGATTTGAAAACGAAACGAATCAGAGAAAAAGCCGATGGTACGACCTGCACCATCGGCTTTGGGTTTGACCTGACGAGGTGAAGCCCGTCAGTTCATGAACTGCTCGTTGCCCACCAGGCCGATCTTGGTCACGCCCAGACGCTGTGCGCTGGCCATGACCATGGCCACATAGCGGTAGGTGACCAGCTTGTTCGGCCGCAGATGAACCTCCGGCTGATCGGGCATGGCCGCCACCTGCTGCAGGCGGGCCTCCAGGTCGGCTCTATCGGCCACGATCTGGCCGTTCCAACCAATGGTGCCGTCGAAGTCCACGTCGATGCGGATGATCTCAGGCGGCTTGGGCGGCGGGGGGGCGTTGTTGGGCACTGGCATGTTCATCTTCACCGCGTGCGTCTGCACGGGGATGGTGATGATGAACATGATCAGCAGCACCAGCATCACGTCGATGAGAGGCGTGGTGTTGATGTCCACCAACACCTCGTCGTCATCACCGCCGGAACCGACATTCATTCCCATGTTTTGATTCCTCCGATGATGTTCAACGCGTCACGCCGCCTGCAGGTGGCTCGCTGATGAAGCCCACCTTCAGGATGCCGGCGCGCTGGCAGGCCACCACCACCCGGCCCACCGACTCGTAGCGCACTTCCAGGTCGCCACGGATGTGCACTTCGGGCTGCGGGTCAAGCACCGACTTTTCCTTGAGCCGGTTGACCAGCGTCTCGGAGTCGGGCAGTCGCTCCATGTTCCAGTACACGTCGCCGTCGCGGTCCACCGCGATCACGATGTTCTCTGGCTTCGTCTGCGTCGGCACGTTGCGCTCCTTGGGGAGCTCCAGCGGAACCGACTGGGTGACCACGGGAATCGTGATCAGGAAGATGATCAGCAGCACCAGCATCACGTCCACCAGGGGCGTGGTGTTGATGGTGGAGTTCATCTGGTCTTCGCCGTCGTCGGGCGAACCCACACTCATGGCCATTTGGCTGTCCTTTCAGAGTCCTGCAACTACAAGGGGTCCGGGCCTCGCGGGCGCATGCCCACTTTGGCCCGATCCTTCGGCGGGGACTTACTTCTTGCCGGCCAGCAGCACGTTGTGCAGATCGCCGGAGAAGGCGCGCACACGCTCCATGGCGGACTTGTTGCGGCGGATCAACCAGTTGTAGCCCATCACCGCCGGAACGGCCACGGCCAGACCGATGGCGGTCATGATCAGGGCTTCACCCACGGGGCCGGCCACCTTGTCGATGGAGGCTTGACCGGAGATACCGATGGCCGTCAGGGCGTGATAGATGCCCCACACCGTACCGAACAGGCCGACGAAGGGGGAGGTGGAACCCACCGTGGCCAGGAAGGCCAGGCCATCCTGCAGGCGGTTGTTCACATTGCCCACGGCGCGCTCGACGCTCATGCCGATCCAGGTGTGGCGATCGATCTGCTCGGTCAGGGTGCCCTCGTGGTGCTCATCGGCCTTGATGGCCTGCTCGGCGATGAAACGGAAGGCGCTACCTTCCTCAAGCGTGCCGACACCGGCCTTGACCGAGCCTGCCGTCCAGAAGGTCTCTGCAGCCTTGTCGGCGCTCTTGTAGAGCTTTTGCTGTTCCCACAGCTTCGTGAAGATGATGTACCACGAGCCGATCGACATGATGATCATGATCACCAGCGTGATCTTGGCCACCGCATCGCCCTGTGCCCACATGGCCTCCAGGCCGTAAGGGTTGACCACGGATTCCTTGGCCACTTCAGGGGCGGGTGCCTGGGCGGCAGCGCCGCCGGCGGCCACCATCAACGCGGCGGTCAGGGCCAGGCGCAGGGTGTTGTTCACAGACATGATTCCTCCAGAGAGACTTGGCGCGCGATCGCTCGCGCCGCAGGTTGCATTCAGAAAACGCCGGGCGGGATGGCCGCCCGGGCGACACTCAAGACAGTTCGTGCGTCAGCCGATTCAATCCACCAACTTCCACACGTACTCCACGCGTCCGGAGAGCCGCTCGGGCTTTCCATCCACCATGCCGGGACGGCCCTTGCAGGCCCTCACGGCTTCCAGCGTGGCACGGTCGAGCTGCTTGTGCTCGCGGGTCGGGCCACTGGACTTTTCAACCGACGCTTCCGTGATGCGGCCGTCGATTTCCATCGTATAGATCACCACCACCGTGCCGGAAGCCTCGGCGCGACGGGCAGCCGTCGTGTACTCGGGCTTCTCGCAGGCGTTGAAGTTCAGCATCGGGGCCACACGGGCCGGCGGTGCGGGCGGCGCCGGCGGTGCGGGCGGCGGCCCAATCCGCACGGGTTGGTCAGCGGGTCGTACCTGCGTGGTGGTGATGGTGGGCGCGTTTTGCGGGGGAGCTTGCACCACCACCTCGGGCGGTGGAACGAAGCTCGGGGGCGGCGGCACCGTCTTGGGCGGCGGCGGCAGGTTTTCAGGCGGCGGCGGAGGGGTCTTGACCTCCTCGATGATCTTGGTCTCGATCGGCTGCTTGATGACCTCCACGACCTTGCGTGCGAGGCCGCTGACCAGCGCATAACCGAGCAGCAGGTGCATCACCACGACGATGCCGATGGCGGTGAAATGCCGGCTGGGGTTGCGTTGCTGTTGAGCGAAATCCACTGACGACTCCTGAGCGTGGCCGGCGAAGGCCACTCATGTACCGCCGACCGCGTCGCACGCGGTCTGACGGTGTAATTTTCTTTCATCGACACTATATCCGTCACCCCGGCGTGGCCGAGTCAGGGCAACACCTGATACCCATTGCAATCGATTGCGATACCAGGGTCCTGATCATGTAACTTCGTTACAAAACCGGCGAAAGCAAAGCGTGACGGGGCGCAACTGTAAGGCATCTGAAGACCTGGGTCTGCCCCCCCACACGTGCAAACCCCCTCGCATCAGGGTGTCTGATGCGAGGGGGCGCGTGTATCTGCCGCGACCCGCCGGTGATCGGTTCACCGGTGGATCAGCGGCCCTGCACTGAAGCCTCAGGCCTCAGGCCATGGGCAGCAGCGGCACGATCAGCAGCGCCACGATGTTGATGATCTTGATCAAGGGGTTGACCGCGGGTCCGGCGGTGTCCTTGTAGGGGTCACCCACCGTGTCGCCGGTCACGGCCGACTTGTGTGCTTCGCCGCCCTTGCGGTGCACCACGCCGTCCTTGTCGGTGAAGCCCTCTTCGATGAGCTTCTTGGCGTTGTCCCAGGCGCCGCCGCCCGTGCACATCGAGATGCCCACGAACAGGCCGGTGACGATCGTGCCCATCAGCAGACCACCCAGCGCGGCCGGGCCCAACACGAGGCCCACGATGATCGGCACCACCACGGGCAGCAGCGAGGGCACGATCATTTCCTTGATCGCCGCAGTCGTCAGCATGTCCACCGCCGTGCCGTACTCGGGCTTGGCTGTGCCTTCCATGATGCCCGGGATCTCCTTGAACTGGCGGCGAACCTCCACCACCACCGCGCCGGCGGCGCGGCCCACAGCCTCCATGGCCATGGCGCCGAACAGGTAAGGGATCAGGCCACCGATGAACAGGCCCACGATCACCTTGTGGTCGGACAGGTCGAAGCTCAGCTGCATCCCACGGGCCTCGAGCGCGTGCGTGTAGTCGGCGAACAGCACCAGCGCAGCCAGGCCGGCCGAGCCGATGGCGTAGCCCTTGGTCACCGCCTTGGTGGTGTTGCCTACGGCGTCCAGCGGGTCGGTGATGTCGCGAACGCTGCTGGGCAGCTCGGCCATCTCGGCAATGCCGCCGGCGTTGTCGGTGATGGGGCCGTAGGCGTCCAGCGCGACGACGATGCCCGCCATGCTCAGCATTGAGGTGGCGGCCACTGCGATGACGTACAG